>Ga0302324_100023325_pt1 | contig 11974 bp, 4 predicted proteins | sample Palsa_T0_1_FD_201949 | JGI IMG/M metagenome (GOLD analysis project Ga0302324, IMG submission 201949) | Peat permafrost microbial communities from Stordalen Mire near Abisko, Sweden - Palsa_T0_1 | ecosystem: Environmental > Terrestrial > Soil > Palsa > Peat permafrost | place: Sweden: Abisko... | reverse complement strand
CGAGCGCACATTCGCCTGGCTCGGAAACTTCCGTCGCCTTGTCGTTCGCTACGAACGAAAGATCCAGGTCTATCAGGGCTTCTTTCATCTCGCCTGCCTCATAATTACCCTCAGACACTTATGAAACCACTTCTACTGTTTCTTTAGCTTTTTATGAAATCTCTCGTTGTCTTATTGGTCGGCTTTCTCGCTGTCATTTCTGTTCCGCTGCATGCCGATCCAGCCGTTAATGCCCTCCCGGTCATCGGGCCGAACGACACGGGTACGACGACTTACTCCCAGTGGGTTGATGGGGCGGAAAAGCGCACCGTCCATACCCATGCCAAAGGTGCGGCGGAGCCGATCCGTTATCTTTGGAGCGCTGGGGCCGCGCTCGATGGGCAGCAGCTTATTTTTGGCGATTCGAAGACGCCCGGTATCCGGTATCTCCGGATCGGTTTCGAAAAACCAGTCACGGTCGGTTCCATTCTAGTTCGCGGAGGTGGCCGGGTAAGCGGGAGACGACGGCTGGCGGCGCGGTGCTGTTTTCGACCACCTTTGGGATCGAGCAAGCCCGAAGGATCTCGCTGTGAAAAATCGAACTTTCACTTGCTGTTCTGGGGTCAGCCCTAGGATCAGCCCTTGGTCAGCCCTGAGGACTTCTCTTAAATCCGCCTAGGTTGATAAAATCATCATTAAATCCTTGACGATTCGCAGGGGAAGCCCCTGATTCGCCGCTGATTACGTCATACGACGTTTCATCGCATCTTCGGCCGGGCTGAATTGGTTGCTCGGAGGCTGGACTTTCGCTGGGACACCGCTTTACGCGATCTCCAGAACCAACTGGAGCCACGAAGTCAGCCGCAGGGAGGCGTCTCTGATGCGCCTTGTGAGGACCTTTCTGGTTCCACGCGGACTCTGGATTAACCGCAGGGAGTAGCGACAAAGCTCTAATATCAAAGCTAAATTATGAAGACAATCAACGCCACAGGTATCAAAAACGCATCTTCACTCCGGCTCGCCGCAATGGGTGCGATTCTATTGGGCGCGTGGGGCCTAAGCGTCGTCCATTGCCAGGCAGACATTCTTTACGCGACAGCCTCCGACGCGATTTGGGAGTTCACGCCCGTTATTGGGAGCGGGGCTTTTTCTGGTTCGGTCTTTGCCAGTAGCGGTTTGGATGGCGCAGAGGGTCTTGCCTTTGACGGCGCTGGCAATCTCTACGTGGCAAACGCCCCTAATAACACGATTGAGAAGTTCACTCCGGGTGGCGTGCCTTCGGTCTTTGCCAGTACCGGGTTGGCAAATCCACAGGGTCTTGCCTTTGACAGCGCGGGTAATCTCTATGTCGCAAACGATGGCAATAATACGATTGAGAAGTTCACTTCGGGTGGCGTGGGTTCGGTCTTTGCCAGTTCCGGGTTGGCAAATCCAGGCAGTCTTGCCTTTGACAGCGCTGGCAATCTCTACGTGACGAACAATGGCGGGATTGAGAAGTTCACGCCGGGTGGTGTGGGATCGACCTTCGCCAGCCTCAGCCTTGGCAATCTGGATATTAGCGTTAGCTATCCATTGGGCCTTGCGTTTGACAAAGCGGGCAATCTTTACGTGACGGGTGGCGGGCTTGAGGAGATCACGCCGGGTGGTGTGGGATCGTTCTTTGCGGTCCAAAGCGAATATTCTTTTCCCTTGGGGCCGGGTCTTGCCTTTGGCAGCGACGACGGTCTCTATGCGACAAACGGCTATCAAATCGCCGGCGTATCGACGGGTTACGAGCCGGATACCGGGATCTTCCCCGGTCCAGGCGTTGCCTTTGTGGGTGCCGTGGCCAGCTACCCAGGTCCCGGGTATCTCGCAATCACCAACGATGCCGGCCAGCCACTTTTGACGCCTGCGGGAGCCGGCACTGCGAGAGCACCTGGTCCCGTCGTGCCGACCGGTGAGGGCATTACTGTCTCGGCGGGGGCAAGTTACGCCAATATTGCTCCACTCACCGCGACCGGAGGTTTTGGCAGTACGGCGGCGATTATTGGCGGCACGGCCAGCTCCAGCAGTCTTGTGACCGTCGCATTCAAAGGAACTGGAAATTACGCCAACATCGCCAGCGATGTGGTTACCGTTAGTGGAATGCCCGAGAAGGGGACCGGCCCAGGCCCGCTGGGTTCAACATTGACGGACGAATTTGTGTTGAAATTGAGCTATAACAGTAATGCGGCGAATGAAATATCAGGCGGACCGGGTGGATTGGCGCTTCTCTGGCTGGATCCGACCACCGCCACATGGGTAAACGCGATCCTTGGAAACAGTGACGGGGGCGCTGGGGCGAATTTCGTGCTTGGAGCCTACGATCCGAGCACGGATTTCAATTTGAGTTGGTACGGCGTGGATACTACCGACGACTATGTTTGGGCCGTACTGGATCACAACAGCGATTTTGGAGCGGGCAATCCGGATGATGCGCCAATCACTGACTCACCCGTTCCCGAACCCTCCACGTGGTGGGCGATGCTGAGCGCAGGTTTCGGAATGCTCCTTCTTTTTCGTCGTCGAGGCACCGCAAAAATACTTTCAAACGCTATTTCGATGAGACGGAACACTTCATGCATCCCCCGCATTCCAATTTGCACCCTCGTGCTCGGCCTGCTCCTGCTTGGGATTGTCCTGCCCGCCTCGGCCCAAACGTGGCTCGCAAATCCGGCTTCCGGGGACTGGAACACCGCAGGCAACTGGACCGCTGGCGGTCCGCCCGACGGCGCCTCCGCCACAGCAACATTCGACCAGTCAGGTACAACCGCAATCTCCATCTCGGCTCCTACACAGGTAGACAGTGTCATCTTCAACCCGGACGCGAGCGAATACACAATCACCGCCAACCCCGGCTCCTCACTTACCATCAGCGGCGCCGGCATCATCAACAATTCAAGTGCCCCCCCATTCGGGGCTCCTAATATCCCGTTCTTCGTCGCAGCGACCAATGGCTCCGGCAGCCTTGGTACAATAGCCTTTACGGGCACCGCCAGCGCGGGAGTCCAGACGGTCTTTACCACAAGCGGCGGCTCCCTCAGTGGCGCGGGGGGCGGCGTCGTCGAATTTGAGAACAGTTCAACGGCAGGCAGCGGCAACATCTATAACGGCGGCGGGACGGTCAGTGGCGCAATGGGCGGCCTTGTTTCCTTCTCCGGAAGTTCCACGGCCGCCACTGCCGAGGTTACCAACTACGCTGGCACGGTCAGCGGCGCGGTTGGTGGCTCGACAGTCTTCTCAAATAGCTCGACAGCGGGCACTTCCGTCGCCAATAGCGGTGCCACGGTCAGTGGCGCCGGTGCAGGCCAGACAACCTTCAACGACACCTCGTCGGCAGGCTCCGCGACCATTTTCAACCATGCTGGCGCGGTTAGCGGCGCCGGCTCGGGCCAGTTAACCTTTAACAACACGGCGACGGCAGGCTTTGCTACCATTTACAACTACGGCGGAACGGTCAGCGGCGCCGCCGGAGGTCAGATAACCTTTAGCGGCACGGCGACAGCGGGCGACGCGAATATCACCAACTCTGCTGGCTCGGTCAGCGGAGCATTTGGCAGCCAGACGACTTTCAACGGCTCTTCAACCATGGGTGTTCCGGCACAGATTTTCAACAATGCCGCCACGGTCAGCGGCGCAGGCGCAGGCCAAACAGTTTTCAACGCCACATCAAAAGCAGGCGGCTTGATTATAAACTATAGTTCTTCCGTTGGCGACGCCGGTTCAGGGCAGACAATTTTCAACGACTCGGCGACCGCGGTCAGGTTGATTGAAAACGCCGGTGGTTCCGTCAGCGGAGGGCTTGGCGGGCTGACAGAATTCAACGACACGTCTGAAGCAGTCGGAGCGACCATCACCAACAGCGCTGGCACGACCAGCGGCGCGTACGGAGGCCAGACGATCTTTAACGACAACACAAGCACGGTTGGCATCGCGTTGACCAACTATGGGAGTAGCATCAGCGGGGCGTACGGCGGCCAGACAAACTTTTACAGCAGCTCTACGGCGACCAGTGGCACGTTTACCAACAACGGTGGCTCAGCCAGCGGAGCAACCGGCGGCGCCACGAGTTTCGGCGGCAACTCCTCGGCGGGCAATTCCAAGTTGATCGCCAACGGGGGGACGGCTTCCGGCGCATACGGAGGCGTCATCACCTTCGGCAGCCAGTCCTCCGCGTCCTCTGCTACGCTCATTGCCAACGCGGGCACCCACGGAGGAGGGGGCGGAACGATCGTTTTCAACCAGTCTGCCAGCAGCGGCGCCGCAAACGTCCAAGTTTTCGGCAACGGCAGCCTGGACATCAGCGCAGCCACGGAGGGGTTCATTATGCTCAACTCACTCGCAGGAACCGGGAATGTTTTCCTCGGAAGCAATTCCCTATTTATTGGTCCCGACAGTCCCGACGCGACCTTCTCCGGAGTCATTCAGGATGGAGGACAGAGCGGGGGCATGGGCGGCTCACTGGCGGTGGCCAGCGCTGGCACATTTATCCTCACTGGCAGCAATACCTACACCGGCATAACAAGCGTTGGGGAGGGGACGCTGCAAATCGGCAACGGCAGCACTGGTTCAATCAGCGGCAGCAGTGCGATCTCAGTTGTCAGCGGCGGGTCGTTGGCATGGAATTTGGCGGCTGGAAGCACTTTTTCGAACCAGATCACCAATAACGGCGCGGCCAACGGTGGAGATGAGGGCCCAAATATCGGAGGCACCACTTCTCTGCTCGGCGTTTCGACCGCGGGGAGGGCGGTTATTAATAACGTCGCCGGCGCATATGCCGGGCAGGTTGGCGGTGCGACAGTCTTTTACAACAACTCGTCGGCGGGGAATGCGAGGATAACGAACGCCGGCGCCCTCGCCGCCGGTGCAAGCGGGGGCCAGACAACCTTCAACGACACCTCGACCGCGGGCCTGGCGTTCATATTCAACAACGGAGGCACGGTCGGGGGAGCAAGCGGGGGGCAAACAACTTTTAACAACAACTCGAAGGAGCGTGGCGCGACTATCTTCGACTATGCCGGCGCGGTCAGCGGAGCGTTTGGCGGCCAGACAACCTTCAACAGCACATCGTCATCGCCTGGCGCGACTTTTTACAACTACGGCGGTTCCGTCAGTAGCGCCGGTGGGGGCCAGGCAACCTTCAACGGCACGTCCTACGCAAACGGCATCATCGATAACTATGGCGGTTCGTCCAGTGGCGCCGGCGCAGGCCAGACAACCTTCAACAACACGTCAAGCACAGGCGGCATTATTTTCAATTATGGCGGCTCTGTTAGCGGCGCCAACGCGGGCCAGACGACTTTCAACGACTCCTCCTACGCGTATGAGATTATTCAAAACATGGCTGCCTCCGTCGGCGGCGCCGGCGCGGGCCAGACAATTTTCAATGACACATCATACAACGAAGGTGCGAGTATTGTTAACGATGGCGGCTCTGTTAGCGGCGCCGCTGCGGGACAGACAGTCTTCAACAACATGTCGAAAGCAAACGGGGGGGTAATTCAAAACGAAGGTGCTTCGGCCAGCGGCGCTGGCGCGGGCCAGACAATCTTTAACGGCAACGCGAGCGCGGGCACTTTGGGATCCTATACGACCATAACCAACTACAGCGGGTCCAACGGCGGCGCTGGCGGCGGAACTTACTTTAAGGGGCAATCGGATGGCGGGACGGCAAGGTTGGTCGCAAACGGCAACGGATTCCTCGATATCAGCGGACTGACGACTACCGGGATGAACATTGGCTCCATTGAAGGGAGTGGCACCTTCTACCTTGGCAGCAAGACCTTGGCCGTTGGAGGCAATAACTTGAGCACCACGGTCAGCGGCGTGATCCAGGATGGAGGGGCCAACTGCGGCGCCGGAGGGTCTCTTACCAAAGCGGGCACCGGCACGCTCATCCTCACCGGCATCAATACCTACACCGCAGCCACCACGGTTAACGGCGGCACCCTGCAGGCGGCGGGCAATTCCCTGGCCGGCACCTCGGCGATCAACGTTAACAGCGGCGGAAATCTGGTCTTTACGAGCGACTTCACCAATAACGTCCCGCTTCAGGTAGCCGCGGACGGCCCTGGCGGGACAGTCACGGTGAACGGCAATTACACACAGTCCTCGACAGGTTCGCTCGACCTGGAACTCGGCGGCGAATCCCCCAGCGACGGAGTGACCACAGGCGGCGACTACACGCACCTCGATGTCACCGGCAACGTGACGGCCGGTGGAACCTTTGGCGTCTCGCTGGAAAACGGGTTCGAGCCGACCCTCGGCGACGTTTTCCATGTCATCAACTACAGCTCGCTCACCGGCGGCAGCAATTTCTCCTCCTACCTTGGATTACGGCTGGCGGGCACCGACATGGTTCTCACGCCAACCTTCGGCGCGAACGGCATGACTCTGACGGCGGTGGACGTTGCGAGCGCGCCCGCGCAGACGATCACGCCGGGCACACCCCTCGCGGTGTCGGCGGGAAGCACCTACGCGGGCTTGACTGCCACTGAAGGCAGCGGGAATCAAACAACCGCCACGGTTCTGGACGGTGTGTCTGGTGCCGGGACAAACGTCTCAGCCACCTTCAGCGCCGCTGGAAACTTCGGCGCCGGATCAGGAGGGCCGCTAGCGAGCGACATCCTCAATTTTCACGGAACGGGCACCGACACGTTCGTGCTCCAGATCGGCTACAACCCAGCGCTTCTGGCCGCTGGGGAGACTCCGTATCTCGAGTGGTTCGACGCGGCCTTAAATGGCGGACAAGGCGGATGGGAAAATGCTGTTCTCGACAACACCTCCCCTGGCAATACGGTGGGGCCTGAGATCCTCGGCGCGTATGATCCAACGCAGGATTTCCTCCTCGGGAACTACGGCGTGGATACGACGAACGACGTGGTGTGGGCGGTGCTCGACCACAATAGCGAGTTTGCGGCAGGCGGCCTCGACGCGGTGCCCGAACCGGCGACATGGGCTTCGCTTGCCATCAGCATCGCAGCAGCGGTCGTTTTGTCTCGGAGTCGGCGGCACAAGGTTTAAATCTCACACAATCACTTGCAACCGCCCTCTCGAAGTAAAACCTGAGAGTTGCTTTTGTGCTGAAGGAACCCGGCATCGTCATTCGATTATGAACCTTGTGAGATCAGCGGAAAGGTCGTCGGTTTTTCCAGGATGCAAATGAATCCACGGCTTTCCGTGCTTCAGCGCAAAGTCCGCGGTCTTCTTCGATCCACCCGTGAGCTTTGCCTTGATCGTGAAAATCACGGTGCCATCGGAATCTTGGACGTTGTTCTCCGTTCTCTGTGGATACTTCGACGTCGAGGTCTCCTTCAGTTCGACAAAATCTTCACTCCACAACAACGCCCCCGGTTCTCTCAACCAGCCCGTCTAAGGCCCGACTCCCAAAGCAACGCCGGGCACCGGACCTTGCGGATAATTTTCCTTCGCGGATGCCATTGCTGCCGCGCTGAGCCGAAAGTCCCTCGAAAGTAAATCGGCAAAGCCCGGATCGAATGCCTGGCTCCCGGCATCGATGCCAAGGTCCGACCGAAAATCGGTTAGTCCCGGATAACTCTTGTGACGCCGCCAGGTTGGCCCCCATTCGAACCATCTCTCGCCGGTTGCCGCAAAATAGATGTTCTTCTCGAAGTGCAATCCCAAGGTTTCCAGCGTCAGACCGTGCGGCTGCCCGGTGCTGTCCTTGGCAATCTCCTGCGCCGCAATATTCCCGGCTCCGGAAATCGTGACGCTGGCCGGCTTTGTGAGCTTACTGCTGGCCGGCCATTGGCGCCCGTCCCTGTTATCGAACCAACCCCAAACCTGCGCATCACGGTTCAGCCCGATCATGTTATGCCCGATCAATTCGTCATGATTCCATACCGACCGTTCGGCGCCTCCATCGATGGTCTGAGTCGTCCGGTCCTGCTCGCGAAAGTCGAATCCTTCCCGATTTTCCACGATGATATTTCGCTCGATGACACTATTCGGACTACTGGAAACACAGATCCCCGCCTGGGCGCCCCACGCACCCGGTGTCTCTGCAAAGCCGTTTCCCACGATCACATTATCATGCGCGTGCATACCGTAGGAAATTTCGTCGAAAATTCCCGCATCTTCGTTATCCGCGATCAGGCACTGGCGCACCGTGCAGTTTTCGTTGCCAATATCGAACCAGATGCCGCTCCCGCGATTTCGCAGGAAGCGGCTTTTCTCGATCACCGCGTCGCGGGATAACACCAGCTTATCCCCGCCCGCCTCCCACCCGCGCGAGAAAGCTTTCGTATTGTTGTTCTCAACCAGACACTCGGTGAACAGCAAGCGGTGGGCGTGGGTTCCTCCAAAACCTAACTGACCGTTGTCGCGGAACACACAACGGCGCACGACCGCGTCCGGCCCAACGAAGCCCGCTCCAGAGGCGTTCATTTCCTCGACGATGCAGTCCTCGAGTGTATCGTGGCTCCCGGCTAAAAGGATCGCCCCGTGCTGCGCCATGTTCGCGGCGTACCGAAAGCGCAGGCCCCGCACCTGGACATAGTCCCCGTCCACGCGCAGGACTTGCTGCCGCACGGAAGCTTCTATGTAAACGTCGTTCAAATCGCGGCTTCCTGCATCCCACACGAGAAGTTTTTGGTGATCCACGTCAGGAAAAAAAGTTCCCGGCCCCATCTGCGCGGCGGCGGTCGCCTGGTGCAGTAGATACCCCTCCGCCACTACCTGTTCGCAGCGTCCGATGATGCTGTGATATTCATCATCGGGGTGGGTCATACTGCGATTCCAGCCAATGAACCGGTACGGCCACGCCACGCCGTAGATCGGCCGCGTATCATCAGCCTTCCGCCAATCCGTGATCCGATCTGCCCCAGTCACAAGGACACGCTCCCCCGGCGCCGCCTCAAAGCGGATTGGCGCCTGCGCAGTGCCGTTATTCTTGATGAGCACCTCTTCGCGATACACACCGCCGTGAATTACGACGATGTCCCCCGATCCCACCTTTTGCGCCGCCTTCGTGATTGTCTTCCATGGCTGCTGCGCGGTACCCGCCGCGTCATCGTTGGCTTTGGAATTTTGCTGTGCCACCTGGTAAGTGGCAGCTTCCAGCCCGAGTTCAGGAATAAACGCAAGGCCAGCCGCCAGATAAGCAAGGAATTTCATGACACCGTGCCAGGCTCCGACAAAATCACGTCGCAACGAAAGGGTCCTGAATACCCGCGGTCGAACGCCGCTTCAAGGCAAACCTTCAGAAACTCCATTGACGGTTTGGCATATCGAGCCAAAAAGCATCGGAACGCATTTCGACCGCAGACTGCCAGAGGTGCTCAGGCCGACCCCCTTGCCTTCAATTGGTGCCGTCAACAATTCCATCCTCGGCCAGCCGGCCTTTGGGACACCAACCGCCATGAGCGATATTGTGTTCGGTGGCAAAATCCCGGGCGGCTTTGTCCGGCCTGTTTGGCCGCCGAAAACTGCTTCCACCAGACCCGCAAAAGATAAAGTCCCGGCAGAGTCGACGTGAACAAAAGCAAAGGCCGCCGCGCTCTGAAAATGTTCGGCCACGTGGAGCCGATGACGATGCCCAATGAGACCACAGAAATTTTGAAGAGGCCGCTCTCCCACCAGTTCAATGTGATTGGTTTGAATATTTTCATATCCTGATCTGCCACACTCCCCAGCGAATCCCACAGGGGCGTCAAGTCAGGTTCCTCTAATGCCGTGGGTCGATAATTGGGCTCAATTTTAACCGCCAGCTTTAAGTGTTCATTGGCCAATCGCAGGTAATGCTGCGAATACGGCTTGAATCACGGGAGTGCTGCGGGCACGGTTTGTCCCGGTTGGCTACTTCTTGCGGAATGCCTGCCGGGTAACATCGAAAAGTCCATGGTCAACACATAAATCGATATTGCCACCAGCATCAGGATTGCCACCCCTACCACCCGCCAGTCCCTGTGCCATTTTTTGCCAGACGGTTTGTGATGTCCATTCTCCCGCTGATGGAATTCTTCGTTATGATCGGCGTGCTTGTGACCGTGGCTCATAGTTGGGCCTTCCTACAGGATTGATTGTGTGAATCAATGGCCCAACGCTTTACAGCGTCGGGAACAACCGTGATATCAGTGGTCTCGCCGTGGCTGTAACGTCAGGCTTTCGTGCGGAATCCGCCCACAAAATAGATGACGATACATACCAACAGAATTAGACCAAATCCTCCTCCGCCGATGGCAGGCCCGCCAAGGTAAAAACCGCCGCCGCCGAACAAGAGAAGAAGAACAAGTATTAGCAATATTGGACTCATGTCCGTAGGATACTCCTTCGTTGCGACCGGTTCTATGGGGTCTTTCCCTACCACGCCATTTTTACGGCTGCGACTGAAATCAACCCGCCTCAAAGGAACTCCCGTGGCATTTGGGACACGGGAGCGCCGCCACCACCGTCACCGGCCGAGTGAAATGCTTCAAGTGGCCACACTTCGGGCATTTCCACTTCACCGCTCTCGGTTCCTCCATCCTCTCCAATTCCTTCAGGGCATAGTCCGCCCGTTCTCGGATGGATTCGAGGATGGCCTTGATCGGCTTTAGCGGCGGTTCTTCGTTCTCCGTGCTGCGCCGGTGTTATAGTGGACTGGTCGTGATCATTCCAGCATTCTCTGTCTCTCGGGATAGGTAATTTACCATTTCATGAAACATGGATATATAAGTTCACTTACGGCCTCTTTGCTTCAAAGAATCTGCCTCTGGCCGCCGCTTGCTCTTCTTATGGCTACGGTCATTCCCGCCCTGGCAGGTCCTGTCTGGGAACCTGCGCCAAGGTCCGATGATTTTGTTAACAGCATTGGCGTTTGCACCCACTGGAGCTACGGGAACACGCCTTACGGGAAAGCCTACGATCTGGTGAAGCAACGCCTGGCGGAATCGGGCATTCGTCATGTTCGCGATGGGTTCTATTTCCGCGAACTCGAACTCTGGCATGCTTTCGGCATTCGCTGCACCGTCGTGAGCGGGCCCCAGGAACATGATTTCGAAACGCAAATAACGGCATGGAAAGCCAATCCCGGCATGCTCGATATGATCGAGGGCCCCAATGAGCCGAACAACTTCTGGCCTCCATTCAATGGCGGTGAACAGAGCAAACTATGGCCCGAGGGCATAAAACTCTGGCAGAATGGCCTCTACAAAGCCGTCCGGGCTGAACCGCTGCTGGCCCACATACCCGTCACCTCTCCCACCCCCATTTTGGAGGGTGGGCTTGCTCTTGCTCCTCTCACCAGTTTTGATGACGTTGCTTTTCATCCCTACGCGGGCGGCGCCATGCCATCCACGAGCATTGTCTGGGGAGGAGAGAACATCCGCCGCGCCCTGGCGCTTCTTGGCATCGGGAATGATCTCAAGCCGCTCGTCGCCACCGAATCCGGCTATCACAATTGCCTGTCCTACCATCGGGTCGCCGCCGGAGGGCAACCCGGAATTTCCGAGACAGCCGGTGGGCGCTATTTCCCCCGCCACTTTGCCGAATACTGGAACGCGGGAGTAATCCGTACGTTTGCATATGAACTGGTCGATGAGTCCGTCAACCCCAACGATCCGGAGGCGAACTTTGGCATGCTCCGCAATGACGTCTCTTCCAAACCCGCTTTCACGGCCGTCTCCAACCTGATCTTATTGCTGAGCGAAAGCCGTTGGGATCCGATGGCACTTCGCTGGGTCCGCGCCGATGCTCCCGACCGTGCCTTCCCGTTGGCGATAGAAGGCCCGTCCAACGTCCACCACACCCTCCTCTCCCGCGCCGGCGGAGGCATCGACCTTCTCCTATGGGAGGAAGTTTCCTCGTTCGATCTCAAAACCCGCAAGGATCTCTCACCCGAGCCCGAGCAGGTCACCGTCCATCTGACGACGCCAGTCGCGGGTACCCTCTATCGCCCCCTTGCGGGAATCCAAACTCAAAAAAGCTGGGAGGCGAGCAACTCTATCGTCGTTTCCGTACCGGACGAAATCGTCAT
>Ga0302324_100023323_pt1 | contig 11975 bp, 9 predicted proteins | sample Palsa_T0_1_FD_201949 | JGI IMG/M metagenome (GOLD analysis project Ga0302324, IMG submission 201949) | Peat permafrost microbial communities from Stordalen Mire near Abisko, Sweden - Palsa_T0_1 | ecosystem: Environmental > Terrestrial > Soil > Palsa > Peat permafrost | place: Sweden: Abisko... | reverse complement strand
AATACTGCGGGGCCCTCTCACACGCGATTCGCCTTGTCCTAAATTGAGCGGCTTATTGAGTGATCGATGTTGATGCTACTAGGTATCTCGCGGGACTTGAGGATTTCCGCCAATCTGCCTCCGTGAGCTGCCTCGCTGGAAGCTCGCATTGGTGCCAGTGACACGCCATGAACGAAACCGGTGCGTCCTCTTCTCTCGCTGGGTGTGGCCTTTGGCGCCTCCGCAATAAAAATTTAATAGAAATCAGTCATCAATTGTTGGTATTACATAAAGTCGGGGTTGTGACGCGCGCCCCGCTGTTGGTAGGCGTTTGCAACGAAGGGGTCGCGTACTTTTCGTGCCAGGAGTAACGGTTTCTCAGCTGCAATGCGGTGAAGCGAGTGTTCGGCAGTAAAGCAGGTTGGTCGTACGCTCGGGGCCGGGGAGCGGGGGGCTGCCACGCGTACGCTGCTGTGGTCATGCCTGGGATGCCAAAGATTTCCGCGTGAGCTGAGCGCGTTCGAGGTACGGAGTTTCTTCTTGCTATCGCTTCCGCATCGCCAATGGCTACGCCAGCGTTTTCGGTCTCGAGCTCGGCTGGGCGCGGCTCTGCAGCTCGCAGGCTGCGCTCGAATCCTCCGACGCCAATCTGGATCAGGTGCGCTTGGGAGTGTCTCAAGGGGTCTGGAATTCCTACTGCGCGCGGCGTTCCGCCAACGATCAGCTGACAACGACTCGGTCTCTGAGCAAGACTGCTGAAGACAATGAAGAGGTGGCGCTGGGACGCCTGACGAGTGCACAGCCGGTGGCTGACGGCGCTTCCCCCCGTAGGGCACACGGCCATCCGCGATTACGCGTCGAAGAACCTCGCCGCTATTGGAGCGGTCTCGACTTCATTTTGTACGAGGGCATGCTCAGCGCACGGCGGTAAGTCGACGTTCCGGCTGGTCGCCTGGCGTGCATTGCCAGTAAACGCCCCAGAGGTTCAGTTCGACAACGATGAGCCGAGCGCCGTCCGGTAGGGAGGCTTGGCCTGTCGTCCAGCGCCAGTCACTCCGATCATTAGCCTGATCCAACTCATGCTCGTGCCAGCCCGAGGCGAAGGGGTGCTCCTGCTCGAGCGGTATCTCCACCCCGTCGATCTGCAGCCGCCGGACGTTGATGCCGAGGGATCTGGAATCCTTGTCCGAGGGCTTCATTTGAGCGGGAACGAATTGCCGGCTTCGCAGTTCGATGCCGGTGCACTGGGGTGGCAGAACAAAGGCCAGGCAGTCCGGTCGAATCAGAATGGGCCCGATTCTGTTGCCGTCCACGCTGATGTGGACGTCGGGGTCGGTCGTAGTCTGATAGCCCAGCGTCTGCGCTCGTTCCAGGAGTGTGCTCTTGGCTCGCTCGAGCTCGGGCCCCTCCAGAACGAGTGGCACACAGGTTTCGGCCCAGTGCTTGGGTCTGAAATCCGGATGAGCTTCCACGAACTCTCCTCCATTCGCAAAGCTGAGCCGATTACCCATGTCCAGGTAGCTCTCCGCAGGCAAATCTTCGGCGAGCAGGACATCGTGGCTGTCGAGTTCCACGTGCCAGTAATGCACCTCCTGGCGCGGCACCTGAACGATGGTCGCGCCGTTCACCAGCCTTTCAGCGTGAATCAGCACGCCACCGACCAAAATGGCGTGTCCTGGGCTGAGCCACAGATCGCGCGACGGTTGGCCATCTGCAAACGCCCCCGGCTTGATCTGAATCGGCCAAACCACTGCCGGGTCCGGGGCCTGGGCGCAGTTGTAGCTGCGATGGCCGACCCATCGCACGGCGCGGGGGTCGCCGTTCGCTGTTAGCACCATCGAGCCGACAGCGACATCCTCCACCCGTACCGCACCTTCCGGTGAGGCGAGGCGGGTGCCTGTCAGATAGCAGCCGACGCCGCCGCCGTCGTCCACGAGAAGTTCGGGTTGCAGACCAGCCATGACAAGCTCTCCCTAAAGCTAGCTACAGCCAAGAATATACGCCAACATCGTCGAAATAAATCTGAACACCGCGGCGGATTCACAGATTATGTCAACTAATGGAGCAGAACTCGCTCCGGCCGTGATCAACGGTCTGATCGGCTTGGCGGCAGCCGGAGATTGGGTCGACCTGGAACGCTGCGCGCAGCGATTGCTGCAACAGCATCCAGCGACAGGCTTTCTCTGGAAGGCGCTTGGGCTCGCACGCTGGAATCAAGGCAAGAGCGCGCTGGATGCGCTGCAGCGAGCTGCAGCGCTATCGCCTGAGGATGCCGAAATTCAGAGCAACCTGGGCCACGCGTGGCTGGACGTGGGGGAACATGCGCTCGCTGAACAGCATTGCCGCGCGGCGATCGGCCTCAAACCGGAATTTGCTGAAGCACATGCCAATCTGGGCAATGCCCTGCGGGCTCTGGGCCGTCTGCCTCAGGCGGAAGCGAGTTACCGCGAGGCCTGCAGGCTGCGTCCGCATTTTGCCGAGGTGCACAGCAATTGGGCCGGCGTGCTGCGGGCGCAAGGGCGTCTTGTAGAATCCTTGAGTCACTGTCAGCTAGCGCTGGAGCTCAAGCCGACCCTGGTGGCAGCCCACTGCAATCTGGGCAACGCACTGCGTGGCTTGGGCCAGGCAGGCGCCGCCATCTCGGCTTATCGCCGCGCGCTCGAACTCAATCCGGAGCTGACGGAAGCCTATAACAATCTCGGCAATGCGCAGCTGGACCTGGGGCAGGTTGCCGAAGCACTCGAGAGCTACCAGCGAGCCATCGCGCTGCAGCCGCGGGATGCGGATGCGCACAACAATGCCGGCAACGCACTGCGATTGCTCGGGCGTTCGGTGGAGGCCATCGATAGCTGCCGGCGCGCGCTCGAACTCAACCCGGATCTGGCGGAAGCTCACATCAATCTCGGCAACGCGCTGCGTCAGTCGGAGCAGCTGGATCAGGCGCTCGAGAGTTATCGCCACGCAGCGTCGTTGCGGCCGGATCATGCTGCTGCGCACGCCAATCTGGGCAACGTGCTGCTGGATCTGGAACGATTCGAGGATGCCGTGGCGAGCTATCATCGCGCGCTCGAGCTCAAGCCAGACGCGGCGGAGACCCATACGCACCTCGGCCATGCGCAATGGCAGCTGTGGCGAATCGACGACGCCACAGCAAGCTATCGCCGAGCGCTCGAGCTGAAAGCGGATCAGTCCGCCGCACTGAGCGGCCTGGCAAATACGCTGCTCGATCGCGGCGCATCGGCGGCCGCCGAGGAGCATTATCGGCTCGCGCTGCAGCTCGATCCGACTGCAATCGATGCGCACGGCGGCCTGGGGGTGGCACTGCGCCATCAAGGTCGTGCGCTGGAAGCGGAAGCAAGCTGCCGGCAAATGCTGGCGCTGGATCCAGCCTCAGCGATGGGCCATGTACTGCAGTCAGAGCTGACTGCGGACCGCGGCGACTTTGCGCAGGCAGAGGTGCAACTGCGGGTCGCCATTGCCCTCCGTCCCGGTTTGGCCCCGGCATGGGCTGCCTTGGCGCATCTTCGCAGGATGGGCCCTGCTGATGCGGATTGGCTCGAGAGGGCGCAGGCCATGGCGGAGAAGTGCTCGCCACGGCACGAGGTGCTGTTGCGATTTGCGCTCGGCAAGTATTTCGATGACGTCGGCGAATACGATCAGGCGTTCTCGAATTTTGCGCGCGCCAATGAAGTCGCGCGGCGGCATCGCGGCGAATACGATGCCGAAGCTGAAGAGCAGCGCATCGAAACCCTGATTCGACACTACGACGCGGCCTGGTTCGACCGGCCGCATCCGCACGCTGAACTTTCGCGCCGCCCCATCTTCGTGGTGGGCATGCAGCGATCGGGGACGACGTTGACGGAACAGACGATCGCGGCACACTCTGCCGTGTTCGGGGTGGGCGAATTACGCTACTGGCCACCCACCATTAACGATGCTGCCGTCGTCGACAGCGTTGCGGAGGAATGCGAGCTAGGCAACAAAGCACGCGCCTTCCTCGATCTGCTCGCTTCAATCAATGCCGAAGCGCCGCGAGTGGTCGAGAAGACGTGCGTCAATTACTTCAACCTGGGCGCCATCCATGCGGCCCTGCCGAACGCGCGAATCATTTACGTCAGACGCCATCCACTCGACAATTGCTTGTCGATCTTTACCCACAACTATGCGAGCGGCCACGATTGGTCGAATAGCCTGGAGGGTCTGTCGCGTCGTTATCAGGCGGTTCGCCGCATCATGCGGCACTGGCGCGCCCACCTGCCTGACCACGTGATGCTGGAAGTGACGTATGAGCAGCTGGTGCAGGACCACGAGCAATGGTCGCGTCGCATGCTCGACTTTCTAGATCTGCCTTGGGATTCGCACTGCCTCCGGTTCTATGAAAACGACGGCACGATCCGCAACTTCAGTCGTTGGCAGGTGCGCCAGAAGGTCAGCGGGACTTCGGTGGGTCGTTGGCGCCACTACGAGCGGCACCTGGGTGCGTGGATGAGCCTGCTGGAGGATAGCGACTAGTCAACTCAGCCGGTGACGGTAACCAGATTGGCCGGCTGGGCACTTGGCATGGATTGCCAGTAGAGACCCCGGTGGTCCAGTTCGATGAGGATGAGCCGAGCACCGTCCGGCAATGAGCGCCGACCCGTCGACCTCCAGCCGCCGCACGCTGATGCCGAGGGATCTGAAATCCTTGTCCGACGGCCTCATCTGACCGGGAACGAAAGCCGGCTTCGTAATTAACGGTCGTGGTCGTGTTGACTAGATAGGTATAGTCGAAGGTCGGAGGCGCTATCGAGATGCCTCTTGAACTTGCGCTTCGATCGAACCGCATTCAGAAGGCAAAGTCATTGCCCCGGCAGGAAGAGCTGCGCGAATGCCAGATCGGTCGACGTACTTGAGAATCGACTGCTCTGGCAGGCGGTTGCCCGTGTAGGTTGCCAGCGTCTGACTGTCCATTACTTCGCACTGTGGGATCAGCCAAGTTGAGAGGCCATAGCTGGCGTGCACCCCGCTGCTGAGCATAGATTTAAGCGGGATGAGGAGTCGAAGCAGCAAAGGAGACCAGGCGAGCCGCTTGGGAAATACAACATGTCCCATTGTATCGGCGTGGCGCAGCTCCCTATTTTCAGTCAACTCCGCAGAGTGGTTTTGCCAAGTCTGCTCTACGGGTAACCCATTGATTGGGCGCTGCTTGGAATCGACATAGCGCATGTGCCATCCAGGTACTGTTGTTGTGCGGATTGGCACAAGCAGTATCAGGGTTATCGGGATCAGGAGCGTCTTGAATGACATCGTCTGCCTATGCGGCGAGCCGTAGAGAGGGCAGCTGCGCTACGACATTCCATGGCAGCAGCTCCTCGAGTCGGTTAATGGGATGCTCCGCGATGCGCTCGAGCACGTGGTGCAGATATCCTTCCGGGTCGATGTCGTTGAGCTTAGCTGTACCGATCAGGGCATAGAAGCTACCGAAGACGCGGTCATGGTCTCCGAGATCGAGCAGCTGCCGGATCTGACAGGTTTCCTCAAGATCGCATCCCAGCCAGAATGGTGGAGGGTCAAATTCGAGCGTCCGACACAATGAGAGGGTACGGCGGATGGTCCGCTCTGCGGCGGCGCAGCAGGGGGAGCGGCGACAGTCGAAACGACTAATTCCGGGCAAATAATCGAAAGCCGCAGATGCCGAATGTCTGTTGAAGCTGGCACTTCCGACGCCAGTCCACGACACTACTCCCCTCAGGGTGCGCGGCGCAGGAGGGCGCATGGCCTGCCTGTCGCGGTTTCTAGCGTGCTGCGGCTGCGCTTTCCTGGCGCCTTCTTGGATCTTTGCGGCGACGGCCGACGTGAGCATACCGGAACACGAGTTATCTCCCGAGATTGTCGCCGCGCCACTACCTCAGGCGTTGTCTGCGTTTGCGCAGCAGACCGGTTTGCAACTGATCTACATCTCGCAACTCGCGGAGGGCCGTCGATCGCAGCCGGTGCCGGCCGGACTGTCACCAGCTAGTGCACTCGCACGGCTGCTTGCCGGCACCGGACTCGACTTTGAATTCATCAATAGCCGCACCGTCAAGATCTTCGCCGCCCCCACACGCTCGCTCCAGGGGGAAGCGCTCGAGGAAATAGTGGTCACCGCCACCAAGCGCGAGGAGGTCTTAGGCGCCGTACCTATTAGTGCCAATGTCCTGTCGGCACAGGACATGGAAGCCTCGGGGGTCAAGGGCATCACCGACATCGCCGCGATGACACCCGGCGTCGAATACGACTACAGCACGCAATGGGGCCCAGGAATGCTCACGAATCTCGCCATCCGCGGCATCAACTCAAACGTCGGCACGTCGACCACCGGTGTATATATGGACGATGTGCCGATTCAGTCGCGTAACGCGAACTTTGGTAACCCCTACCCGATTCCGTTCGATCTGACCCGAGTGGAATTGCTCCGTGGCCCACAGGGAACTTTGTTTGGAGCCGGCGCGGAAGGTGGTGCGATCCGATACATTGCAAACGAACCGAGCCTGAGCAACTACGCTGGCCTTTCTCACTTGGAAGTTGCGCAGACACAAAATGGCGGACAGAGTTATGAAGCCGGCGCCGCCGCCGGCGGCCCGATCGTCGACGGCACACTCGGTGCTCGTCTCAGCGCTTGGTATCGAGACGATGGAGGTTACGTCGATCACGTTGATCCGCTGAACGATACGATCGTCGACAAGAATGCCAATCGCTCGTCCACCCGTGCGATGAGATTGGCCTTTGCGCTGGCACCGAGCGACTCGCTGCGAATCACCCCGTCCGTGACCTACCAATCCGTCGGCATCCATGACACGCCGATGTTCTACACCTATCTATCGAACCCCGCGGCTGGGATCCTTCAAAATGGCAAGCTGCTGCGTCAACCCGCAGTGGACAGCTTTGCGCTTGCATCTGTCAGGCTGGAGCAACAGCTGGGAAGTCTCAAACTGTCTACTGTGACGGCCTACTTCAACCGATCGGCTACCGCAAGCATCGATACCACCAATGAGGCCGGAATCTACTATTTCGGCGGATTCGGCAATCCCCTCGGTCCCGCCTATCCGACTTCCTATGCGGACGCGGTCCCATCGTTGCTGACACTGCATCAGAGCCTGCTGTCGCAAGAGGTGCGATTAACTTCCGCGGATACCGCCGGGCCGATGCGATGGGTCGCCGGGCTTTATACCTCGAGAGAGCGCCAAGATGATACGCGCGACACCTACGGAATGGGAGGGCCGGAGGATCCGGGGCTCTATCTGGGCGACAGTGCGACGGACACACTCATCGCCGGCTTCCTAAATTTCGATATCACCGTTGCCCGCCGATGGACGCTCAGTCTCGGCGCGCGCGTCGATCACACCAGAGACGACTTTGTGGGATATGACGGGGGATTCGCGTATCCCACTCTTCCGCCCCTGACGCGTGGCGTCACCGAGGAGACGCCGCTGACACCGCGCCTTAGCCTGGCCTATAAAGGCCCGGAAGAACTCTTTGTCTACGCAAGCATTGCGAAGGGTTTCCGAATCGGGGGCGTGAACGTCGGCATTCCCACCCAATGTAGTACCACCGCGATTCCGACCACGTACGGATCCGATTCAGTCTGGAGTCATGAGATTGGGATCAAGGATACCCTGCTTGATGGCCGGCTGGGGATTGACACGAGTATCTATGAGATCGATTGGAGTCGGATCCAGGAGTCCGTTGCGTTCGATTGCGGCTTCGCATACACGGCCAATGCCGGTGCGGCCAAGAGCGCGGGATTCGACCTGGCGATGAGAGCGCAATTGACCGAGCGACTCGGCCTCGATCTCTCGGTAGGCTTTCTCAACGTGCATTATACGGAGAGGATTCTCAACTCTGCTGGCGAGGTCATCGTGGATCGTGGCACAGTGGTGGGAGGCGTGCCGTCTGTGCCAGCGCCGTGGAGTGGTTCAGCCAGCGCGCATTATCGTTGGCCGATGTCTGACAATGTGGACGGTTACGCTCGCGCCGAGGACATCGTTCACAGCCATAATAGTGGGCCCTTCACCGAAAACGATCCGAAAGCGATCGGATACGATCCAAAGCTTTTAGGCGATCCCGCCATCAACCGGCTTGATCTTCAACTCGGTCTGATCCGCGGAAGCCTGATTGCGAAGCTGTTCGTCAACAATGCGCTGAATGCACAGCCCCTGCTACAGCGTTCTGACGACGCGCCTGGGTCGTCATTGATCTACGCCTACACGCTTCGGCCCCGTACGGTCGGGCTCGCAAGCAGTTGGACCTTCTGAGGAATCCACGCCGACAGGTTTACACGAAAGGAAACGTTCGCCGGAAAGCGCGCGATCCACCGGCGCGGCTTGCCGCCCTGTCGCTATGTGATAGGCGAAGATCGATGCGTCCTGTGGAGAAGGGAGTCCCCTCATTCACAGCCACAACCCAGGTCCCTTATCGGAGCTGGATCCGAAATCGATCAGCTACTCCCCCTGACTGTCGTAGATCCGTCGAGCGGCTAGAGGCCCTGCTGTTGGAAGGACTGCAGGGCGGATCGCTTCCTACGACAAGCTGATTCGGGCAATGTGAATCATCCGGCGCTTCGTATTGTTCCGCGTGGGATCTAACAAGCTTCAGATCGAAGTCCTGCGGTTGCTCCACCAAGCGATGGATCTCGGGTTACATACGAGGAGCACGTGATTCGGCAGTGCACGTAGAATTGTGCAGGTCCCGTGTCCCGGGGCTCGATTCCATGGCGGAGTTCGGGCCAACTGCGGTCATAGGATCGTACAGATTCACCCGCAGTTAGCGGTCTCACCGCACGTGGTCGCGAGTCAATTGACTCCTGCGCCAGGAAGCTGGCGGCGATCCATAGGCACGCCGAAATGCGCGACTGAAAGCCGTATCAGTTCGATAGCCGACATCTTCCGCAATCCGTGCGAGCGGTGCATTGCTCCGGCAAAGGAGATTGGCGGCAAGCAACATGCGCCACTGCGTCAGGTACTGCATGGGGGAACTGCCGACCAAATTCTGAAAACGCTCTGCGAGCACCGATCTAGACGTTCCGACGTCGTGCGCCAACTCTTCCAGTGTCCAGGCGTGAGCCGGACGCGAATGCATCGCGTTCAATGCCGGACCGACGATTCGATCGCCCACCCCGGCGAGCCACCCGGTTCGACCCTCGCCTTGTTCGTTCATATAAAGGCGAAGTACCTCGATAAACAGCACCTCAGCCAGCTTGGCCAAGACGCCGGCACCGCCGGGTCGAGGTGAGCGGGCCTCGGCCAGAGCATAGCGAACCGAGGCTTCGAGCCAAATGCCAGCGTTCGATCCGCGCACGTTGACCCGGAGCAGCGCGGGTAGCCCCGCAAGCAGCATCCCAGCCAGCCGGGCATCGCAGGCCAAGTAGCCGCAGACGAGGCGCGTCGTCGGGCCACCTCCACCGTAAACCAGTTGCCGCGGCCGGCGCGCCAGGACTTGATCAAGGCGGGCACCGGTCGCAGGCGGCAGTCCCGGTTGAGAAGTCATGCGATGAGCATGGCCTTTGGGAAAGATGACGGCGTCGCCTGCAGTAAGACGTACCGGCGGGTCATTGCCAAGCTCGACATAGCAACCACCTTCCGTAATGAGATGGAAGATCACTACTCGCTCGGCACCAGGTTCAAGCAGTGGTGCGGCTGTATCTGCACTCGGCGATTGGTAGCACCAGGGCGCCGTAAACCGCGCGTTAATAAAGATGGCGCCGACCAATCTCACGACGCGAAGGGTCTCAGACAGCGCATCCATTACGAAGCATCCACTTCGATCTGCAACGCTACCGGCACGACGTCCCGCGTGGCTGCGGATATCGGCGAGCAGCGATTGCTATTCTCGACCAAGGTTTGCAATTTTTGGGCGGAAACTCCGGGCGCCGCAATTCTTACGAGCACTTGCACATCGCGAGGCCCCGCGCCCACCGGTTCGCCCGAGACGTCCGCCATGCCGAACAGACCGCGCGCATCGGAACGGCTGCTGGCTAACACTTCCAGCAATGTTAGTTCGATCCCGGCGGTAGCTGCCCCCATCGCGATTCGCGTGGCAAGACACGACGCGAGACCCGCCCGAAATAGCCAGCCCGGCGTGACGTGCTCGCCACTGCCGCCGAGTTCCGAGGGCATGTCGGTCACCATCTGCGTGCCGTTTGCATGCTGCGCCACGACCCGCAGGCCCGTCCGCCATTGCGCAGTCGCGGGCGCATCATCATGAATACCAGTGGCGGGTCGGCGCCTCAGGACCGATTCCACACGCTGCACTGCCGCCGCGATGTCTTCTATCGTCATGGCTGCCCTTGTGCTGATCCTGACCCGTCCAATTGTGGATGGATCGACGCCTACTTGCCAGTGGCGTGCAGCCTGAGCGACCTTCGGGGGACGGATGAGCAGCAATCTCGGACGCTCGGTCAACCGCAAGGGACGCGGGTAGCCAGACCCGGACGATCGGCCAATCGCGGCCGACTCGGAGACAGGACACAGTCGCACCGACGTGCAACAGTTTCGAACCATCTTGAAGTTTTGGATCTCGCACAAGGCGCACACAAACGATGGATGCAAGGCTGCAACGGCGGATCCAGCGCTATGGATGGGACTTGGCGGCGGCCGACTACGAGTCGCTGTGGCAGGCACAGCTGGCCGAAGTCCAAGTGGCCCTGTTGGCATTGGCGTCGCCTGCAGTGGGCGAACAGGTACTCGATATCGCCTGTGGTACCGGGCTCGTCTCCTTTGAGGCGGCTCGGGCGGTAGGTCCGAGAGGGCGTGTGCTCGGCATCGACCTATCCGAACGGATGATAGATGCCGCAGAACGGCGAGCGAGGGATCTGAGTTTATCGAACTGCAGCTTTTCACGCATGGATGCCGAGATGCTAGCTCTGCCGAACGCCAGCTTCGATGTCGTCTTGTGCGCTCTTGGGCTCATGTACATGCCCGATCCTGAACAGGCCTTGCGGGAGATGAGCAGGGTATTGCGTCCAGGCGGTCGCCTATCTCTCGCCGTATGGGGCGAACGCGCAAACTGCGGATGGTCCGCATTGTTTCCAATCGTGAATGCCGAGGTCGCGAGCGAGGTGTGCCCGTTGTTCTTTCGTCTCGGGCAGCACGATACCCTCGCAAATCTGTGTGTCGATGTGAAGCTTGAGGGTGTTAGGCACCGCCGTATCACAACGACGTTAACCTTCGCCGACGCCAAGGAAGCTTGCGACGCGGCGTTTGTCGGGGGTCCCGTGGCACTTGCGTGGTCGCGCTTCAACGATGAAGTACGGTCGCGGGTTCGTGCCCGTTATCTGGACGCGATCGACTCATGGCGGCATGGCCACGGCTACAGGATCCCAGGGGAATTTGTCATTGCAGCAGCAGTCGCGCCAATGCAGTTTAATTTCATAGGGGAATTATCATGGGATTAGTAGCAGCAGTGTATGGACTAATTTGTTATACGGTATTCTTGGCATCCTTTCTCTACTCGATAGGTTTCATCGGAGATCTTGTCGTGCCAAAGACGATCGATTCCGCTCCCAGCGCCGATTTACCTGAGGCGCTTGCCATCGATCTCGTTCTCCTCGGTCTTTTCGCCGTGCAACACAGCGTCATGGCTAGACAAGGCTTCAAGGCCGCGTGGACCCGCATTGTTCCGCGCGCGGTGGAGCGGAGCACGTACGTACTGATCTCTAGCCTGTTGCTCGGTCTCATTTGCTGGAAATGGCAGGCAATCCCGACGGTCGTCTGGGGCGTCTCTTCGCCGGTGTTTAGGTCTCTCCTGCTGGCGTTGTTCGCGGTTGGCTGGGTTATCCTCTTGCTATCCACATTCATGATCAACCATTTCGATTTGTTCGGCTTGCGACAGGTATACCTGCGCCTGCGTGGGTTCGAGTACACGCCGCTGACTTTTACGGAACGGGCGCTCTACAGATTCGTGCGCCACCCTATCTATCTGGGGTTCGTTATCGCCTTCTGGGCGACTCCACACATGTCACTCGGGCACCTCGCGTTCGC
>Ga0302324_100023322_pt1 | contig 11975 bp, 12 predicted proteins | sample Palsa_T0_1_FD_201949 | JGI IMG/M metagenome (GOLD analysis project Ga0302324, IMG submission 201949) | Peat permafrost microbial communities from Stordalen Mire near Abisko, Sweden - Palsa_T0_1 | ecosystem: Environmental > Terrestrial > Soil > Palsa > Peat permafrost | place: Sweden: Abisko... | reverse complement strand
TAACTGTGTAAATCTTCGTACGGAATGTTCGTTTCTAGGGAAGCACATTCCCCAACGCACAAATGGCAGGTTCGCTGGTTGCACGTCGCTGGATACTGAAGTGCCGTCGGGGTGCGCGCAGCTTCATCTCATGCTGCCATTCCCGGATACGCTACTGTTGATCGAGCCTAGTGCAGCGGTCGCATACGAAGAAAAGAATCGTCCAGTGCCATCGCCCGCGCCGGGGGAGTCAGGTCGTATTGAATCAGTGCCCCCAAATCCTGAGCCGCCTATTTCTCCGTCACCCGGCGGACAGCCCAGGCCAAAGTCTTTTCACGGTACGGCTGAGGTCGCTCCTGCGACCGCAAAGATGCGCATGGTCCAGATCGCCGAGGAGATTGTGTCGGTGCTGGTCTCTGATCCAAATGCGTCGGTTAAGGTTGTCGTGGAGATCTCGGCCGAGTTTCCCGAGGGAGCCAAAGACGCAGTAAAGCGTGCTGTGTCGGAGAATGCCCGGAGCCTTGGTCTGAAAAGCGCGGATTGGGAATAATCGAGACATGAGCGGAAACGTACACATTTTCGACCAATTTCGAGCACATGTTTCTGTAACCAGAAATTAACAAAACCAAGCAGAAGTTTTTTGTATGATGCTGAAATCGTTGCAGGTCCTCCTCTGAAATTCGAGAAGTATCCGCAAGAGTTCTTCTTCCGCGAGCAAACGCAGTGCTAGAGCGAATCCCGAATCGAACGCCATTTCAAGCAAGGCGCGTCGTTCACGACGATCAAAGCAGCTGATGTAAAGAAGGTTCCAGTAGAACCGGGAGCACAAGATGGGAGCCGTCCGGAAACGTAATCCAGAAGAGGGACGAAACTCCGTTCACACCACAGCATACGTCCGCATCTCGGCCAATGAGCCCCTTAACTCCGCAAGGAGACAGAAGCCGCCATTCGACGCTACACAAGAACTCAGAGACTCCAAATCGTCCTTGTTTGTTCAGACCAACGCCGAGTCAAACATATCTAATCAGGCCCAACGAGAATTGCGGAAGTAGGCACGACATGAGGTCCGACAGGGAAAGCGTTCCTGAGAAGCCCGCAGGACCTGTTCGTGCAGCGCAGTATGTCCGAATGTCCACGGAACACCAGCAATATTCCACAGAAAATCAAATGGATACGATCCGCCGCTACGCGGAAGGGCGAAACATGCAACTCGTCCGCACGTATTCGGATGAGGCAAGGAGCGGACTGAATATCGAGGGCAGGAACGGTTTGCGCGACCTGATACACGATGTCGAAACCGGACGCGCGGATTACGCAGAGGTTTTGGTCTACGACGTGAGTCGCTGGGGCCGATTTCAAGACGTGGACGAGAGCGCCTACTACGAATATGTCTGCAAGCGAAGCGATGTCCACGTGCACTATTGCGCTGAGCAGTTCGAGAACGACGGCACCCAACCCGCCCGCTTCGTAAGTCCCATCTCTTCCGACGTCAAATCTGCTTCTGCGGAAAATCTACCGCTGCTTCTTTGTCCAATTATTTCCGACAGTTCGTCATCGTTTCCCACCATACTGCGACAGTGATCGGATATGCGGTCTCGCACTCAATTAACGAAAGGTAGTTTTATGGATCAAGAAAATTACGTCTCGGCCACGGTGGCGGCGGACTTCCTCGGCATTAGCGAGACCTTTGTCATGAAGCTGGCTCGCAATAATCAGATTCCGGCTCACCCGCTGCCGATTGGTAAAAAAGCCATTCGTCGCACTTGGCGTTTTCGCCTGAGTGAACTTCGCGAGTTCATGGAGCAAACTCAGTGAGTGACGGCGTTGCCCCAATCAGCGCCGTCAAGAGCCATTCGGCAGGCCTATTTACCGCACAATTGCGGGCAGGTAAAGTAGCTGCGAAAAGACGGTCCTCTGGGCAGAGGAGACATCCGATGAACAGAGGAAATGGCTGGTTGACTAAAGGAAATCGCAAGAAAGGAGATGTTTGGGTGCATCACTTCTACGTCACCCGCGACTCGGACGGCAGGCGGGTGGAAACCACACGAACTATCGGGTTGGTTTCCAAGTTCCCCAAGGAATCGGACGTCTGGCAGGAAATTCAACGTTCACAGCACGCCGGTTCAACCGGGCGCTTGACGGTGAACGCTCTGGCAGACGCCTACCGCCAGTCGGAACTTCCGTTCAAGTCACGATCCACGCAGGACCTCCACGCGCATGAGCTGGAGCACTACATCTTGCCGCGCTGGGGAACGGCCCACGTGGATGAGGTGCGAGTGCTGGAGATCAAGAAGTGGCTCATCGCGCTTGCCAAGGAAAATGACTTCTCGGCTGAATCCGTGCAGAAGACCAAGCATGTATTCAGTCGGCTGTTCAGCTTCGGCGGCGAGAACGAACTCATCGCAGCGAGTCTAAACCCCGTAAAAGCCTGCAACGTCAAAGGGGTCGGTCGGAAAAGCAAGCACAAGAAGATCGTGGTTCCACCCGAGATTGCGTGGAAGATCGCCATGAGCTTGTCGATCATGCACCGAACGCTGGTGCTGCTGGCGGCGGGCACCGGAATGCGTATGAGTGAACTGCTCGGACTTCGGTGGGGAGACATTGATTTTGCCAACAAGAAGATCACACTCAATCAGACGTGGGTGTATGGCAGGATCGAGAACGGCAAGACAGAGGAGTCCCGTGAGCCCGTTTTGTTGGGGGAACGGACTGCTGCATTCTTGAAGGAGTGGCACTGCCAGACTCCCTATGCCGGGAAGGGTGATTGGGTGTTTGCCTCTAACAAACTGCGGGGAAAGCGCCCAATAAGCGGATGCCAGTTTACGAAGGACTACGTCCGGCCACGCTTCGTGGAACACGGCCTCATTGATACCGACTACACGGGACGGGCTGGCCTACACGCATTCAGGCACTCGCTCGCTACCGTGCTGATCGTGGAGGAAAAAGTGGACCCGAAGACGGCTCAGGGTATCCTGCGCCACACCGACGCCGGATTGACCATGAACATCTACACCCACGCTCAGGACCCGGCCAAGCGGGCTGCGCTGGAACGGTTCGAGTCACGCTTAGTGCAGTAGAACACAGGTAAAAACAGGCAACGCAGGTAAGAAATCACAGGTAAGAACTTCGGGATCAAAATGGCGATCGAAGCTAATCCGTTGAAAATGATGGTGGACCTGGTCGGGATCGAACCGACGACCTCTTCCATGCCATGGAAGCGCGCTCCCAGCTGCGCCACAGGCCCACTTCAAAAAACGACTCGAGCCAACGACCTCCCCGGCAAGGCCGGGGCGCGCTCCCAGCTGCGCCACAGGCCCCCTTCCCAGACGTCCGTGAGGAACGGGGATCCAGAAGAAGACAGATTCATTCTCGCTTACCCTCACGGGATAGTCAACGAGGCGCGGCGAGACCAGATCCGCGCCGCACCACGAAGCATGATTTGCCGGACTCTGAAGGCGTTACCGGGAACGGCCTACTCGCTGTTCACGGCTCGCATGATGTCGTAGGCGAGATCCCAGAGGGCTCGGCCGATCTGATCGAATGCTCCCTCATAGGCGAGTAACAGGACGATAATAATGCCGGTGGTTGCCGCACAAAACATTAGCCCCCGGCTACTCTGACGGTCAGGCATAGCTTCGACCTCATTCCGACGAATGTCCCCCTGGGCCCGGACTGCACCTCGGTGGCGACACGGAAGGGGCCGGCGGATTCGTGCGGGGAAGCAATCTCCGCTGTGGCCGAACTACACGTGGCTGCCTAGCGGCGAATTATACCCAAAGCCGCTTCGATTGATTCCGACATTTTTAGCATGGCGATAATTCCGGCGTTTCTTTCCACAGCCAGTTCTGGCATAATTGATCGTGCACCCCACCTGCACAATTTCTCAAATACAACTTAAAGCGAGGAAGAGATGCCAGCGAAGTACATCTTTGTAACGGGCGGAGTTGTGTCTTCACTTGGCAAGGGATTGGCCGCGGCCTGCATCGGCTGCCTGCTGGAAAGTCGGGGAATGAAGGTCAATCTGATGAAGTTTGATCCTTATTTGAACGTTGATCCGGGGACCATGTCGCCGTTTCAGCACGGCGAAGTTTTCGTGACCGACGACGGCGCCGAGACCGACCTGGATCTCGGCCACTACGAGCGCTTCACCCACGCCAAACTTTCTCGCGACAATAACTGGACCACCGGACGTCTCTACGAGCAGATCATCGCCAAGGAGCGGCGCGGCGATTATCTGGGTAAGACAGTGCAGGTGATCCCGCACGTCACGAACGAGATCAAGGCGGCGATGAAAAAGGTCGCGCAGGACGTGGACATCGCGATCGTCGAAATCGGTGGCACGGTCGGCGACATCGAGTCGCTGCCGTTCATGGAAGCGATCCGGCAGATGCGGCAGGAATTGGGTCGCGAGCACACATTGTTTGTGCACGTTACGCTGGTGCCGTTTATTGCGGCGGCACAGGAGTTGAAGACCAAGCCCACGCAGCACTCGGTGAAGGAACTGCTGAGCATCGGAATCCAGCCTGACATTTTGCTGTGCCGTACAGATCGCTTCCTGGCGAAAGAGATCAAGTCAAAGATTGCGCTGTTCTGCAACGTGCCGGATGAGGCGGTGATTACCGCGAAGGATGTTGCGTCCGTTTACGAAGTGCCGCTGGTGTTCGCCAATGAAGGCGTGGATACCCTCGTACTCAAGAACCTCCACATGGAGGCGAAAGAACGCGACCTGTCGAAGTGGGAAGACATTGTCCACCGCGTTTACAACCCTAAAGATACGGTCACGATCGGTATCGTGGGCAAGTATGTGGAGTACGAGGATTCCTATAAGTCGCTGAAAGAGGCTCTGGTGCACGGCTCGCTGGCGCACAATCTGAAGCTGCAGGTTAACTGGATTGAAGCCGAGGGGCTCGAGAGCTGCGATGCGAAAAGCGTCGAGGCCCAACTTGAAGGCTATGACGGAATTCTGGTTCCCGGCGGATTTGGCAAGCGCGGTATTGAAGGCATGCTGATCGCGATCCGCTATGCGCGTGAGAATAAGGTTCCTTACTTTGGAATTTGTCTGGGTATGCAGACGGCCTGTATTGAGTTTGCCCGCAACGTGGTGGGGCTGGCGGAGGCGAATTCCAGCGAGTTCGATCCGGCGACTCCGCATCGCGTGATCTACAAGCTGCGCGAGTTGCGCGGCGTTGAGGAACTGGGCGGGACGATGCGCTTAGGCGCGTGGCCATGCAAGATCGAAGCTGACACGCTGGCTTACAAGATTTACGGTAAGTCGGAGATCAGCGAGCGCCACCGGCATCGCTACGAATTCAATCGCGAGTACGAAGAGCCGATGACGGCTGCAGGAATGCGCATTTCCGGGTCGACGCCGGATGGGACTTACGTAGAAATGGTGGAACTGCCGGACCATCCGCATTTTATCGGCTGCCAGTTTCATCCTGAGTTCAAGTCGAAGCCGCTCGAGCCCCATCCTCTGTTCAGCGCGTTTGTGGGCGCCGCCTATGAGTATGGAGTGCAACGGCGGGCGGAAAAAGAAGCCACCAGCGTGGAGATGTTCCACCGTCCGGAGCGCGTGAGAGTGTAAAGCCAAAGGGCCACGGATTTTCACGGATTCACACGGATAAAGATAAGAAAAGTTTTTCAATATTCGTGTTCATCCGAGAAAATCCGTGGCCAATATTGTTCGATGACAACTTCCTTCCAAGTCGGCGATGTTCACATCGGATCGGGCGATCTGTTTCTCATCGCGGGGCCGTGTGTGATTGAGAGTGAAGAGCACGCTATGCGGATGGCCGAGATTATTAAGGGCGTGACCAAGGCACTGGATTTTCCGTTTATCTTTAAGGCGAGTTACGACAAGGCGAACCGCACCTCGATTCGCAGTTTTCGCGGACCGGGGATCAAGGAAGGTCTGCGGATTCTGAAGAAGATCAAGAATGAACTGAATCTGCCGGTGCTGACCGACGTGCATGAAACGGCCGATGTAGGCAGGGTTGCCGAGGTGGCAGACGTGCTGCAGATTCCCGCTTTCCTCAGCCGGCAGACCGACCTCGTCGTGGCCGCCGCGCTGAGCGGGCGGCCGGTGAACATCAAAAAAGGGCAATTCGTTGCGCCCTGGGATATGCGGTACGCGGTTGAGAAGTGCAGAGATGCGGGCAACAAACAAGTCTTCCTCACTGAGCGCGGCGCCAGTTTTGGCTACAACAATCTGGTGGTCGATATGCGGTCGTTGGCCATCATGCGGAAATTTGCGCCGGTAGTTTTCGATGCGACGCATTCGGTGCAGTTGCCGTCATCGCAGTCCGATGGAAACGGTCCGGCGGTGAGTGGCGGACAGCCGGAGTTTATCCCGCTGTTGGCGCGCGCCGCCGTTGCGGCGGGAGTGGACGGAGTGTTTATGGAAGTCCACGACAATCCGAAAGAAGCGAAGTCGGACGGAGCTAACGCGCTGGAGTCAACCAAGCTGCGCGGCGTGTTGAAAGAATTGCTGGCGGTGAAATTAGCGCTGGACGCGGCGCACGCCACGCCGTAAGCGACGGTCAATGCGCATCGGATTTGCCCGTTCGATGTCCCCGCATCAACCTGACAACCTTAGCAAGAGGTTTCAGATACCAGTATTCTCGCTGCAGGAAGGTCACCATAAACTTTCTCTTCCAATCGTCGGCAACATCTTCCTTTTCGCTATATTCCGGACGGATAAACAAGTGAACGTGATGTCCTGGCTCGTGACAAAAGGTATGGGCAATTGCAAGGTCTCGCGCGAACGGTATCCAACGAATCCATCTAGGCCAGTTCTTCAGAATCTGATCAACGTAGAGTTCGATCCACGGAAGTTGCCCTTTCCATTTTTCATGATAAAGGCCGGCTATTCGAGAGTTAGCGATGCGTCCTCCCCGCGAGATTGTCTTGCCAAGCCGCTTCCTTCGAGGCTGGCCGGACAAGTTTGTAAGGACGACACAATCGAGGCCGCGACGTAACGGTCCGGAACCCCGGCCAGCAATCGGCGGACAACCTTCACGACATTCACCGGCGGACGGTAGCCGCTGTATACCTCATTGATTCGAACTTCGCGATGATCAGCCAAACTGTTCGCGCTCCCGAGGCGTATTAGATCATCTTCGCCGTCTCCGCGCCTCTGAGTCTCCATGATAGATTTAGTGTTTACCTATGAAACACATTTCCAACTGGGCGTTAAACGTTGCGGCGCTGCGTGGGGCGACCTATGCTGACGTGCGTGTGGTCGCGCAGCGAAGTCGTGCGCTCAGCACGAAGAACGGAAAAGTTGGGAGCGCTTCGGATGCGGAATCCGTGGGGATGAGTGTGCGCGTGATCGCCGATGGAGCCTGGGGATTCGCGGCGTCGTCGGAGTTAGGCCGCGGCGCGGTCGAGGCCACGGCGGCGCAAGCGGTTGAGATTGCGCGAGCTTCCGCGCGAGTGAAGCAAGAAAACGTTCGCCTGGCGCCGGAGAAACCCGCAGTCGCGGAATGGACTACGCCGTATAAGATCGATCCTTTTACAGTTTCCGTCGAACAGAATATTGAACTCTTGCTCAAGATTGACGCCGAGCTGCGCTCGGTCGCTGGCATTACGCTGGCGGAGGCGAATCTGAATTTTAACCGCGAGGAGCAGTGGTTCGTATCGTCGGAGGGCGCGGACATTCACCAGACCAAGCTCTCCACCGGCGCGGGCTACGCCGCGTATGCATTTGCGGGAAACGAAATTCAGAAGAGGTCGTATCCCAATTCTTACGGAGGGCAATGGCAGAACAAGGGATATGAACTGATCGAAGAATTGAAGTTGGTGGAAAACGCGCGGCGCATTGCGGAAGAAGCCGTAGCGCTCCACCATGCCGATCAGTGCCCAGAGGGAAAGTTCGACATTATTCTCGATAGTTCACAACTAGGATTGCAGATTCACGAATCGGTGGGGCATCCGATTGAATTGGATCGCGTGCTGGGTATGGAAGCGAATTTCGCCGGGACATCATTCCTCACGCTCGAGAAACTGCGTAAGCTACGCTACGGGAGCGAGCTGGTGAATGTGGTCGCGGATGCGCGGCAGGAACACGGCCCGGGGCTCGGCACTTTCGGATTCGATGACGAAGGCGTGCCGGCGCAGTGCACGCCGATCATCACCAACGGATTATTTACCGGATATTTGAGTTCGAGGGAGACCGCGCACACGATCGGCGAAAACCGTTCCGGCGGGACGCTGCGCGCTGAGGGATGGAACCGGCTGCCCATGATCCGCATGACGAACGTCAGCCTGTTGGCGGGAGAGAAGCCGCTGAGCCTGGAACAGTTGATTGCCGCTACCGATCACGGAATTCTGATGCAGACCAACCGCTCGTGGTCGATTGACGACAACTTTCAGTTCGGCTGCGAAATCGGATGGGAGATCAAACACGGCAAACGCTTGCGCATGGTGAAGAATCCTTCGTACTCGGGGATCACCACTGAGTTCTGGAATTCGCTCGATGCAATTTGCTCACGCGATGAATGGACCCTGTGGGGCACGCCGAATTGCGGCAAAGGCCAGCCGCAGCAGGTGATGGGTACGGGGCATGGAGCGGCGCCGTCACGATTTCTAGGAATTGAAGTGGGGAGCGCGTTTAAGGGGGTGTGATGCTCGTCACAGATAATCTTTCACCCAAGGAATAGCATTCGGCACTCAGCATTCGGCATTCAGCCGACCAAGGGGTTGCCGCGATGAAGAATTTCAGAGACTTGCAGGTTTGGCATAAAGCTCACGAGTTGACGCTGGAGTCGTACAAGGCCACGAATGGGTTTCCGAAACAGGAGTCGTTCGGTTTGACGAGCCAGATACGCAGGGCAGCCGTCTCCGTCGCCGCTAACATCGCCGAGGGTTGCGGAAAACGAGGAAACGGTGAATTTCAGCGATTTCTGGGAATCGCTGCTGGAACGGCAAGTGAACTTGAATATCACTTCCTGCTGGCTCACGATTTGAATTTGATTGCGGATCTCAATTACGAGCAGCTGAATGATGGCGTAGTGACTGTTAAGCGTATGCTAGCGGCTCTTTTGCGGAAGGTCGACGCGGAACGCTTGGCAGGCTGAATGCTGAGTGCCGAATGCTAAGTGCCTAATGCCAATTGCTAAATGCTGACCAGAGAACAAGCCGGCGATATCTTCGATCGCATCAGGAAGTTCTCCTCCGCGGATGAGAACGAAGTGCTGTTCTCGGGCGGGAAGTTCGCGCTCACGCGTTTTGCCAACAATATCATCCACCAGAATGTTGCCGAGGAGAATTACAACGTTTCCGTGCGCACGGTCTTTGCCGGGCGGACTGCGCGCGCTGCGACCAATAAGTTTGACGACGAAAGTTTGCGACGGGTAGTGGAGGCCTCAGAAAAACTGGCCAAGGTACAGCATCCTGATCCGGACCTTTTGCCCATGCCGGATTCGTCCGCGGCTGCCGGAGAAGCGGGCGGGAGAGCCCGCACTGGACAAGCGACGCCCTCCCGGTACTTTCAGGCGACCGCCGAGATTGCTCCCGAACTGCGGGCTGAGGGCGTACAGAAAATTGTCGGGGTTGCGAAGAGACATCGCCTAACGACTGCCGGAGTTTTCTCCAGCGCGGAGTCGGTTGACGGCATCTTCAACTCGCGCGGGCTGAGCCGTTGGCACACGCAGACTTCTGCCGAAATCTCGATCACCATGCTGGCGGAGGATTCTTCGGGCTGGCAGAAAGCGAATTTTCCGGACGCGGCGAATCTCGATCCATTGGGATTGGCCGAGGTTGCGGCGAAGAAAGCGCTTGATTCGGCGCGTCCGCGGGAAATTCCACCGGGAAAGTACACGGTGATTCTGGAACCGGCGGCAGTGCTCGACATTGTCGGCTTCATGTTCTGGGATTTTTCCGGCATGGCGATTCTCGACCAGCGTTCCTTCCTCAGCGGACGCATGGGCACAAAGTTGTTCGGCGACAACATCAGCATTTGGGACGATGTAGCGCATCCTCTGCAATCGGGATCTCCCTTCGACGGCGAAGGTGTACAGCGTCAGCGCGTCAAGCTAGTGGAAAACGGCGTGGTGAAGCGCGTTGTTTACGCGCGGGCGACAGCGGAGCGCATGAAGCGCTCGGAGTTCAAAAATAAGGCGGGTCCGGTCGAAGCGACGGGTCACGGCTTCTCTTTGCCCAATGAAATGGGCGAGATGCCGCAGAATATCGTCTTCGCGTCCACTAGCGATCCGCAAACCGTCGAGCAGATGATCGCATCGACGGAACGCGGAGTACTGGTGACGCGACTCTGGTATATCCGCGAAGTAGAGCCCTTCGAAAAAATGCTGACGGGAATGACGCGTGACGGCACCTTCTATGTGGAGAACGGGCTCGTAAAAAGTGGAGTGCGCAACTTTCGCTTCAACGAAAGCCTGATTCACATGTTGTCGAATGTGGACGCGATGAGCGCATCGCTGCGCGCCTCCGGCGAAGAATCGTTTGACATGGTCGTACCTGCGATGAAGGTGAATGATTTCAATTTCACAGAAGTGACGAAGTTCTAGACGAAGTTCTTCAAGGGCGGTTGCCAGTCAACGAATGTCATCCAGCAGCTGCCTTCCAATTTTCCTTCCAGTTTATTGCCTAAAATTGCCGGAAATTGACCCGGATTTGACCCGGAATTGTCCGGTTGAGGCAGGCTGTTACAGGCTTGAGTTCTCCGCCTCGAATCCCTCCTAATCCATTCAAAGAAAAGCAGTTAGCCCCGCTTGTTCAATGACTTCGGTAACTTTGTTCGGTCAATTCGTAGGTGTACGCTGCCCTTAAGTTGGATGTGAGTCCGAGAAGTGAGAAATCGCGGTCTCGGAAGGAAGGTTGTTGGCAGAGTGGCAGCAGAAGGCAAAGCACCGATGACCGACGCGCAGGCGAGCCTGGGGCATTTCGAAGAGATGCAGAGCGCTCCCCGATTTCCGATCCATCTTGCGGCCTCGGTCAAGTCACAGGGCAGCGCGTTTTCGGCGGAGACGGAAAACATCTCGGCTAACGGCGTTCTGTTTGCCATGGACAACGACGTCCCGGTGGGATCGATGGTGGATTTCACGATTCTGTTGCCGGCCGAGGTCGTGGGTGCGCGGCAAGACGTGCAAATCGACTGCCGCGGCCGCGTCGTTCGCAGCTTCGAAGACCAAGGCCGCCGCGGCGTCGGTGTAGTGATTGATGAATACCATTTCGAACGGGCTTAAGGCGTAAGGGACTAAATGGCGAGCATTCCAGTTAATGTGGAAGAAGAACTCGGAGCCAGCGACGACGCCGGAAAAGGCGCCTTCGTCCGAGTGATCGTGGCCGATACTCAAGCCATCTTCCGCGCCGGGCTGCGTAAGGTATTCGCGCTCGAAGACGACATTCGCGTCGTGGGCCAGGCCGAAACCCTGTCCCAGGCTCAATCGGCGGTGAAGAAGTTTTCTTCCGATGTGATGATTTTTGAAGCGGCGCTGGCGCAGAATCCGGTGGAAGCGGTGGCCGATCTCCTGCGCCAGAACCCACAGGTGCGCATCGTGGTGGTGACGCAGGCGGCGGATGAAGAGACGACTCTGGAATTATTCCGCCGCGGCGCACATGGAATTGTTTCACGGGAAGTAGAGCCGGAGTTGCTGGTGGACTGCCTGCGCAAGGTGGCGGGAGGAGAAACCTGGCTCGATCCCCAGGGAACTCGCTGGGTGATGGATGCCTACCGCAACCAGAACAATCGACCTTCGGGAACGCGCTCGAAGGTGCAACTCACGCCCAAGGAAACTCTAATCGTCTCCTGTGTGACTCAGGGAATGAAGAATAAGGAGATTGCTTTGCGGGTGGGCACCACTGAGCAGGTCGTGAAAAACTACCTGCGCAAAGTGTATGACAAGCTGGGCGTGGCGGATCGATTAGAACTGGCCCTCTACTGCTTGAATCATCACGTGGTCGATAACGCCAAGGTTCCACCGCTGCCGGCAACTTCCGCGAACGGCAAGGCTGCCAGCGCGGCAGCGGGAGCGTCC
>Ga0302324_100023321_pt1 | contig 11977 bp, 13 predicted proteins | sample Palsa_T0_1_FD_201949 | JGI IMG/M metagenome (GOLD analysis project Ga0302324, IMG submission 201949) | Peat permafrost microbial communities from Stordalen Mire near Abisko, Sweden - Palsa_T0_1 | ecosystem: Environmental > Terrestrial > Soil > Palsa > Peat permafrost | place: Sweden: Abisko... | reverse complement strand
GCCGTCATTTCCCCCCGTCGGGCTGGCGGGCCGCCCCGACCTGCTTGTGGAGCGCCTTTAGGGCGGCGACGTAAATCTCGGAGAAGGTGGGGAAGGGCTGGATCGTATCCCGCAGCACCTCGAGGGGCACCCTGGCCCGGATGGCCAGTGTGGCTTGCTGTAGCCACTCGCCGGCCTCGGGTCCCAGGGCATAGGCGCCGGTCAACCGGTCGCCGTCGCTGAGGAGGGTGAGAAAGCCGTTCGATTGTGCGTAGGCGTGGGTGTACGTCGCCGTCTTGGCCACCTCGGAGATGGGTGTGGTGGCACTGAAGGGGGCTTCTGCGGCGCCCACCGACGCCGCTTGGGGGTCGGTGTACACGACGGACGGAATGGCCTCGTAATTGGCCTCACGGGGGTCGCCGAGGATGTTGGCGGCAACGACCTCGCCCTGGTACTTCCCCACGTGGGTCAGCAGCCGCACACCGGTGACGTCGCCAATGGCCCACAGGCCGTCGGCGACGCGCAGATGGGTGTCGACCGGGATGCCGTGCCTGTCAGCGTGGACACCGACCGTGTCGAGTCCGATCCCGTCGACGCGGGGGCGCCGGCCCGTGGCCGCGAGCAGGTGGTCGCCGCGCGCCTCGCGGCCGTCATTCAGCGTGAGCACGTAGTCCTCGCCGTCACGTCGGGCCGCCGTCGCCTGGACGCCCAACATCAGTTCGACTCCGTCGCGGCGCAGCACCTCCCCCAGCGCATCGCCCAGCGGCGCAGGCTCATGGGCCAGCAGGCGTGCTGCCGCTTCGACCACGACCACCTCGCCACCCAGACGACGCACGGCCTGGGCCATTTCTGCGCCGACCGGTCCCCCGCCGAGTATCAGCAGGCGCCGAGGCACGGCCTTCATGCCGGTCACCTCGCGGTTGGTCCAGATCCCCTCCAGGCCGGGCAGGCCCGAGACCGGCGGGATCACCGGATCCGAGCCTGTCGCCACGACGATATGTCGCGCCGTATGGGGCACACCGTCCACCTCGACCACCCCCACCCCGGCCAGCCGACCGGTGCCGCGCAGGAGGTCGATACTCCGGTCCGCCAGCCAATGCTCCTGGCCGGCATCGGAGTAGCTCGAGACCATGAAATCGCGATAGGCCAGGGCCGCCTTGACGTCGACTTGGGCGCTGGCCGCCGCTTCGCGTGCCTCTTGGGCCGCCTCCCCGGGGCGCAGCAGCGTCTTGGAGGGGATGCACGCGTAGTAGGAGCACTCGCCCCCGACCAGCTGGCGTTCGACCACGGCGACCCGCAGTCCACCGTCGGCCAACTCGCCCGCGCAGTGCTCGCCCGGCGAGCCGGCACCCATGACGATGACGTCGTAGTCGGTCATGCGCCTGCCCCAGGACCGGCCTGACCGGAGAGCCCGGACTGCTCGTCCACCATGTACTGGGCATACCAATCCGGCCAGTCCGGGTCGGCGTGCCCGAGCTCCTTCTCATGGCGGCCGTGCGCCTCCTCGGCCCGGCGCAGGGCGGCGGCCAGATCGGCGCCGGAAGCGTAGGTGGCTGGCATGGGGGTTCCTCCTGCTCGTGAAGCATGGCTGACCAGGCGAGTGTCAGCTCTCCGTACGGTCACCGCCCCGGAAGGCGCGTCGTCACCTCTTGAACAAACCAGCTGTTGCCGTCGGGATCGCTGAAGGTGACGAACGACCCGTAGCTCTTGTGGTCGGGCGCCGGCCCCGGAGTCCGTGCCTCGCCACCGGCGTGGTGGAACACACCGCCGGCGTCATGGAACACCTCGCTCACCTCGACCCCCCGGTCGACCAGCTCGGCCCGGGCCGCCGCGATGTCGGTGACGGTGAGCTGCAGACCTTCGGCCGAGCCGGGCGCGGCCGAGGTGACCCCACTGCCGAAGATGATCGAGCACGCCGAGCCCGGCGGCGTGAGCTGCACGACACGGAAGCCGCCTTCACCGGGGAAATCGGCGTCCAGTCGCCACCCCAGTGCCGTGTAGAAGCCCTTGGCCCGGTCTACGTCGGAGACCGGCACCACCACTACTTCGAGCTTCATGTCCACGACCCGCGGCTCCTCTCCGTCGGGACCGGAGCGACTGCCCCGACGGCGCGAGCCGGCCCGCCCACACCTTCGCGCCGCTCGTCGGCGAAGTCCAGGGCCCAGTATCGGCGCGCCCGGCGGCCCGGGCCCGTTCAGCCGGAGGGAGCGTCCGGCCGATCCGCCGGGGCCGGCGTGCCGTTCGCATTTTCAACGGGTGCCTTCTGTGCCTGTTCGGCCTGTGAAATGGCCCAGGCCGCGTTGACGAGCCCAATGTGGCTGAAGGCTTGCGGGAAGTTGCCCAAGAGCTCTCCGCTGACCGGGCCGGCCTCCTCGGCGAGCAGGCCGACGTCGTTGACGAAGGCCGCCGCCCTTTCGAAGACGGTGCGGGCCCGAGCCGTCTGCCCGGCCTGAGCCAGGGCCTGGGCCAACCAGAAGGTGCACATGAGGAACGTGCCTTCTTCGCCCTCGAGCCCGTCGTGGGACCGGTAGCGGTACACGAGTCCCCGCTCATCGGTGAGGCGTTCCTCGGTCGCGTTGATCGTGGCCAGCACCTTGGGCTCGTCGGCGGGCAGGAACCCGACCAGGGACAGCATCAGGTTGGACGCGTCGAGGTCGTCCGAGCCGAAGGACTGGGTGAAGGCGTTGGCCTGGTCGCTCCAGCCCTTGGTCCGGATCGCCTCGCGGATCTGGGCCTGGGTCTGCTTCCATGACTCGACCCGATCGGAGGCGTCGAGACGGTCGGCCAAGGCCAGCGCCCGGTCGAGGGCCACCCAGCACATCAGCTTGGAGTACAAGAAGTCGCGGGGCTCGCCGCGGATTTCCCAGAGCCCTTGGTCCTTTTCCTGCCAGCGGCGGGAGGCGGTCTCGGCCAGTTGGACGAAGAACCGTCGGGTGACCGGCGCCAGATCGGGAGGCGCACCCCACTTGGCAGGGGAGGCCGCTGGCCCGACCCGGGAGGCCTTGTCGAAGACGTGGTCCGAGAGGCGGTACACGGCGCTGAGCAACTCGCCGTAGACGTCAAGCTGGCGCTGGTTCCAGGCACCGTTGCCGACCCGGACGGGGGCGGACTGCCGCCAGCCCTCCAGGTGGGGCAGCTCCCGCTCGGTCAGGTCCCGTTCGCCGCCGATGCCGAACATGATCTGCAGGTCGCCGCCCCGGTCGAGCGAACCGGCCGCGGAGGTGGTCACATAGTCGAAGAACTCGTTGGCCTCGTCCGGGCAGGCCGCCACCCACAGGGCCTCGATCGTGAAGGAGGCGTCCCGGACCCAGGCGTAGCGGTAGTCCCAGTTTCGGGCGCCGCCCACCGCCTCGGGCAGCGACGTGGTCGCTGCCGCGCAGATCGCGCCGGTCGGGGCAAAGGAGAGTGACTGCAGCACCCTCCCGCTCTGGTGCACCAGGTCTCGCCAGGGACCCACGTAGGCCTGGTGGAGCTCCGACCACGACTCCCAGGCCGACACGGTGTCTTCCAACCGGGAAGCTATCTCGGATTGGCTCCAGACCTTGGCCGTACCCGTCTCGGCCCGCTTCCTGTGATGCAGGGCGAAGCCAGCCGTCTCGCCACGGCGGAGCTGGAGCCGGCCCGAGACCGTCGACTCGTCGACGGTCAGTGCGATGGGAGAGGAGAGGACGAGGACGTCGGCGCCCCCGAAAGCGATCAGTCCCCCGTCGACAGCATCGAACAGGGGATGGACCAGCCCGTACTCGGGACACGGGACGTACTCCACCGTCACCTCGACCTCTCCTTCGACGCACGTCACACTCCTCAGGAGAAGATGCGGCGCCCCCTTGCCGAGCTCATGCCCCCGGTTGCCGTCGCCCATGGCCAGGGCGTCGGTGATGGCGACCGTACCCGTCGGCGTGGCGAAGGTGGTCTCCAACACCATGGTGCGGTCCAGGTAGCGACGCGTCACTTGTGTGGCGCTGGTGGCCCGGATCGACCAGTGGCCGGCTTCGTCACCGAGAAGGCGACCGAAGATGGACGGGCTGTCGAAGCGTGGGAAGCACAACCAGTCGATCGACCCGTCACGGCTGACCAGAGCAGCGCTGTGCCGATCCGAAAGCAGTGCATAGTCGGCTATCGGTGTCGTGCTCATGCGAGCTCCTTCGCCCGTGGATGGCGGGATCGTGTCCGGCAGCTCCAGGCCAGCGTCGGACCAGGCCCGCCACGCTAGTGGCCGGCCTATCGAGCCGGGAGGTCGAGCAACGATGGCGATCCACCAAAGGGACCAGGCCATATTCAGGTCGGTCCTGCCCGAGGACATCGACTGGAAGCCGTTCCCGGCATTCCCGCCGTCGGCGCGTCTGGCAATCGTTGTCGGCGAGCCCTCGGGACCGGGTCCCTACGTGATCAGGGTCATGGTGCCCTCGGGCGTCAAGCTGATGCCGCACCGGCATCCGGAGGACCGCGTGTACACGGTCATCTCCGGCGTCTTCTACATCGGGCTGGGAAGCCGGTTCGACGAGGAGCAGTTGCAGGCGTACCCACCGGGGGCGGTCATCGTGCTCCCCGGCGGTACCCCTCATTTCCACTGGGCCAAGTCCGGCGCGTACGTCACCCAGGTGTCGGCCATCGGCCCGCTCGGCCTTGACTACCTCGACCCGACCGACGACCCGCGTCACACCTGAGGACGGCCTGCCGCGTGCGCGGCGACGCGGGAACGCGGGGGTGACGTGGAGGTCGCGAAGGATTAGCTTTGGTTTTTGAGGCTCGGCAGTCGCTGGGCCGGACGGGCTCGACTCCACTGCCGAGGTTGCGCGCGTGAGGCAACGAAAGGTGCGGTAATCCATGCGGTCCGACATCACACCCGGGGGGACCTTCCCCGACTACGCCCTGCCGGATCACACCAACACGGTGCGCAAGCTCAGCGAGATCCAAGGCGACGACCCGCTGGTCCTGACTCTGGCACGGGGCAATTACTGTCCGAAGGAGCACCAGCAGCACCTGGAGCTGGCGGCGAACTATCCGAAGGTAGCCGTCGCCTACACCCAGATCGCCACCATCTCGACCGACGACCATCATTCGACACAGGAGTTCCGCGCCTCGGTCGGCGCCCAGTGGCCCTTCTTCTCCGATCCCGGGCGGACGATTCAAAAGGACCTGGACATCGCGGAGTACACCGACCCCGAGCACAACCCGATGATCCCCCACACGCTGGTGCTCAAGCCAGGACTGGTGATCCACCGTGTCTACAACGGGTACTGGTTCTGGGGACGCCCCTCGTTCTACGAGCTGTGGACGGACCTGCGCACCGTGTCGAGCGAGATCCGCCCCGACTGGGACCTGAGTAAGCCGGGACTCCGCGAGGCCTGGAATGCCAACGATTACACGAACTTCCACGGTTGGAGCAAGCGGGCCCCGGAGTCGACGCCGACGTCGTACTCGTAACCGGGAGGTGGAGGTGATGCGAACGCCGGTGTGCGAGCTGTTGGGGATCGAACAGCCGATCGTCCAGGCACCGATGTCGGCGCTGGCGGAGCTGGCGGCTGCGGTCTCCAATGCCGGCGCGCTCGGTATGTTGGCGCTGAGCTGGTCCACTCCGGCCGGCGACGTGGTCCGCCAGACGGCGGCGCTCACTGATCGCCCCTTCGGGGGCAATCTGATCATCAGCTCGGACCAGCACCGTCGCCTGGACGAGGCCCTCGAAGCCGGTCTGCGCATCGTGTCGCTGTTCTGGGGAGATCCCGCCGGCTACGTCGAGCAGGTCCACGACGCCAAGGGAGTCGTCCTGCAGACGGTCGGCAGCGCCGAGGAGGGCCGGCGGGCGGTCGCCGGCGGCGTCGATGTCGTCGTGGCGCAGGGCTGGGAGGGGGGCGGGCACGTGCAGAGTCAGGTCGCCACGCTTCCCTTAGTGCCCGCCGTCGTCGACGCCGTGGCCCCGGTGCCCGTGATCGCGGCCGGCGGGATCGGCGACGCCCGCGGGGTGGCGGCCGTGTTCGCCCTGGGCGCGCAAGCGGCGTGGCTCGGTACCCGGTTTCTGCTGGCCCAGGAGATGCCCCTCCACGAGGAGTACCGCCGACGTGTGATCGACGCCGTCGAGACCGACGCGCAGTGGTACGCCGACCTCTACGACGTCGGGTGGCCCGACGCCCCTCACCGCGCCCTGCGCAACTCGACGACCGCAATGTGGGAGGCGGCGGGCCGTCCCCCCCTGGGGAGTCGACCCAAAGAGGGCGTCATCGCGCAGTTCCCCTCCGGCGAAGAGATACTCCGGTACGAGCCGGCGGCGCCGATGGCCGGTACCACCGGTGAGATCGAAGCGCTCTCATTGTGGGCCGGACAGAGCGTTGCCCTCGCCAAGCGGCCCCAGTCTGCGGCGGAGATCGTGGCCGAGCTCGTCTCCCGCTTGGAGTCGTCGCCGGCGTGATCGCCTCTTCGACGAGGAATGGGGAGATGTCATGAGCCCGAAAAGCGAGAAGAGGGTGGCGATCGAGGAGCACTGGCAGGCATCCGAGCGCGGCGATAGCGACGTCGAGCACGCCATCTACAGTGCGGACGCGATCCTCGACTATCCGCAGTCAGGGGAGCGCTACCGGGGTCGCGACAAGATTGCGGCGCAACGGGGCGCACAAGGGACCGAGCGACACTTCACCGTCCTGCGGATCGTCGGCCGCGGGGATCTGTGGGTCAGCGAGTGCGTCATCACGTACAACGGGGTGCCCAGCTACTCCGTGAGCATCATGGAGTTCGCCAACGGGCAGGTCGTTCACGAGACGCAGTACTTCGCCGACCCCTTCGGCGCGCCGCAATGGCGGACGAAACTGGCAGAGCCCATGCCGGGCCGGAGCATCGCCAGGGCCTGATCCGGGCCCGAAAAAGCCTCTCTGTCGGCGACTGGCAACCCTCGTTTCCCAGTTCACGGCCGGGATCTTTGGAGGGCAGGACGGGATGCGACCCCCCGACCCTCACCTCGCTACAACGGCGGCCTGAGCGCCTTGGCACTGCGCCCGGATTGACTCCCTGGGCGATACTCCCGATAATGAGGGTGTGCCGGGGGCCCAGAGTGTTCTACCGACCGAGACCGAGCGCCAAGGCGGCCTGGCGGTCTGGGCCCCGTCGATCGTGCCACCGATCGGCACCGAGTTGAGCGACGAGCAGAAATTGGCCTGCACGTTCCGTATCCTCGCTCACGAGGGATTCTCCGAGCACATCGCCGGCCACATCACCTGGCAACGGGACGGCGTGGACACCCTGCTGGTCAATCCGTGGGGTCTGTGGTGGAACGAGATCGCGGCCTCCGACCTGTGCACCGTGGACATGGAGGCCAACGTGGTGGCGGGCAAGTGGGATGTGACCCCCGCCATTCACATCCATACCGAGTTGCACCGCCGGCGTCGTGACGCCCGGGTGGTCATCCACAACCATCCCTACTCCGTCTGCGTCATGGCGTCGCTCGGACGTCTGCCCGAGCTCTTGCACCAGACCGGCACCATGTACGACGGGGACATGGTGCTCATCAGCGAGTACGGCGGCGAGATCGACTCCGGGGCACTGGGCGCCGAGTTGGCGGACCGGATCGGAACGGCCAACGTGATCATCCTCGGGAATCACGGCGCCATCGTGACCGGAGCGACCATCGAAGAGGCCGCCTTTCGGGCCGCCGCCTTGGATCGCGCCTGCCGCCTGGCCTACGACGTGCTCGTGACGGGGCTGACACCGTTGTCGATCCCTCGCAACGTGATCCCCGGGATCAAAGCCTCCCTGATCGAGCGCGGCTCGGACGTGTACTTCGCCGGAGCCGTTCGCCAGCTGCTCCGCCGCGAGCCGGAGGTGCTGCTGTGATCTCACTCGACGATCTCACGACGAATCGCAACTTCACCAAGGGGGGCCGCGAGGGTGAACGTACGGTCACCTTCCTACCCGACCCCCCGGCGGCGGAACGGAAGTACACCGTCATTTCGGCCGACGACCACATTGTCGAGCCACCGCACGTCTTCGAGAACCGGGTGCCCCAGAGGTTTGCCGATCGCGCGCCCCGGGTCGTCGAGAAGGAGGACGGGAGCCAGACTTGGCTCTACGACGGTGTCGAGCTCCCCAACGTCGGGTTCAACGCGGTGGTCGGTCGCCCGGTCGAGGAGTGGCGGATGGAGCCGGCCCGCTTCGACGAGATGCGGCGGGGCGCCTGGGACATCGACGAGCGAATCCACGACATGGACCTCAACGGGATCTATGCCTCGGTGAACTTCCCCTCGTTTCTCCCGGGATTCGCCGGGCAGCGCCTCCAGCAAGTGACCAAGGATCCGGAACTGGCCATGGCCTCGGTCCGGGCATGGAACCAGTGGCACCTCGAAGAGTGGGCCGGGACCCACCCGGGACGCATCATCCCCTGCCAGATCCCGTGGTTGCTGGATCCCGAGGTCGGTGCGGCGATGATCCGCTCGAACGCCGAACTCGGGTTCCGGGCCGTCTCATTCAGCGAGGACCCGAGCCGACTCGGCTTCCCGTCCATCCACTCGGGACACTGGGAACCATTCATCCGTGCCTGCGCAGAGACCGGCACGGTGATCAACCTCCACATCGGCTCTTCAGGCTCCTCACCGGGGACGTCGGCGGACGCCCCACCCGACGTGGCGGGAGTCCTGTTTTTTGCCTACGCCATCTTCGCTGCGGTCGACTGGCTGTTCTCGTTGGCCGCGGTGCGCTACCCGGATCTCAAGGTCTGTCTGTCCGAGGGCGGGATCGGCTGGGTCCCGGCGCTGCTCGACCGGCTCGACCACATGGACTCCTACAACGACATGTACGGAACATGGCGGGGGGAGGCGACGCCGTCGGAGGTACTGCAGCGGAACTTCTGGTTCTGCGCCGTGGAGGACCAGTCGACGTTCCCGCTTCGCCACCGCATCGGGGTCGACCACATTCTTCTCGAGTCCGACTACCCCCACTGCGATTCCACGTGGCCCCGCACGCAGGCCGTCATCGAAGAGGAGCTGGGCGGCCTGCCGGCCGACGACATTCGAAAGATGACCTGGGAGAATGCCTCCCTCCTCTACCGGCACCCCGTCCCCGAGGCCGTGCAGAAAGACCCCAACGCTTTCTGAAGCCAACGTCGCTGCCGCACCCTCGACCGGGAAAGGGAGCCGTCCGGGCACTCCGGCGCCAGGGGCGAGACCGTGACGCCCACCCGCCGCATGGCGCTCGACCCGTGGGAGTGACCCAGGTCCGCCATTTGCCTGACGCCACGACGTACGGTCTTCGTCATGACCGCTCGCAAGAAGTTGGACGCCCTGATCGACGAAACCGCCGCCCGATATTTCGAGGGCATGACGGTGTTCGAACGCGAGATGACCGCCATCGACACGACGCTCACCGGACTGATGGCCGTGGCCAAGGTGGTGGACCGCATCGACCGTCGCTTCGACGAGCTGACCGAACGGTTCGACAGCATCGACGAACGGCTGACCGAACTGGAGGCGTCCACCAACGGCGAGGCGGCACTTGATGTGCTGGCGGGAGGGCTGGGCCTCTTGCGCAAGAGAATCAGGCAGCTCGGGAAAAAGGATCGGAAGAGGCAGAAGAGGTAGCGAAAGGCGGTTATCCGCCGGGCCGTGACGAGTCCGCTGCCAGAGTGCCCCGCTCTTTCTCATCTCCGCTCGGTCGTGCATCGGGATCCGCTCCCTCCGCTTCGGCTTCGTGTTCGAGCTCGGCGTTGAGCTCCCCACCGACCAGGACGGCCAAGCCGGTGAGGTAGAGCCAGAAGATGAGAATGGCAACACCGGCAAAGGTTCCGTACGTCTTGCCGTAGGAACCGAACCGGGTGACGTAGAACGAAAACCCCAGCGATGCCACGAGGAAGAGGACGGTGGCGAAGGCTCCACCCACGCTCACCCACTGCCACCGCGGTGATTCCCGGTTCGGCCCCAAGAAATAGAAGATGGAAAAGAGCCCAGTGATCACAATGAGGGTCACCGACCATCTCACAATGGTCCAAATCACCGAGAACGCGACCCCGTGCAGCCACACGTGACCCTCGATCCCGTTCCCGATGGGCGCTCCCAAAATGACCAGGGCAGCGCCGCCACCGCCCAGCACAAGGGTTGCAGCCATCAGCGGGATGGAATAGATCCGTCGAGCCAAGAACTTACGGTCCACCGGCACTTCGTACGCGACATCGAGTGCCTGTTGCAGCGCCGACATTCCAGCTGATGCGCTCCAGACCGCCACGCTCACCCCGACGATGACAGCCACCGCGGAGCCCGATTCTCGAGTCGTCGCCGCCTTGACGGCTCCGGTGAACACCGTGCCGACGCCGGGTGGAAGGCCCTTTTCGACGGCGTGGGTGATCGAGGTCACGAGATGGGTACTGGCCCGGATCAGAGCAAGGAAGCCAAGGATGGCAATGACCGCGGGAAAAAGAGCCAGGAACCAGTGGTAGGCGAGACTGCCCGCTGACATCGAGACACGATCACGCACGATTTTCTGGCCTGTCCGCTTCAGGGTGGCTTTCCATCCCGCCACCCCGATATTCAGTGGGTTCGTCGGGTCGTCGGTGCCGAGTCCTCGCCTCATTCCCCGACGAAGTTCGGTTCGCGCTTTTCGAGGAAGGCGCGGGGGCCTTCGGCCGCATCTTTCGAACTGAAGACCGCGTTCCCCAGTTTCTGCTCAATAGTGAATGCCTGTTCCTCGGGCAGGCATTCGGTCTGGCGCAGGGTCGCCAGGATGGCCTTGACGGCCAGGGGGCCGTTGCGGGCGATCCGACCGGCAATCTCCCTGGCCCGGGACAGTGCCTGCCCATCGGGGACGACGTGGTTGATCAGCCCGAGCTCGTACGCTCGACGGGCGGGGACGTCGTCGCCGGTGAGAAGCATCTCGGCGGCCACGGCATAGGAGATCTGGCGGCGTAGGCGCACCGCGGAGCCGGCCATGGGGAAGAGAGCCCGCTGCACCTCGGTCACTCCGAACACGGCACTCTCGCCGGCGACACGAATATCGGTGCCCTGGAGGATCTCGGTGCCGCCGGCCCGGGCAAAACCCTCAGCGGCGAGGATTATGGGCTTCGTCGGACGGTAGGTCTTCAAATAGGCCCGCAGGGAAATGCCCGGGTCGTCCTGCAGCCGGATGATCCACTCGTTGTCGCGGATCCCCTCACGCAGACGAAGAATCTCGGCCAGGTCCATGCCGGCACAGAATGTGCTGCCCTTGCCGGTGAGGATCGCCACCCGCAGCGAGTCGTCCTCGTCCAGTCGCACCCAGGCGTCGTACAGGCGGCAGAGCACCTCGGCGTTGGTAGCGTTCCGCTTCTCGGGCCGGTTGATGGTGACGGTAAGTACCGGCCCGTCGGCGTCGACGAGCACCAGTGGCTCGGGGGTGGTGTCTGGCATTTCCGTCCTCCTCAAGACTTCGATCAGCGGCTGTCGCTTCCGCCTTAGCTATCACCTCGCAGGCCCGGCCGCATCCGAATGCGAGCGCTCCGACCGGTCGGCTATTCCCAGCCGACGTGCACCGCCGTGATTTGCACTACAACATCGGTGGTGGTAATGCTCGCGTGTGCGTCCGTGGCGGGCGCGGCTGTCAAACGGTGACCTCCCTGTCGGCCGGGGTGGGGTGTGACTGAACCATGACGACGAAAATCACGGGGTGGCACTCCGATCCGTTCGGGCGCCATCAGTTGCGCTACTTCTCCCTGGACGGAAGACCGACGCGCCTCGTTAGCACCGCCGGCAAGAGGTCTCACGACGCCGTTGCGGGTTTGCCTCGTTGGTCTGTCGCCCCTCCGGAGGCGAGCCCAGCGCCGGTGGCACCGCATCTCCCCTTGATGGGTTCGACTGCCACGCCGCCACACGCGTTGCAGCGGGGGTGGCACCCCGACCCGTACGGACGCCACGAAGCGCGCTACTTCTCCCTGGACGGAAAGCCGACGCGCCTCGTGAGTGACGCCGGCAAAACGTCGCATGACGCCTTTGCACCGGAGCTCAGCCCCCTGTTGCTTTCGACCGCCTCGACGTCACACCCCGCCGCGGAC
>Ga0302324_100023317_pt1 | contig 11978 bp, 10 predicted proteins | sample Palsa_T0_1_FD_201949 | JGI IMG/M metagenome (GOLD analysis project Ga0302324, IMG submission 201949) | Peat permafrost microbial communities from Stordalen Mire near Abisko, Sweden - Palsa_T0_1 | ecosystem: Environmental > Terrestrial > Soil > Palsa > Peat permafrost | place: Sweden: Abisko... | reverse complement strand
TCATGCACGAGCTGGCGTCGTTCAGTCCGATGCTGGCGGAAAAGCCGATGATCGTAGTGGCGACAAAATTGGATGCGACAACGGACACGACGCACTTGGACGAACTGCGGGCCTTCGCGATTGAGCACGGTTTGCCGTTTCACGCGATTTCGTCGGCGACAGGTGAAGGGATCAAGGAGTTGATCAGCGCGATGGCGGATGCGCTGGAGCGCATTCCGAAGCCCGTGGTGCCGGCGTCCGAGCATGAGGGTGTAATCGAGTATCGGGAGTTGTCGCGGCGAACCGACGAATCTGACGACGCGGACCGCGTGGCGGCCGCGGATCGCCGCAGCGCGCCGCCCGGGGATGAAGATTGAGTTCGCAACCCGCGCAGAAATCTCACGGGCACGGACATCGCCGGTCCGTTGCGCTTTTTGGCGGGACTTTTGATCCGATTCACGCCGGGCACATCGCCGTGGCGGAAGCGGCGCAGAAGAGATTTCATCTCGATGCGATTCATTTTGTTCCCTCGGCGCGGCCTCCCCATAAAACCAAGCCAGCGTTGACTCCTTTTTTGCACCGTTACGCGATGGTGACGCTGGCGTGCGCGGACCACGCGGATTTCCGGCCGTCGGTGGCGGAGGCGCCCGCGGATAGCGCGTCGCCGCATGTGTTCTACACGATTGACACGGTGCGGCGTTACCGGCGGGAGCATCCCGACGATCATTTGTTTTTTATCGTGGGAGCGGATCAGTTTCTGGAAATTCCGACGTGGAAAAGTTACGAGACACTGCTGGATTCGTGCGATTTCATAATTGCGAGCCGGCCGGGGTTCCGGCTGGATGCGCTGCGGCTGGTATTGCCGCCGGAAAAACTGGGACGCACGCCTTCGAGCGATCCGAATACAATCGTTTTGCGGAAATCCGTCGTACATTTGTTGACGACGGTGTCGAGCCACATCTCGTCGACGGAAGTGCGGAACCGGCTGGCGCACCGCCAAAACATTCATAGGCTTGTGCCGGAGCGCGTGGAAGACTACATTCGGGGACAGGCCTTATACAGGTGACGATGAATTCACTCGACGCAGACGTACGATTGGCGGTGGAAGCAGCGCAGGACAAGCAGGCCTTGGATATATGTGTTTTGAACCTTAGAGGCTCCGGGGCGTTCGCGGACTATTTCCTGCTGTGTTCGGGGAGCAGCGGGCCGCAGATTCAGGCGATTGGCGAGGCAGTCGAAGAGCGTTTACACCGGCATGGGCGGCGGGTGGCGCATCGCGAGGGCCGGGCGGGCGCGGAGTGGTACCTGCTGGATTACGGATTCCTGATCGTGCACATTTTCAGCGAGCGGGCGCGGCAGTATTACGACCTCGAACGGCTCTGGCGCAATGCCGAGCGCCTGGATGTGCACGAGTCTGGTGCGGCACCCCGCGGCGAATCGAGAGCGCTGGGCGGCGCGCGCGCCGAACCCGAAGGCAACGCGGCTCAGTAGCGAGCGCAGAAATGACCAGGGCGAAAATCCAGTGGATCGCCGTGGACCCTGCCTCGCGGCGCGTGCTCGAGCTGGCCGCAAAAGTCGCCGACACTTCGACCACGGTCCTGATTACCGGCGAAAGCGGCACGGGGAAAGATCAACTGGCGCGATGGATTCACGAACGAGGCCAGCGCCACGATGCTCCGTTGCTGAAGATTGACTGCGCCAGCCTCCCTTCCGAGCTTGTCGAATCCGAACTTTTTGGGCACGAGCGCGGAGCCTTTACGGGCGCGGTTGCGCGCAAACTCGGGCGGTTGGAAATGGCGCAGGCCGGGACGATTGTGCTGGACGAGGTGGCTGCGCTGGCCCCGGGAATGCAGGCGAAATTGCTGCGGGTGCTCGAGGAGAGAAAATTCGAGCGGCTCGGAGGGAACGAGACGCTCGATATGGACGCGCGGTTGATGGCGCTGACGAACACGGATCTATCGAAGGCCGTGGCCGGCGGCCGGTTCCGCGAGGATCTCTTCTTCCGGCTGAATGTTCTGTCGATTGTGGTTCCTCCGTTGCGCGAGCGGAAGGCCGATATCCCCGAATTGGCTGCGCATTTTCTGGCGCGGCTTGGGCCGCTGCATGGGCATCGGGATATCGCTTTGGATGCGGCGACGTTGACGTCTCTGGAATCGTACGAATGGCCGGGCAACGTGCGCGAATTGAAGAACGCCGTCGAAAACGCGCTGGTGTTTGCGAAGGAATCGCAACTGCATGCCGGAGATTTTCCGGAGATCGTGCGCGCGGGAAAGGGGCTGCGCGGCGCGGCGGGACGGTTACGGTCGCTTGAAGACATCGAGCGCGAGGCGATCAAGGAAACTCTGGAAGCGACACACTACAAAATTGGAAAGGCGGCGGAGATTCTGGGGATCAGCCGGAAGACGTTGCTAGAGAAGCGGAAAAAGTACGGGCTACTGGAATAGCCAGGATTTCGCAACGATTGCGTGCTGCGCTCGACATGAGACGACCACCATGATGAAGATTCGCTTGGTGATGCTGGGAAAAACGCGGCGTGAGGAAGCGCGGGCGCTGGTTGAGGATTACGCCGGACGCATTAAGCACTACGCCGAAATTGAAATACTGGAAATGCGCGATGGCGGGCCCGCCGCGCTGCGAAAACTGAAAATCGATCCGGCTGCGACTGTGGTGCTGCTGGATGCGGCCGGCAAACAATTCACTTCGCAGCAGTTCGCGAAGTGGCTGGGCGAGCTGAGGGATCGCGGAGTGCGCGAATTGGTTTTTCTTTGCGGCGACGCCGAAGGATTTCCCAACGAATTGCGCGCGAGCGCCAGGCAGAAGATTTCACTTTCCACGCTGACGATGCCGCATGAGTTTGCGCGGGTCCTGCTGGCGGAACAGATTTACCGGGCTTTTGCAATCTTGTCCGGCCACCCCTACCCCAAATAAATTCATCCATCTCGGACGGTTTGGAGCAGTGTGGGCGCTTGCTGCATCCGAAGCGAGTTTCCGGCTAGCGTGGCAAAAACATCGCAGAGGTATCGTGATAAATGGTGCCGGTTGTGGGACTCGAACCCACGACCTAGGGATTATGAGACCCTCGCTCTACCTCTGAGCTAAACCGGCTCGCAGACAGCATTTGATGCTAAAGGTTCGTGCTGCGGAGTGTCAAGACGCGGGAAAGCGTGGTGAAAGAGTGTACGACGAGATGGCGCAACCCCGGGCGAACGTGAATCAGCCGAGCCGCCACGGTGCCGGAGAGTGTCCTCTCGCCCTCGAGGGCAAGGCCTGCTAGGCGCAAGCCCGCGGCAACACGAACTGAGCACAAGGGCGGTCGAGCAGCCCTTGAGCCTTGAGTTATGGGTTCGTGGGCGAGTCGCGAACGGACGGTTTCGCGCTGGGGCGATCCTTTGGGCTGAGCAACTTTAGCGCGTCCTTGGCGTTGAAGGGGTAACGGCGCACGGACTGCTGGCCGGTGGTGTCGAGGGAAACATCGACGCGCCGGTTATTGGCCCAAACAATGACCTGGAGGTTGCTTTCGATTCTTTGCCGCTCGTCAGAACTCAGGTCAGGATTTTCGGCGATGAGATTTTTCACTTGCGCGGCGTCGAGGTTGTCCTGTTCACCCACGGCGCGCGTTTCGATGTTTGCGGCGGGGACGCCGTGCTCGACCAAGAAGGACTTGGTGCGCTCGACGCGGCGCTCGGTCAGGACTTGGTTGTAGGGAACCGAGCCGCGATGGTCGGCGTGACCTTCGAGAACCAGATGGGCCTGCGGCTTGAAGGTGAGATAACGATTGAAATCGATCGCGAGGGAAAGCAGAACCTGCTGCTGACTCTCGACTAAACCGCCGGTGGGATTCTGCGCGGTCGGGCGGGCGGTTGCGAAATATATGCTGTGAAGCGCGAGGCGTGTTTCGAGCTGCTGCACTTCCGCGGGAACCTGGGCCGGCCGGACGTCGATATTCAGGGCGCAATCAGCGGTTCCGGCCCGGCCGTCATCGACATGTCCCGTTATCGCGTACGCGCCCGGAGGCAGACCGGCGGTCTGAAAGTTCGCGGAAGATCCGGAGCCTTCGATTTGCCCGCCGCTGGCGTTCCAAGAAAATGATAGGGGGTCATTATCGGGATCGCTGGCAGTGGCGGTAATGGCCACGCGATCACCCACAGTTACGTCATAGCGGCTTGCGGAACAGCTTATGGTTGGGGGCCGGTTTGGGCGCGGCAGAACCCGAATGTTCACGGAACAGCGTGCGGTGCCACTTCGGCCATTGTCCACGCTGGCGGTGATCGTATACGTGCCGGGCTGCTTGTTCGAAGAGATCCAGCGGACTTCCGGGCCTGTTCCGTCTATCGCGCCATCACTCGCCGACCAGGAATAGTGCAAAGAATACGGGCCGGGATTGGCAGCGTCCGCGCGTATCGCAACGGAAGCGTCTGATCCGGCGTAGACGGTTTCCGGAAGCGCCGAGCAACTCGCGGTCATAGGAGCACGCGGTGGAGGGGCGGGATTTCCGCCGAAACGGAAAACGATTCCCGTGGAAAATCGGGCGTTGTCCTGCCATCCGCGGTCTTGGCCGGTGGTCGAGGTGGGATTTTTGAAATGGGTAAGAAGGAAATCGCCTTCGAAAAGCCGCAGGGCGATATGGCGGTTGAGTTTGACGTCGAAGCCGGCGCCTAGCAATGTGGTAAAGGCCGTATCGGAGCCTAGCGGCGTACAGGCCGGATTGCCGGAGCAGCCGGAGATGGTCACGGAGCTGGCATGCGCGCCTCCGAACAGGGCCTGGATGAACGGGGTGAACTTCTCATGCCGGCGATAAGAAAAGCGCGGGCCGAAAGCGAAGGTGTAGGCGCTGCCGCTGGCGTCGAAGGTCTGACTTCCGGCTGGGTTGAAAAGCGTAAGACGGCTATCGTCAAAGCCGGCAAAATCTGCGACCAGTCCGAAATAGCGATTGAAATTGTAGGCGACGGAAGTGCTGCCGCCGTGGAGATAACCGATCCGATTGCTTGAGGAGGTGGGCATGGCGCGCCAGAAGGAATATCCGAGGAACCATTCGACCTTTGGGTAGTCCTGCGACTCGTCCCACGGATGCATCGCGGCGGCGGGCAGGGCGTTCGTTGCGAAAGGCAACGAACCGGTTGGCGAGAGCGCCGGCGCAGGTGGGTTAGCGTCTGGCTGGGCGGCGACGGGGGACGCACTGCCGGATGCGGAGGCGTCGTCGTTCTTTGCTCCGGCTTTCGGCTTCGCATCGTCGTCAGCGAAGAGTGCGGCGGTGAGAAGTAAAGCAACCGCTGAGGATGCGATGCATCGCGCTGCGAAGTTCATTGTTGCCCCCTAATTCGTGCCCGAGCGCCGGAACGCGCAAACGCAGATTTTCTTTTTCTGCGCATCCCTCGAACCGAGTCGTCCAAACTGCTCTTTCGCCCTGGTGGCGACGTCGCTCACAAATGCGACGCGGCTACGGAGCAGGAACATTCACGACGGTATTCACCACGGTGACCGAAGCGTTTAGGCCCAAGGCCCTGCCGTTAAGCGTGGTGACGGCGGCGTTGCCGGCGGTCGAGAAGGTAACTCCGGCGGAGGCGATGATGGTTCCGACCATCGTGCCGCCGCCCGCCGCATTGATGGTCGCCGCAGTGCCGACCTGCCAAAACACGTTCTTGGCCTGCGCGCCGTTGATCAGGATGACGCTGCGCGGAGCCCCTGGACCGCCGACGGTAAGGGTGCTGGCCATCTGAAAAACCCAGACGGCATTGGCGTCACCTTGACCATCGAGAGTGAGATCGGACCCGGTGAGCAGGAAGGAACCAGAGGCAGCTTGATAGGTGCCAGGAGGAAGGGTGAGGCCGCCGAGTTGTCCGGCGCCCGGGTCGGTGCCTCCAGGACGCGAAGCCGGAGAAAGATTGATGAATGCAGCCGTCGCATCGGTGGCGGCCTGCGTCGCGATCGCGAAAGTTGCAGCAGTGCCCTCCGAAGGACACGCAACGGTAGGAGGCGGAGGAGCTGTGTCGATGTTCCCGTTGACCATTCCCATATTGCTGCCCGTTTCGGTGTAGGTGCATCCCGGGCCGGCATCGTGGAATCCGGTAACGAGGGTCGAAGCGCCGGTGGTCCCGATATCTCCGTTGATCACCGTGTTGATGCCCTGGTTGGTGATGCCGGCACCGCCTCCGAAGCTTCCAAAGGTCGCCGCGACGCCGAGACTCGGAGGGACCTGGCCGGTCATGGATGCTCCGGTGGTAAAGCTCCAGGGATTGGGGAGCAATCCCGCGACGAGCGGATTGCCAGCGACGTCGGTAGCTGCGTTCGTAATTGTGGCGGTGTAGTTCGTGTTGGCGGCGAGATTTGCGAGGGGGGTGAATGTGGCGATGTCGCTCGCGACATCGTACGTGACGGTGCCCGGGACGGCCGCTCCACCGGGTCCGGCCACGGCTAGAGTGAAGGTGCCCGGGGCGAGCACGGTCGTGGGATTCATGGGTTCACTGAACGTGGCGTTGACCGCGCCATTGAGGGCTACGTTGATTGCCGCATCGGCCGGGGTCGTAAGAGTTATGGATGGCGGAGTCGAATCAGGGCCCGCGCCGGCCGTAAAACTCCACAGGTAATTTGCGGCGAGCGCATTGCCGGTGAGATCCTTCGCCGCCGTGGTGATGGTGGCGGTGAATTGGGTGTTGGCAGTCAAGGCGCTGGCGGGTGTGAAGGTTGCCGTTACGCCCGCGTATTGAACGGTTCCGGGCACGTTTGCTCCGCCGACGCCGGCAACAGCCAGGGTAAAAGTTCCAGCGGCGGTGATCGTCGAGGGGTCCATCGATTTGCTGAATGTGGCGGTCACGATCGTGTTGGTGGGTACGGCGGTGGCGCCCGCTACCGGCACGGTCATGAGCACGGTGGGCGCGGTGGTGTTGGAGGTGATACCGGTGGTGAAGCTCCAAACATAGTTGGCGGCGAGCGTATTACCGAGCGTGCTTTGGGCCGCGGTAGTAATGGTAGCGGTGTAAAGAGTGCTGGACGCCAGATTGACCGCGGGTGTGAAAATCGCGGTGTTGGTCGCGGCCACGTAACTGACGGTTCCCGAAACCGTGGTGCCACCGCCAGTGACGGTAAATGTTCCGGCGGCCATGATGGTTGCGGGATTCATCGCTTCGCTAAACGAGGCAGTGAGTTTTTGATTCAACGGAATGTTGATCGCGCCGTTCGCGGGATTTATGGCGGTCACGGTCGGTATCGTTCCGGTCGTGAAGGTCCAGACAAAGTTGCCCAGCAGCGAATGCCCAAGGTTGTCCTGGGCTCCGGTGGTAACCGTCGCGGTGTACAGAGTGCTGGCGGCCAAAAGGGCGGCCGGGGTAAATGTTGCGGTGGTCCCGGAGTAGGTGACGGTACCCGGGACTGAAGCGCCGAGAGGGTTCGTAAGAAGAAAAGTGGAGGTATTGACCGTCGCGGGATTCATGGCTTCGTTGAAGGCGGCGGTAATCATTTGAGCGACCGGGACAGCGGTCGCACCGTTCGCGGGCAGGGTAGCAACGACGATCGGAACAGGGACGGGCGCCTGTTCGCGACCGCACCCCGCTGCAACACCCGCGAGCAGGGACGCGAGAAGCCAGAATGTTGGAACCGCAGCCTTACGCATCGGGTCCTCCTATTCGATTTCGACCGGTGGGAAATAACATTTTTCTGCGGGTCGGTTGATGCCTGGCGAAAGCAAGCTCATGCGCTGGCGCGAAAGCCGAAATTCGAGTTTCTCGGGCCCATGTGATTCACAAGGAAATGATTCAATGCAACGGCAGTGCCAAATATATTTTGAGATTCTTAATTTTCAGGGACGGAGCGAACTGAGACCTAAGTTGGTGAAATCACACGCGGCGAACCCTACTTGATGCTCAAGTCCGGGGGCCTGGCGCGGTCCACCGTGCTGCGCAATTCCAAATGCGGAAGGATGCCGCGCCATTTGAGGATGAGCAAAGATGGGTAACTGCCGCGCTGGATGTTCCGGTTTTCTTGAAGTTTCAACGACTCATGGCCGATGAAAAATCGCGGGCCGATGGTGGTTTTCAATCTCTGAGATTTGCGCGCCGAAGTTGGGGACGAGTCAGACTCGCCCTAAATAAAGCGGCGAGGGTTGGTAGTACTTTGGGACCATTGACCGGATTCGAAAGGAAACGCTACCTTCTGCTGGACAATTCGCAAATGCGCTGGCGCCGCCAGGAGGGACGGGTGTGTACCGTTTAGACACACGTCCTTAAACTTTTCCTCTTGACGGCATCTGACCGCTTATAGACTCCGCCCGTAGTTTCCCTTGGGAGGGTCTATGAGTAAGTGGTCAGCAGTAGGGGTATTGGCGTTAGCTGTGGTTACCAGTGCCATGGGTTTGAGGGCGCTGGCAAGCACGACGGCGCCGGTTCCACCCGCGCCGTGGGCAAGTACCACGGCCCCAGTGCCACCCGCACCGTGGGCGAGCACGACAGCCCCAGTGCCACCTGCACCGTGGAGGTAATGGCAGGGATCTCCCGGTAGGACGCGGGAGAGGGGTCAGGTTCTGGCGAATTGTCACTCACAGATGCTAGGCCCCATTGATTACGGTTTGTGGTGTTTGGGTTTCCTCGTGGAGATCTACGTTGTGGTGTGCGTGCTGCGATCCAAATCGCTGGCGCGGTATTTCCCTCTGGTAATCTACAGCCTCTGTGATGCGGTGGTCACGTTCGGCTTGTACTTCTGCGTACACAATTTCGGTTACACGTCGCCTCGCTACGCCTATTTTTATTACTACTCGGACAGCCTGCTGACGCTTTTGTTGTTCTGGGTCATCATTCATTTCTACTTGCAGACGTTCGAAGAAATGGGAGCGAGCCGGTATATCCGCGGAGCAGCGGCTATTTTGATCCTCGCGACGGTCGTCTTTTCATATGGGGTCGTTCATCAGAATCGGACACATCTGACGAGCCGGTTCGTCGTCGAATTGGGGCAGAATCTTTATTTTGTCGGAGTGGTATTGACGTACTTGCTGTGGGGAGCGATTTTAACGCTACGCGAAACCCGCATGCGATTGATCCAGCTCGTGCTGGCGTTGGGGATTTATTTCAGCGCCGACGCAGCGGCTTACGCGCTGCGGAACCTGTTTCCCGGCCTGGAGCCGAACTTCTTGCGGTGGATTCCTCCCTTGATGGGTCTGTGGTTACCCGTGGCGTGGGCTTACACGATGACCAAAGTGCCCGAGGACGGGCGATTGGCGCCTTCCGAATTGGTGGTGAAGACGCAATGATGGCGGCGCTGATTTGCGTGATTTCGCTGGCGGTGTTCGCGCAGTTTTTCGTTTGGTATTGCCGCTCCATTTTGGCGCCGACGCGCAGAGTCGTATTATCGGAGCGCGTGCGGGAAGTGACCGGGATTGCGGATCAGGAAGTTGCGCCGGATGATTTTCACCGGCTGCTGCAACTGGTGCGCTTGTGCCCGGAGCGCGGCGACGACGGATCGGAGATTCGCGCGGTGGGAACGTATTACCGGGTACTGGCGATGCTAAAGCGTATGTCGAAGATGACGGGGCCGCGCATCGCGCGGTGGGTGGATCACGAGCGGCAGGACTGTTCGTATTTCGCCGCGGTGGCGCTTGACCGGCGCATATCGTACAGCAGAGATTTATTTACGCAACAGATCAGCGACCGGCTGTAGCGGGTTCCCCGCGGGCATCCGCGCCGTGACAACTCCCCGCGGGACGCAGCACGCTGGCCCATTTCTCGAACCCTCCTAACTGAACTGTTTACGATGGACTTTTCCCGACCGACGACGTCAGACTGTTCGAATCGCCATGAGAACACCACTCGAGCAGCGGGTGCTGGAATCGATGCGGCGGAGCCGCACCATTCTTCCGGGCAGCCGCGTGGGCGTCGCGGTATCGGGCGGAGCGGATTCGGTGGCTTTATTGCGGATTCTGGAGAGCCTGGCGAACGAATTGGGAATCACTTTGCTCGTCGCGCATTTGAATCATTCGCTGCGCGGGGCGGAATCGGAAGTGGATGCGGCATTCGTAGAAAAGCTGGCGAAAGAAAGCGGCCTCCAATTTGTGCAACGAGTCGAGGACGTTGGAAGCGAGGCCGAACGCGAGGGCTGGAACCTGGAGGATGCGGGCCGGCGGTTGCGCCGGCGGTTTTTCGACGGGCTCGTCGCCGAGGGCCGCGCAGACCGAATCGCGGTGGCACACACGGCGGACGATCAGGCGGAAACGGTGCTGGCCCAAGTCATGCGCGGCACTGGCCTGGCCGGGCTTGCGGGAATTTATCCGGTGGCCGAGCCGGTGGTGCGTCCTTTGCTGGAGGTTCGGCGGCAAGACTTGCGCGAGTATCTGCGAGCGATTCAGCAGGATTGGCGCGAAGATGCAACGAACGGTGATACACGCCGAATGCGGGCGCGAATCCGAAAAGACTTGCTTCCGCTGATCGAACGAGATTTCTCTCCGGCAATCGTCGGCCACTTGAGCGAGCTGGCACGTTTCGCGCGGGAGGAAGAGGAGTTTTGGAATACGCTCGTGGAAGAGCGGTTTCAGACCGTCGCTCGAAATGTCCACGAGGAGTTAAGAATCGCGGCCGCCGACCTGCTGACGCCGCTGCGGATTCAAGATGGGAGCGACGCCCCGTGCAATACCCCGGGGCCGCAATGTGAAACCAAGGCGCCGGCGCGGACCGTTACCGAACGGTTGATCCGGAGGCTGTACGAAGGTGTGCGGGGTGATCGCCGCGAACTGAGCGCGCAGCATGTTGAGCAGGTAATAGATCTCGCGGGCAATTTGCAGAGCGGGCGGGCGGTGGTGCTGCCGCGCGCGATTATCGTGCGCCGAGAATTCAACGAACTGGTCTTTGCGCGGGCCGACGCCGAATGCAGTCCACAAATTGCCAGCGGAACCCACAAATGCGCGGTTACTTACGAGTATGTCCTGAGCTTGCCTCTGCGCGGGACAACAACCGTGTCAGTTGCCGAACTGGGCAAGCGGCTGAGCCTAAATTTGATTGACTGGCCTAGCGCCGAGAGCGACACTATAAGGGCGAGCCAAGTCCTCGATGCTGACCTCCTGCGTGCGCCCTTAATTCTGCGGAATTGGCGGCCCGGCGATTCCTATCGGCCTCGTGGGCGGCGAGCGGCACGCAAGCTGAAGCAGATGTTGCTTGCCGAGCGGGTTCCGGCAGAGCAGCGGGCAACGTGGCCTGTGCTGGAAAGCGGCGGGCAAGTGGTCTGGGCGCTGGGGATGGCTGCGGCAAGCGACGGCTCGGCGAGCGCGGAAACGCGAAAAGGCCTGTGGATTCGACAGGAAGCGGGCGAAGACAAAGTCGAGAGCGGAATTGCGGTTTCCGGCATCTAAGTAGTACAGGGAAGATGGATTCACGGAAATTATTCGCAGTGGCGAAGCGAGAAAGTGGCGCATCGCGTCTGAATTGGGCGAGGTCATAAGGTGAACTCAACAGTCCGAACGATTCTCTTTTGGCTCTTAATGATTTTGCTGGCGGTGGTTTTGTGGAAGATGGCGTCCACGGGCGGGCAAACCGCGCACGAGGATGAGCCGAACTATACGAACTTTCTGGCCAAGGTGCAGAGCGGCAGCGTGAAGGATGTGACGATTTACCTGGCGCCGAACAGCGCGGAATTGCAGGGCGAATATCGGGATGCGACGAAGTTCAAGGGCGTAACGATCGCCAACACGGCGATTCCCGACGTGACGAAGTCACTCCAGGATCACAACGTTCTTTACAATTACAAGGAAGTGAAAACCGCGGATTGGATGAACTTCCTCGCGACCTTTGGCCCGCTCATCTTGCTCGTGCTGTTCTGGATTTTCATGATGAAGCAGATGCAGGCCGGCGGAAACAAAGCGTTGAGCTTTGGGAAATCGCGCGCGCGGCTGCTGACGGCGCAGCAAAAGAAGGCGACATTCAAAGACGTAGCCGGAATCGACGAGCCCAAGGAAGAGCTTTACGAAATTATCGACTTCCTGAAGGATCCGCAGAAATTTCAGAAGCTTGGCGGGCGCATTCCGAAGG
>Ga0302324_100023312_pt1 | contig 11979 bp, 7 predicted proteins | sample Palsa_T0_1_FD_201949 | JGI IMG/M metagenome (GOLD analysis project Ga0302324, IMG submission 201949) | Peat permafrost microbial communities from Stordalen Mire near Abisko, Sweden - Palsa_T0_1 | ecosystem: Environmental > Terrestrial > Soil > Palsa > Peat permafrost | place: Sweden: Abisko... | reverse complement strand
ATTCTAGGCTCACTGCGAAGGTTCTCACATGCCGGCCGGCGGCATCGTATAGATACAAAGACCTGTGCGGGGTGTCGTCATTCATCCACGAGTGGCTCTCCATCATCCGCCCGGACTCGTCATAGATCCATCGCGAGTGAGCCACGGACCCGTCCGGATTGTAGCTATCCGTGCTGCTGATGGTGCCGTCACGACGGAACGCGGCGACGGTAAAGTGCGCAGCAGGCTTCCAGTATTCGGAATGCGAATCCCACTCCGCCGACTCGGTCTTCAGGCTGGCCACTGGTCCATTGCTAGTGTTCGTACTGGACATCCCATTTTGCAAGATCAGCCACGATGATGGAATGTTAGCCGCTTTGATCGATTTGCGCCAAGTAGGGTGGACAGTGCATTTGCTACACGACCTTTATACGGTCCTATGGTCCTTTCCCGCCCTTCGCTTCGCTCTCGTGGCCACGTTCCTCGTCGCCCCTATCGGGGTGGTCCATGCCGCCACCATCTCAATACCTTCCGGGTCGTCGCAACAGTCAGATACGAACCTATATCAACTCCGCTACCTCGACCAACAACGTGATCCAGTTCATCGCTGGCACTTACGCGGTCGGGTCAGGCTCTGTTGCGCTGCCTTGCGTCTCGGGCGGGCGAGCTTCGAGACCCATACATCACGGGTTGAAAAGGTGACCGTAACGCCGAGAAATGTGCTCGCGGCTGATGCCGATCATCGACGCCACCGCTTATCTTCAGCGAGACTTGTTTTCTTGGGAGCATGTCCTACGAGCGACCGACGCGGAACGGATGGGCCGGTTCATAACGTCTGCGATCACTGCCTGGTAGTCTGCGACGGCATCTACCGCGTGGGCGAAAAATGGTTTATGCGCGGCGTGCAATTCTCCCAGGGCTCTCGCCTCTCTGGTGGGTTGAGCACTATGAGACGAGAACGGGTCTGGCGGGGTCACCAAGGTGCTCGCCGCTACCATCGAGGCAGCGCAGCGTCGAATAGCCTGGCGGGCAACACCATCATTGCGTTTGGTATTCCCGTCGCTGGTCCGGTACGAAAACATTGGCTGGCGGGAGACCCATCCTGCGCTTGGTAATTCATTATCGCTACAAAGAGATGCTTACTTTGCTCCTTAGGTGAAGCCCCAGCAGCGGGCCGGTCGCGCGCGTCGCACATTCTAGGAGTTCTGAGCGGGCGCGGTTGGCGCCAATCGCGGTTGCAACACGAGCATTCGCACGCACCTTGACCTCTACCACTCGCCCGTCCATCGGGGTGGGTGTTGCGGCAAAGGTCGGGGGGGTGACTGAAGGACTATCCCGACAACCTTGTGCTGTTCGGTAGCCAGACAATAACGACCTGGCTCGGGATGTGTGATGCGAGCATGGAGGAGCGAGAGGGCCAAGGACGTACTGCGTGCTCATCATCCCGGGGTCCAAGCGCTAATTCCCTCTAATCCTTACCTGCAAGACCGTCGCATCGATGTCGCCCTCGACTTCGGACCTGATCAAAGCTTCAATCATAACTTTGAGGGAATCGACATCGAGGGAATGATTCCCGGCGTACTCCCATTGCGAATGGCGGTTGTCTTCATCTTGGTCTTCGGGCGATACACCTGGCCTCCAGGGGAAAAAACCAAGGATTTCCATCACCTCATCCAGGCGAGAGTGGCGAGGGATGGGAGTAATTCCTTTCAGGTGCACGTTTACAACATAGGTCGGCATGGCGGCCTCCCGAGATCCGATGTGGGTGTTATCGGCGGCGAGGGGTTATCAATCACAATCACACCGCTGAAGGTGGCCCCCAGCCACTCCCCGCCCAATACCTTGCTCCCATCGCCAGCTTCTCGAACCTAAGCGGAGTGAGGCTGAGATTCTCCGCGAGGACGCACCGACAGACGTGGCCTGCAGTTCCAATGGGTGATCGGCTCAACGCGGTGCACCCTTCCACTGGGATTGCGCAGGCTACGAGGTAACTGTTACACGCGAGGATGCGCTATTCGTGTCGTCGTCGGCAGATGTGCGGAATGGCGAGAAGATTCCCGGCTTGTTGGCAAATGTTAAAGGTGGGAAATCACGTGCTTGTTCTAAAAATTGAAAAGACCGTACTATGTTGCCTTCTCAACGTCGGAGAGGTCCTACTGTAACGATTTCTTCGATCATGGCTGCAGTTTCTTCATCAGATGCACAAGCGCTGAGAAAAACTTAATCCTGTTCTGCGCGTTCGTTTAATACCGTTACGGTAGTTTGTTAGATAACGAGCGTGTGCCTTGAGAAAGCGTAATGCTTCATTAGTGGTTTGCTCCGGTCTTGATCTCCTTCGCCCGGCGCGGCGCACGCTTGTCCACACTCGGAAACCGGGCTGGCTTTCGGAGGTAGCGACGAACAAACCCGGAACGCGCGGCCGACTGTTACAGACCGCAAAGCCGATGGTAACCGCTCCATTGCTCCGGACACTTGCCGATAGCGACCTCTCGGTCTCTCCCTGTCCGAGTTTGGGTTTGGGAGGGTGTTACCTCGACCCGTTCGAATCGTCTATTCAACATTTGGAGCGAATATGAAAGTGCTCACCTTCCTGCCCCGGTGTGACCTGCAAAGACGCGTTGCAAAGGCGCTCAGTGAACCTTCGTTTTTCGTGGAGACGTCGGTATCTGCGAAGGAGTGCCTCCAGTTTGCCCAGTTCACCCGCTATGAGGCAGTTCTCGTCGATTCAGATTCTCTTATTTTTGCCGATGCGCTGGCCCTAATAAGGCTGTTGCGCCAGGAAAACTCCGATGCATCGCTCTTCGTTTTTGCCCGCTACCTCGATCTGGAGCAACGTTTGCTTCTGTTCGAAGCTGGGATCGATGACTACGTGCGTGAGCCATTTTTCGCCTCGGAGCTGGCCATGCGTCTGGGCCTTTCGATAAGGCTGCGTAAGGCAGCATCGGATGCGGGGGCGTCCAGTAGGGTGACTGTGCTTCGCTCCGGCGATCTGGAACTGGATCTGGTGCGGCGAACAGCGACACGACTGGGAAGGTCGATCGATCTCCGGACTAAAGAATTTCTCCTGCTTGAATACCTTGTACGGAACGTAAACCGTCCGGTGACGCGCACCATGATCCTTGAGCATGTGTGGAACTCCTCGTTCGAGGGTTTGACCAACGTGGTAGATGTGTACATCAGCGCTCTACGCAGCAAGGTAGATCGGGATTTTCCTCAAAAGTTGATTCAGACCAACCGTGGCATCGGCTATACCTTTACTTGCATGAACGACTTTCCTACAACGTCAAAGGTCCCTGCCGGTTTACCGCTCCGGTGTGGCGATGATAACTTAGCAAGCTAGGTAAAGCCTGATGCCGACAGTGGTGGGGCTTGCAGCATACTGCCGCTACGAAGGTGACCGCAGCCTCAGATGACATTGGATTAGATGGCGATTCCTGCCCAGACCAACTTCTCTTTTTCAGAAATCTGGCCTTGGACCGGCGTACTCCTATTGCGAAAAAGGGGTCGTCTTCATCTTGGCCTTCCGTTCCACCGCAAGCTGTTCAGCGGAACAGTGAGCGATGAAATCAAGCTCGGGCCAGGATCTCATCGGGGTGAGCGTGCAAAATGGCTGTCAGTTCCTGGTGTTCTCCGCATCTCGCAGAGCTATCTCAACCATGGCGATGATGTCATTGGCGTCTGCGGCGAGCCCCCCTGCGAGCGCAATTCTGTAAGAATCCCGCAATCGCACTAATACATTTGCCAGATCAATGTTGCTCTGCACTAAACCCGCGATCCAGTTCACAAGCTGAACCTCAATGCTGTTGTGGTTTTTGGGTCTAATAAGCATGAGAACCCTCCTCCGAATTTCAGTGACCTGCTGAGTAGCGTGACATCCGTGCTTTGGAGTAATGTTGCTGCGTCACTCAATAGCCACTGAGCCGAGATCATGCGCCCGCGTTCATGGATGATTCGGGCGACGGAAAGACAACGACTGCGCGATCTTGCAGCTCTTCTCGCTCTTTGGTGGCGTGAAGCCTGCAGGAGGTCAAGCAGAGGGAACACAGTATGTCAAGAGATAAGTTATCCACATCCGATAATTTATTCCTGAAGTTGCCATTAAATAGGCTTTATGTTCCTGTGAGTGGTTGCTTTATGTTCCTGTGAGTGGTTGCTAGATTGCCTTCAGAGCGCCTCAAGTTCTCGGGAGCCGACTGCCATGAGAGGAAGATAATCTGTCGATTTCGAACCAATGATCCATGGTCTCTTAGTGGGTTGGAGTCGGACCTGAACCGACACGGATTACGGCGGGGCATAAGATCACCTAAAGTGCGGGGATCCCTTGGTCGAGCCGCAGCCCCCGGCATACACTTGCGGGTATGGTTGAATAGGCCTACCTCGTTACGCTTAAGCCGCCCAGGCGAGCCATTGGCAGATAGGTTGAACGCCGATGTGGATCACAGAGAGGAAAACCTGGCATCGCCGACATACTTCATGGACGTTCGTCGAGTATGTCGGAGCAATGAGGAGTTTTGATAGGGACGCAATCGTCCGGCGCAACTGCAGGGCAGTCTCAGCAAAGCTTTCTGGGCTCTGACCTTTCCGATGTTCCTGCCAAATGCGTTCGACCTCGTCGGTTGTAACCAACTCAATGAGTCGCAGGAAATCTCGGGCGTATTTCGGAGCGACGGGTCTGCCTCCCATCACGTCCCAGCTGAGGCGAGCGTGTCTGGCGACCAGATCCTGAAGCGATACCGTTTTGAAGGGAAGCGCGGTGCACTCGATTTGGGATGTGCGCTCCATCTCCATACCATAGGCGCGAAAAACATCCACGCGTACTCCCGTTTCCGGATCGACGCCCTGCAACATCATCTTGCTGGGAGGATCCTCTGGATGGATATGGCGCAGTAACAGCTCATTGCCTATAGTGTCGGGGATGGAGCCGAAGGTAGCAGCTACAAAATCGAGGTCATTCAAACGCCGAATGATTGCCTTGCCCCCGAGGCGGAGGATGTGTAGCTCAATGGCAACGCCGCCGGTTAATGTGTCGTGACGAACCAGGTTGAGGAGCGTCCGTGCCACGCGGCAGAATTGGCGGCATCGAGAAACGAGTCGATTTCCATAAGTTTTCGGAGGTCCGGGTCTATTTCGACCCTCAAGCAAGACACTACCCCATGTCAGACGATCTTTGTGACAGACGCGTTCAGCGATTGCAGACGATTCGGCGTACTTGGGCAGGCAAGGACAGCAAACTTAGAAATTATTAATGTTTCGACTTGAAGACTCTTAAACTCAGTCTGCTAAATTTCGTAAATCATGCCCCACTCACAAGGAAGCACTCGCATCTCTCATTTACGGAATTGAGTCAGTGCAGACCGAGCTCAGCAGTCAGCCGATTCAGTGGGTGAAGTTCTGGTTTCGCCACGGGAGACCCTGGTCGGTATTGCGTCGAAAGTTTGGCAGTTGCACCCCCGAAATACTACAACAGATTCATGAGCTAATCCTTCGCTGAGCAATCCTGACCACATCGAGACTGGTCAGAAAATTCGCCTCCCGGTGGCTGCCCATGGCTGGTTTCGGGCGATCAGGCCCCCGTCGGGCCGAGAGCCTTGAATCACAGCAGATGCCCGTGCACTGTGGATCAATCGAAAGTGCCCAAACATCTTGTGGGAGAAATTGGTCTAACTTTTGCTTAACGCTATCGCTCTACGCTGATAGAAGCACGCCGTCCACAACCTAAAGAAACGGAGCCAATTACATGCCCGAGAAGATTGCAGGACATAAACCGTACCTCGGGCTGACTGATCCCGCCGTATTGCTGCGTCCACTCATCTTTTTTACAGAGATCGTGCGCATGCATTTGGCTATGATCGGGTTGTTCAGCACCTTGCTCACCGCTTTGGTATTACTCGGCTGTGCGCTGCTGCCCCCCATCTACAACGCAACCGCTGTGATCGTTGTAGATTGGCGAGCAGCCCCCGAGACGATGCAAGTCCGCCAGCTGTTAGGCAAGGACGAGGACGAGTTCATGGCGACTCAGGTAACGTTATTGCAGGCCGAAACGATCCTGCGTCCGATAGCTGAGCGCTACAGGCTGTTGGAGAGGGAGCGACAGCTACGACACTACTGGTTTTGGCATTACTCAGCAACAAAGGAACGAGCGATCAGAAACGGAGCCGTAAAGCTGAAACATCTCAGGATCGAACGTGATCCCAGGACATATCTATTGACAATCACCTATTGGGACCGTGATCCCCAAATCGCAGCGGATGTCGCCAATGCCGTCGCTGACTCATACTTGCGCAACATTTCTGAAGCGCGCATTAAGGAAGTCGGAGCCCTCAACTCCTCGGTAGAACAGCAGCTCAGCGAACTGAAGGAACATTTGGAGTCGATAGACCTCGCGCTGGTTTCGCCCCCAGAGGAGAGGAGTAATGTGCCGCTCTCCACCCCGCAGCTACCGCAGACACCAATCAGGGCCGCCGAAGGGAATCGGGGCCTCAACAAGGCGGTTTATCAGAAAGCAAACTACGGCTCTCTGCCTCAGCATGGGAACTCAGATCGATGGCGTGATCTCATCGGGAACGCGAAGGTGCCGCTAGACAAGGCCAACAAGGCCACGGCAGACGAACCCAAGGAGGACGTAAGGGCGGCTCAGGCTGACAGTTCCGATGCCGTCCGCGAAACCAGACAGCGAGTCGATGATCGTAACCCGCACCCGTTTGACTATCTGAAGCTGAAGCACGAATCGGATGCGGCAGAAGGTGTTTCCGGGAATCTTTTCGCACAGATTAAGCTGGTCGGAATTAGGTCCGACCTGCACAACTTTATTCGGCTGGCCGATTCCGCCCGTCCTGCCGCCAAGCCGATTTTTCCCAACTGGCCGGCGATTGTCGCGTGCTCCCTGGGCTTTTTTGCTCTTTCGTGTTCCGCGTACACGATCTGGAACGAATTAACGGACGGGACCGCGACGGGAGCCCAGGCCGTGGAAGAGGCACTTGGGATACCCGTGGTCTGCGCGTTGCCTCGGGTTAAGGATCTGTATTGTCGGCTGGCTCTTGGACCTGACGGCATGCGCCTTGCAGGGAACCGATGGCGCAGCGTGCAATGCGGCTTCTTCGATGAGGGCGTACGCCACCTGCGTGGTTATCTGATGCTCTCTGCGCGGGCAGGTAAGCCTCGAAGCGTATTGGTAACCAGCGCCTTCCCTGGAGAAGGAAAATCGACGCTTGCCCTCGCGTTAGCGATGGCCAACGCGGAACAAGGCAAACGCACACTGTTGATCGATACCGACCTGCGCAAACCGGCAATTGAAACGCTCGTACGCCTGTCTCCCGGTTCCGGGTTGGCGGCGGTGCTCGGGCAGAGCGTTCAATGGAGCACAGCAACACGTGAGGTGCCCTCCCACCCAAACCTCTTCGTCCTTGGCTCCGGACGGCCGTCGCTTCGGGTGTTGGGCCTGATCGGACCACAGACACGCGGAATTCTTGCCGAGGCTACCAAGGAATTCGACCTGGTCGTTCTGGATTCGCCCCCGCTTCTGGGTTGTGCTGAAACTCTGGAGCTGGCCCACGCCGCTGAAGTGACGGTGCTGGCTGTCCGCAGCGGATGCACGCCGATGAAGGCCATCGGAGCGGTGGTAGAAACGCTTCGCAGGGTTGAAGCTCCTATCGCCGGAATCGTGCTGAATGAGTCGGCTGCTACGACCGATGCGCTCAAAGCTTATGGCAGCTACTACACGGCGCTGAGCGGCGCTTAGATGAAACCGCCACAGCTTAGAAGTGAGCAAAACTCCGAAATCGAGCCACCTCCACACAGGTATTTGGCCTTCATCGATTGATCGAGAGCGAAACCCGGAGTTCAAACGCCGGCCCCTCTAATTCTTACTTTCAGGGCCGTCACATCGACCGCGCCCTGGAGTTCAGACTTGATCCGACCTTCAATCATGTATTCGAGGGAATCCGCACCGTGGGAATGATTGCCAGGTACTCCAATTGCGAAATGAGGTTGTCTTCATCTTGATCTTCGGGCGGCACACCTGGGCCTCCACGGGAGAAAGCAGAGGCTCCTCATCAACTCATCCAGGCAAAAGTGGCGTGCTACGGGAGCTGTGCCCTTGAGGCCACGTTGACAGCGCAAATCGGCATAGCGAACTCTCAATGCTTCTTCGGTCGGGAACCTCTCATCGCTGGATGTCAAACGCTGCCACTGACATGACCACCGGCAAAGCGTCCGCAGGGTTGCTGTTGTAGTTGCTGGCAAATGGCCCGATCTGGGCTGGAGGATCCTCGTCCGTGAAACTCGTCACCTGCGTCCAATTCTGTCCGTCAGTCGCATAGAAAGCCATGTAGGCACTCCCGGTTCTGACGATCCGCAAACAGATCGAATTGTGGTACTGGCTGAAGTCACTAAGGTCGAGTAACGTGGTTGCGACTCCTGCAGCCACTCTCTGGGCAGTGAGGGCAATATTACTTCCGTCAGCTCTCAACGCGAACGTGATAAAGTTGCCGTTCTCGGAAAGCACCATAAGACCCTCGCTTGTACCGTTATTCGTAGGCGAGATCGGAGAGGAGATTTTCATAGACACGTCGAACGTTTCATCACTTATGTCTTGCATCGCTCGTACCGACTGGTTCGACGGAAGCAGATCGTGGTTGCTGCCACCCGGGATGAACAGGGAAAGATGCCCATCCGCCATGGTGGCCGAGCCGCCTGCCGGGTTCACCAATTGCCACAAAGATCCAAGATATTGGCCTCCAACCAGCGGCAGCGCGGCTTCTGGCATGGCTTCCGGGAGCGAGGAGTTTACACTAGCCGCAACACGAGTCGCGGTGGGGACCGTCACGGTCAATTGCGAGGTGGACGCCTTAATATCACCAATCATGCCCTCTATAGTCACGGTTCCAACGCCCATCGCAGTGACGTGGCCTAAGCTGCTAATCTTGGCAACCGCGTGGTTGCTCGTATTCCAAGCCGTCACCACATCCCCCTCTGAATCGGGCAGCGGTGCAACCGTTCCATCAGAATAGACTCCATTCGCGATGAACTGTAGAGTACTCCCCACGGGTATGCTAGCGACATTACCTTTTGAGACTAAAAACGCGCTGACCAAACTCGGAGGCCCTGCAACACCAGTCGCGGTGGGGACCGTCACGGTCAATTGCGAGGTGGACGCCTTAATATCACCAATCATGCCCTCTATAGTCACGGTCCCAACGCCCATCGCAGTGACGTGGCCTAAGCTGCTAATCTTGGCAACCGCGTGGTTGCTCGTATTCCAAGCCGTCACCACATCCCCCTCTGAATCGGGCAGCGGTGCAACCGTTCCATCAGAATAGACTCCATTCGCGATGAACTGTAGAGTACTCCCCACCGGTATGCTAGCGACATTACCTTTTGAGACTAAAAACGCGCTGACTAATCTCTTGGTCGGAGGCCCCGGAATCCATTCGGTCACGACGTTACTGGGAACGTAACCGAACCCCGCAGGATAGGAATAGGGCTGATTTGCTGCGCCCCACATGCCCACCGCTTTAACTGTCGTAGCCTCAGTTACGTCGAGTGTTTGGCCGGACGAATAATATTTTGCACTTCCACTGCCAGGTACGGGGATGCTCCCGTCTGTCGTGACCCAGATGCCGGTATTCGCATCTCGGTTCGTTCCGGGATTAATAAAAGTCACCGTCTGAGTACTGCCGGATGTCCCACTGGATGGATAAATATCCGGAGCCACCGAAGTGAGCGCGCTCACATTGGTAGCGGAGGTGTTCCCTGTTTGAGTCGGGTTTGGATTTGTATTCTGGTTTTCTTCGTTGCACACGTTACTGCCGTTGCCTTGATATGTATTGTAATTAAGTTCCCAAGGCGTATTCCCAAAGCCAAATTGAGCGCCGCAGGCAAGATTTCCCTGATACAGATTATAGTTAGCCTGTCCGGTGCCCCAAAACTCGACGCCCGGAATGTACAACCCGCCGGAGCCTACAGCTACGTTGGACGCGAATACATTGTAACTAATATTGCTATTCATATTAGAATAGCTGGCCCCGTTCTTGTACTGCGGTAGGGAAAACGTAAACGATCCGTAGCCGGGATATACCGGATCGTGCCAGTCGTTATAGTTGAAGTTCTCAGTAGGATTTGGAGTATCCTGCGCTTCGATCGCGATGCGGTGAATTCCACCAAAGTCGTTGTACATGACGTTGGTGTTGGTCTGAATGTACTGATTGGCGCTCGGGTCACTTGCACCTACTTGTTCGCCATTCGGTCCCGGCTCTTGAAACTTGAAACCCTCCTCCAGATACACGGTCCGGTTGTAGTCCATCGTAAGGTTCGTTGTGCTGGTGTGAACATCAACAGCATCGCAGTAGCCACCGTATTTATCATAATTATTACCGTTGTAGCTGTAGGTGTTCATCAGGGCGGAGCAATCTCCTGGTGCGCCAAAGATATTCCATAAGACCTGCAAATTGTTCCAAACACTGTATCCCTGCGCCGTACCGGTTCCATCTACATAGATTTCGCCATCCGAACAGCAGGAAGCGTTCGTATCCGATTGAACACCATGAAGGTAGTTGTTTTGGATAGCGGGACCTGTTCCACCTGCGCTAGATAGATGGATTGCCCCGCCGCCAGGTAGATTCGAGCCCGGGTTTCCAGCAACCTCCATATACTGGAACACCACGTTATCAACGGAGCATGCCGGGTAGTTAAATGCTGAGCCGCTCCCGGTCCAATTTATCCTAGCCTCGTAGGCCCCGGGCCACGGCACAACAGGACCGCTGATCGACACGCCGCATGGCCAAGTCAGCGAGGAGGAAATGTCGTACGTACCAGCCGCGAAGACGGCCGTGCTCCCGCTCCCGCACGAGTTCAACGCACTTTGAATGTTTTCGCCAGGGGATATCTCGGTGCAGACTTGAGCATGCACTGCCAAGTGGGCAAGTAGAAGAACGCGCAACCAGATCAGCCACCTCAATTCGCTGGTTCGTGATACTGCGCGCTCTCGGCAATCGCGCCGCTTGTAGTCACGAGCGTTGTTTACGCACAGTGGCTTGCTGCCGCCGCGAGACTGAAAAGGTTCGAGCCCAGACCCAATACCAGCGCTCCTAACCTTACTAATGGGAGGGTTATTATTCATTTGGGCTCTCATAAGCATTCGTAGCGGATCCGATGGCCACGGAGTGTGACTGCTGAGCCTTGTTTAGAAAAATAAGCACTCGGTCTATTCGGAGGCTACTGGCCCAACTCTGCCGACTCACGGATCTGGTCACGTGTTTTCATCTACAAGCTTGACGTATGAGCAACCGCATGCGACCGATAAAAAGCAATAAATGTTACACGGAATCAAAATGGAACAACCCCGGCTCATTTTGGGAGCAGGCGGCTCTCATAACGACCAAGACACTCGCCGTGCATGACGATCCATGGTGATAGACACGGTCCGGGCCACCGACTTGACTTCAACGTCCCCCTTGCCAGGTCGACCGAGAAACCTTTGCGCTTACACCACCACCGGTGCAGCCGCCATGGTCAGCGCTGAGGCCGTCGCCTTCTTTTCGGCCCACGTCGCGCTCGGTGCCACCTTTGGCGGCGATGGTAGTGCGGTCGACGGCTAAAGCATATGGGCTGGAAGCAGTGGCACCGAGTCCCTCACAGCGTCACGGCCTCCCATCGAGGAACGCACTTGAGTTTTCTCTTCCTGTCTCAACGATTGCTTGCTGCGCTTCCCCATTCTCGAATCGGCCCTCAGGCTTAATCCGGGCTCGTAGAATGTCTCGGTCTCGGCTGCGCGAATAATCCAGCATCAGAAAAAACAGAGGTTCAAACACATACCGATCCAAGAGACGGATAGGAGCGTGTGCAAACCAAAAGGCCCATTCCAGTCCGAGACGCCGCGACCAGCGTGGTGGTGTGGGCACTTCACCAGCTACATAGTCAAATGCCGCTCCAGCCGAAGGAAGGATTACACGTGCTTTCAGCCTAGAGAAATTATCATAGGTCCAGAATTCCTGGCGAGGCATA
>Ga0302324_100023311_pt1 | contig 11980 bp, 15 predicted proteins | sample Palsa_T0_1_FD_201949 | JGI IMG/M metagenome (GOLD analysis project Ga0302324, IMG submission 201949) | Peat permafrost microbial communities from Stordalen Mire near Abisko, Sweden - Palsa_T0_1 | ecosystem: Environmental > Terrestrial > Soil > Palsa > Peat permafrost | place: Sweden: Abisko... | reverse complement strand
AGCGGGATGTCATCTTTTGTAGTGCTGAAAGTACGCCATGTTTTTGAAGTTTATTTTTGTGGCTTGCTGTCTCTCATCGAATTTTAGCGAGCGTGCTTGAATTGGACGAGGAGAACGACGACCACGATGGCGAGCACGACCAGCAATGAGACGCCGACCTTTACCCACAGCGCCAGGGAGGACAGCTTCAACTCCAGGCCTTCAATCCGACTTGCCTGCTGCTCGGTGGAGAGGCGAGTTGCGATTACGTCTTCGGAGACTTTGGTGATCTGGGCGCTTTGGTCCTGCAGTTGACGGTAGAGGCCGAGGTGGGCCTTGGTGACCTGGCCGAGGTCGCCGCGGACGCCTTCGGCCATCGCGGTCATGGCGGCCTCGTTGGCCTTCTCGGCGGCGGTCTTCGAGGTGAGGTACTTGTCCGCTATGGGAAGCAGGCGTGAGATGTGGGGCAGAAGCTCGAACAACTGGGCGATTACTTTGGGCCACATAGGTTCAATCCTAATCCACAGTCGATTGTCGTTGCGTGCGTCCTGCATTTGATTTCGGAGCCGTGACGGTTCAGATCGACTGCGGACCACACGGAAGAACGCGGTGGTTCACACTCTGGGTTGTCTCTGCCGGCGGACCACCAGGGTGGCGAGGGTAAGGAGCAGGATTGCGGTGATGAGGCCCTGCGACCAGAGGCAGTAGATGCACCACTTCTGCAGGACGTAGGCTTCGAGGTAGCTGAGGAAGGCGGCGCAGAGGAAGCCGATCTGGGCGACCTCGAAGACCAGCCACCAGCGGCCCATGAGGGCGAGGATGACGATGACGGCGTAGCCTGCGATGCCGACGGCGGCGACTGGGATGTGCAGTGTGCCGGGCTTCTCGTCGAAGGTTCTTGCGGGGAAGACGGCGAACCGGCTGTGGTTGACGGCACCGCAGTCGAAGCGCTCGGTGACGGCGCAGGGGGGAGCGAGGCTGGGGTCCATGTAGTGAACGTGCAACGCCATGGTCGAGACTACGATTCCAGCAACTGCCAGTAACGCGATCAGATACTTCATGTCATTTATTTTACGTTGGCGGCAGAGGTCGTCCGATCTTTCGAAGATCTCATCTTCTATCTTCTCGTCGGCGGCTGGTGTTTTGAGAGATCTCTGTGGTGTAGCGCGAGGCTGGGCGCGGTATCATGAAGGCCACGCCGCTGAGAGTGTGGCTGGGGGGATAGGTATGGCTGAGAACCGCATGAACTGGAATGGTTATTCGACGGTGCTGGATGTACCGCGCGAGGAGACTGCTTCGCTGCTTGCGAAGGTGCTCGGCATTACTTCGCTTGGGTTTCTGATTACCGCACTCGGCGTGGCGACGGCGCCTGAGTGGAGCACATTTCCGGGGATGATTGCGGTGCTCGTGCTGGTGCTGGCCATCACCTTTGCACGCAAGGCGAGTCCGACGCTTGCGCTGGGGCTTTTTCTTACGCTGACGTATTTTATGGGCTGGGAGATTGGGCCGCTGATTCACCGCTATGCGCGGAGCGTAGGTCCGGCGGTGGTGTTTCAGGCTGCTGCGACGACCGGGCTCGGCATGGCGGTTATGGGTTGTGTTGCGTATCTCTTTCAGATCAACTACCGCAAGATTGCGGGTATCGGGTTTGCCGCGCTGCTGCTGCTGATCATCGCCGGTATCGCCAGTATGTTCTTCCACTTTATGACGCCAGATACGTATTCGTGGCTGACGCTGGGGATCTTTACGCTGCTTACGGTTGGCGACTTCGCCCGCATCCGTGCAGGCGGGGATGGGCGGTCTGCGGTTTCGCTTGCGCTCTCGATCTATCTGGACGCTATCAATATCTTTATGGCTGTGTTGCAGTTGATGAGTGGGCGGCGCAGGGACTAACGGGCTGGTCCTTAAGTGGTGCGTCTTGCTTGCGAGCCTAGTTGCAGGCAGCGAACATTGATCTCTAAGGCAACGCTCGAAGCACGTTGTTCCCAATCAACTCCCGCACGTATCCTAAACGCGTTGGTGTGCGTATACACAGTATGGATAGTCTGTCGGACATTTATACGATAGGTCTCTTCGACGACAAGTACCGTGCGTTTCTGGAGACGGTTGTACAACTTCGGCCTCGCCTGCATCGTTACTGCTCACGCATGACCGGGTCTGTGATGGACGGCGAGGATGTTGTGCAGGAAGCGCTGTTTGAAGCCTATCGAAAGCTGGACCAATATGACAACAGTCGCGCTTTGACGCCGTGGCTGTTCGGGATCGTGCACAACCGCTGTATCGATCTGCTGCGCAGACGTGAGGTTCGCGAAGCGGCTGAAGCGTCAGCAGCGGTATCGGAGTTGTTCTGCCCCGTGCCAGCTCCGGTACTTGGTGTCGGCCGTGCTGTGGAGCGATTGGTTGTCCACCTTCCTCCGAAGGAGAGAGCCTGTGTGCTCCTGAAAGATGTATTGGACTACACGCTTCTCGAGATCGCGGAGCTTGTGGGATCGACTGAAGGCGGAGTCAAGGCGGCTCTCAACCGCGGCCGCACCAAACTAGCTGCATTGCCAGACTCGAAGGAGACTGAGCGCGTGGTCGATCCGGAGTTGTCTCACCTACTCCATCTCTACGTTGAAAGATTCAATCGGCGTGATTGGAACGGCTTGCGTGAATTGATCAGCGCCGATGCCCAGCTCCTGTTTCCGGATGGTTATGGCGGCCAACTGGTCAATTCGCCCTACTTCAGCAGGTACGAAAGCTCGCCTATTTTTGTCTGGCAGATGGCGGTCGGCAGTGTCGATGGAGAACTGGTGGTTCTATGCATGCGACAGGATGTCGAGGGATGGAAGCTGAATTCGCCCATTCGCCTGAAATGGGCGAATGGCCGCATTGTGCGGATTGCCGACTATCATTTCTGCCCCTGGGTTCTTCCCGCAGCCGGCTTCGTCTCCGTCGGTGGGACGGAGTAGCCGGAGTTTCGCGACGTATCCCCTGCGCCCTGGGGGCCGTAGTTCAAGTAAGGGGCCGTAGGTAAAAACTCGCGGCCTACGACTACTGCGAGAGGCTTAGCGGCACCACTCGTTTCAGCAATGGCGTTGTCACCCTGAGCTATGTCACCGCATAGCAGTGCGCCTCCGGCGAACCGGAGGCGCGAAAATCTCAACGGATGGTTTTGCAAGGAGGGTCAGTGATCAGATTTCTTGTTCTTTACAATCGACCGGTCGACGTGGAGGCGTTTGAGCGCCACTATTGGGAGGTCCATATTCCGCTTGCAAGGAAGTTGTCGGGCTTGCGACGATATGCGATCAGCCGAAATGTAACGACTCTTCGCGGAGATGAATCTCCCTATCTTGTCGCCGAGTTGGAGTGGGATGATGCGGCGGCTTTTCAGCGAGCGTTTCAGTCACCCGAGGGGCAGGCAGCGGGACAGGACGTTACAGAGCATCTCTCTCGATTGAGCCCGGGGATTCGCATGATGACCTATGAACCGGAGGATGTGTAGTGGGGTGAGAGGCTAGCTGCGTTGCCGGGGCTGGCGCACAGAACAGAGCGGGGTGCGCCGGGAGCCTGTCGCCTACGTTGAGATGACGTCTGCCGGAGGTGAATGGTACCGGCGATGGCAACTGCAACAACGGCGGCAACGGCGCTATGATGGACGGGTGAGTGCTACTAGCCGCAGGCAATTTCTCTCGCTTCTTGGGGCCGCTGGCCTCTCCGCTGCCGTCACACAGGATGGCCTGGCTACGCTTCTGCCAGCGCCCGCACACGCCCAGGAGCCGTTTAGTTTTTTGTTTTTGACGGATGCTCATCTGCAGCCTGAGTTGAATGGCGTGATCGGTACGGATATGGCGTTCAAGAGAGCGCGTACGATGAAGGCCGACTTTGCGATCAATGGCGGCGACCATGTCTTCGATGCGCTGGGTGTTCCGAAGCAGAGGGCGCTGACTTTGTTCGATCTGTATAGCAAGACCGAGCAGGACCTGGGGCTGAAGCTCTATCACACGGTCGGCAACCATGATGTGTGTGGGATCTATCCGTCGAGCGGGATGGCTGAGGATGATCCGGCTTACGGCAAGAGGCTGTTTGAAGAGCGATTTGGCAAGACGTACTACTCGTTCGACCACAAGGGACACCACTTTATCGTTCTCGATTCGATTGGGATTACTGCGGACCGCGCGTATGAAGGGCGGATCGATGCGGCTCAGTTGCAGTGGCTGGCGGCGGACCTGGCGGCGCTGCCTGCGGGAACGCCGATCATCGTGTCGATACATATACCGCTGGTGACGGCGTTTCTGTCGTATGTGCCGGAGCCGCCGGTTCCTCCGTCGCGGCGTGGATTGAGTGTGGCCAATGCCAACGAGGTGATCGATCTGTTGGCGGGGCATACGGTGCTGGGCGTGTTGCAGGGGCATACGCACATCAACGAGATGGTGACGTGGAAGGGTGTGCCCTACATTACCAGTGGAGCGGTGTGCGGGAACTGGTGGCATGGGACGCGGATGGGTACGCCGGAGGGCTTTACTGTGGCGACGGTTGCGAATGGACGGTTGACGACGCGGTATGAGACGTATGGGTTCAAGTCGATTGCGCCGCAGAACGGCTGATTTTTTGTGCTCGCAGGCTCTGCTTTCTCGCAGATCTTCTCCGCGTTATCGCTGTCATTCCGTGGCTGCACTTTCTTGCACAAAGCTTGTGAGGGTGGGTTCGTGCATCGCTTGGGAAAATGGGCGTTGACGTTTGAGCGCTCTAGGGTATGCTGGGTAGCACTCTGAGCGAGGCTGATTCGCCGAGCCTTTACCTCGCCATGCGGTAGATGTACCTGGGCCCCCATTCTGCAACGCCGGAGGCATCGCCATGCAGTGTCCTGTCTGCCATACCGAAGTCGGCTCCCAAACTACCTTCTGTCATCAATGCGGTGCGCCACTTTCGGCTGCTGCCGGAGCTGTTCCGGGGGAGTCTGTTCCTGAGGGAGCAGGCGTTCCGCCACCAGCGTACGCTCCACCGCCTGCGTATGCTCCTCCACCTGCCTATGCTGGACAGCCGGTTGCCGCGAATACTGGTTTGTCGGAGAACGCGGCTGCGGCCATCGCCTACCTGACGATTATTCCGGCGATCATCTTTCTGGTGATTGAGCCGTACAACCGAATACCGCTAGTGAAGTTTCACTCGTGGCAGTCGATTGCGCTGGGGGTTGTCGCCTTTTTGCTGCAGGTGATTATCTCGATCTGTCAGATTGCGTTGCACTTTATTCCCGGCATCTTTATTTTGTTCGGGCTGGTGCATCTGGTCGTCGCGGTCGGCCTGTTTCTGCTGTGGCTTTATGTCATTTTGAAGGCGAGTAAAGGCGAGTGGTTCAAGCTGCCCATTATCGGTGACTTTGCGGAGAAACAGGCTCGCAGCTAGGGCGTTTGCGTGTAACGTTCGAGGCGCTTGTGCATGACAGCGATGGCGGCGGCGTTTTCGTCGACCATGATGAAGCTGCGGCCGTTTCTGGCTGCGGCTTCGCCTGTGGTTCCGCTGCCTGCGAAGAAATCCAATACGGTGTCGCCGGGGTTGGAGTGGACGCGGACGATGCGCTCGAGGATGCCTAAGGGCTTTTGTGTGGCGTAGCCTGTCTTCTCTTTGCCGGTGGGGGAGACGATGGTGTGCCACCAGACGTCGGTGGGAGTTTTGCCACGCGCGGCTTTGGTTGCGCCCACCAGGCCGGGAGCCATGTAGGGGATGCGGTCGGTCGCGTTGAGGTTGAAGGTGTAGCGGGCGGGATCTTTGGTGTACCAGAGGATGTTGTCGTGTTTGGCGGGCCAGCGCCTGGTGGAGCGGGCGCCGTAGTCGTAGGCCCAGATGATCTCATTCTGAAAGCAGGGGCGGGTGAAGATCTGGTCGAGCAAGACCTTGCAGTAGTGGACTTCGCGGTAGTCGATGTGGAAGAAGAGGGAGCCGGTGGGGGAGAGGATGCGGTGGGCTTCGACGAGGCGGGGGCGAAGGAAGCCGAGGAAGTCGTCGAAGTTGTCGCTGTAACCGGTGCCGCCGGTCTGGGTGGGGAGGACGTCGGTGCGGTAGCGGTGGCCGCCGAATCCGGTGCGGTCGCCGGCTTTGTCGCGGACGGTCTTGATCTGGGTGCGGGACTGGCGTTTGCCGGTGTTGAAGGGGGGATCGACGTAGATGAGCTCGATGGAGCCCGCGTCCATGGCCTGTAAAACTTCGAGGTTGTCCCCTTGCAGAATGCGATTCATGCTGTCGTCTCCCGAGCCTAACACTAAGGTACCCTTGGTCTCGAGCGCTTCTGCGTGTATCGTTTTCCTCGGGCCAATTGATGTCTGCGAACCAGCTTATCTACGCTATGCTGACCCACCGGGGGCGCGTCCGGCAGGGCAATGAAGACACGTGTGCGGCTGCGCCGGAGGTAGGCGCGTATGTTGTGTGCGACGGCATGGGCGGGGCTGCGGCAGGGGAGATCGCGAGCAATCTTGCGGCAGATACTTTTCTTGCCTATGTGAGTGCTGCTCCAGTGAATGGCAAGGGCGAGCCGCAGGTGGTGAAGCCACAGACGTGGTTGAATGCCGCGGTGCAGGCGGCGAACCATGCGGTGTATCAGCAGTCGCGCAGTTCGGCGGAGTATTCGGGCATGGGGACGACGCTGGTGGCTTTGCTGCACGCTCCGATGAGTAATGCCAACGGGCGGGGTGCGGGGGGGAGGCGAACGGCTACGAACCATGGCAACTCGCGGGCTTCCGATCCGCCGACGCTGTGGCTGGCGCATGTGGGGGATAGTCGATGTTATCGGCGACGCAAGGGCAGGCTGGAGCAACTGACGGGGGACCACTCGCTGGTGGAGGAGCAACTGCGCGCGGGACAGATTACAGCGGCGCAGGCGGCGGTGTCTCCGATGCGGAATTTGATTACGCGGGCGATCGGGTCGCAGGCGACGGTGGAGACGGAGATTCAGAGTCATCATCCGCAGCCGGGAGATCTTTACCTGCTGGCTTCGGATGGGCTGACGCATGAGATTGGCGATGAAGAGATTTCGTCGGTGCTGGCGTCGATTCCGACCCCGCGGACGAAGGCCGGCCTGACCAGGGCGTGTGAGGCGCTGATTACGGCGGCCAATCGCAATGGCGGCAATGACAACATTACGGTGCTGCTGGTGGCAGTGACGCGGTGAGCGCAGAGACCGGGACGGCTTAAAACTGCCGTGGCTTGAAGCTGGTAGACTGCGAAGTCGGTTGAAACACTTATGGCAGAGATGAAGACGATTGGTATTCTGGGCGCCGGTACGATGGGGAACGGTATCGCCCATGTGTGTGCACGGGCTGGGCATGACGTTGTGCTGTATGACCTGGAGCAGAGTTTTCTGGATCGTGGGATGGCGACGATCGCGAAGAACCTTGCGCGCGAGGTAGCGAAGAACAAGCTGACCGAGGAGCAGGCTGAAGCGGCGAAGGCTCGCATACGGCCTACGCTTTCGCGCGAGGAGCTTGCGGGCTGCGGGCTGGCGATTGAAGCTGCGACGGAGAAGTTTGCGGTGAAGGCGGAGATCTTTCGCGATCTCGATCGCATTCTGCCGGCTGAGGCGATTCTGGCGTCGAATACGTCGAGCATCTCGATTACGAAGCTGGCGGCGCAGACGAAGCGGCCGGAGCAGGTGATCGGAATGCACTTCTTCAATCCGGTGCCGGTGATGCAGCTGGTGGAGGTGATTCGCGGGTTGCAGACCTCGCAGGGGACGTTCGATGCGGTGTTTGGGTTGTCGCAGCAGCTAGGGAAGACTCCGGTTGAGGTGAACGACGCTGCAGGATTCATCTCGAACCGCGTACTGATGCCGCTGATCAATGAGGCGATCTATGCGGTAATGGAGGGGGTCGCGACGGCGGAGGCGGTGGATAAGGTGTTTGTGCTGGGGATGGCGCATCCGATGGGGCCGCTGACGCTGGCAGATTTTATCGGGCTGGATGTGTGCGTGGATATTATGCGGGTGCTGTCGGAGGGACTGGGCAACCAGAAGTACAACCCGTGCCCGCTGCTGCTGCGGATGGTGGATGCGGGTTGGCTGGGGCGCAAGTCGGGGCGGGGGTTTTACACCTATCCTGCTAATTAAAGGCTTGGCGAATGGAGTATCGTGATCGCTCTCTATGCCGCAGAGCAGCCGGGAGTTCTACACTGGTTAAGCTGAAACAGGATTCAACGAACAGGAGAGACAATGCCACAGGAGTTTTACTTTGAAGATTTTTATGTAGGCCAGAAGTTTCATTCGCTTGGCCAGGCCAAGGTGACGGCGGAAGAGATTAAAGAGTTTGGCAGCAAGTACGATCCTCAGCCGTTCCACCTGGACGAGGCTGCGGGGGAGAACTCTTTCTTCAAAGGGCTTGCGGCTTCGGGCTGGTTGACGGCGGCGATCGTCATGCGGCTGCGAGTGCAGAGCATTACGGTGGTGGGCGGAATGATTGGCGCGGGCGTGGAGGAGATGCGATGGACTCTGCCGGTGCGGCCGGGCGACTCGCTGCGAACGGAGATTGAGGTGGTTGGGGTCCGCACGTCGAACTCGCGCAAGGAGTTTGGCGTGGTGCGTACGCGCTCGCTGGCCTTTAACCAGCGCAACGAGGTTGTGATGCGTTCGACGGTGAACTTTCTCGCTCCGGTAAAGCCAACGGAGTAGGCGGGAGACCCAGCCGTGACTGACCAAGACCTGAGCTTCCTGAAGTCGCAGATCGACCAGGTTGTTCTTATCGAGAATGCTGCCGGCGAGAGCCATCTGGCCCAGGTTTTGTTCGTCTTCGATGAAGGCGAGACGCCTGACGTCTTCTATTTGAAGGTGGAGCGGGGGCCGGATGGGGATTATGTGCAGCAGGGCGGGGCCGGGTACTCGGTTCTGCTCTCGGAGATCGCTGCCGTGCGTCCGGTACCTGCGGGTGATTCGCCGCAGGATTGAGTGCGAGTTGGCCGCGAATCAAATTGGTTACCCCTATCCAAATACTCACAACCGACGGGCGTATTGTTGATACATGATGCGGATGACGGTGTTAGCCTCGGGCTCCAAGGGCAACAGCACGGTCATCGCCAGCTCGAAGACCCGGGTTCTGGTGGATGCGGGGCTCTCGTGCCGGGAGCTGCTGCGGCGGATGGCGGTGGCGGGCGAAGATCCGGCCAAGCTCGACGCCATTCTGATTACGCATGAGCATCAGGACCATATTGCAGGACTGACGGTTCTGGCGCGGCGGCTGAAGATTCCCGTATTTTTTACAGAGCCGACTCATCGTGCGTGGGTCCGGATGCTGACTCCGCGAACCACGATGACGTATGCGAAGTGGCTGGATCAGATGCAGCGTGAGAAAGAGGCTCGCACCACGGTTGCGGCTGACAGCGCGGCACACGAGGTTGCAGCGGAGCGTGATTCGGCCGCTCTGGTCTCGGGCGAAGCGGATTTAGAGATGGAAGAGGGCTGCGACCCGGAGGTGGACGAGGCTGCGCCGCAGAGGTCTGATCCTGCGCAGCTTCCGGCGGTTGAGTACTTTCATGCGGGCACCCACTTTTCGATCGGCGATATTGCCATTACTCCGTTCACGATTCCGCATGACGCTGCCGATCCCTGCGGGTTTGTCTTTGAGGCAGAGGGTATCCGTATGGCGCTGGCCACGGACCTTGGCTATATGCCGCCAAATGTGAAGGCTGCTCTGAAGCGGATCGACGTTCTTCTGCTGGAGTCGAACCACGACCTGGAGATGCTGCGCGATGGGCCGTACCCGTGGTCGGTGAAGCAGAGGGTGCTGTCGCGAGTTGGGCACCTGTCGAACGAGGCTACGGCGGAGTTTCTGGAGAAGGACTATGACGGGGGCGCGTCGTGGATCGTGCTGGGACACCTGTCTGAGTCGAATAACGCGCCGGAGCTGGCGCTGCTGAGTGCCGAGCAGGCCCTGAGGGGGCATCCAACGCTGCTGGGAAACCGGATTTTACTGGCCGGGCAGACCGCTCCGATGGCTCCAATTTTCCTGTAGTTTGCGCGGGTTGGCCCGATGCGACGATTTTATTTGATAGCTTCTGTTGCTCCTGGATGAATCTTTTGGCCGATGTTTGGTATCAAAAAAGAGTAGAATGGAGTCCATAAGCCGATGAAAAAAACCGCGTTAGCTTTCCCCGCGCACCGCCGGATCCATACCTCTTGCACCGATCAGGTTGTAGGAGACATTCTGTCAGGCTGGCGCTACGATATCTCGGGCCTGTCGCCTGTGATGCGGACGGACTACGATCAGCACCTCTCGGAGTGCAGCCACTGCCGCCGGCGTCAGCGCCTGGCCCGTACTATCGACGTTCTGCTGATCAGCGTGAGTACGCTTTCGATTTTGGCTTTTCTGCTTGCGGCGGTGGTGATTCACAGGGTTGAGCTGGTGACGCATATCTTCTCCGTGCACCTTCGCCTGAACCAGACTCACGCGGTTGCGATCTCGCTTGAAGCGGTTGCGATTACAGGCATGGTGTTCTCCGCGCTTCTGTGGGTGCTGGTTGCGATTGCGACACCGCTTCCGGGTTTTCTGGGCGATCTGGTTCAGCAGCGCATTCCCGCAGACCTTCGCGACCGGTTTACTAAAGACGCCGCCTAACGATGAGATAGCAGTTCGGCTCAATTTGTCCCCACTGTATAAGGAAATTTGTCATCTACCTCTCATCGCGATAGCGTAGAAGATGACACCATGCCACCCACCAACCAATCTGAAGGCGAACTGCTGCCGCCGCAGTACGACGAGGCACCACAGCCGCCCATTCCCGACTACGAACGTGAGATGTCGCGTCCCAACTCGCGTGAACGAGGCTGGAACATTCTCCGTACACCGGGTACCTACTTCCTGCTGGGGATCAACATCGCGGTCTTCGTATGGATGGTGCTGCATGGGGTGTCGCCGCGCGATCCGACGCCTGACCAGCTTCTGCACTTTGGAGCGACCAGCGCTGAACTGATCCTGCACGGCCAGTGGTATCGCCTGTTTACGGCAACCTTCGTTCATGTGGGGCTGCTCCACATTGCGACGAACATGTGGTGCCTGTGGAACCTCGGCCTGTTGGGCGAGCCGCTGCTGGGGCCGCTCGGCCTGGTTGCTGTCTACCTGATTACCGGCGTTGCAGGTAACCTGCTCAGCCTTGCGTTCAACGTGATCCTGCACGACTATGTCTCAGTCGGCGCAGGGGCTTCGGGCGCGGTCTTCGGCATTGCGGGGATTCTGATCGTTCTGCTGTCGAACAAGAAGCTGCCCATTCCACTGCTTGAGCTTAAGCGGTTGCGGCGCTCCGTCATCCAGTTCGCGGCGCTGAACCTGGTTATCGGCCTGGGCACAATCTTTACCAACTTTATCCGGATCGATAACTTCGCCCATGTGGGGGGCTTTCTGAGCGGCCTGGCCCTGGGTGTGCCGCTGATTCCGCGCATGACCTCCGGACGGGCGCGCTACCTGCAGCGGCAGAAGCTGACCTTTGGTGTCGCTACTTTTCTGCTGATTCTATTTGGATATTGGATAACGAAGCTCAGATAGAGGCGGCGAGGCAGGTCGGATAGGCTGCTGGGTTCGGGTTGGGTTGCTCCGCTTCGAGCATGGGTGAGTTTGCCTGGTCTGCCGGTATGCGAGTGCCGCGGGATGGCCTCAGCTTAAGGTGGTCTGGGCGAACTTTCGCACCATGGCCAGGAGCAGGCGGCGATCGCTCTCGGAGAGGTGGGCCGAGTACCGCTGTACTTGCGTCAGGAAGCGAATCTCCTCCTCGCCAAGGTTCAGGCCGGACATCTCCTTGCCGATGACCTCTTCGGCAAAGAACTCCGAGAGCTGGAGGTCGAGCGCACGTGCAATCTTCTGCAGAGTTTCGAGCGATGGGACGGTGTGGCCGTTTTCGACGCGGGAGAGATAACACCGCAGGAGCCCGGTTCGCTTCTCGATATCGCCCTGCGACATGCCCTTCTGAAGCCTGTAGCCACGGATCGTCGTACCAATGTTCATCGCGATCGAGAGAGACTCCACGGGATTTTCAAGAGGAGAAGGGATTG
>Ga0302324_100023310_pt1 | contig 11980 bp, 8 predicted proteins | sample Palsa_T0_1_FD_201949 | JGI IMG/M metagenome (GOLD analysis project Ga0302324, IMG submission 201949) | Peat permafrost microbial communities from Stordalen Mire near Abisko, Sweden - Palsa_T0_1 | ecosystem: Environmental > Terrestrial > Soil > Palsa > Peat permafrost | place: Sweden: Abisko... | reverse complement strand
AGGCAAATTGAACCCAGGCACGCCCAGCGCGGCGGTGACCGCCTTGCTGGCCAACAGGCAGAGCAGCAGACCGATCGACACTCCGACGGCCGCCAGCACCATGCCCTGCTTCATGATCATGCCCAGCACTCCGGAACGGCCCGCGCCGACCGCCATGCGAATGCCGATCTCGCCCGCCCGCAGGCTTACCGAATAGGACATCAGACCGTACAGTCCCACCATCGCCAGCGTCAGCCCGAGCAGTCCCATCGCGCCGATGGCTTCCGTAAATATTCCGAGCTCGTTGGCGCGCTCGTCGAAAACTTCCTCCATGGTGCGCACGCCATACATCGGCTGGCCGGCATCCAGCGTGCGGACGATGTCGCGCAACGGTCCGGCCGCCCCGCTGGAAGGACCGGCGGTCGCGACCATGATGGTCATGGCCTGTTGCGGGTTTTGGGAAAGGGGCCTATAGAGGTATTCAATGGGCGGCTCGACCAGGTCTTCGTATTTGCTCTGCCGGGCCACACCCACGATCTCCAGCACCTCGCCGTTGGCGCCTTTCAGCCGAAGGCGTTTGCCGATGGGGTTCTGGTTGGGATAATACTTGCGCGCGAACATCTCGTTCACGATCGCCACTGGACGGGATTCGGCCCGGTCGGACACTTCGAAGGCCCGGCCCTTGACGATCGGCACGTTCAGCGTGTCGAAGTAACCTTCGCTCACCGTGTTCGACATGAGGCCAACCGCTTCGGTCCCAGGCGGCAGCTTGACACCTTCCGGAACCAGCCGGCTGGCGCCGCCTCCCGGCATCAGCGGCGCAGCTTGCGCGAGCGCGGCGGATTTCACGCCCGGGAGATTTCGCGCCCTCTCCAGCAGCAGCTTGTAGAATCCCTTGGCTTGGTCCGGCGTGTACTTCGCCAGCGTGGGATTGAAGCTGGCCATCAGCAGATGGTGGGTGCGGAAACCGGCGGGCGCGGACATTACCATGGATGCGCCGCGGTAAGCCTGCGTCGCGCAAACCAGGAGCAGGAGGGCGCCGGCCACCTGTGCCATCACCAGCGTGTTTCTTCCCAGGAGACGCCGGCGCTTGCCGTCATCCCCTTTTCCGGATTTCAGCGCCGGAACCAGGTCGGGATGGCTGCTCTGCAACGCCGGCGCCAGTCCAAACAAAAGGGCGCTCGCCACGGAGACCAGTATGGTGAAGAGCAAGACTCTCGGGTCCAGCCTCACGTCCAGTACGACGGGCATGTCGATGGATATTTTTATCCGGGTAAACAGTTCGACGCCCGCCATCGCCACCAGCAGCCCCAACGCCCCGCCGAGCACCGCGATCACCAGGCTCTCGGTCAACAATTGCCGGACCAGGCGGCCCCGGCCCGCCCCGATGGCCAGCCGGACGGCAATCTCCCGGGACCGGGCCCGGGCGCGGCTCAACAGGATATTCGCCACGTTGGCACAAGCGATCAACAAAACCACGGCGCCCATCGCCAGCGGGAAAAACAACATCGCGGCGACTTCCGGACCTTTCTTGAGCTTCCCTTGCAGGTCCGAGTCGACCGCCATGGAAGAAGTTCGATTCGTCGCCGGGTAGGCCTGCGCGAGTTGCTGCGAGACGACCCTGGCCTCGGCCGCGGCTTGGGTCACGCCGATGCCCGGTTTCAGCCGCCCGTGTACCATCATGCCGCGGTTGTCGCGCTTTTCGAGCATGCTTGCGGCAAGGTCGTCCTGCAGGCGGGGTCCCATCGCGAGGGGGACAAAGAGCGCGGAACGAATCAATCCGTTCGAGCCGGTGAACGGCGCCGGCGCCACTCCGATCACCGTGAAGGGGACGTTGTTCAAGAAGATGGTTCGCCCGACGGCGTTGGGATCCGCGGCGAAATCGGTGCGCCACAACTCGTGGCCCAGAACCACTACTGCGTCGCGGCCAGGCACCTTGTCTTCGTCGGGCCGGAAAGCCCGCCCCAGTTCCAGCGGCACATCCAGTACGCGAAAGAAATCGCCGCTTACCAACTCGCCGAATTTCATCTGCGGCAGCGCGCCTTTTTCGGTGGCGAATCCGAACTGCGAGTATTGGGAAGCCGCCAGACCCGTATAGGATTCGCTCCGGTCGCGGAGGTCCTTGAAATCCGGATAGGACAGCCCGGCATACTGGGCAAGCCCGCCTATGGACTCGCCGCGCAAATGCGACTGAACCACGACGAGCGCGGAAGCGTGCGGCACGGGCAGCGGCCGCAGCAGCAGCGCGTCCGCCAGGCTGAACATGGCCGAGTTGGCGCCAATTCCCAATGCCAGCGAAATGATGGCTACCAGGGCGAACCCTGGGCTTTTCCGCAGGGTGCGCAAAGCGTAACTAAGGTCATGGAGCATGTTTTGTGAATTGCACGCCTCCTGCCGAACCGCCGCACTGTGTATCTGGTAGCAAATGCGGCGCGCGGGCGCGGGCGCCAAGTGGACCGCCGTCCGGTTTTGGGATGCAAGGGTTCACTGGCGAACGCTCCTTCATCGAATCGGCAGTATTGCGCGGCAGAACGCCGCATTTTACTCTATCCTTATCGGAAACATTTCGCTGAAGTTGCCGGATGACCTCCTGGCCCAGCTTGATGAGAATCCCGAATTTCGGGATTTGTTATTCGCGTACGTCGATGTGGCCGAGCCGCATGGGAGAATCGCCGCGTAGGAGGACGGTCATTCCAAAACGCTGAGGCAGACACGGCCCGGCTGCGTGTGACAACGTCCTTTATAACGCTCTATTCTTGACGCCGGCCGCCCCCCGGTGTAAGGTAGAAACGGAACCCCATCTTGACCCTGAGGAGCCGCGCATGACCATCACCCTCGACCTTCAACCCGACATCGAACGCGGCCTCCTGGCGCGAGCGCAAGCCAAGGGCGTCTCGCTCACTGCCTTCGCCCAGGAAGTCTTGGCGCGGGAGGCGAAGGCCGTCCAACCGCCCCCTCGCCGCACCGGCACCGGTCAGGACTTGATCGATGCATGCGCCAAGGTGCGCGGCTTGCTCACGGATGAAGAAGTCGACATGCTCTTCAGCCGCACGCCCTCCTTTAGCCGCCCGGTCGATTTCGAATGAGCGGCGGCTTCCTGCTGGATACCAACGTTCCGTCGGAGTTGGTGCGGCCCCAGCCTGAGCCACGGGTCAAAACATGGGTTGCCGCGCAGAGCCTCGATGCGTTGTAAATAAGCGCCGCCACACCGACGATCTCCAGCACGTCGTCCTTGGCGCCCTTCACCCGGAGCCGTTTGCCGATGGTCTGGTTGGGATAATACTTGCGCGCGAACATCTCGTTCACGATCGCCGCTGGACGGGATTCGGCCCGGTCGGACACTTCGAAGGCCCGGCCCTTGACGATCGGCACGTGCAGCGTGTCGAAGTAACCTTCGCTCACCGTGTTCGACATGAGGCCGACCGCTTTGGTCCCAGGCGGCAGCTTGACACCTTCCGGAACCAGCCGGCTGGCGCCGCCTCCCGGCATCAGCGGCGCAGCTTGCGCGAGCGCGGCGGATTTCACGCCCGGGATATTTCGCGCCCTCTCCAGCAGCAGCTTGTAGAATCCCTTGGCCTGGTCCGGCGTGTACTTCGCCAGCGTGGGATTGAAGCTGGCCATCAGCAGATGGCGGGTGCGGAAACGGGCGGGCGCGGACATTACCATGGATGCGCCGCGGTAAGCCTGCGTCGCGCAAATCAGGAGCAGGAGAGCGCCGGCTACCGGCGCCATCACCAGCGTGTTTCTTCTTATTCCGGATTTCAGCGCCGGTGCCAGGTCTTCATGGCCCTCCTGGCCACCAAATGCGATGAAAACCCTTGGAGGGCGGCCAATCTTGGCCGCAGCCGCCTTTTGAGGCGGCCAGAGCCGGCTGAAAGCCGGCTGAGGGCAGGATTGCCCGCCCTCCAAAACTAGGGCTTGGGGGGCACGGCGGCGGGCTTGGCGGCCGCGGCGGGCGGCGGCGCAGCCGGCTTGGGGGACGAGGCGGCCGGCGGCGCATTCTTATCGTACATAGCTATGATGTCCTGCGTGATATCGATGCCGCTGGCGGCGTACAACACCGGTGTCTGCTGCGAGCTCACATCCAGGATCACCGCGTAGCCGTTGTCCCTGGCGTACTTGTCCATCACGGCCTGGATGCGCTGCCCCAGCTCCTGCATAATCCTGTTCTGCTCCTGATCCAGCTCCGCCTGGGCATCCTCGGTCTCGCGGTTCAGGGACTTGGTGGTCTGATCGATTTCACGCATGAGCTTCTGCTTGGCTTCCTCGCTCATGGTGTTGGTACCCTTGCGCAATTGCTCCTGAAGCTGCGCGATGGCGCTCTGTTTCTTTTCCAGCTCGCCCTTCTTGGGCCCGAACTTGGCGGTCAGTTCGGCGGCCGCCTTCTGCCCATCCTTGGTGCTGACAATGGCGTTCTGGAATGCGATGATCCCGACCCTTGTGGGAGGCGTGGCCGAAGGCGAGGTCTGCGGCGGCGCGCCGGTCTGGGCCTGGGACAGCAGGGCTGCCCCCAAAGCGATGGCGAGTAGATAAACGCAATTCTTCGTCAAGCTGAAACTCCTTGAATTTGTTTCGATACTAACATATTGCAACAGGGCTGCGCTTCAGAATGTCCGGCCGATGGTGAAGCGGAACAGATCGTGCTGCTCGAGGAACGGGTAGGCGTTGCCGTACATGGCGACATAGGATCCGAGGAACGTCGCCTCGTTCGGGAAGACCGAGCGGTCCGCGGGGATGGGCGGCTGCAAATACTCGCGCACCAGCAGCGGGTTGTACGCCCAATAGACGCGGAAAGGCGCTTGCACCACTGGCAGAAGCACTTGCAACTCCAAACCCGTGGACATGCGCGGGGCCTGCGTGCCCGGGTAGACAATCGCTTTACCTTGGAAGCCGGCAGTGGGATATGAATCGTTCAAATAATCGACGCGCGCTGGATCCATGTTCAACTGGCCCGGACGCAAAATTCTATCGATGCCGGCATCCGCGAAAATCGCCAGCACTACCGGCCCAAAGATCGGGATGCGGTACTCAAAATTGCCGACCACGCGCGTGTCGCCGCCGGGAAAGGCGAGCTGGTAGATCGGTATCTTCATGGTCACGTTGGTGGGCGTGAGCGTCCCATTGGTGTTGACCAGGGCGGTGCGCTGGGAGCCGTCGTTATTCAGCACGTTAATGGTAGCTTCGCTGGGAATAAAGGCAATAGGACTGATGCCCCAAATCTGGAAGCCGCGAATATCCTGCTCGCCGCCGATATAGGTGCGGGAGAAAGGCGGAATTTCCTTGCCGCCGTAACCGGTGATCATGGATGCGAGGAGATGAAAAGCCAGGATGTTCGACTTGTGCCATGGCGCGGGTTTGAAGTACTTGCCCTCTATAACCGGTTGGATGGTATTGACGTTGCCCCCCAGGAAGCTGCCGGCGAAGGTAGTGGAGATAAACAGGCTCTTGCCGCCCGTCGGCGTGATGGGATGGTTCACGGTATTGTAAGTAAACGACGGCACGATGCGGCTGGTGCGGATACCTTGCAGGGCGTTGGGACCGGCGATTCCGTTGAAATTGATGTAATCGAAGTAAGACGATGCGGCGGTGGTCTCCGTCTTGACATCGGAAATGTCGTAGCCGTAAGTGACGCCGAGGCGGGAGAAGCTGCGCCGCAAAGGATAACTGGCCGACACGGAGAAGCCATGTCCGGTCTGGATGTAATTCAACAGGTTTTGCGAGCCGAGCGCGTTAAACAGGGGGATCAGGTTTTCGCCGGCCAGGATGGAAGCCTCGCGGCCCTGGTTGTAATCGAAGCGGGTAAGATGGGCTTCGACGCCGACTTGCAGCGGAAGATCCAGGAAGTACGGCTCCGTGAAACCGGTGGACACGCTGCGCATGCGCGTGCCCAATTGCGAGTTGATGGAAAGCGTATCGCCCAAACCCAGGAAGTTGTTAGTGGCATAGTTCAACCCCACGAAGCTGCCGGCAATGCCGGAGACGCCTCCATTGAGGCCGATGGTGTTCTTGCCGCGCTCTTTGACCTTGAGCGTGATATCGACGGTGCTGGTCTGGGTGTTGCGCTTGATGTCGGCGGATTCTTCGGCTTTCAAGGCCTCGAAGTAGCCGAGCTGATTCAAGCGCAGGATGCTCAATTCCCAGAGACGATTGTTGAAGATATCGCCCTCATCCAGCAGAATCTCGCGGCGGATGATTTTGTCGCGCGTAGTGACGTTGCCCGAGAAATCGATGCGGCGCACGAAGAACTGCTTACCCTCGTCGGCGGTGAGCGTAAGGTCGACTTTGTCCGTATTGGGGAGGACATCGAAATTCGGTTCGGGCACGAAATCGATATAGCCGAACTCGCCGTACAGTTTGCGTAGATTTTCGAGACCCTTGCGCAGCTTGGTGGTGGAGAAGGGATCGCCTTCGGCCATGCCGAACAGCGGGCGCATCAGCGTTTCCGGCGTGCGGAACAGCTTGACTCCCACAAACGTAATTTTGTTCAGGCGGTACAAACGGCCTTCCTCGACCGGCAAAGCGATATCCATGGCCTTGCCGGGATTGTTCGACTTGATCAGGGGAAGCTTGAAGCCGTGCCCGCCGGTATTGACCAATTCCGTTTTTTGGTCGAGAACCTTGGCCGTAAAATAGCCTTTCGACTGATACGCGTCGCGGACGCGCTCCTTGTCTTCATCCAGCTTCGAGGAATCGTAGGTCTTGGCAAATATATCTTCAAACAGGATGGAGTGAGGGATGCCGTAGCCGTGCGTGTTGACCATTGCGCGGATCACCTCGCGTTGGGTGAGGGCATGATTGCCCAGGATGGTGATCTTGCCGACCTTGATCTTGGGGCCTTCATCGACGTTGAAATAGATTTCGAGCGAAGAGGGCGGGATCTGGCGCACTTCGGGCGTGACGGTGGCGAACTGCCGGCCGCGCTCGGACAGGTATTCCTTGATCACCACGGCGGCGTGTTGGACCTTGTTGGGATCGTACTGCGACTCGACCGAGAGGCCCACCTTGCGTTCTTTGAAGCGGTCCAGGATTTCCGAGACGGTGAGCGATTTGAGGCCTTTGCCGTATTGGATGGAGCGCACCACGCGGCGTTCAGTGACGATATAGCGCAAGATCAGGCCGCCGCCGGGCCCCGGCTCGGTTTCCAGGTGGATATCGTCGAAGCGGCCGCTGTTCCAAAGCGCCATAAAGTCGCGGTGCACATCCTCTTCGTTGTAGATGTCGCCTTTCTTGGTGGTGGAGAGCGCGCGCATGGTATCCAGGGGCACGCGGCGCTGGCCGCGGAACTGGATGTCTTCGATCGCTTGCCCGCCGGGCTGCACTTTGGGCTGTTCCGCGGGTTTGGGAGCTTCGAGAGCGGGCTGCTGAGGCGCGGCCGGCTTGGCCGGCGACTCGGGCACGGTTTCGAATGGATTCTGCGGCTTCTTCTCCTGCGCCGGCGGAGGTTGCTGCGGCGCGGGCGGATTCTGAGCCCATGCGGTGGAAGCGATGACGGCGCAGAAGCAAAGAAGAGCAATCGACAGGCAGGCGCGCCTGTAACAAATCATGAAAACATACCTTTCCACTCTGCGCTGTTACGGAGACGTAGATTTCCGGGAAACAGTTTCACTAGAACTATGCCGAGCCGCAGATTGAGTAAACGTCCATTCTAGCCAATGCGGAGGGCGCGTACAACGAGGCGGGGTTGGCACAGGTGTGACGCGCAGGCACATGGGCACGCTACAGGAGGGTCAATTCCAGGGGCGCGCCGGCGGCGCAACCTAGCAACTTAGCGGCCGAGGATTGATACATCGAAATCTCGTAGTAGTTGGCGCTGCCGAGGATCAAGAATGCCTCGCCGGGGCCGTGCTCCGCGTAGTTGCGCGCAAACGCGTCGATGCGCTGCGCACCCACGGCCATCTCGAAGGCGCGTTTGTCCAGGTCCGGGAAATCCTCCGCCGAAAAGTTGGTGACCAGATTGCCGAAGCGGTCCACCTTGAGGATGGCGCCGGTCCAGGTGCGCCGTCCGCTGCGCGCCGGCTTATCGAAATCCAGGCGCAGATAGTCCGCGACGAGCTTGCCGAAACGCGCGGGCGGGATGCCGCCGGCCAGATGCGCGGCTACCGGCGCGAAGATGTCGCGGCCGTGAAACGTGTTACTGACCGGCTGCAGAAAGTAGCTGGCGTTCGAGATCGCGCGCACTTTGTGCTTTTCGCGCGCATAGATCATGGAAAGCACGCCGTTATCGGGCGCGATGAAGTGTTGGCCCGCGGCCTGCGCCAGGATGGGGCGGCGGGAAGTGCCCACGCCGGGATCGACCACCACCACGTGCACTGCGCCGCGCGGAAAATAGCGGTATGCCTGAGAGAGCGTGAAGGCGGCTTCCGCAATCTCGAAGGCGCCCACGCCGTGGCTGACATCCACGATGCGCGCGCGCGGGCAGATGGACAGGATCACGCCTTTCATGGCGCCCACGTAGTAATCCGACAGTCCGAAATCGGTGGTCAAGGTGATCAGCGGAGCGGGCATTGTTAGAATGAATCGAGTGCAGCGGTTCTATTTCGATCACAACGCGACGACCCCGGTGTCTCCGGAAGTACTGGAGACCGCGGTGGCGTGTCTCAGTCAAGTGTATGGTAACGCTTCCAGCATTCATCATTTCGGCCAGGCGGCTAAGCAACGGCTGGAGATGGCGCGGCGGCAGACTGCGGCGGCGATGGGATGCCAGCCGCGGGAGATCGTGTTTGTGAGCGGCGGCACCGAGGCGGATAACCTGGCATTGTTCGGAACCGTGCGTCATCTGCACAATGCCAAGCATGCTTCGCGGCACGTCATCACGACCGCGATCGAGCATCCGGCGGTACTGAACGCGTGCGCGCAGTTGGAGCGGGAGGGCGTGGCCGTGACGTATGTGCCGGTGGGCGGGGATGGCATCGTTGACCCGGACGATATCCGGCGCGCGCTACGGGCGGACACAGTGCTGGTTTCCGTGATGCATGCAAACAACGAGTTGGGAACGGTGCAGCCGGTGGCGGAGATCGCGGCCATCGCGCGCGCGGCCGGCGTGTACATGCACGCGGATGGCGTGCAGGCCCTGGGCAAGATTCCGGTGGACGTGGATGCCCTGGGCGTGGATCTGTACAGCGTGAGCGGCCACAAGATTTATGCGCCCAAGGGAATCGGGGCGCTGTACGTGCGGCGCGGCACGCGGCTGGGGGCCATCCTGTTTGGCGGACATCACGAGCGGGAGCGGCGTCCGGGGACGGAGAATGTGCCGGGAGCGGCGGCGTTCGGCTGCGCGGCGGAGCTGGCGGAGACGGAGCTGGAGACTGAGGCGCGGAGTACGGCCGGACTGCGCGACAGGCTGGAATCGGCCATTCTGGAGCGCCTTCCGCACACGGGCGTGAACGGCAACCGCGCGGCGCGCACGCCGAACACGACCAACATCTACTTCGATGCGCTGGAGGGCGAAGCGCTGGTGATCGCGCTGGACCTGCGCGGCTTTGCCGTTTCGAGCGGTGCGGCGTGCTCGAGCGGGGCTGTGGAGCCGTCGCATGTGCTGATAGCTATCGGGCTTGGTGCGGAGCGGGCGCGCGCCAGTATTCGTTTTTCGTTGGGACGCGCGAACACGGCCGAGCAGGTGGATGCGCTGGTGGAGGCGGTGGCGGCGTCTGTGACGCACTTGCGCAAGCTGTCGCCGGTGCTGGTATGAGGGACGTTATGACTGCCGCGCCTATCGCAGTTGCGATGAGTGGCGGCGTAGATAGTTCGACCGTTGCCGCGATGCTGGCGCGCGGCGGACAGCCGGTGGTGGGGCTGACCATGCAGCTCTGGAACCAGCGCCGGCTGCCGGAGCTTTCCGTGGACGGCGCCACCGGACGCTGTTGCTCGCTCGACGACGTCTACGATGCGCGGCGCGTGGCGGAGCAGATCGGCATTCCCTATTACGTGGTGAATTTCGAGCGGCAGTTCGAGGCGCGCGTGATTGAGCCATTCGTCGCGGAGTATCTGGCGGGAAGAACTCCAATTCCGTGTACGCTCTGCAACAACTTCATCAAGTTCGATCAGTTCCTGGAGATGGCGGATGCGGTGGGCGCGGGACAGATTGCCACGGGGCACTATGCCCGTATAACTTTTGATGCGAACGGCGACGAGGCCGGCGGGCGCTATCAGTTGCGCAAGGCCGTGGATGAGACTAAGGATCAGACTTACTTCCTGTTCGGACTGACACAGGCGCAGCTTGCGCGCAGTCTGTTTCCGCTGGGGGAGATGCGCAAGGCCGACGTACGGCGGCTGGCGCGGGACATGCAACTGGCGGTGGCGGAAAAGGGCGAGAGCTTCGAGATCTGCTTCGTGCCGAATGGGGATTATGCCGCGTTCATGGACGCGTACTTGCGGCAGAAGGGCGCGCCCGCGGAGCAGACGCGCGGGGAGATCGTGACCACAGATGGGCGCAAGTTGGGCGAGCACGGCGGAGTGCATCGTTTTACGGTGGGGCAGCGCAAGGGATTGGGGATCGCGACGGGCGAGCCGCTGTATGTGATCGCGACCGACCCGCAGTCGCAGCGCGTCACGGTAGGCCGCAACGATGAGCTGCTGCGCGCCAGCCTGACGGCGCGTGATGTGAATTGGGTTTCGATAGCGGGGCTGCATGCTCCGTTGCGCGCGGCGGTGAAGATTCGGAATAGGCACGCGGCCGCGCCGGCTACATTGTATCCGACGGCCGAGGCTGCGCGCGTGGAAGTGAGGTTCGACGAGGCGCAACGGGCGGTGACGCCAGGGCAGGCGGCGGTTTTTTATGACGGGGATTTGGTCCTGGGGGGCGGGTGGATAGAGTGAAGCGTAGCAGATAGGACGCTTGGCATTCTATCTGTGCTACTAAATCTGTGGGCAAGGGTAGCGCCGAAGGCGGCGCGGATTCGGAAGACGGTCGACGAGACTTTCTATCTGAGCCGGCCCAGGCGTGGCGCAGTCCTTAAGGAAGAAGTCTGGCAGGATGAGGACGGGACGGTGGTGCGGTACAGCGTGGCGTACTTGAATCCACGCATTTGTGGCGTGGACAATGGCCGCGCGATCGGTTACGACAAGGCGCATGGCTATCGCCATCGTCACTGCATGGGTTTAGTGGAGCCGGTGGAGTTCAGCACTTATGAAGATCTGAACATAGGTCCCAAGGTCGGGAAGTCGGCATGTCTTAGCGGCCTGCCGCTTCCGGTCTCGGGTTCAGCAGGCGTCCCGAAAAGGGTCCTCTGTGCAATACGAAAAGGAATTATGATGAGGTTATCCATGGTCACTAGATCTGGGCTTAGAACGTTGATCGCGCGGGGAGAAACCGCCCTGCGCGCGCCGACGCGGAAACCGGGAGGAGGCACAGGATGAACCTCCTGTTGTGGGTCCTGCAGGTCCTCGCCGCGCTCCTGTACGGAGCGTCGGGCGTCATGAAGGTCTTCATGTTCGACAAGGTAAGCGAGCAGGCCCCGTCCTTTGGTGCGTTGCCGCGGGAAGCCTGGATGGCCCTCGGCATCCTTGAACTCGTCTGCACGGTCGGGCTGATCGTCCCCGCCGCCTTCCACTGGCAGCCGGCGCTCACGGTTGTGGCCGCCACGGTCCTGACGATCGAGAGCCTCGTGTTCGTCTGGGTGCACGCCAAGTACGGCGAGATCGCGCCCATCATCTTAAGCGGCCTGCTGGGTCTCCTCATGGCGTTCATCGCGTACGGCCGGATGGTCCTGAAGCCGATCTTCTGAACGGCGGGCCGTCTCACAAAGGGTCCGTTTCGCCACACGCTGCCATAAGGCCGTTTGTCCGAAAAGCTGGCTTACTGGCTCTCTGTAGCGTGTCTGAGATCACATGGGAACGAGGAGAAGCCATGTCACGAGAACAGAAAGTTGCTGCGGTTGAAGCTTACTTGAATTGCTTTGCAACAAAGGACTTGTCCAAGGTGTCCTTTGCCGAAGACGTAACATTTGAAGGCCCGCGCATGCCAAAGTTAACAGGTCGGGCAACGGTACTCGGATTTATCACG
>Ga0302324_100023309_pt1 | contig 11980 bp, 11 predicted proteins | sample Palsa_T0_1_FD_201949 | JGI IMG/M metagenome (GOLD analysis project Ga0302324, IMG submission 201949) | Peat permafrost microbial communities from Stordalen Mire near Abisko, Sweden - Palsa_T0_1 | ecosystem: Environmental > Terrestrial > Soil > Palsa > Peat permafrost | place: Sweden: Abisko... | reverse complement strand
CGAGCCGTCTCATTCCGATTCCGGGTTGCCGGTCATTTGCGCTCCAATATTACGTCACCCTTTGCCGGGCGTATTATTCCCGAAAGCGGCGGTTCGCGCGATCCGCGCCGTCACCTTGATCCGTGCAACTGCGAACCAAGGTGACGTTCGACGCGAATGCGGTCGCCATTCCGGCGGACTCGCGAAGTCAGCTTCCCGAGAAATCGATTCTCTGGAGCGTGCCCTGCAAGCTTGCGACGCAGCTGTCAAAGGTCCCAAAAGCCGGGTCGAGGCCGAGTTGCGCGCAGGCCTGTTGTTCCCTGTGGAAGACGGCATCGAAGGAGGTCGAAACATCGGCTTCGGAGGATTGCTTCATTTCGATTTCCGTTGTGTTCGCCATCCCTGGCGGACTTGCAGCCTCTGCAGCCGGTCTCGCATCGTCCGCTTGCAGCAGGCAAAGGCTCAAATCGGTGCTGTCGGGTTTGAGTCCTTCCGCGAAGCACGCGTTGCGCGCCTGTACGACGGCATGAACGCGGCTGACGTTCTGCAGGGAGCCGGTCAGGCTTGAGACGCAACCGGTGAAGTGTTCCTCGCCCGGCCGGACGCGAATAACGCTCTCGCAAATCTGTCGAGCCCGGGCGAGCTGGCCGGATGTCGGATTGTCGGACATGTTCGACATGGCCTGTGCGTTGGCGGTGAAACCTGTGAGTATGAGGACGCCGACGATCGCCGCTTTGCTTCGCAGCGACAGCGCGCCGAAGGAGGCGGATTTTGTGCGGGTGGTTTTTTTGGACTTGGGCATGAGCAGATCTCCATTTCGTTTGAAGTGACATCGTTGGTGAGGAGACCTGTGCGTTCGCTGCTTTATTTCCGTCAAAACGCTCGGACACATGAACAATGCGGGCGATTCGCGAAGCTCTCCTGCAATTATCCGGGGCTGCAGTTTTTCGCAGCGATACGCATGCACAAAAAAGCGGGCGGGATGCCGGAGGGGCATCCCGCCCGCGCGGGAGCGACCGCCGCCGGAGCGGGGGCGTGAGCGGCGGCCCCGCCCGTTCTATTGCACGATCACCGATGCCATCATCCTGGGATGAATGGAGCAGAGATATTTGTAGGTGCCGGGCTTGTCGAACTTGAAGGTGTATGTATCGTTCTGGTCGAGCGCGCCCGAACGAAAGAGTCCGTCCACACTCGTGACGGTATGCGGCTCGCCGTCGAGATTTTTCCAGGTCACGGACGCGCCGGCTTTGACGGTTATCGACATGGGCGCGAAGTCGAAATTCTTCATGACGACCGCATTCGCCTGCTGACCCTGTGCGGCGCCTGTGCCGGCTGCCGAAGCGACGGCAAGCATCGCCGTCACGGCGAATGCGTCGATGAATTTGCGGCCAAAGTTTTTCGTAAGCATGTGTTTCTCCGGAAGCATGCGGTGTTTGGGAATTTCCTGGGGACGCTCAACCGAGCGTCGTGTCGGTCAGCACGGCCGAACTCGGATGCGCCGATATTTTGATGCTGGTGATGCCCAGCATTCTGGCCAGCTGATCGCTCGGGACCTTCAGCGGTCCCGGTCCCGGGCCGTCGCCTGCCGTCGGTTGCGGATAGGCCGTCGAGCGCGCGGTATGGAACGTGATATTGCCTTCCACCTTCTGCACGATCTGATGGATGTGGCCGTTCAACACGGTGACGGAGCCGAAGCGGCGCAGATAGCTCGTCGCCTGATCCGCGTCGCCCGTCCCCCAACCCCATGGCTCGTAGATCGTCCACATGGGCATATGGGCAAACACGACGATGGGCGTACTGGCGGAGCGGTTTTTCAGGTCCTGCTCCAGCCATGCGAGCTGGTCGTCGCCGAATGCGCCGAGGCCATTGGGCTTGAAGTTCATCACGTTGACGAGGGCGATGAAGTGCACGCCGTTGTGATCGAAGCTGTAATAGCCCTTGTTTGCGGAGGCTTGCCCGAAGCGGTTGAAATATTCCGTGCCGATACCGTCGGTCACGTCATGCTCGCCCGGCACGGTATGAAGCTCGGTGATGTCCAAGCCTGCCAGCAGCTGCGACGCGGTGTCGAACTCGTCCGGCTTGGAAAGATGCGTGATGTCGCCGGTGTGAATGGTCAGCGCCGGTTTCGTGGGCATGGCGTTGACGAAGTCGATCGTCTGCTTGAGCGTGCCGGCGACGTCGGGATTGGCGTCTTTATTAAAGCCGATATGCGTGTCGCTGATCTGCAGGAACAGCGGCGTGCCGGCCAGCGCGGACTTCTTGGACGCGGCGAGCGCCAGGTCGATCGGCGCGAGTATGCCGCCCGTGAGAGCGAACAGCGTGCCTGCGCCGCCGAATGCCAGGCATTTCAATGCGCCGCGGCGGGATGGGGTAATTTCGGAATCTGACGACATGTGGGCCTCTCGATGGGTTCGAGAGGGGTGACTCGCGCGTTCGCCGCTTTATTCCCGGCTGAGGGGCCGCGATTTGCGCCATGTCCGATAAAATTCATGCCACAGCAATGGAATATTTTGTGGCACTATCGAGTCTTCACCCAGGGATCGTCCGCGGAATGTCAGTCATTGGAATTGGCCCGGGCGGCAGCGACCGATAGGGCACGCAATTTGGGAAAGACGGAATCATGAAAAACACCATATTTGCAGCGATTGCGTTCGCGGCCCTGTTTGAGGGCGCGTCGGCCGCGCCGGCCTGGCGCGGCTATGCCGGCGACGCACAACACAATGCCCAGGCGCCTGCGTCGCCGCAGACCCTCGCCAAATTTCACTGGACCACGCAGATCGACCTCTTTCCCCAATTGACAGGGGACGAATTGCTGATCCATTACGCCTCGCCGATGATCACCGCGGCCAACACCGTCATTGTTCCGGTCAAGACAGGTGCAACCGGCGGGTTCGAGATCGAAGCGCTGAACGGTGCGACAGGGGCGCTGTTGTGGCGGAGCGCGACCGGTTATGCGTTGCCGCCCCACTATTGGACGCCGAGTTTCCCCGCCCATCTCACGGCGCAGAACAATCTCTTCTATGCCGGCGCAGGAGGAACGGTGCTTGAGCGCGCGACGCCGGACCAGTCGGGCGGCAAGACGCGTCGCCTGGCGTTCTACGGCAATGCGAATTACGACGCGAACAAGGCAGCCTACACCGCCAATGTGATGATCGACACGCCGATTACCGCCGACAATAACGGCGACATTTTCTTCGGCTTCGTCGTGATCGGATCGACACCGCTCAACCTCCAGAGCGGGATCGCGCGGATCGGCGCCGACGGCAAGGGCACCTGGATCAGCGCCGGAAACGCCGCGAACGATTCGAGCATCACGCAAGTCGCGATGAATTGCGCGCCGGCCGTTTCGCGCGATCAAACGACGATTTACATCGCCGTCAGCAACGGCACGAGCGGCTATCTCGTCGGTCTCGATGCGACAACCCTGCAGCCGAAATACAGAGCCGCGCTGATCGACCCCAGTTCCGGCGAGGCCGCCATGATCGACGACGCGTCCTCGGCCGCGCCGACCGTCGGACCGGACGGCGATGTTTACTATGGCGTACTCGAGAATCCGTTTCCCAATCACGACGACCGCGGCTGGCTGCTGCACTTCGATGCGACCTTGACGACGGTGAAGACGCCCGGCTCGTTCGGCTGGGACCTGACGGCGTCGATCGTGCCGACGAGCGCGGTTCCGTCTTACAAAGGGCGTTCGCCCTATCTGCTGATGACCAAGGACAACAATTATCTGGGCATCGGTCCCCACGGCAACGGACATAACATGATAGCGGTTGTCGATCCGGATGTGGCGCGGCCGGACAAATACAGCAGCGTTTCCGTGATGAAGGACGTCGTGACGATCCTGGGGCCCACGCAATTTCCCGGCGCGCGTGCGGGGGCCGTCTACGAATGGTGCATCAATTCCGCGGTGGTCGACGCGGCAAGCCATTCCATCATCGCCAACAGCGAGGACGGCCATGTCTATCATTGGGATCTGGGCACTAACGCTTTGATCCAGTCCCTGCTGCTCAATGCGCCGCGGCCGGAAGCTTACACGCCAAGCATTGTCGGCCCGGATGGCACCGTTTATGTCATCAACAATTCCACGCTCTATGCCATTGGGAGTTGAGCACGAACACGACCGTGCCGCTCGCGCATCCGCCGATTTATTCCCGGTTGACGGGCGCGCCGGCGTTTTGAAAGAGCTGCGTTAATGTCGCGATCTCTTCGAGACCGGTATCCGACACCGCGCAATACGCGATATTGCCGCTTTTCCAGAATACGAGATGATATCCGTTGCGGAGCGCCGTCGCCGGCAAGTGCTCGTCGCCGGCAATCCAGGCAAAGACATTGATGACGTGCTTGCCGTGCCGGTAGACCACGACGGCGGCCCGATGGCCGTCGACATAATCCGCGCGTCCGCCGATCAGTGCATAGCCTTCCTTTGCAAAATCGACCGCGGGCGGCGAGACGTCCGTATGGCCGGCGAACCAGGGCTTGACCGTATGGCGGTCGCTCGACACCACGTCGATCAGGTGATCCGACATCATCGAGCGCAGATGTGCGTTGGTGATATCGTCGACCGCCGGGTTCGGAACAACGGGCAGGAACAGAAGAACCGCCAACGCCGCCGCCAGCGCGGTCGCGCCACCCCCGCTCAGCGCCCCCCACAGGAAACCTTTGCCGATTCTCGCGGGTCGCCACGCGGGACGTTCTCCGCTTTCGTCGTCCAGGGCATCGGCGATGCGCGCGCGCAACTCGTCGCTCGCGCGATAATAGGGGCTGCTTTCCCGCAAGCCTGTGCGGGTCGTCTCCAGATCCTTCAGCAGCGCCGCGCATTCGGCGCAGGTCTCCAGGTGGCGTTCGACCTCCGCCGCCGCGCCCGCATCGAGCTCGCCGTCGAAATATTCCTGCACGCGCAACGCCTCATTGCAGGACATGGCCAACTCCTTCCACGTCACTCTGCCATTTTTCCTTCAGCATGCCGCGAGCCCGGGCGAGCCGGGACATGACGGTGCCGATCGGCGAACCGATAATCTGTGCGATTTCCCGATAGGACAAATCCTCCATCTCCCGAAGCACCAGAACTTCACGAAACTCCTGCGGCAGCTTTGCGACGACGTCCGCCAGACGACGTCCTTCCTCGGCGCTGATGGCAGCAGCCTCGGGGTCCGGGGCATCGACGACGAGAGCCGGATCGTCGCTCCCCGCTTCGCCATCCGCGGGCAACGGCACATTGCGCGCGTGCCGTGTCTGGCCGGCAGCCGTGAGAAAACAATTGCGGACGATCGAAAGCAGCCAAGGCTTCACATTGTCTCCTCGGAAGGAGTCGAAGGCACGATAGGCACGCAACATGGCGTCCTGGACAATGTCGTCCGCGTCCAAGGGTGGGCGCGCCAGCCATTTCGCAAGGTTGTAGGCCGCATCGAGATGCGGCAGCGCTTGCGTTTCAAAGCGCCGGCGCCTGTCACTCATTCCCACGACCCATTGTCGCGTGCATCGATTCTCCGGGCGGACATGCTCTGGGACTCGGGGAAGCGGCCGTTTATTCCCCATCGAGGGGAATAAGTCGAGTATGGCCGAAATCGCCCGGATGCAGAAGCCGGCTGTATAGAAAGTGTCAACTGGATACGAGGCGTGAAATCAATTCAAAGCTTTCCCGCGGCGCACTTGGATGCCTTGCCGCTTTCATGGACGCTCGACGGGGTTCGTTGTAAATACTGTTTGATTTCAGTGGAGACGCGAGCCATGGATCGAGTCACGGGCGGTTGCCTGTGCGGCAACGTCCGCATTGTGGCGCAGGGCACCCCATACCGGGTCGGCCTTTGTCACTGTCTCGACTGCCGCAAGCATCATGGGGCGCTTTTTCACGCGGCCGCGGTGTTCCCGCAAGGTGCGGTGACGATCAAGGGTGAAACACGCGACTATGCCGGGCGGTTTTTCTGTCCCCGCTGCGGCTCGTCCGTTTTCGGACGCACCGCAGATGAAATCGAAGTGAATTTGGGATCGCTGGACGAGCCCAACCAACTGATGCCGACCTACGAAAGCTGGATCGTCCGTCGCGAATCCTGGTTGCCGCCGTTTGCGCTCACGAGACGATACGACGGCGACCGCGATCCCACGGGCCGGTTTGAGGCGTAGGTCACACGAACGACGAGTCCCGAGCCTGGCTCACTGCATTTTGGGTGCGGGCGTCCCGTCGGACCAGTGTGTCACCGGCACCATGATCACGCTCAAAGCTTCCGGCGACTCCTGGAACTGCGGGTTCAGCATCGGGGGTGCGCCGGGAAGATCGGCGCCCCAGCTGGCGCCATCCGCGCGCGGGAAATAGAACATCAGATGCGGCACCCAGTTGTGCGCGTTGTCGTTGAGAAATTGCTGCCTGGACATCATATAGGTCAGCGCCCCGGCTTCGAGAGGCGGCAGCGTGTGCTTTTCGATGCCGTTTTTAATCGCGGCGGCCATTTCGGGTTTTGTGCGTCCCGCCAGCACCAATTCCGTACGCCGGATCGTGTAAGGCAGGATGGAGCGAACGGCCGCCGGATTGTAGCAAAGCGGTCCGCGCATATGCGGATTCCAGAATTGCGGAAAATCGTATTGCGACATCCATCCGCGTTCGACCGCACAGACGAAACCGTTGCTGCCCTTGACCGCGGTGTCGTAGCCGCGGCGCGTCAAGACCAATATCGTCGCCTTGTCGGCGATGGCGGCCGGCGCCGCGCTCTTTGCCAGCGCGATCTCGGCAGCAGGATCCATCAAGTACTGATCGAGGGGCGCCATGGCGGAATAGTCCGCGGCGCACGCAGCGGATGCGCACAACAAAACCGCGCCAAGCGCGCCTCTCGACAGCATCCGTCTCATAATGGCCCCCAAAACCTGCATACGCGCGGACAGTGATCTGAAACACTTGCACTCCGCAAGTCACATATCTGCGATGGCCGCAAGGAATACGGGAAGAATATGGGGACGGGAGCAACCTGCCCAACCGGCGCTCAAGCCTGGATCCAAGGACCGTGGAGGGAACTTGGGAGTCTTGAAGTCAGCGGTCAGAGCAGTATGCATCGTCTCGAATTCTCACTCTGAGCCCGAACTTCAATCAGGCCGGATCGCTTACGCCTCGATATCTCTGCCGCGTGTTTCGGGCAGGAACAGCAGCGTCACGACAAATCCGATGGCGGCCACGATCACGGGGTACCAGAGGCCCGCATAGATGTTTCCCGTCGCGGCAACGATCGCGAAAGCCGTCGCGGGCAGAAACCCGCCGAACCATCCCACACCGATATGGTAGGGCACCGACAGCGCGGTGTAGCGGATGCGGGTGGGAAACAGTTCGACCAGCGCTGCCGCTTGCGGTCCATAAAGCGCTGCCGCTGCAATGACGAAGACCAGCAATATCTCGATGGTGCGTCCGATATCGATAGCGCTCGTTTTCGCGGAAGCGGGATAGCCCGCTTGCGCCAGGGCGGTCTTAAGTTGTGCGGCGAACTTTGCCTTGGCGGTTTTCAGAGTTGCTGCGTCCAGGGACGTTCCGTCGGGGCTTTCAACGATCGCATTACCGACGCGTACACCGGCCAGACCGCTCGCTGCCGCTTCGTTGCGGTAGGGCACGCCCGCGCTTGCCAGAGCGCCCTTCGCAATGTCGCAGGAGCTGACGAACTTCGCCTTGCCGACGGGATCGAACTGGAACGAGCAGCCGGATGGCGCGGCGACGACGGTCACCGGCGACTTGGCGGCTGCGGCGGCCAGCGCAGGATTTGCGGCCTCCGTCAGCATCTGGAATCCGGGAAAATAGCAGACGACTGCGAGCCCGAGACCGAACAGCATCACCGGCTTGCGCCCCGTGAAATCGGACAACCACGCAAAGAACATATGCAGCGGCGCGCCTGCGATGGAGACGGCAATGATCAACGCATTGACCATGGCCGGTTCGACCCGGATCACGCGCTCGAGGAAGAATTGCGTGTAGAATTGCGCGGTGTACCAGACGACACCCTGTCCCGTCAGCAGACCAATCAGCGCGATCAGGACGAGTTTCAGATTGGACCAGCGCAGGAAGGTTTCAGAAAGCGGCGCGCTCGAGCCGCGGCCTTCCTCGACCATCTTCTTGAACATCGGCGATTCATGGAGCTTCAGACGTATCCACAGTGAAATCGCGAGCAGCAGCGCCGACACGAGAAACGGTATCCGCCAGCCCCAGGCTGTGAAGAGGTTCTCGCCCAGCGTCTTGCGTGTCGCGAGGATCACGACAAGCGCCAGCAGCAGCCCCAGCGTGGCGGAGGTCTGTATCCATCCCGTTGAAGCACCCCGCCGTTTCCCGGATGAATGCTCGGCGACGTAAATCGCGGCGCCGCCATATTCGCCGCCGATCGCGAATCCCTGCAGCACGCGCAGACCCACCAGCGCGTAAGGCGCTGCGATGCCGATCTGCGCGAAATCCGGCAGGAATCCCACCGCCACCGTCGCGAGGCCCATGATCGTGATGGTGACGAGAAAGGCGCGCTTGCGGCCCGTGCGGTCGCCTATGCGGCCGAAGACGATGGCACCCAGCGGCCGCACGGCGAAGCCCGCGGCAAAAGTCAGGAGCGCAAAAATGTAACCCTGGGTATCGCCCGCGCTGGCGAAGAAATGCCTGGCGATGATCGCGGCCAGCGATCCGAAGATGAAGAAATCATACCATTCGAAGATCGTGCCGGCGGCCGAGGCCGCCACGACCAGCGCCATCCGCGGCGCGGCAGGTGCCGCATCAATAGTCGTATCCGCCATGAGCAATGTCTCCCCGCGCACAGTGCTAGCGGACGCGCGGTCGCTCCCGCAAGGCCAAGCTGGCTGCCGAAGGACTGGCTGCGGATCACCGCGGAATTGATTTCTCTCGATTCGACGCGCAGCGAACGCGCGCTCGAGGGCATCGATCCGAGCGAAACGGAAAGCCTCGCGCAGCTTTCTGCGCGCATCTATTTCTGATCATATCCGATTAAATTTTAGAGCGCTTTGTGATCACTTCGAATCGCTCACGGCCCCTCCGTCGCGCACTTCGTGCGCGCCACCTCCCCGCGTGCGGGGGAGGAAAGCGATTGATGCGGCTCATTTTCTTTCCTCCCCCGTTTACGGGGGAGGTGCCGAGCGTAGCGAGGCAGAGGGGGCCGCGCGCGTCGATGTGCTCGAAAAATGCTCCGGCTAAATTCAAAATGCCTCACCAGCTTACATCTCGCCTTGCGCTTCGGCGCGGGTGATCGGGCGGTAGTCGCTGCGGCGATACTGTATCCCCCGTTTCACCGTCAGCGTCACCGATCGGATGTTGGCGATGTCGTCCAGCGGGTTCTTCGCGACGAAAACGAGATTGGCGAGCTTGCCCGGCGCGATGGTTCCCATGTTTTGCGACTGGCCGATTGTCATGGCGCCGACACGCGCGGACGCAACAATCGCGTCCATCGGCGTGAATCCGGATTTGTGCACGAGCAATTCGAGTTCGTCGTTGAGGGACGGATAGGGCATGTTCCATGAGCCCGGTGCATCGGTGCCGGCCGAAATCTTCACGCCTGCGCGATGGGCTTCGCCCGCGATCTTTTCCGCCAGCGCCAGCGAACAATAGGGCCGCGGCTGCGCATTCGGCACCTGCCACATTATTTCGTACACATAGACGGTCGCATCGAGGATCGTGCCGCGCTTCTTCATATCGGCAAACAGGGCATCGACGGTCGCGTTGTCGCCTTTGAACCTGTCTTCGTCGACGGGCGCGCGATTGTGATATGCTGGCGGCATCGTCTCCGAAGCCTGATAGGCGAGCATGCAGACATGGCTCACCACATCCGCGCCGGAATCGACGACCTCGGCGGGCGACGCGGGAAACACCGCCGCATGGGCCCACACGAGCATGCCCTGGCGATGGGCTTCGTCGACGATCCGATCGACCAGCACAGCCGGCAGGTCGGCATAGATCTTGATGGCGGTGGCACCCGTGCCATGCGCTTCCGCGATGGCGATGGGCATATTGGTCTGATCGGTGATCGCGCGCATCCACGGGACTTGTCCGGGGACGTGGCCTTGCGTGGCTGCCGCCGTGCGAGGGTCCTTGAAGAATTGCGGTCCTGCCATCAGCGCGGCGTAATAAATGTCGGGTGACGGCATTTCGTCCATGTACGCCGCGCGGGAATAGTCCGCGAGCGCGCGCGTATCGCCTGCCATATCGCGCACGGCCGTGACGCCGCTATAGACGAAACGGCGCAGCAGCGCTTCCGCGTAACGGCGGTTGGGCGCCGTTGCCAGATGGACATGCGAATCGATCAGTCCGGGCAGGGCATATTGCCCGTGCATGTCGACGATCGTGGCGTCTTTATATACCGCGACCTGCGCGGTGGGGACGACCGCCACAATCCGCTCGCCTTGCGTGACGATCGCCATGTCGGGTTGCAGTTTCGTGCCTGTCCCGTCGATCAGGTTCGCATGACCATAGATGACGGTCTTCACGGGCACGCCGCCCTGGCCCAGGGCGAGTTGGGGTGCGAGCGCAATTGCCGCGGCCGCGCTCAATCGGCACAGGGCGGTAAGGAGGGAGGGACGCATTTCCATATCCGATGTTCGCCGGATCATCTGGCATGATTTCGCCCGACCCGCCAATATGCGCGGCCGAGGAGCGACCGCGAGACTCATGCCCTATACCCAGCGACCCATACCGGCCCGAGACGGCCTCAACCTGTTCCTGCGGGATTATCAGCCGACCGGCGAAGTGAGCGGCCTGCCCGTGTTGTGCCTGCATGGACTCACGCGCAACTCAGCCGACTTCGAGGGCGTCGCGCCCCGCATCGCGGCACTGGGGCGTCGGGTGCTGGCCCTCGATGTGCGCGGGCGCGGCTGGTCGGACCGCGACCTCGATCCGAGCCGCTACCGTCCCGATATCTATGTGCTGGATGTGCTGGATGCGCTCGATGCGCTGGGGATCGCACGTGCAGTCTTCATCGGCACATCGATGGGCGGCCTCATCACGATGCTTGTCGCCGCACAGGCGCCCACCACAGTGGCCGCAGCCGTGCTCAACGACATCGGTCCGGAACTGAACCCGGTGGGACTCGCTCGTATTGTGGGTTATGTCGGCAAGTCGGAACCGGTCGCATCCTGGGATGAGATGGCTGCCCTGGTGAAGGCTTCGCAAGGTATCGCGTTTCCCGATGCCGACGATGCGTTCTGGCGGAGTTTCGCGCGCCGCGTGGCGCAGCAGCTTCCCGACGGAAGGATTGCCTTTGCTTACGACCCCGCAATCTCGAAGGCGTTTACCAGGCCGCAGGCCGTTCCGGCGCCGTCGCTCCTGCCGTTTTTCGAGGCGCTGGCGAAAGTGCCCGTGCTCGTCATTCGCGGTGCATTGAGCGACGTGCTGTCCGAGGAAGGCGTAGCGGTGATGCGCGCGCTCAAGCCCGATCTCGAAACGGCGGAAGTGCCGCGCGTGGGACACGCGCCGACACTCGAAGAGGTCGAGGCGCGCAACGCGCTGGCCGCATTTCTCGTACGCGTTCCGTGACGCCGAGACTGTTCACGGATTCGAACGCGATCGCCGATGCGATTGTGGAAGATGTGGGCCGCGACATCGTGCTTGCGCTGCCGCTGGGCCTGGGCAAGGCGAACCACATCGCCAATGCGCTTTACGACCGCGCAGCGGCGGATCGCTCGATACGGCTGAAGATATTCACTGCTCTTTCGCTGGAGAAGCCTCATTACGCCAATGCGCTGGAGCGCCGGTTCCTGGAACCCGTCATCGAGCGGCTGTTCGCGGATTATCCCGCACTTGCCTATGTGCGCGGGCTGCGCGACGGAACGCTGCCGCCGAATGTCGACGTGAACGAGTTCTTTTTTCTGGCCGGCCGCTGGCTCAACGTCGCCAGGGCGCAGCAGGAATACATCTCAGCGAACTACACCCATGCCGCGCGCACGGTGATAGCGCGCGGCGTCAATGTGATCGGGCAGTTGGTGGCCAAGCGCGAAAGCGCGGCAGGCTTGCATTATGCGCTCAGCTGCAACACCGACATGACGC
>Ga0302324_100023308_pt1 | contig 11981 bp, 12 predicted proteins | sample Palsa_T0_1_FD_201949 | JGI IMG/M metagenome (GOLD analysis project Ga0302324, IMG submission 201949) | Peat permafrost microbial communities from Stordalen Mire near Abisko, Sweden - Palsa_T0_1 | ecosystem: Environmental > Terrestrial > Soil > Palsa > Peat permafrost | place: Sweden: Abisko... | reverse complement strand
CGCACCCAGACGTCGAGCGCCGCCATCAGCTGCTTGATGAAGTCGCGCGTCGGCTCGTCGGTCAGCTTGCCCGCCGCATCGAACTTGGTGTGCGCCGCGCCGATGAAGACCTCGGGCTTGTTGAGCGGGTGCATGTTGAGGAACACGCAAATCCGGCGCAGGTCGTATTGCGCGCGCCCAGTGCCGAGCGCGCCGGCGGCGGCGCCCATCATCGCGACCGGCTTGTCGTCGCACGGCTGCGGGCTCAGGCGCGACAGCCAGTCGACCGCGTTCTTGAGCACGCCCGAGATCGAGAAATTATATTCCGGCGTGACGAACAGGAGCCCGTCGGCCGCCTTGACCTGGGCCGCGACGCGCTGCACCGACGCCGGGAAACCGCCCGCCTGGAGGTCGGCATTGTAGAGCGGGAAATCGCCGATCTCGGCGGTCTCGAGCGTCATGTCGGGGGGCAGAACCTCGCCGGCGACGCGCAGCGCCGCCTTGTTATAGGAGGCTTGGCGCAGGCTGCCGCAGATCCCCACGATCTTGATCGTCTGTGCCATTTCAGTCTCCTTGGTCAGATCGCGCTCGCGATCGCCTTGCCCATGTCCTGGGTGCTCGCCTTGCCGCCGAGATCGGGGGTGCGCGGACCGCCGCCGCCGACCACCGCCTCGATCGCGGCCTCGACGGCGCGCGCCGCGTCGGGTGCACCGAAATGCTCGAGCATCATGGCGACCGACCAGATCGTGCCGATCGGGTTGGCGATGTTCTTGCCGGCGATGTCCGGCGCCGAGCCGTGCACCGGCTCGAACATCGACGGGTATTCGCGCTCGGGATTGAGATTGGCCGACGGCGCGATGCCGATGCCGCCGGCGATCGCCGGCCCGAGATCCGACAAGATGTCGCCGAACAGGTTGGAGCCGACCACGACGTCGAACCAGTCGGGATGGCGCACGAAATGCGCGGTCAGGATGTCGATGTGGAACTGGTCGGTCTTGACCCCCGGATAGTCCTTGCCGATCGCGGCGAAGCGCTCGTCCCAGTACGGCATGGTGTGAATGATGCCGTTCGACTTGGTCGCCGAGCTGACGTGTTTCTTGCGCTTCTGGGCGAGCTCGAAGGCGAAGCGCATCACGCGGTCGACGCCGCGCTTGGTGAACACCGATTCCTGGATCACGACCTCGTTCTCGGTGCCGCGATTGAGCCGGCCGCCGATCTCGGAATATTCGCCCTCGGTATTCTCGCGCACCACCATGAAGTCGATGTCGGCCGGGGTGCGCCCGGCGAGCGGGCTCTCGACGCCCTTGAACAGCCGCACTGGGCGCAGGTTGACATATTGCTGGAAGCCGCGGCGCAGCGGGATCAGGAGGCCCCACAGCGACACGTGGTCGGGCACGCCCGGAAAGCCGACCGCGCCGAGCAGGATGGCGTCGAAGCCGCGCATCCGGTCGAGCCCGTCGTCGGGCATCATCTTGCCGGTCTTGGCGTAGCGCTCGCAGCTATAGTCGAGATGGGTGAGATCGAACGACAGGCCGAACTTGCGGCCGGCGGCCTCGAGCGCGCGCAGGCCTTCCGGCACGACCTCGTTGCCGATGCCGTCGCCCGGAATGACCGCGATCTTCAGGGTGTTCTTCATCGCGTGAACCGTCCTCCAGCGGCGCCCGGCCATTGCAATTTGCCGCGCCGCCCCACCAACTATACGAGACCGATCCCGAAAGCGAGTCCCCCAAAAGCGAGCCGCCATGCGCATCACCGCGATCCGCGAAGCCGCCGTCCCGATCAGCTCCAACATCGCCAACGCCTATATCGATTTCAGCCAGATGACCGCCAGCGTGGTCGCCGTGGTGACCGATCTCGTGCGCGACGGCAAGCCGGTCGTCGGGTTCGGCTTCAACTCGAACGGCCGCTATGCGCCGAGCGGGTTGTTGCGCGAGCGCTTCATCAAGCGGCTGCTCGAGGCGCCGCCGGACAGCCTGCTCGATACAAGCGGGCTGCTCGACCCCGTCAAGGTCAATGGCTGCCTGATGAGCAACGAGAAGCCGGGCGGGCATGGCGAGCGCTCGGTGGCCGTCGGCGTGCTCGACATGGCGGTGTGGGATGCGCTCGCCAAGGCCGAGCATGTGCCGCTGTGGCGGCTGCTCGCCGACCGCTATCGCGACGGCAAAGCCGATCCGCACGCCTGGGTCTACGCCGCCGGCGGCTATTATTTTCCGGGCAAGGGCTATGGCCAGCTGCAAGACGAGATGCGCCACTATCTGGATCTCGGCTATGGCTGCGTGAAGATGAAGATCGGCGGCGTGACGCTGGACGAGGATCTGCGGCGCATCGACGCCGTGCTCGCGGTGGTCGGCGCCGGCGAGCGCCTGGCGGTCGACGTCAATGGACGGTTCGATCTCGCGACCGCGCTCGCCTATGCCGACCGGCTGGCGCCGCTCGGCCTGCGCTGGTATGAGGAGCCGGTCGATCCGCTCGACTATCTGCTGCACGCGGCGCTCGCCGAGCGCTATCCGGGCGCGCTGGCGACCGGCGAGAATCTGTTCTCGGTGCAGGACGCGCGCAACCTGATCCGCTATGGCGGCTTGCGGCCCGACCGCGACATCCTGCAGTTCGACCCGGCGCTGTCCTACGGGCTGGTCGAGTATCTGCGCATCCTCGACATGCTGGCGCAGCACGGCTGGTCGGCCCGGCGCTGCGTGCCCCATGGCGGCCACCAGTTCGCGCTCAACATCGCGGTCGGGCTCGGGCTCGGCGGCAACGAGTCCTATCCGCAGGTATTCCAGCCGTTCGGCGGCTTCGCCGACGGCTACCCGGTGGTCGATGGTCAGGTGCGCCTGCCCGAGATCCCCGGCATCGGCTTCGAGGCCAAGGCGAATCTCTACGCCGTCATGAAGCCCCTGATCGCCGGCTAGCCTTGCTCGGCATTCCTGCGCGCGGCGATCTCGGCGATCTGCTCGACCACCGCGGCGACATCCTCGAGCCTGGTGCCGAGGAACATCACCGGGCCGGGCACCAGGCGGACCGAGGGGCCGCGTTCGCACGAGCTCTGACACGGCGAGCGCACCAGCTTGACGTCGAGCTCGCGCGCCGCGAACGCGCGCTCGAACGCGGTCGCGATCGCTTCGCTGCCGCTGACCGCGCAGGACGGCTTGGTGCCGCCGAACCGGCGATTGACGCAGACCAGCAGCTCGAGCCGGTCGAGCTTGGGGGCGGGCCTGGGGTCGGCCATCGGGCCAGCCATGGGGGCGGTCACCGGCGGCTCACTCGCCGCGCGCCCGGCGATTGCGCTCGACCTGCTCGTGGTCCAGCTTGAAGCCGACCAGCACCTCGAAGTCGGAGCCTGGCTGGTCCTTCTTGAGCTTGATGATCTCCTCGAGCTCCTCCACGGTCACGACCTGCGGCTGCTCGGGCGCGAACTCGATCTGGCTGGGAAACTCCCTGCGGGCGAGGATGTCGGACTGCGCACCGACGACCGCGACGAAATAGACGAAGTCGAGGAGGCGGTCGCGGTCGGCCGGGCCGCGCTTGGCCGTGATCAACAGCTTCATGCTGACCGTGACGCTGGTGTTGTTCTTCTTATAGATGCATTCGCCCGAGATGCGGCCGATATCGGCCTCGTATTTGATATCGGTCAGATCGCGGCCCGGACCGTCGCGGAAGGTCGCCAGATGCGCCGCGTCGGACAGCACCGCCACCTTCGGGCAGGGCGGCGCGCCGATATCGTCCTTCTGCTTGCATCCGGCGAGCGCCGCGACCGCCGCGAGCGCCAGCGCGGCGGCCGCCCGCCAGCGCGACCCGGACCTCAAAGCTTGCTGTGGCTGCCGTCGCAGAACGGTTGATCTTTCGTCGCCTTGCACCCGCAGAACCATACCGTCTTCGCCTCTTCGGCCTTGTACATCATCGGCGCCAAGCCGGTGCCCTTGTGGGCGCCGTCGCAGAACGGCTGCGCCTTGCTGCGGCCGCAGCGGCACCACCAGTACTCCTTCCCGGCCTCGACTTCGACCCCATAGGGGCTCTTCTGTGCGACCATCGGATCAGCCATCGCTCTTCCTTCCATGGACTGCGCATATTACGGTAGGGACCGCGGTCGCCGCGCCAGCCTTTACGATTTCCCGGCATGGCTTCCCGGCACGACCGCCCCTCGCAAGCGGCCGCCGCAGACTGTAGACAAAGCGTCGCGCCTGGAACAAGCCCACCGCTGCACCATCTCTAGATCCATGAGCCCGATGGCCGCTCCGAGTCTCACCGTCCTGCTCGCCGGCCCCCGGGGCTTCTGCGCCGGCGTCGACCGTGCCATCCAGATCGTCGAGCGCGCGCTCGGCAAATATGGCGCACCGGTCTATGTCCGCCACGAGATCGTGCACAACCGTTTCGTGGTCGAGGCGCTCGAGGCCAAGGGCGCGGTCTTCGTCGAGGAGCTCGAGCAGGTGCCGGGCGGCGCCCCGGTGGTGTTTTCGGCGCACGGCGTCCCCAAGGACGTGCCGGCCGAGGCGGAACGCCGCAACATGCTGTATCTCGACGCGACCTGCCCGCTGGTCTCCAAGGTCCATCACGAGGCCGAGCTGCATTTCGAACAGGGCCGCCAGATCATCCTGGTCGGCCATGCCGGGCATCCCGAGGTGATCGGCACGATGGGCCAGCTGCCGCCCGGCACGATCCGGCTGGTCGAGAGCGCCGAGCAGGCCGAGCAGATCGCGGTCGACGATCCCGAGCGGTTGGCCTACGTCACCCAGACGACGCTGTCGGTCGACGACACCGCCGAGATCGTCGGCGTGCTGCGGCGGCGCTTCCCGCGCATCCGCGGGCCGCGCAAGGACGACATCTGCTACGCCACGACCAACCGCCAGGAAGCCGTCAAAGCGATCGCCCGGCGGAGCGACGCGCTGCTCGTGATCGGCGCGCCGAATTCGTCCAACTCGCGCCGCCTGGTCGAGGTGGCGCGCCGCAACGGCTGCGCCAAGGCGCTGTTGATCCAGCGCGCCGCCGAGATCGACTGGGCCTGGCTCGACGGCGTCGGCTGCCTTGGCCTGACCGCCGGCGCCTCGGCGCCCGAGCGCCTGGTCGAGGAGGTCGTCGACCAGCTGCGCCAGCGCTATCGCCTGGTGATCGAGGAGGTCTCGGTCACGGTCGAGGACGTCGTCTTCAAGCTGCCCCGGGCGCTCGCGGGCTGATAGCATAGGCCGCAGGCAAATTCGGGCGGGCGGCGGGCGATTTGGCGGTTTACACGGATGTTTCGGACGACGAGCTGAAGGCGTTCGTCGCCGCCTACGACCTTGGCGAGGTGCTGTCGTTCCAGGGCATCGCCGAAGGCGTCGAGAACTCGAATTTCGCCGTGCGGACGAGCCGCGGCAGCTTCATCCTGACCTTGTACGAGAAGCGCGTTGCGGCCGCCGACCTGCCGTTCTTCCTGACCCTGATGGAGCATCTGGCGGCGCGCGGGGTCAGCTGCCCGACCCCGCTCAAGACCCGCGCGGGCGAGACCCTGCGCAGCCTGATGGGCCGGCCCGCCGCGATGGTGACCTTCCTCGACGGGCTGTCGCCGCGGCGCATCGCGGTGCGGCACTGCCAGCAGGTCGGCGCGGCGCTCGCCCGGCTGCACCAGGCCGGCGCCGATTTCCCGATGGTGCGCGCCAACGCGCTGTCGGTCGCCGGCTGGGGCTTCTATCTGGAGGCGACCCGCGCCCAAGCCGACACGGTCAAGCCGGGCCTGGCCGAGGCGCTCGCGGCGGAATATCGCGCGCTGGCGGCGCGCTGGCCGAGCGACCTGCCGACCGGGGTGATCCACGCCGATCTGTTTCCCGACAACGTGTTCTTCCTGGGCGACCGGCTGTCGGGCCTGATCGACTTCTATTTCGCCTGCACCGACGCGCTGAGCTACGACCTCGCGGTGTGCCTGAACGCCTGGTGCTTCGAGACCGACGGCAGCCTGAACGTGACCAAGGCGCGCGCCCTGTTCCAGGGCTATGAAACGGTGCGCCGGCTCGAGCCCGCCGAGCGCGCGGCGCTGCCGCTGCTGGCGCGCGGCAGCGCGCTGCGCTTCCTGCTGACCCGGCTCTACGATTGGCTGAACCACCCGCCGGAGGCATTCGTCAAGCCCAAGGACCCGCTGGAATACTGGGCCAAGCTGCGCTTCCATCAAGGTGTCGCCGACTGCGCCGAATACGGGCTGGCATGAGCGAGGCGCCGCCGCCGGACGCCGTCGAGACGGTCGAAATCTTCACCGACGGCGCCTGCTCGGGCAATCCCGGGCCGGGCGGCTGGGGCGCCATCCTGCGCTATCGCGGCACCGAGAAGGAGCTGCAGGGCGGCGAGACCCCGACGACCAACAACCGCATGGAGCTGATGGCGGCGATCCGCGCGCTCGAGGCGCTCAAGCGGCCGATGGCGGTCGTGCTCTACACCGACAGCCGCTACGTCCATGACGGCATCACGCGCTATCTGGCGGTGTGGAAGCGCAACGGCTGGCGCACCGCCGACAAGAAGCCGGTCAAGAACGTCGATCTATGGCAGCGCCTCGATCAGGCGGTGCGCCCGCACGAGATGCAGTGGCGCTGGATCAAGGGCCATGCCGGCCATCCGGAAAACGAGCGCGCCGACGCGCTCGCCCGCAACGCCATTGTGGAATTACGGGCGAGCGCGGCCGAAACGGAAGCCGAACCCTAAAGCTGCTTCAGCATGTAGTCGGCGCTGGATACCTCGAAGGCGCGCGGCTGCTCGACATTGAGCTGCTTGATCACGCCCTTGTCGACGATCATGGAATAGCGCTGCGAGCGCTTGCCCATGCCGTGCGCGGTGCCGTCCATCTCGAGGCCCATGGCGCGGGTGAAATCGCCGTTGCCGTCGGCCAGCATCATGACCTTGGCGCCGGCACCCTGGGCCTTGCCCCAGGCGTCCATCACGAAGGCGTCGTTGACCGAGACGCAGGCGATCACCTCGACGCCCTTCTTCTTGAGCTCCTCGGCCTTCTCGATGAAGCCCGGCAGGTGTTTCGCCGAGCAGGTCGGGGTGAACGCGCCGGGCAGCGCGAACAATGCGACCTTCTTGCCGCCGAACAGCTCGTCGGTCGAAATGTCCTTCGGCCCTTCGGCCGACATCTGCTTCAGCTTCGCCGACGGCACCTTGTCGCCAACCTTGACGGTCATCGCGCTCTCCTTCACGAAAAAATCCGGCGGAAACCCCTTTCTAGACCGGTCACCCGAGGATGTGAAGGGGGCCCCTCCCTACCGCGCCAAAGCGCCCATCTTGGGCTCGGGGGTGCCGGCGCGCGCGACCGCGTCGAGCACCGCCGCGGCGGTCAGCAGCTCGGGCAGCGCGATGCCCGCGGGCGCGCCCGGACCATAGACCGCGTTGAACGGAATGCCGTAGCGGCCGAACGAGGCGAGATAGTCCGAGATCGCCGGATCGGGCCGCGTCCAGTCGGCGCGCAGGCCGGCGATGCGGCCCTGCCGCAGCGCCGCGGCGACCGCGCCGCGCTCGAGCACCAGGGCCTTGTTGACCTTGCAGGTCAGGCACCAATCGGCGGTGACGTCGACCAGGACCACGCGGCGCTCGCCGAGCAGCGTGTCGAGCTGGGCGCGACTGAAGGGGTGCCAGGCCGCCTGCGTCGGCGCGTCGGCCAGCGCGGGCTGCGGCCGCGGCGTGGCGAGCAGGGGCGGCGCCGCGAAAGCCAGCGCGACCAGGCCGGCCCCGGCGAACCCCGCGAGCCGGCGGGCCGCCGGCTCGAGCCGGCGCGCGCGCAGCGCCAGCACTCCCGCCAACAGGAGCATCAGCGCGCCGACCAGGAGCGCCGCACGCGGGCCTGCGGTGCCGGCGAGCACTACCGCGAGCCAGATAGCGGTGCCGGCGAGCGCCAGCCCGAGCGCGGTGCGCAGGCGCACCATCCAGCGCCCCGGCCGCGGCAGCCAGCCGGCCAGGGCCGGGACCAGCGCCACCGCGAAATAGGGCAGCGCCAGGCCGATGCCGAGCGCCGCGAAGATGGTCAGGATCTCGGCCGGGCCGCCAGCCAGCGCGAAGCCGAGCGCGGTGCCGACGAACGGCGCCGAGCACGGCGTCGCCAGCAGGGTCGCGAACATGCCGGTCACGAAGGCCCCGGCGAGCCGCCCCTTTTTCACTCGACCGGCGTGTGCTCCGGTCAGCCGGTCGGCGACCGCGCGCGGCAGGTCGAGCGCGAACCAGCCCCATAGATTGGCGGCGAACAGGGTCAGGACGGCGATCATGGCGACCAGGAACCAGGGCTGCTGGAACTGGATGCCCCAACCGACCGCGCCGCCGGCCGCGCGCACCAGCAGCGCGCCCGCCGCCAGCAGCAGGAACGACACCACGATGCCGAGCGCCGAGGCCAGGAACCCGAGCCGCACCAGGCGCCGATCGGCACCGCCATAATGGCCGACCGCGGCCAGCTTGAGGGCCAGCACGGGCAGCACGCAGGGCATCAGATTGAGGATCAGGCCGCCGACCAGCGCGATGCCGATCATGGCGAGCCAGCCGGCCGGACCGGTCTCGATGCCGGCGCCGGGATGCACCGTGAACTCGACCGCCCGGGTGCCGTCGACCAGCGTGAGCGCGATGCCGTCCTGCGCGCTCAAGCGCGCCGCCTCGGCCCGCGTGACGTTGTCGAGCGGCAGCTCGAGCCGTGCCCGGCCGTCGCCAAGCGCGATCAGGCGCGGCTTGCCGGCGAAGCCGCGGCCGACATGCTCGACGAAGACGTCGGGGTCGCGCAGCGACGGCTGGGCGATCAGCTCGACGGAAAGGCGCGGCCGGTCGGCCGGTCCGACCAGCTGTGCGCCGAGCAGCGCCACGCCCGCCTGGCCCGGCTCGACCGGCACGCGGCCGGCGGCCTGCGCCACCAGGGCCGCCTCGGCGCTGGGCGCCGCGATGCCGGCCGGCAGCTCGAGCGCGAGCTGGGCCTGGTAGGGCACGCAGATGTTGGAGCAGGCGAGATAATCGAGCGCGGCGGCGAGCCGCAGAGGCGCCCCGGGATGGCTCAAGGTCGCCAGCACCGGCAGCACGACGGTACCCTGATAGCCGATGGTCTCGACCCCGAGCAGCTCGTAGCGCCGCGGCGCCGGCCAGGAGAGGCTGGCGGCGGCCAGATTGTCCGAGCCCGCCCAGTCGGCGGACGGCGGGTAGCCGGTGTCGCCGGGCGCCCGCCAATAGATGTGCCAGCCGGGCGCGAGCCGGAATTCGAGCCCGAGATCGAGGCGCTGGGCGGTGCCGGTCGCCGCGGTCGCCGAGATCAGGCGCACCTGCGCGTTGGCGTCGCCGCCCCAGGACGAGGCGGCCGCCCGGGCGCCGCCCGGCGCACACGAGGCAGCGAGCAGCGCCGCGGCAGCGAGATTGCATAAGGGGCGGCGGAGCATCGAGGGCATCTCGTCAGGCCGGGCCGAGTGTGCAGCCGAGTCTGGCAAATATATGGTCTCGCGTCCGACTTTTCGTGCAGAATGCGGGGGCGATGACGACAATAGGCGACGTCCGATCACGGGTGCGCCCGCGCGCCGACCGGGCGGTCGGCACAGCGGCGGCATAGCGCGACATGGCAAGCGACGAAGACAAGAACTCGAACAGCTATCTGAGCGGACAGCTCCTGATCGCTATGCCGACGATGCGCGACCCGCGCTTCGCCCGCACGGTGATCTACATGTGCGCCCATACCTCCGAAGGCGCGATGGGGATCGTGGTCAACCGGCTGATCGGCTCGCTGTCGTTCAACGACCTGTTGAAGCAGCTCGGCCTCGACGGCACCGGCTCGCAGGATGCCCGCAAGGTGCATTTCGGCGGCCCGGTCGAGACCAGCCGCGGCTTCGTGCTGCATTCCACCGACAAGCTCGAGGAAGGCTCGCTGCAGGTCGACGACGAGGTGGCGCTGACCTCGACCACCGACATACTGCGCTCGATCGTAGCGGGCGAAGGCCCGACCCGCAGCCTGCTGGCGCTCGGCTATGCCGGCTGGGGCCCGGGCCAGCTCGATGCCGAGCTGCAGGCCAATTCCTGGCTCCACGCCTCGGCCGACAAGGACCTGCTGTTCGACGAGGATCTCGAGTCCAAATGGACCCGTGCGCTGGCCAAGATCGGCGTCTCGCTCGGCATGCTCTCGGGCGAAGCCGGCCACGCGTGAACAGGCGAACTCCAAAGCCGAATCTTCGCCTCTCAACCTCCCTGATCGTCATGCCCGGGCTTGTCCCGGGCAATCCACGTCGGGCCGTTGCTCGCCGATCAACGAGTGACACGCCATATCGGCGAGTCCTGAGCCGCAGAGGCGTCGCTTCGTCGACGTGGATCCTCGGGACCCCGAGGATGACGATTTGAGAGGCTGAAATGCTGTGCTCTACCCGTCTCGCTGATCGGACGGCCTGAGGATGATCCCGGACAGGTGACGCTGTCCCAGCTCACCGAGACACCCCCTACGCCATGTCTTCGCGCAGGATGCCGAACAGGACGTGGTCCTCCCAGGCGTTGTTGATGCGCAGGAAGCGTCGTGCCAGGCCCTCCTCGCGGAAGCCCAGCTTGGCCAGGAGCCGGCGGCTGGCCGTGTTGGCGGGCAGGCAGGCCGCCTCGATGCGGTGCAGGCCAAGATGGTCGAAGGCGAACTCGAGGGTCGCCTTGAGGGCCTCGGTCATGTAGCCCTGGCGGGCATGGTCGGCGCCGACCCAGTAGCCGACGCTGGCCGACTGCGCGACCCCGCGCCGGACATTGTTGAGCCCGATGCCGCCGAGCAGCTGGTCGTCGCGCCGGTGCAGGACATGGAAGGCATAGCCGCTGTCCTCGTGCCAGTCGATCGCCGCCCGGCGCAACCGGCGGCGATAGCAGGCCCGGGTCAGGGCGTCGTCGGGCCAGGCCGGCTCCCAGGGGGTCAGGAAGTCGCGCGAGGCGGCGCGCAGCTGGATCCAGGCCCGGTAGTCGAGCCGGCTCGGCGGGCGCAGATAGACCCGCGGCCCGCGCAGCAGGACCTCGGGCAAGGGATCGGCAAACAGTGCAACCATGGCCCCCGCCCGACACGCCCCTCTTGCAGGTCTACCCCAAGCGCGACCGGATCGCCTCGAACGGATCGAGGGTACCGCTCGGCCCCAAGGTCACCACGGTAGGTTCCGCCCGCGGCGTCGCGCGCGCAAGCCGCTTGATGTCGTCCAGCCCGACCGCGTCCAGCTTCTCGAGCAGCTCGGCGACCGGGATCGGCCTGCCATGCACCAGCATCTGCTGGGCCAGCGATTCGGCGCGCGACGAGGTGCTCTCGCGCGCCATCAGGGTGCCGGCGCGCAGCTGCGCACGGGCACGGTCGAGCTCTTCGGCGCTGACCGTGTCGGCGATCTCGGCGAGCTGCTCGCAGATCACCGGCACGAGCTTGCCGAGCTCCTCCTGCCCGGTGCCGGCATAGATGCCGAGCAGGCCGCCGTCGCGATAGCTCGCGCTGAACGAATAGATCGAATAGACCAGCCCGCGCTTCTCGCGCACCTCCTGGAACAGCCGCGAGGACATGCCGCCGCCCAGCACCATCGAATAGAGCGTGTGGGCGTAATAGTCGCGGTCGTAGAACGAGACGCCGGGAAAGCCGAGCACGAGATGGACCTGTTCGAGATCGCGCTGCTCGTGAAAGTCGCCGCCGCGATAGAGCGCGCCGTCGAGCCCGTTGCTGGGCGCCGCCGGCAGGCCCGCGAAAGCTTCGCCGATCAGGCCGACGAAATGGTCGTGATCGATATTGCCCGCCGCGACCGCGATCATGTTGCCGGCGCCGTAATGGCCGCGCTGATAATCGACCAGATCGGTGCGGCTGAGCCGTTCCACGATGCTGGCCTCGCCGAGCACCGGCCGGCCGAGCGGCTGGTCGGGAAACGCGGTCGCCTGGAAGTGATCGAACACGATGTCGTCGGGTGTGTCGACCGCCTGGCCGATCTCCTGCAGCACGACCGCGCGCTCGCGCTTGAGCTCGTCCTCGTCGTACACCGAGCGCTGCAGGATATCGGACACGATGTCGACCGCGAGCGGCACGTCGTCGGTCAGGATCTTGGCGT
>Ga0302324_100023304_pt1 | contig 11981 bp, 11 predicted proteins | sample Palsa_T0_1_FD_201949 | JGI IMG/M metagenome (GOLD analysis project Ga0302324, IMG submission 201949) | Peat permafrost microbial communities from Stordalen Mire near Abisko, Sweden - Palsa_T0_1 | ecosystem: Environmental > Terrestrial > Soil > Palsa > Peat permafrost | place: Sweden: Abisko... | reverse complement strand
CGAAGTTCGACTCGGGGACCGGCTGGCCCACCTTCACCGAGCCGCCCGGCGCGAGACCCGCATTGCTAGGCCGTCAACGCTTCGGGCGTGGGGCGAGGGAGGACCCGTTCGAGCTGGCTGCGGGACGTGATGTCGAGCTTGGAGAAGACCTTTTGGAGGTGGTATTTGACCGTCCGTGGGCTGATGAACAGCCGGGTGCCGATTTCGGGGTTCGACATCCCGTCTCGCGCCATCTGCGCGATCTGAATCTCTTGGGCGGTGAGGTCCTCCCGAGTCTCTACGGTCCGCTTGCGGGCGTGTTCGCCGGTGGCGAGCAGTTCGCGCGCGGCCCGCTCAGCAAAGGCCTCCATGCCGATGGACTCAAGCAGCTCGTGAGCGGCCCGCAACTGGTGCCGTGCCGCCATGCGCGAGCGCTCGCGGCGTAACCACTCTCCGTACAGGAGATGGGCGCGGGCCAGCTCCGGGCGTACCCCGGCACGCCCCAACCGTTCGATCCCCTCCCGATACAGCGCGTCGGCAGCTTCTCCGTCACTGAGAAGCGCGCGCGACCGCGCCTCGATCCCCAACCCCCAGTCGGAGCCGCCCGCCGTCGTGGCCTCCGCGAGTCGCTCGAGTGCCGCCGAGGCGAGCTCGCGGTTTCCGCATCTGACGGCGGCTTCGACCTGCTCGGGCAGCGCCCAGCCGGAAGTAAACAGATGGGGGACGTCCTCGGTCGCCTGCTGCGCCGCAACTAGCGCTTCCTCATAGCGTCCGAGTCCGTTGTAGAGGATCGCCGCCGCCCATTGGGCGAGCTGGATCGCGACGCCCTGACCCCAGGCGACAGCCTCGGTGATCGTGGCCTCGATCAGTTGCGAGGTCTCGGCTTGGCGGCCTTGTAACGCTCCGAGCACGAAGGCGCCGAACGGCGCGACGCGAGCCCCCGTCGCTTCGTTGATCGCCTCACCCTCGGCGATCAATGAGGCCGCCCCGGTGAAGTCGCCGCTCCACGCGACGATGATGCTCTCCGCGGCGAGGGGCAGCGACAGCTGGGCCAGGGCTCCAACGTCACGGGCGAGCTGAAGCTGACGGGCTTGGATCGCCCTCGTGGCCTCGAAGTCCCAGAGTGTGAAGGGAGCTCCTGTCGCTAGCCAGCCCCATCGAAGCTCTGCTTGGGGAGAGCTTTCCCCGCGGCGGATAGCGGTGGCCGCCCGCCGCAAAATCGGCGCTGCCGCTGTCGGCCCGTCAGTCACCAACGTGGCGAGGCCGTCCAGAAGCAGATCGGACGGACGAGATTGCGCCAGCCGCGGCGCCATTCTAGCCGCTGCGGAGACATCGCGCAGATGGCCGGAGTCCGCGAGCCGGCCTGCCAGCATGGCCGCCCCCCACGCATCCAGATAAGTATCGCGCGCGAGCGCCACATCCAGTAGCTCGAGCCGCGCGGCGGCGTCGAGCAACAACGGCGGAGCGTCATGGCCATGTCCGGACGCGAACGTGATCTGGCCGCGGAGCAGCTCGAGTTGGGCCTGGAGGTCATCCAATACCCCGGCTTCCGCGGTGACAAGGAGGCCAAACGCGGCATCGAATGCCCCACCCTGAAGGTGTGCCTGGGCGGCCGCCAGCGCGCGGTCTGCCCGCAAGGCGGGGTCGAGCGTCAACTCGACCGCGCGCTCGAGGAAAGCAGCCGCTGCGGCCAAGCCGCCACGGGACTTGGCTTGGTCTGCCGACCGCTCAAGCTCGGCGGCGATCTCCTCGTCAGGGCCAGCCGCCGCCCTCGCCCGATGCCACGCGCGACGATCGCGATCCACGTCGGGATCGGTGACCTCCGCCAACGCCCGGTGCACCTCCTGACGCTCGCCCTGACGCGCTGCCCGGTATATCGCAGTACGCACCAGTGGATGACGAAACCGTACGCGTGCAGCACCAACGTCGAGCAACCCGCCGGCGTGCGCCGGCGCCGCCGCCTCGCTGGAGATTCCGAGCTGCTCGGCCGCAGCCCACAGCAGCTCCGGGTCACCGACCGGCTCGGCTGCGGCGACCAACAACAAGCGTTTGGTTTCCTCCGGCATATCGTGCAGGCGCCGGACGAAGGCCTCCTCGATCTTGCCCGACACCGAGACCGTCGTCGGGAGCCCAAATCCCCCGGCCAACTCCGCCGGCGAGAGCCCGCGCGGCAGTTCGAGCAACGCTAAAGGGTTTCCTCGGGTTTCGGCCACGATCTGCTCCGACACTCGGCGATCCAGGGGCCAGCGCAGCGCTGAGGCCAGGAGCGCTCGTGCGTCGGCATCACGAAGACCCTCGACTGACAGCGCGGGCAGCCCACTGAACGCCGGTCCGGGATCACGCGCTGCGACAACGATCAACACCGAGTCGGCGAACAGCCGCCGGGCCACGAAGCCCAAGACCTGGGCAGAAGCGGCGTCCAGCCATTGGGCGTCGTCGACCACGCACACCAGCGGACGCGCCTCCGCCACATCTGAGAACAACCCCAGCACCGCGAGTCCGACGAGAAAGGGGTCCGGGGGCGGTCCCGAACAGAGACCGAACACGGTCTCGAGCGCATCGCGCTGCGGGGCGGGGAGTCGCTCATGGGCGTCCAACATCGGCGCGCACAGCTGGTGCAGCGCGGCGAACGGTAGCTCCATCTCCGCTTCGATCCCCACAGCGCGCAATACGCGGAGATCGGAAGCGGATTCAGTGAGGAAGTCAAGGAGCGACGTCTTTCCCACTCCTGCTTCGCCGCGAACCATCAGTGCGCCACTGCGGCCGTCACGCACCGCCCCTTGCCCGGCATGATCGATGACCCCGGCTCGTTGGCCGGCAGCACGAGTTCGTGCAGCCCGGCTGGCGGGCGCGGTTGGCGATGACCTCGTTGACGTTCATGTTCGACGGGGTGCCGGACCCGGTCTGCCACACGTACAGCGGGAACTCGGAGTCGAGCTTGCCGGCGATCACCTCGTCCGCCGCGGCGACGATCGCGCCCGCCAGATCGTGGTCGGGGCGTCCGGCGGAGGCGTTGACCAACGCCGCCGCCTTCTTGACATACCCGTAGGCGTAATAGACCGCCGTGGGCATGCGGTCATCGCCGATCGAGAAATGAATCAGCGATCGCTCGGTCTGTGCGCCCCCAGTAGTGGTCGGCCGGCACCTTGACCTCACCCATCGAATCGCTCTCGACGCGGGTCCCGGTCGCTCCCGTGCCGATCGGCAGGCTCCGGAGCTTCTGTTCGCTGACGGTGGCCATCAGTTTACCTCCAGGGGCTGGTAGCGGGCTTGCCACATTGCGTCCTGCACCGCCTGGACCGGGTCGGCCAGACGCTGCGCCACCCCGTCGGTGACGGCCTGCTTGGCGACAGCGACGGCGACCGTCGCCGACACCGCCCGCAGGTTGTCGACCTGCGGGAGCAGGCCGGCGCCGACCTGGCTGACGTCCACCAGCGAAGCAATCGCCTGCGCCGCGGCGAGCAGCATCCCGTCGGTCACGTGATCGGCGCCGGCGGCGATCGTCCCGAGGCCGATGCCGGGGTAGATCAGGGCGTTGTTGGCCTGCCCGATGACGTACTCGGTGCCTTTGTACGGCACCGGGTTCCATGGAGTGCCGGTGCCGACGAGCCCGCGCCCGTCGGTCCACTTGATCACGTCGGCGGGAATCGCCTCGATCCGCTCAGTCGGGTTCGACAACGGGAAGATCATCGGCCGCTCGACATGCCGGGCCATCTCCCGGATGACCTGCTCGGTGAACGCGCCACCGGCGGTCGAGGTGCCGACGAGGATCGTCGGGTGCATCTTGGCGATCACGGCGTCCAGGCTGATCACACCATCGCTGCCCCACTCCGACACCTCCTCACGCGACCGGGCATACGGCTGCTGAAAGTCACGCAGTCCGGGCATGTCGTTGACCAGCAGTCCCTGCTTGTCCACGCACCAGAAGCGGCGCGTCGCGTCGTCCTCGCTGAGCCCGTCGCCGGTCATCACCGTCCGGATCTGGTCGGCGATCCCGATGCCGGCCGTCCCGGCGCCGAAGATGACGACCCGCTGCTCGTGCGGACGCCCGCCCACGGCGCGCATGCCGGCCAGGATGGCCGCCAGCGTGATCGCGCCGGTGCCCTGCATGTCGTCGTTGAAGATGCGCGCCCTGTCGCGGTATTCGGTCAGGATGCGCCGTGCGTTGGACGGACCGAAGTCCTCGAAATGCAACAGCGCGTTGGGGAACAGTCGGCTCGCGGTCTCGACGTAGGCCTTGATCAGCTGGTCGTAGCGCTCGCCGCGCACTCGGTTGTGGCGGTTGCCGACGTACAGCGGATCGTTGAGCAGCGATACACGGTCGGTGCCGACGTCGAGGCTGACCGGGATCACCCGGTCGGGGTCGATGCCGGCGGCAGCGGTGTAGACCGCGAGCTTGCCGATCGAGATGGCGATGCCGTTCGCGCCCCAGTCACCGATGCCGAGGATCTCCTCGGCATCGGTGACCACCAGGAGGTCGACGTCATCGGCGCCGAGCCCGTAGTTGCGCAGCGCCGCGTCGACGCCGTCAACGTCGTCGATCGACAGGTACACGCCGTCCGGGCGCTGGAACTCGTGGCTGTAGCGCTCGATCGCCTGCGCGACAACCGGGTCGTACACGACCGGGAGCATCTCTGTCAGATGGTCGCCGAGCAGCTTGTAGTAGAGGACCTCGTTGCGATCGTGCAGTGCGGCCAGGAAATCGTTCTTGGCCAGGTCGGTCGGCTGGACCTGGTACTGCGCGTAGGCCCGGCTGGCCTGCTCGTCGAGCGACAGCACGGCCGCCGGAAGGAGACCCTGCAGGCCGAGGGCGGCCCGCTCCTCGGTGGTGAACGCGGTGCCACGGTTCCAACGGGGATCACGCAGCAGCTCCCGTCCGTGGGGGACGGCGGCATAGTCAGTGGTAAGTGCCATCAGTACTACTTGTCAATGCGGCGTTGTGTGTCGGTGTCAGTCCGGGGTCCCTTACCGTCCGGCGATCTCTTGGAGGATCCAGCCGTTGCCGTCCGGATCGCTGAACGAGGCCAGTGAGCGCTTGGCCCGGCGATCCGGATCCGCCCCGGCCAGGCGGTCCTTGCTCCCGACGTGGTGGAACACGCCACCGGCGTCGTGGAACACCTCGCTGACCTCGACGCCGCGGGCGACGAGTTCCTCGCGGGCGGTCTCGACGTCGTCGACGACCAGCACCAGGCTGTCGGTCGAGCCTGGCGTGGCCGCCGTCACGCCGGTGCCGATGATGACCGAGCACGCTGAACCGGCAGGCGTCAGCTGGACGATCCGAAAGTCGTCGCCGCCGACGTAGTCGGCGTCGACATGCCAGCCCAATGACTCATAGAAGCACTTGGCCCGGTCGACGTCGGAGACCGGGACGACGACAACCTCAAGCCTCATGTTCATGGACTCCGCGTCGGAACCGAGGGCCGGCGTTTCACTGCGCACATCGATGCTGCTCATGGTGACCTCCGTGGGTATGGTTTTTGGTGTGGACATCAAGCGTTGTGGGGGGTGCGCCACGGGGCGGGGTGCCCCGCGACCGCTAGGCCGCCGCCACCTGCGGCTCGGGCTCGACCATCCGCATCTCGATGCCGGCGGCGGCATACGCGTCGCTGGCGTCGAGCGTCTCCGCGGCGAGGAGGGCGTGAGCGAGGCTTTCGAGCTGATCGCGGTGTTCCGAGAGCAGCTGGGTGACGTTGGCGTGCGCCTGTTGCACCAGCAGTTCGACCTCCTGGTCGACGAGCCACTGGGTCTGCGGCGAGGTTTCCGAGGCGCCGGGCAGCAGGGGTCCCTGCCTTTCGGTCGGCAGCAGAGTGACCGGTCCGAGCTTGTCGCTCATCCCCCAGCGCCCGACCATCTGGCGGGCGATGTTCGTCAGCTGCTGGATATCGGACTCGGCGCCGGTGGTGATCTGGCCGTAGACGACCTCCTCGGCGACGCGGCCGCCGAGGGACACATCGATCTTGGCCTCCAGGTCTTCGCGGCTGTAGGAGACGCGATCGGAGTCGGGGGTCGACAGGGTCACCCCGAGCGCCTGGCCCCGGGGAATGATCGAGACCTTGCGGACCGGGTCGGCACCCGGGGTGAGCATTCCCACCAACGCGTGCCCGGACTCGTGGTAGGCAGTTCGCTCGCGGTCCTGCGCTGACAGGATGATTCCGCGGGGCGCGCCGAGCAAGATCTTCTCCAGCGAGTCGGTGAAGTCGGCCATCGTGACCGTGTCGTGCTCTCGCCGCGCCGCCCGTAGCGCCGCCTCGTTGGCAAGGTTGGCCAGATCGGCGCCGACCATCCCCGGCGTCGAGGACGCCAGCGCGCCGAGATCGACATCGCCGGCCAGCGGCATGGCCCGCGTGTGCGCCTCCAGGATCTTCATCCGGCCCACCCGGTCCGGCGGCTGGACGGCGACGCGCCGGTCAAACCGGCCGGGGCGCAGCAGTGCCGCGTCGAGGATCTCGGGGCGATTGGTCGCGCCGAGCACGACAACCGCGTCGTTGCCCTCAAACCCGTCCATCTCGGTGAGGATCTGATCCAGCGTCTGCTCGCGCTCGTCGTTGGCGCCGGTGATCCCGCCCGATCCCTGCCGGGAGCGGCCGATGGCGTCGAGCTCGTCGATGAAGATGATCGCCGGCGCCGCCTGCTTGGCCTTGGCGAACAGGTCCCGGACACGGGCCGCCCCGACCCCGACGATCGCCTCGATGAACTCGGACGCGGCAATCGAGAAGAACGCCGCCTGCGCCTCGCCGGCCACCGCCCGTGCCAGCAGCGTCTTGCCGGTCCCGGGAGGACCGAACAGCAGGACACCGTGGGGCATCCGGCCGCCGAGCTTCTGGTAGCGCTCGGGATTCTTGAGGAAGTCGACGATCTCGGTCAGCTCCGCCTTGGCCTCGTCGATCCCGGCGACGTCCTCGAACGTGACCCGGATCTTGTCCGGGTCGACCCGCCGCGCCTGGGAGCGTCCGAACTTGCCCAGGCCGCCGAGCCCGCCGGCGCCGCCCTGCGCGCGCCGGGCGAGCAACACGAACAAGCCGACCAGCAGCAGCGTGGGACCGAACCCGAGGAGCAGCTCGGCCAGCAGCGATGTGCCCGGATTGGGGTTCGTGGCGTTGACCTGGACGCCCTTGGACACCAGCAGCTGGGTCAGCGCGGTGTTGTTCCAGAACGACGGCACCTGCGTGGAGAACAACGTCGTCGGCGTCGCCCGCCGGTCGCTCGCCGGATAGCGCACGGCGGACGCGAACGTCCCCTGGATCGTGTCCTCCTTCGACGCGATCGACGTGATCCTGCCGGCCTGCAGCTGGCGCAGGAAGTATGGGTTGAACGGCACCTTGACTCGTGGCTGCGCCGATGGTTGTGACACCAGCACGGAGGCCCAGTTGAGGGCCAGCAGCACCAGGACGAAGATCCAGAAGCCACGCAGGCGGTGCGGTGGCGTGCGCGGGGGCTGCTCCGGCGCGCCCCGGCCGTCGGGCGCCGGCGCCACCCGCCAGCCCTGCTTGTCACGCGGCAACGGCGACGGCGGCACTGCTTTCTGAGTGTCGCCGGACTCCTGCAACGGGAAGTAGGTCCCGAACACGTCGCGGAGACGATGAGAAATATTCATGACTGTTCCTCTCTCTGTGCCCGACGGTTAGTCGCGTCCGCCGCCGAACAGCTGCAGCGCGAACAGGAACACGTTGAGGATGTCCAGGAAGATGCTCGTGGCGATCGGGACCGCGCTCTGCTTGCCGGCGCGACGCAGCCGGTTGAAGTCAAAGATCGTGAACCCGCCGAAGATCACCAGCCCGGCGACCGACCAGATCACGTTCGCGTGTGGGATGGAGACCAGCAGTGCGACGATCCCGAACACGATCAACCCCACCAGCGCCCAGGACAGGGTGCGCCCCCAGGCCGACAGGTCACGCCGGGTGCCGTAGCCGTAGGCCCCGAGACCGGCGACGAACGCCGCGGTGGTCCCGGCGGCGTCCCACAGCGCCGACGGGTCAGCCTGTGCGTAGGCGTTCAGGACCGGACCGAGCGCCAGTCCGAGCAGCAGCCCCAAGCCGAACAGCAGCGTGGTCGACAGTTGCTGGTGTCCGCGAGCGGACGCGACGTTGAGGCCGAACACGCAGGCCAAGCCGCCGACGAAGAACGCGATCCCGATCCCGCCGCTGAGATCGCGGCCGATGTACGCCCCGAGCGCGAGGCAGCCGAGCGTCAGGGCGACGAGGCCCATGACCTGACCGAACACTGCCCGCGTACGATCGGTACTGATGACAGCCGGGCGACCGGCGACCCCTTCGCCCGACCCCTGGTTCACGGTGTGGATACTCATGATGCCGTCCCTTGTGGTTGTGTTGTGGCTGCGTTGTCGTGTCGATTGCCGAGCCGCCGGACACATCCCAGGTGCAGGTGACGGGTCGGCTCGTGGGGCGAGTGTCAACCGCTGCGGCCCCGCTCGCATCGGCCGTAGGACAGTTCGACAGGGCAGTCATGACCCGGAGATCCCGGGGGATGGTTGCCCTCCTGCGCTACATCCGGAGACCCGTCGGCCGAATGGGATCGGTTCACTGAAGAGGTTCGGATGAAGCTGGAAGCCGGCATCCTTTCTCGCCTCGCCGCCGAGTCCTTCGGCGGCGACGCAGCGGTGGAGTGCCACGGCCGGACGCTCAGCTTCAACGAACTGAACGCGGCCGGATCGGCGCTTCTTGGCGCCGGGCTACAGCGCGGTGACCGGGTCGGCGTGCTCGGCTACAACTGCCCGGAGCTGGCCGAAACGTGGCTCGGTCTCGAGAAACGCAATCTCGTGCACGCGGTCCTGCACACCCACATTGACGCCGACGCGCACGTCCGGTCGATGAATCACATCGAGGCGACGGCGCTGATCTTCGACACGCGCGTGACGCATCCGATCGACGCGCATCGCGACGAGCTGAAGATGCCAGCTCGCGGGATGCTTCTTACAAAGACGCCGACCAGCCAGTGTGGACTGGCCGGTCTGCCCTGTCCCCGTCCTGACCGTCCACGTCCAACTCGCTGGAGCTCAGCGAGCAGGTTTTAGACGGTCGAGTGGTCGGACCGAAGGTCCAACGGTCCTCGGCGATGAGCATGCGGAGCAAGTCGACGGTTTCGTCGTCGTTCCGGCGGCTCTTCCATTGCTCAGTCTCCAGAGGGGAGTCGTGCATCAGCACCACCGGAGATTCTCCGGCCTCGCTGGCGGCTTCGAGCTCAAGGTCTTCGGAAAACTCGGGATCCGCCCTCGTCACGAGTTGAGCGATGCGATCGTGAACTCAACCCTGCACGCGACCGGTCTCTAACAACTGTCTGCGTGGCAGAGTGTCTCGCCTACCGGACGACCTCGCTGACGGCCGCCGGAGGCTCTGAGCGCTGAGCGCTGAGCGAGGAAGGGGTCATCCGCGGGGCGGGGCACGATCCAGCTCGCCAGGACCTGACAGTTGGGTCACCCGCGCGGCATCTGTTCGTGCGGAGCCTGTCAAGCCCGGCGAGACGCCCTGCGTTCGAAATTAGTGAGCGGCGGCGACCTCTTTTGGCTTGTTGATCCACGCTGCGGTAGGTAGCGCGGGCGGGGCGGGCGGCTTGCGGACGAACCGCTCAGGGTGTCGCTGGTAGGCCGCGTTGAGCACATCGACGCGGGCGGCGTGTAGCTGTGCGGCGTGGCCGTGGTGGAATGCGGCCGGGGTCATCAGCCCGATCCCGGAATGACGGTGGGCGTGGTTGTACCAGTCGACGAACGCTCGGCAGTGACTGCGGGCGTGGTCGATGTCGTCAAACCGGGCGGGGAACTCGGGTCGGTACTTCAGGGTCTTGAAGTTCGACTCCGAGTAGGGGTTATCGCTGGAGGTGTACGGCCGGCTGTGCGTTTTCGTGATGCCGAGATCCGCGAGCAGGAACGCGACCGGCTTGGCGCGCTGCGGCGCGCCGCGGTCGGCGTGCAGCGTCAGGATCTTGGGGGTGATCTGCTGCTGCTCGGCGGCCTGCTCGATCAGCGCCGTGGCCAGCTGCGCGTTCTCGCGGTACTGGACCGTCCAGCCGACGATGTAGCGGCTGAACACGTCGAGAATCACGTAGAGGTAGTAGTAGGTCCACTTCGCCGGGCCCTTCAGCTTGCTCACGTCCCAGGACCACAGCTCGTTGGGCCGCTCGGCGAGCGGCTCGGGCTTCGCATACGGCGGGTGGGTGAGCTGAGCGCGCCGCTCTCTGACGCCGCCGTGATGGGCGCCGAGGATCCGGTACATCGTGCGGGTCGAGCACAGGTAGGTGCCCTCGTCCAGCAGCGTCGCCCACGTCTCCTCCGGCGAGACGTCCACGAACCGCTCGCTGTGCAGCACCTCGAGCACAGCGTCGCGTTCGGGCTCAGACAGCGCCCGCTCAGGCGTCGCCCGCGGCTTGGGCGCCCTGCGCTCGGGCGGGCGACGACGACGGTAGATCGTCGCCGGGGAGGCGCCCAGCGCCCGGCACGCCGGGCGGGTGCCGATCAACGGCGTCAGCTCCTCGACCGTGGCGGCGATCATCGCTCGGTGCTCCTCGGCGCGCTCTCGGAACCGAGCATCTCCTCCAACAGCGCTGAGACGTTTCCCTGAATCTCCACGACCCGCTTCATCTTCGCCAGCTCCGCCTCGGAGCGCTCCAGCTTCCGCGTTAGCTTCGCGATCTCCTCCTCGCGCCGATCGACCGGCTTGCGCCCGCGCGGGCGGCCGAGCTCCTTCAACGCGCCGTCGCGCTGCTGCTTGCGCCAGTACGTCAGATGCGACGTGTAAAGCCCCTCACGGCGCAGCAGCTCGCCGATCTCCCCCGGCCTGGTGCACGCATCGGCCTTCTCGAGGATCTCCAGCTTGTACCTCGCGGTGAACTTACGGCGCTTGGCCTGCCCGACCAACTCGGGGTCAGGCACCCCCGCCGGCGCGGCGCGCCCGCCGGCCACGAATCCCAGCTCGGCTACGCCTCCCTGCTCTTCGCGGCCGGCGGCAGCATCATCCGCATGCCTGGCTCCATTCGTGCTCGACTCCAACATCCTGGCGTTGCTCCGTTCTCGCCCTCAAGGTTCATTGATTCCTCGATGGTGAGCGTCTCACCGGACGTTGACAGAGAGGGGTGCCGCGCGCGTCGCGCGCTCGCGCGCGTAAGAGCCGCTGGCACCGCTGTTTGTGGCGTTCGGTCTCGTTCGATAAGCCCGGCCGCGTCGTCGGACTGTCGCGTTGACGCTCGGCGGCTTCGCCGTCGCTAGTGATCCTGCTGGTCTCTGCCCGTGTTGGTGGCGACTTAACAACGACTGGCCACTGCAACTATCCCTCGGCCGATGCGAGTCGGCGTGCCCATGCCCAGACTTAGCGCATCGCAGGGATCACTCCGGACAGCATGGGCAGACGATGGAGGGCAGCATGAGTGGCATCGGCATAGGCAATGCCCGGGCGACCGCAAACCGCAGGGCGAGATCTAACGGGCGCGGGGCGCTCCGTTGCCGTCGTCCTGCCGACCTAAGGCGCCGGCGATGAGCATCGCCTCCTCGGCTCTGCACCTACGCTTCATGGCGGACCGATCGCGTCGCCAGCGTCGAGCGCGAGGCGAGCGCGTCCTGGTTGGTAGGCGAGTCGGCACCGATCACCTCCGCGGGCAAGAACTTCAGGTCGTTGTCCCGTGTTTGACGAGCATTGACGAAGCAAGCATCAGCGATCTTCTAGAGGACGACCGCTTCTTCTGGCTCGACCTGACGGCCCCGAGTCACGACGATCTTGCCCAGTTGCGCGAACTGTTCGGGTTTCACCCTCTTGCACTTGAGGACACCGAGCAGTTCGGCCAGCGCCCTAAGCTCGACGACTACGGCAGCTACATATTCCTAGTCTTCTACGGCGCGTGGCGTCGTGAGGCCGCAGACCCGGAGCCGCTGCGGGAGGTGCACGTCTTTATCTCGGGCCAATACACAATCACAATCCATAGCGAACCCTCGCCGCCGCTTGAGATGCAACGCGACCAGCTCGATGGGCGCGCGTTGCACAGCGAGCAGTTTCTCCTGT
>Ga0302324_100023303_pt1 | contig 11982 bp, 12 predicted proteins | sample Palsa_T0_1_FD_201949 | JGI IMG/M metagenome (GOLD analysis project Ga0302324, IMG submission 201949) | Peat permafrost microbial communities from Stordalen Mire near Abisko, Sweden - Palsa_T0_1 | ecosystem: Environmental > Terrestrial > Soil > Palsa > Peat permafrost | place: Sweden: Abisko... | reverse complement strand
CTGAGAGTGAGTTCGCGATCGACAACCATGGCCAGGGTCGGCGTCTGGACCCGGCCCACCGAAAGCTCCTCACGATAGACGATCGAATAGGCACGCGACAGATTCATGCCAACAAGCCAATCGGCTCGGCTTCGTCCGCTGGCGGCGTCGGCCAATCGATCATACTCACTCCCCGGGCGAAGCTTCTCGAACCCTTTGCGGATGGCCTCCGGAGTCAGTGAGGAAATCCAAAGTCGGCTTACCGGCTTTCTGCTCTCAGTTGCCTCGTAGATGTACCGGAAGATGAGTTCCCCTTCCCGCCCGGCATCGGTTGCACACACAATCCGCGACACCCGTGGGGACGTCAAGATCTTTCGTACTACTTCGAACTGATCTTTGGTTCGTTCGTAGACCACCAGTGGCCACTGCCCGGGCAAGATCGGCAATAGATCGAAGCGCCATTGCCGCCATTCAGGATTGATCTCGTGCGGTTGTGCCAGCGAAACCAGATGTCCAATCGCCCAGGTGATCACATAGCCGTTTCCCTGGACATACCCTTCGCCCCGCTTGTCGGCTCCGAGGACACGGGCAATATCTCGTGCGACAGAAGGTTTTTCGGCCAGGACCGCAATGGTACTGGATTCGATGGCTTTCATCCGTAGTTCAGTCTACCGAGTTCCAGCGCTGAACATGAGATGGCGGGAGCGAAACACCTCCGCCCAACAGCACCGGCATGACGCTCACTTCGACCGCAAAGTTGGCACTTGTCCGAGCAGCGGGTTTTGCAGCAACTTGCCGAAGAGCATCGGCCCAATTCGATACCCAGTCGAGCCTTTCTGCATGCTAACGGTCGTCAGCGTCTCGAAGCTAGCGACAGTTCTATTACCTCCAGCGAGTATCGACCAACTCACTGCGCAAACGGGTAGTTGACCATGGGCAAAAGGGTGCCAAGGTATAATCCGCCTCACCATGCAGTTGACTCCTGGCACGAAACTCGATGGCTATGAAGTGCTCGGCCTGCTGGGTGCGGGCGGGATGGGTGAGGTCTATCGCGCCCGGGACCCTGTCCTTAAGCGCGACGTGGCGATCAAGGTCTTGCCATCATTCGTTTCGCAAAATCCCGATCGTCTGCGTCGCTTTGAACAGGAGGCGCAGGCGGCCGCGGCCCTGAATCATCCCAACATTCTGGCTGTTTACCACTTCGGCGTCTTTGAGGGCGCGCCATATCTGGTCTCCGAGTTACTCATGGGCGAGACGCTGCGGCAGCAACTGGAGCGCGGGCCGTTGCCGGTGCGTAAGGCGATCGATATGGGCGTGCAGATCGCTCATGGAATCGCAGGGCGCACGAGCAAGGCATCGTTCATCGCGACCTCAAGCCAGAGAACCTGTTCGTGACCAAGGACGGCCGGGTCAAGATTCTGGACTTCGGCCTGGCGAAGCTAACGCGGCCGCAGGCCGACTCGGACGCCCCAGGTCCTACAGCGACTCATGCAACTGAGCCTGGCGTGGTCATGGGTACGGCAGGTTACATGTCTCCAGAGCAGGTGAGGGGGAGGACGGTCGACCATCGCGCCGATATCTTCGCCTTTGGCGCGATCTTATACGAGATGCTGGCGGGTAAACGCGCCTTCCATCGGTCGACCTCAGCTGACACCATGGCTGCCATCCTGAATGAAGATCCTCCGGGAATCTCGCAGATAGTTCAGAGCACGCCTCCGGGATTGCAGCGGGTGGTGCATCGCTGCCTGGAGAAGAGTCCCGAGCAGCGGTTCCAATCCGCATCGGATCTGGCTTTTGCGCTGGAGGCCTTGTCGGAATCTGGCAGCGCCTCAGGCGCTGGCACCCCTGCGCCGCCGAGTCGCCGCTGGCCGCGTCGAACTCTCGCCTTGTCGACAGGTCTAGCCTCGCTCCTCGCGTTGACGGCCGTCGCCTACTACTTTGTGACCCGGATCCAGAAGGTGCCGTTTGTGCATTACTCGATTCAGAGGGTGATGGACAGCGAACACGTAGCGATGACCGCAATCTCACCGGATGGCAATTATCTTGCGGCTGTTGTGAACGATGCGAACGGCGAGGAGAGTTTGTTACTCCATCACATTCCGACGGGCAGCGAACGGGCGATCATTCAGGATCCGAACCACAAATACGGCGACCTTGCGTTCTCGCCTGACGGCAGCTACATCTATTTCGAGATCGATGCACTGGGTACGCCCGCCCCGGATCGAGCAGACGAATACCGGATCCCCGTCCTTGGAGGTCAGCCGAGTCGGATTATTGAGGACATAGGCGCTCCTCTCAGCTTTATCGATGGAGGGCGGCGGGTCTGCTTCTATCGTGAGGATCGTACAGCAGGAACCTATAGGTTCATCAACGCCGGCGTGGACGGCAGTGATGAGCAGGTCCTTGCGAACGGCAAGAAACCATTTCCTAATTCATCCGCGTGCGCGCCGGACGGCAGAACTATAGTCTTCCAAGACAAACTTGCGTTACAGAGCATCGCGGTTACGTCAGGGACGAGGCAGGTCATCTCCTCACAGCCCGCACTCACGTCGTTCACGGAGCTGCATTGGGCACCCAACGGCAAGGGCTTATTCGCGGTTTCTTTTTTAACTCAGCGAGGGCAGCTCAGCTTTCTCTCCTATCCGGGCAGCAATCTGCATTCAATTACAAATGATTTGAGCAACTATTCGGGGATAAGCTTAACGGCCGATGCGCGGACAATCGCAGTTACTCAGAGGCACTCCAACCAACGATTTGGCCAGCTCTCCTTGGCGGATCCCACGCAAATGCAAGAGCATCAGACTGGGGGATTGATCTGGTTCGCTTGTGTGAACAGCAACACAATCGCGGAATCTGACATCGAAAACGGTCTCAGGGTCTTCGACCTGACGAAAAGCAACACGAGCAGCATCGGAACGGGGGCGGGGAAGGGGCGCCTTTTCTTCCATCCGGTCCTCTGTGGTTCCAACACGCTGGTCGCGAGCAGCTGGGGTCCGGACAGGAAGACTTCAAGCATCTATAGGGTGCCGCTCGATGGCAGCGGATCAATTCAGCTGACAGAGGGTCCGACAGATTTTCTTCCGGAATGCACGGCTAACGGCAAGTGGCTTTTTTATGCCGACAATCGCGACGAGCATGATGCTAAATTGAAGCGACAGCCGCTTCAGGGAGGGTCGCCGCGAACGATTGTAGGATCGACCAGCGTATGGTTCGACCTATCTTTAGACGGCAAACTTCTGGCCACAGTGAATAGGGTCGCAACGCATGACGAACTCCGGATTTATTCGACGGATTCGCTGCAAGCGATCCGAAGTTTTCCGTCGCCTCGAGGTATGGAGGAGTGGGGAGTGGCCTTTTCAGCTGATAGCAAGAGCGTTTTTTACCCCACGAAGACCGGCTCGGACACAACAATATGGCGGCAATCTCTCGCTTCCGCAAGTCCGGTGAAGGTGGCAACACTTATTGGCAAGTCCGTGAAATGGTGCAGGCCGTCACCCGATGGCACAAAGCTGGGGCTGGTAATCTCGACGAGCACGTCGGAGGCTGTCCTTCTCCGCGATGTCCAGTGACCTTTGAGCGCACTCTTCTTGGATTGGGAGAGTGCTGGAACCAGACTTGGAAAAGAAGCGCTGCAACCTACACTTCTAGGTCACGCCATGAAAAGCAGTCTGAAGAGACAATCAATATTCATCTAACTCGTTGCTCTCTGTGTGCTCGGCATTCGGGCGGGCCATCTATTGCATGGGCAAGAGGCAAGCAGGTTTGTGGTCGATGACCTCGTGAAGCCCTGGCAGATTTCGAAGGACCTATCCCTCGCCGTCGCGAAGGCGATGCCCGAAGCTGATTATTCATTCAAACCCGCCAACGCTGAGATGGGGTTTGCTGACCAGATGGGGAACATTGCGCTAATGAACGTTCTATCCTGCGCCATGGCCCTCGGAACGCGCGCGCCGGAGCGTTTAAGTCCGCCTTAGACAAGCCGATGGATTCGACGAAAGCCGGCGCATCGGTGTGACAAAAAGGGGGAGCGCGCCCCAATACCGATTGATGATGGGTACAATCTATCGCTGCAACGCTGTCGGCGAAATGATCTGGATCAACTCTGCGGAGTCTTGTTGATACCGTTGCTTCTCCCCGCGTGGGGTGTACGCTTTTCAACCAATCCCGTAAAACGGACGCATCATTCCTTCCAATTGGGCGTTTACGATCGGGAGGCGCCCAATTCTTTGCCCGTCGAAGCGCACCGGAGTGGGGATAGAATTCCTGACAGTCCATCTAAATGGACAGGTACTCCTCCTTTGGGCGCCTTTCAATCGGGTAGGCGCCCAGTTCTTTGTCGCGTGGTTCTGGGTTTGCCGATCGATATTGCCCAAGCAAAAAGGGACGCCGGGGATGGCGTCCCAAACTCAAACATCGAAAGCCGGCGAGCCTAGCCAGGAGTTCCTCGCCGCCTTCATTACAGAAGAGACGCGGGACAGATCCGAAAGTCACACCAGTTGTTCCAGATTGCTCCAGTCGACCCCGGGCCAGCCCTTGCGCCCCATCTCGCAAATTGAGCGAGTCCACAGTCGGTAGCAGTGCAAAAAGCCGCGCAGGGTCTTCTTATTCCGATCCATGTAGCTAATGACCACGGTGAGAACGGCGCGAACCTCCGCGTTGGCCGCAGTAACCTGGCAGGACGCGCATCGCGCTGTATCTCCGTCGACGGTGACTTGGGAGTGCGCGAGGTCGAGAGCCGCTCTGAACATCGCGGCGAGTTCCACCTGGGACCGTCTTGCTGTGGGATGAATCGGGCGTCTTGAGTGAGACGTGGTTAGCGTTGGACGGATGCTGATAACAGCCGTCCAACGCGTCTAAATTTCAACCCAAATTTATGCCCAACCACTGCGGATGTAAGGCAATTTCTGCAGGCCATCCATTTATTCTCATCAGGTGTTCGATTAGGTGTACTCCCCGCCCCACCTAATGTCCATAGGGTATCCACGCCATGGACACGCTATGGACACGCCAGGCATTGTGGCAAAGTCTCACGGGCAGAAATTCGGGCCGCGCGCGCCGGGGGGGTACGTCCCGAGAACAACTTTCGCCTATCGTGCTGATTGTCTGCTAAGGATGGTGGCCCGTCTGAGCAAAATTGGTCAACAGTGTCCTCAGCAAAATAACGGCGTTGCTCAATATTGACCAGACCGCGATTCTGGATTTGCAGTATCTCTTCATCATCATGAGACATCCGATAACCTTTCCTGTGTCGGCTGAGATCGTCGGTAGCGGTCTCCTAATCACTCTCAACAGCGGCGAGATCGAGTTTCATCCAAGCGATCCTGTGCCCACGACACCCAGAGCCAAAGTGCTCAACTCGCCGTGGAAGCGAAAAGTCGTATCCGTCGACGGGTGGGGGCAGCGATGAAGTCCAAGAGCGTCCCCGCCCCCAAGCAAACGTCGGAGGCAGCGCTCGAAGAGCAAGCCGCCAAGACCCAGGCGCCCACTTCGGTCCAATCAATTGAGCCAGAGGACGCCCGCCTCGCCGGCGTCAGCCGCTCCCTGCAGCGCCGTTTGCTGGGTCTCAATGTGAGCCAGGCCAAACCAATCCCGGGAGCTTCGTCGCCGGGGATTCACTCCACCGGCTCTTATACCGAAGACCATGGTGTGAAATCGGATAAATCGCCGTAATTATCGCCAGAGCGGGTGAAGCTGTTCCGATCTTCCCCAGGGTGATATGGAAGTGCTGCAGGAGTCCTGCGAGCACCCCCGTCTAACCTCGTGCCGACTCTACGCATCGAACTCATCGAGGAGTGGTCATGGCGAGAGTCGGAGAATTTTGTGCTGCGAACGTCACCAGGCTGGTGCTCGGCGTCGTCATCATGGTAGGGCTGGTGCTCATGGCGGGAGTATGGCTGTTTTATTCTCCCAGTCATGCGCCCGTTGTTAAGCTCGCACCTCAAAACAGCGCCCCAGCCAAGTGATCGTCGGTGGCCGCAACGAGCCATCTACAAGGCAGGAAGAGACTACTTTCCGCAATAGGAACCATTCTTTAGCCAATGCAGCCCATCGGATCATGACAATCCACTTTCTTCAGCGAATGGATCTCTTATTTGTTTCAGATTTGATAGCCCAAATTGGCAGGCTTGCAAGAAAAAGTGCCATGTTTTTCTTGCATACTTGGAGGGAAACGATCAGGCATGTCATTGATAAGAATAGCGTTGCCTAACGCTCGTGCGTCGAGGAGGTTCCTAATTTCCTCGGAAATAGGTGGGTCGCCGAAATTACAGCACGGTTGGCCCGTTGTCATGCACGAAGCAATCGAAATCCCCCTGTCGGTCGAGACGAAGGCGGACCAAGAGCGGAGGGAAAAGGGAAACGCAAATAAAGGAATGTTGAGATAACAAGGGTTAAGAGCAGCTTATTCAGGGTCTGCAAAACCCCTAAACGTGGGTTCGATTCCCACCCGCGCCTCCAAGTCTTTTGACAGCATCTAGTTAGCTCAATGATTTAGCACTTACGGGGAGAGGTTTGATTTCACGGTCGTTCGTTCTCGGTCGTGTTGGATTGGTCTCGATCATTGCAAAGGCGGACCAAAAGCGGACGAATAAGCTGGCGTTCAAGCGGGGAAGTCTTGACGTTGCAAATCTGACAAACTGACCTCTTGTGCAAACCTCGAGCCCGTGCCTTGATCTCTTTCGACCGTTACAGGAGGGCGACAGTTCCACAGTAAATGGAAGACCGTTGCTCGGTTTTCCGCCTGCTGTGACAACAATGTTGCCGGTGGTTGCATGGTAGGGCCTCTCACGGCAATGCCCGTACTGGACCAGGCGATAACAGTAGTTGAGACACCATTGAAGGTCACAATGCTCGACCCCTGACTTGCTCCGAAGTCAGTACCAGTCAGTGTAATCGTGGCGTAATCCGCTCCATTGTTCGCGCTCAGGCTGGCGATCTGCGGAACAGGAACCGTTGTGACCGTGAATACCGCAGCGTTACTCCCGACGCCATTGATATTGACGTCAAAAGTTCCGCTCGTGGCCCCAGCAGGAACCTTGACGTGGAGGCTCGTGGCGGAGGGGTCCAGGATGGGCAGAGAGACTCCACTGAAATAGACCGTCCCATGGCCCTCGGCATCGAGCAGGTTCTGACCGCTAATAGTTAGGTTCGCCACCAACCGCTTCAGCTTCGAGTTCTCCTGTTCCAACTCCTTAAGCCGCTTCGCCTGGTCCACCTGCAGACCGCCGTACTCCTTGCGCCAACGGAAGTAGGTCTGCTCCACGATCCCTGCATCCTTGCATGCCTGTGGAGTCGTCTTCCCGTTCGCTTCTGCCACTTCGATCTGACGCTACAGATTTACCACCTGCTCAGGCTGGTACTTCTTCCCTCGTCCCATATGCTCTCCTTGTCCAGTGTCTCTCTTCTCCACTGGCACACTTCACGCCGGGCACTCCACAGCGTTGTTAAGTATGAGGTTGCCTTGAAAACCGACGAGCTTTTGCTGCTCGTGCATGGCACACCCGAAGCGTTAGAAAAAGCGAAGACCATCATGGCAGGAACAACCCACAGCTCCTATGCTGTGCATGGTGAAGCTGTAATTGCCTAGAACTTGATTCGCCGTTGCGTCGGGAAGCCGATTTGCTCTTTGGAGGCAGACCGGCCATGCGAAGCTTATCAGAAATTCTCATCGAACCGCGCTGAACGATGGGTTTGGGCAACTCTGGAACACTTAGGCGGGCGGTAAGATAGAGGTCATCTTGAGGAGTAGGAGTGGCAAAAGAGCCACCGAGGCAGCAGGACTAACCATCGGAAGGCTCATCGCGAGGAGCCGGGCGGCCCTGCACGCCAAACAATTCCATATCTTCCGCAAGCACGTCCATAATGCTCTTGCGAGTGATGAATCCCTGCACGGCACTGGCTGACCGGTCGCCGTCATACGAAACGACCAGCGCAAAGGCGGAATCGGTGGATCGCATCGCCGCAACAACGTTCCACACAGAATCCTCCGGCAGCACAATCATATAATTGCGTTGCGCGACATCTCCGACCGCTGCATTTGGGTTGGCGTCGCCAATGCCGGTCAGCCTTTCGCCGACGAAGGCTCCCTCCACCGCGCCATTCTTATCCGCAACGAGAAATACGGCATTTGTCTCGCTAGGCAGATCCCGCAAACGTGTAGCCGACGCGACGATCACAATCTCCGAATTCATGATTCTGGCAGCGCTGCGGGAGAATTGAAGATCGCCGCGAAGTGATTCGGGCACGAGCTCACCTCGCAGGGTCAGTTTGCGCATGTAGATGCTGTCGCTGATCACGCTCTTGCGGGCGGCATAGCTAATGGCGACAGTCAACGTCATGGGGATAATAATGGTGTAGTCGAGCGTCATCTCGAAGATCATCACGATTGCGGCAAGGGCCGCCCCGGTCGTCCCAGCCACAACCCCGCCCATTCCCACTACGGCAAATGCGGGCACGGCAATGTCGAGCCCTGGAAAGAGCCGGTGCAGCAGCACGCCATACGCGGCCCCAACTGTTGCGCCCAGGAATAGCGCAGGGGAAAAGACGCCGCCCGATGCTCCGGAACCAAGCGTGAGAGAGGTGGCGAGAAGCTTGCCCGCGAAAAGGAGAACAAGAAAGTAGAGCGGAAAGCGCACACTGGAAAGAACGTCCTGTATCGTGGCGTAGCCGACGCCCTCTATGTAGTAGTGATGAGAGCCAGAGACAAAGGCATACATCAGCAGTCCTACCAGTAACATTCCAGTTGCGTGTTGTAGGTAGTATCCCCCTTTCACACGATGCTCGAAGAAGCGCTGGAACCCGTAAATGGACGAGATGAACAGAGCAGAAACAAGTCCGGTGATGGCCCCAAGCAGGGCATAAGCTAGGAGCACGACCGGATTCGTCAATTTGAAGAAGGTCATTTCAATGGATGGAATGAAAAACGATGGATGCGGTCCGAAGAAGAGCCTGCCTATATAGGTGGCCGTCGCCGTGGCGGTAACAACTGGCACCAGGGTTCGCGCACTGACCTCGGGCATAATAATCTCAAGCGCGAACAGGACGCCCCCAATCGGCGTATTGAAAGTGGCTGCGATTCCTGCGCCCGCTCCAGCTGCAATGAGCGTGGTCTTCTGCCAGGAAGGCAGGCGTAGGAGCTGTCCCACAGTCGACCCAAATGAGGAGCCGATCTGAATGATCGGTCCTTCGCGGCCGATGGAGCCACCGCTCCCGATCGAGAGCGCGGACGCCAGCGTGGTGCGGGAGAATGCGGCTCCGGGCTTCGCCCTCCGCCGCATCCTTCCGCACCACCTCAACCCGCCTTTACCTGGGGAATTTTCAAGCGATGCAAACTGGGGATTTTTCAGTTGACGATGACAGTGTTCGAGGGGTGCTGAGGAGGAGTTCGCGTAGGAACTGACGGTTGGAAGATGGTCTGCGAAGAGGCCGTGTTCGCTCTGGGGGCACACGCGGAGTGGACGTGGTGGGAAACACGCGATCGTTGCCGTGCCAAGGAAGTCCAAGCGATTCGCTCTGAGCAGGTTGGGACCTGGTCGCGAACAGGGGTCCGCCAAGATATAATCCGCCTCACGATGCCGTTAACCGCAGGCGCGAAACTTGAGGGCTTCGAAGTGCTTGGCCTGCTGGGTGCGGGTGGGATGGGTGAGGTGTATCGCGCCCGCGATCCGATCTTAAAACGCGATGTCGCCATCAAGGTTTTGCCGTCGGTCGTTTCGCAACACCCCGAGCGACTCCGGCGTTTCGAACAGGAGGCGCAGGCGGCCGCGGCGCTGAACCATCCCAATATTCTCGCCGTATACCACTTCGGCGTCTTCGAGGGAGCACCGTATCTGGTCTCCGAGTTACTCATTGGCGAGACTCTTCGGCAGCAACTGGAGCGCGGCCCGTTGCCGGTTCGCAAGGCAATCGATACCGCAGTGCAGATCGCTCATGGAATGGCGGCCGCGCATGAAAGAGGCATCGTCCACCGTGACCTCAAGCCGGAAAACCTCTTCGTCACCAGGGACGGCCGAGTCAAGATATTGGACTTCGGCCTGGCGAAGCTGACGCAGCCGCAAGCGGACTCGGATGCCCCGGGCCCGACGATGACGCATGCGACGGAGCCCGGCGTGGTCATGGGCACAGCGGGTTACATGTCTCCGGAGCAGGTGCGCGGCAGGACGGTTGACCATCGCGCCGATATCTTCGCCTTCGGGGCGATCTTATACGAGATGTTGGCGGGGAAACGCGCCTTTCACCGTTCAACCTCGGCGGATACGATGGCCGCCATTCTGAACGAAGATCCGCCGGGAATCTCACAGATCGTGCAGAGTACGCCTCCGGGGTTGCAGCGGGTCGTGCATCGCTGCCTGGAGAAGAGTCCCGAGCAGCGCTTTCAATCCGCATCGGATCTGGCGTTTGCGCTCGAGGCGTTGTCGGAGTCGGGAATCTCTTCGGGTGCTACGATGTCCGCCCCGGGTCGCCGATGGCCCCGAAGACCGATTGCATGGGCGGCCGGCGCGGTTGTGATCCTTGTTGCGCTGGCAGCGGTCCTGTACTTGCACTGGAAATCTCGATCGGATCGAACCCGACCTACGGTGGCGCATAGCCAGGTCACGTTCCTCGGTAACGCGTATGATCCCGCTATCTCTCCAGATGGAAAGTCTGTTGTCTATGTGACCAAACCTCCCGGAGAGAATATGAAGTTGATGGTACAAGACCTGTCGGGCGGCCCCAGCCTCGAACTCATGCATGCACCATTGCTTCAGCATCCTACCTGGGCACCAGATGGTTCCGAGCTTTTACTCACTGCGATAACAGGCGGACAGTCATTAGGAATTTTTGTTGTATCGCACTTGGGGGGAGCCCCTCGTCGGGTAGGATGGGGAGCCTACTCGTGTTGGTTACCCGGCGGAACTCAGATTGTGGCCTCGAATGAGAATGAGGATCAGGGCATCTTCCTGGTTGACATCGCAAATGGAGGACGCAAAGTTATACCCGCGCCCGCCTATAAAACTCTAGTGGGCCTAACATGCTCGACCAAGAGTGGCAGGCTGCTTATTTTGACTGAGAGCGGAGGACGATATTCCATTTGGTCGATGAAGTCCGACGGAAGTGAACAGCGCAAGCTTGTCGAGGCTGAGAGCGGAACCACGCTGCAGTCCGCCAAATGGGCTCCCGTGGGCGAAGCAGTCTACTACTTTCAGAAAGGAGGAGACACAACCAAGCTAATGAGATTTTCGCTGTCTGGTGACTCTCAGCGGTCGTCAGTCTTGTTGAGTGGACTGGAGACAGGTGGTGACTTCACGCTTTCCGACGACGGGTCGCAATTGGCGTACACCCGCGATCTCGTTTACTCGAATTTGTGGTCGGTTGATCTTCCAGGGACGGGCTCAAGCGTGCAACCGCGCGCTACGCCGCTTACGTCGGGAACTTTGTCGTATGGTGACCCGGCCATATCCCCTGACAATCGCTTAGTAGCCTTTACTAGAGGCTCCGACGTGAAGGGAGACGTTTATAAGATGGCTTTGGACAGCGGCCAACCGGTCCAATTGACGTCTTTCGGTGTGGCGCGGACCTGGAGCCCGGCATGGTCACCTGACGGCCGTGAGATAGCCTTCGTTAGCAATCAATCAGGGAGCGAGAGGGTATGGGTCGTCAATTCCAGCGGGGGTACACCTCGAGTGCTCGACAGAACCAATGCGTCGAATACAAACGACTACGTCACGTGGTCTCCGAATCCATATGTGGTATATGCCGCGAGTGAAATGCACAACCTGCGTCGCCTGAACATCGAGACCCAAGAGGAGTCATCGATTCTTCCGAAGGATTCAGGCGGTTGGCTGGCCTATAAAGCGGCAGTATCGCCTGACGGCAAAACGATTGCTATCGGCTGGAATCTAGGACACGACGGCAGCGGCGCGTGGCTTATCACCGGAGAGGGCAATTCCGCGAACCTGTTATACGCAGGAGTTGTTCCGTTCGGGTGGTCTTCGGACGGACATTTCATCTACGCGTTTGACATAC
>Ga0302324_100023301_pt1 | contig 11983 bp, 13 predicted proteins | sample Palsa_T0_1_FD_201949 | JGI IMG/M metagenome (GOLD analysis project Ga0302324, IMG submission 201949) | Peat permafrost microbial communities from Stordalen Mire near Abisko, Sweden - Palsa_T0_1 | ecosystem: Environmental > Terrestrial > Soil > Palsa > Peat permafrost | place: Sweden: Abisko... | reverse complement strand
TCTCGCTTCTCAATTGCGACGCGCTCGACCGCGAGGCGGCCGGCATCACCGTGCCGCCGCGCGCGCATCGCGCGATCGTTTCGGTGCTCGCGGGCATTGCCGCGAAGGAGCCTGCGGACAAGAGCGGTGCGCTGCCCGTGACGGTCGTATTCAAGGACGGCCTTGTCTTCGTCGGTCCCGGCAAGGCGCTTGGGACGCCATACACTTTCGAACCCGTCGGCTTTCTGCACGCGCTCTACTAGACGTTCACCCAACGAGGCACACGATGTGCATGTTTCACAAGCCCGGTCGCTTCATGGTCCTGATTGCAACTCTCGCGGCGGCGCCGGCCTATGCCGATGTGCAGTCGCTGCGCTGCACGATCACGCCCGACAGGGGCAGGCCCTATTCCGGTTATATCTGGCTCGACATGCCGAACCGGCGCGCCTTCGAACAATGGTATCCTCAAGGCAACAGGATATCGCCGCATTTCGATGGCCCTTTCGGCGTGTCGGTCCTACCAAATGAAGTGACGATATCGGACTCGCCGAGCCCAGGAGGAATTCCCCGCCTTCGTCTCGATCGCGCGAGCGGCAGCGGTACGGTTTCCGGAGGAAAGATATTCTGTGTCGCTTCCGACGTGCGTCCACCACCCCTTCCCGCACCTCCTCCACCGCCGCCGCGCCGCATGCCGCCGTCGCACTGACGCCATCGCACCGAATATCTTCAGTCCTTCTTCTTCGTGCGCCCGAAGTTCGGCTCGGCGATGTCCTGGCCTGCGTCGATGATCGAGCGGCGGATGGCGCGCGTGCGCGTGAAGAGATTGAAAAGCATATCGCCGTCGCCCCAGCGGATGGCGCGTTGCAGCAGATTCAAATCCTCGTTGAATCGCGTCAGCATCTCGAGCACCGCTTCGCGGTTGTTGAGGAAGACATCGCGCCACATCGTCGGATCGGAGGCCGCGATACGGGTGAAATCGCGGAACCCGCCGGCGGAGTATTTGATCACTTCGCTTTCGGTAACGGTCTCGAGGTCGGCTGCGGTGCCCACGATGTTGTAGGCAATCAGATGCGGCACATGGCTCGTTATGGCGAGCACGAGGTCGTGATGCTTCGGGGTCATGATCTCGACCTGGCTGCCCATGCGCTGCCAGAACGTCTTCAATTGTTCGAGCGCGTGCGCATCGACGCCGGGCGGCGGCGTCAGAATGCACCAGCGTCCGTCGAACAGTTCCGCAAATCCCGCTTCGGGGCCCGACTGCTCCGTGCCCGCGATGGGATGGGCGGGAATGAGATGCACGCCGTCCGGCACGAAGGGGCCCACATCGCGGATGACGGCCGTCTTCACCGAGCCCACATCGCTCAGGATCGCGCCCGGCTTCAGATGCGCACTCATTTCCTTGGCGAGCGGGCCGAAGGCGCCGACGGGCGTTGCCAGCACCACGAGATCGGCGTCGCGCACGGCAGGCTGAAGCGTGTCGTGCAGCGAATCCGCGAAGCCGATAGCCTTCGCCTTTTCCAGCGTCTCGGGCCGCTGCGCGTAGCCGGCAATATGCGCCGCGAGCCCGCCGCGGCGCATGGCATGGGCCATCGATGAGCCGATCAGGCCGACACCGATCAACGCGACCTTTCCGAAAACCGGCTTCGAATCGATCGTCATGCGCCCGCCATGAATTCCGCGAGCGCGTGCGCGACGCGCCTGTTCGCCTCTTCGTTTCCGATGGTCAGCCGCAGGCAATGCGGCAGGCCGTAATTGGCGACGGCGCGCAGCGAAAGCCCGCGTGCATTGAGGAACGCATCCGCCGCCTTTGCATTGTGCGCGCCTTCGCTCGGAAAATGGATCAGCACGAAGTTTGCGACGCTGTCGTCGACGCGCAGTCCCGTCTTGCGAATATGCTCGATGAGCCACGCTTTCCATTTTTCATTGTGGTCCAGCGCCATCTCGATGTAGCGCTTGTCGCGCAGGGCCGCGGCCGCCGCAGCCTGTGCCGGGAGCGACACGTTGAACGGGCCGCGCACGCGATTGAGCACGTCGACGACGGCCGGCGGACAAAAGGCCCAGCCCACGCGCAGACCCGCCAAGCCGTAGATTTTCGAGAACGTGCGCGTCATCACCACATTGTCGAATTGCGACACCATTTCGATGCCGGAATCGTAATCGTTGCGGCGGACATATTCTGCATAGGCCGCGTCGATCACGAACAAGGTCGAGCGCGGCAGCCCGGCATGGAAACGCCGAACCTCTTCGCTCGTGAGGTAGCTGCCAGTGGGATTGTTGGGATTGGCCAGGTAGACGAGACGCGTGCGCGGGCCGACCGCCTTCAGCATCGCATCCACGTCGATGCGCAGATTCTTCTCAGGCACGACAACGGGAATGGCGCTGTTGGCGAGAGTGGCGATGGAGTAGAGGAGAAAGGAATAGGTGCTGAACAGAACCTCGTCGCCGGGGCGCAGATAGATTTGCGCCAGCATGGTGAGGATTTCGCCCGAGCCGTTGCCGCAGACGATCCGGTCGGGATTGAGACCGTGGGCCTGGCCGAGTGCGTCGCGCAGCACCTGCGCGCCGCCGTCGGGATAGAGATTGAGCGAGCCCCGCGCCTGTTCGAAAGCGGCCAGCGCCTCCGGGCTGGGACCGAAGGGGGATTCGTTGGAGGAGAGCTTGTAAGGCTCCATAGCACCCGGCGGGGGCGCATGGCCGCCGACATAGGCCGCAATATCCAGGATGCCGGGCTTCGGCGTGGGGTTCATGGCACGGAGCTTTCCAGTGGGCTTTCCGGTTCGGCAGCGGTCGCGGAACGGCTAGCGATACGCGGGCCCGGCGTCAAACCCAAAGCGGCCGCGAATTGACACACATGCCGCCCCGGCCTTAGCAAGCCCGCCCGGCTTCTCGCGAGCCGGGCTTCTGGAGGGACGATTGGCTGAGACGGCAAATCCGCGGTTCCTGCGCACGCCGGTAGCGCCGGGTGGCGATCCGGGGCAGGCCTACGATTTCGCCCTGCCGCTCCGTCTCGATTGCGGGCGCGCGCTCGCGCAGTTCACGGTCGCTTACATGACCTACGGCACGCTCAACGCGGCGAAGTCGAATGCCGTGCTCGTTTGCCACGCGCTGTCACTCGACCAGTTCGCCGCGAGCATCAATCCCCTGACCGGCAAACTCGGCTGGTGGGATGTGCTGATCGGTCCCGGCAAGGCCATCGATACCGACCGCTTCTTCGTCATCTGCCCAAATGTGATCGGCGGCTGCATGGGATCGACCGGGCCGGCCGAGATCGACCCGGCGACGGGCGAGCCATACGGCCTCACCTTTCCGCTCGTCACCATCGACGACATGGTGCGCGCCCAGGCCATGCTGCTCGACGCGCTCGGCATCGACGAAATCCTCTGCGTCATCGGCGGCTCGATGGGCGGCATGCAGGTTCTCGAATGGGCTTCGAGCTATCCACATCGCGTCGTCTCGGCGATCCCGATCGCCACCGCCGCGCGCCATTCCGCGCAGAATATCGCCTTCCACGAAGTGGGACGCCAGGCGATCATCGCCGATCCCGACTGGATGGGCGGTGCCTATCAGCGCCACGGCACCCGTCCCGCAAAAGGCCTGGCGGTTGCCCGCATGGCCGCGCACATCACCTACCTTTCGGAAGCCGCGTTGCAGCGGAAATTCGGCCGTGCGCTGCAGAACCGCGAGGCGATTTCGTTCGGCTTCGGTCCCGATTTCCAGATCGAGAGCTATCTTCACCATCAGGGCACGAGCTTCGTCGACCGCTTCGACGCCAATTCCTATCTCTACATCACCCGCGCAATGGACTATTTCGATCTCGCGGCCGACCATGACGGCTCGCTGGCCGAAGCCTTTCGTGGCACGCGAACGCGCTTCTGCATCATCGCCTTCACCAGCGACTGGCTGTTTCCGACTGCTGAGAACAAGCGCATCGCACACGCGCTCAATGCGGTCGCAGCAAATGTCAGCTTCGTCGAGATCGAAACCGATCGCGGCCACGATGCCTTTCTGCTGGACGAGCCCGAGATGTTTGCGACCGTCAGGGGTTTCCTCAATTCTGCGGCGGCGAGCCGGGGCGTGAAATGAGGGCTCCCGTGAAGACGCTGCGCCCCGATCTCGCCGCGATCGCCGAAATGATCCCGCCGGCTGCCAGCGTGCTCGACATCGGCTGCGGCGACGGTTCGCTGCTCGAATATCTGACGGCCGCGAAGGGTGTCGACGGAAGAGGCATCGAACTCTCGCAGCAGAACGTCAATGCCTGCGTCGCCCGCGGCCTGTCCGTCATACAGGGCGATGCCGATACCGACCTCGCCGAATATCCCTCTCAGGTCTTCGACATCGTCATCCTGAGCCAGACCATCCAGGCGACGCGGTCCCCGCGCACGGTGCTGGCAAATCTCCTGCGCATCGGGCGCAAGGCGATCGTTTCGTTTCCGAATTTCGGACATTGGCGCATCCGCCTGTCGCTGCTTGCGCTGGGGCGCATGCCGCGAACGCCTTCGCTCGACTATGCGTGGTGCGACACGCCCAATATCCATCTCTGCACGATCGCGGATTTCGCCGCGCTCGCGCGCGAGCAGGGCGCCGTCACCGAACGCGCGCTCGCCTTCGGCGAAGAGGGCCGCACGCATCCGATGAGCGCGGATTCGTGGGGCCCCAATCTCTTCGCCGAAAGCGCTATCTTTCTATTGCATGCCGGCGGAAACGCTCCGCCGAAAAATTAACGCGTCAGCTCTTCTGCGCAACGCCGAGCAATTGCAGCGCGCGCGAGTAGTGCGACACGCCCTGCGCGTAGAAGCCGTTGGTGCAGTACTCCTGCCCGAAGGTGCGTTCTTTTTTTGCCGCGTCGAAATTCGACGACTGCGCACTGTCGCCGAGCGCGGTCTTCACCTTGTCTGCGAGGCTGAGGCAGGATGAGATGCTTGCGACCTCCTGCGCCGATGCAACCGAAATGCCCAAACCGAGACAGACGGCGGCCGCAGCCGCGACGTTCACGAAACGCATAAAATTTCCTCCATGATTGCGACGCCCTATGCGTCGGCAGCACGGACTTAGGAGACGATTTGCGCAATGAAAGCCTTCCCGGATTACCATGTGTTCAGGTTCATCAACGACACGGCATCGATGTCGCAAAAGGTCGCGATTTCCGTATTTTCGCATGCTTCGCGCACAGCGGCTGACTGGCATGCGAGGCTGCGCATAGCGGTCATGTCGTCCTTGTGCGGAATCGAACTAGCGCCATGACACTTCGGTAAACGTCGCCGCATCGATTCCGCTGCGTCAGTTCCGTGCGGGCGCGAGCGCGCCTCGCGCCAGTTGAAACTTCGCCGGAGGCACGAGCGCGTAAAGCGACTTGCTCGCATCGACGATGTGGACGCCTGCGAGGCGCGGCCAGAATCTTCGCCCCACCCGCTCCCAGCCGAAGCCGCTGCCGACCAGGCGCCGTACGCGCAACGGCGGAAAGAAGAGCGCGATATCCCAATGCTCGGGCACGAACATCGATTCGCGGAGCAGGCGGTCGAGCTGACCGCGATTGAAGGGCCGTCCATATGCGAAAGGCGAACGCTCGACCTGGGCCCACAGGCTCGCCCGGTTGGGCACCACGAGCAGCAGGCGGCCATGGGGTGCCAAGACCCGCCAGACCTGCCGCATGACGGGGCGGACCGCGTCGGCGGTCTCGAGGCCGTGTACCATCACGACGCGGTCGAAGAAGGCGTCGGGGAAAGGCAGGGCATCTTCCTCGCCCAGCACGACGATCGACTGCGCCACAGGGGAGGCCACGACATCCTGATCGGCCGGGACGAACGCGGCCACGCGCTCGGCTTCGCCTATGAAGGGGCGCACATAGGGCGTCGCATAGCCATAACCCATGACCCTGAGCCCCCGCAGATCGGGCCAGGCCAGCCGGATGCGGCGGCCGATATGACGGCGCGCGACCTGTCCGATCGCCTCATCGTAGAATGATGAAAGGTCCTGCGCGTCCACCGGCATGTGCCCTGCGTAGTCCCGCCGCGGGCCGGGTTCAACTGCGTCTGCGCGAGGAATCCGTTCATTCGGCTGCCCGGGCTTGCTAGGCTCGCGCGCCCCGGAGGATTTTCATCGTGCTCGCCATCGAACTCGTGCCCTGCCTCAGCGACAATTACGCCTATCTGATCTACGACCCGACGGAGCGGCTCTGTGCCGTGGTCGATCCGTCCGAACCCGAACCCGTCAGGCGCGCGCTTGCGGAAAAGGGCTGGACGCTCACCCATATCCTGAACACCCACCACCATTTGGACCACACCGGCGGCAATATTCCGCTCAAGGAACAATTCGGTGCCACGGTCGTGGGGCCCGGCAAGGACCGCGAGCGCATTCCCGGCATCGATGTCGGCGTCGATGAAAGCGCGCCCTGGCACTTCGGCGGGCGCAACGTGACGATTCTCGAAATTCCCGCCCATACGCGCTCACACATCGCTTTTGTTGTCGAAGGCGCGGCGTTTACCGGAGACACGCTCTTCGCGATGGGGTGCGGTCGCCTCTTCGAAGGGACGCCCGACATGATGTGGGCGAGCCTTTCGAAGTTGATGCGGCTGGACGACCATACGCGTGTTTATTGCGGGCACGAATATACGCTCAACAATGGGCGATACGCCCTGACGCTCGAAGCGGAAAACCCCGATCTCCAGGCGCGGATGAAGGAGGTCGAAGGCCTGCGGGCGAAAGGCGCACCAACCATCCCCTCGACGATCGGACTGGAGAAGCGGACCAACCCGTTCCTGCGGCCGGATTCGTTAACGATCCGCCGGACGCTCGGCCTCGCCGCGGCAAGCGACGTGGCGGTCTTCGCCGAGATGCGCCGGCGCAAGGACGTCTTCTAGCCTTGTCGGTAGTGTTGCCGGGCCGACCGTTGCGCTTCCGTCACGCTTCGGGGCCGAATGCGCTCCCCCCTCCTCGCTCGGGCAGGCTTTGGCGTATACTGAGTGCAGGTCACAAGGGGCGCCGGGGGATTTTCCGAGCGGGCATTCCGTAAGCTGGAACCTGAGCGCCTCATTTCAGGGGGCGAAAACGATGCGTTATTTGATTGGCGCGCTCAGCGCGACGGGGCTCGTGTGTGCCCTCGCGGTGCCGACCCATGCACAATCGGCGGGCAGTCCATCTTCTGTCGGCCCCGCGGCCGAGATCGAAACGGTCACCGTCACGGCACGCCGCGTTGCCGAAGACGAACAGAAGGTCCCCGTCAACGCCACGGTGCTGACGGGCGAGGATTTGCGCAGCTACGAAATCAAGACGGCGACCGACCTGCAGACATTTTCGCCGACGCTGACGGTTGCGGGCAATCTCGGCTCCCGCGACGACGACGTCTTCTCGATCCGCGGGCAAAGCCAGCCCTTCGGCGGCGCCGACCCCGGCGTGCAGACCTACTTCGCGGAAGTGCCGTTCAACGCGAGCGGTCCCGGCACCTATTACGACATGGCGAGCGTGCAGGTCCTTTCGGGACCGCAGGGCACCTATTACGGCCGCAGTACGACGGGCGGCGCCGTGCTCTTCGATCCCAAGCGTCCCGAAGAGAATTTCGGCGGCTACATCGACGGCCAGGTCGGAAATTACGACATGCACGAAGTCACCGGCGCGCTGAATTTGCCGATCGTCGGCGACACATTGCTGGCGCGCGTCGCCTTTGACGTCGCCGACCGCGACGGCTTCACGAAAGACGAAGTCATCACTGGCCTCGGTGCGCCCTACACAGTCAATCAGGATGACGTCGACTATCAATCCTTCCGCGTCGGGCTGACCTGGCGGCCCGTTTCCCACTTCGAAAACTATCTGCTCTTCGATTATCTGCACAGCCGCACCAACGGCACGAGCGATGTGCTGACAGGCATCGCGCCGGAAGCGTCGTTGACACAGCTCGCCATCGGCGAGTTCGAGGCGGCAGGTTACAGCCCGATCGCGGCCCAATTCGCCGCGGGCGCCGCCATCGGCGCCTTCTATCCCGAATTGCAGGGCGCGATTGCCAACCAGCAGGCGCTCGGCGTGCGCAGCACGACGTCGAGCATCGCGCCGCTCTATCGCCGCGAGACATGGGAAGGCATCGACATTGCGCGCTACGACGTGACGCCGGATATCTACGTCCGCAACATTTTCGGCTATCTCAGCGACAAGACGGAATCGGGTTTCGATTACGACGGTTCCTATCTCCCGATCCTGGACCTCCCGAATGCGAACAATTGGGAGACGAATTCCATTCAGGTGACGGACGAATTGCAGGTTCACGGCCAGTCGCCCGGCAACACCGTCAACTGGATCGCCGGCTACTATCACGAACTCGACCATCCCGGCGGTTACAGCGAAGTCGATCGCCAAGTCTTCGGCGGCGGCACGAACTTTGCGCCGCTCAGCAGCACGGAAGACCAATCGCTCGGCAATGGCGGGACTTCGGACGCCGTCTATGCCAGCGCGACTTACGACGCGAGTGCGTGGGCGAAGAATCTCAGCCTGACGGCGGGCGGGCGCTATACCTGGGACCACAAGGTGGCCACGAATCTCACTTGCGCGGTGCCGCCGGCACCGGCCTGTCCGTCGCCGCTGACGAGCGCCTTCGCGCAGCCGACGCTTGACGGCAATTTCCATGCCCCGAGCTGGACGCTGTCGGCCAACTACCAGGCGACCGACGCGACGATGCTCTATGTGACCTATCGCCGGGGCTACAAGAGCGGCGGCTTCAACAGCGGCGTCGATCCGTCATCGGGTTTTTCGGAGTTTCAACCCGAATTCCTGACCGATGTCGAAGTCGGAGCCAAAAACGACTGGACGATCCTCGCCGTGCCCGGCCGCACCAATTTCGACGCCTATTACGGCTGGTATGACGACGTTCAGAAGAACGATCTCATCGATGTCGACGGCATCCCGTCGGCCGTGACGCTGAACGCGGCGCGCGCCACCATCAAGGGCATCGACTTCCAGTCGACGATCGTGCCCGACCAGCATCTGGATTTCAGCGCCTTCTATTCCTACACCGACGCGAGCTACGGCACCTTCTCCCTGCCGCAGGCCATCTTCGGATCGACCGAGATCGGGCTCCTCAATCACACCGGCAATCCCTTTGCCTACACGCCCGCGAACAAGTTCGGGATCACGGCCAATCTGCACTTCATGATCGACCGTTCGCTCGGCATCCCCACCTTCAGCGTCACCTGGTACAATCAGAGCCGGGTGTGGTTCACCGATCTCGCCGATCTCGAACCCGACGGTTCGCAAGCGGCCTACAGCCTCGTCAATCTGAGGCTCGACTGGAATGATGTCCTCGGTTACCCCGGCGACCTCGGCTTCTTCGTCAACAATGTGGGCAATCAGGTCTATAAGGTCGGCGGCAATCCGCTCGAACATCTGACCGGCACCGATTCGTCGATCTACGGTGCGCCGCGCATGTGGGGCATCGAGTTGCGCTACCGCTTCGGCGCCGACGCAAAGGGCGAGTAGCTAAACGCCCGACGACAGCAGAGCGCCCGCCTCGTCCCAGTCGCGGATGAGGCGGGCCGCACCTGCCGCGAGCAGGCGGGCGCCACAGGCTTCGTCCATGTGGCCGCCGCCCATGAAGCCCCAGACATCCATTCCCGCCGCGCGCGCCGCCACGACACCGTTGACGCTGTCCTCGATGACGAGGCAGTGCGCGGGGGCAACGCCCAACGCGCCGGCCGTATGCAGGAAGAGATCGGGCGCCGGTTTGGCGTGGGCGACGTGATCGGCCGAATAGACGTGCGGCGCGAACAGATCCCACAAATTCGTCTGCCTGAGTTTCCGTTCGAGCGCCTCGGTGGTGCTGGAACTCGCGACCGCCTTGGCATGGCTCACGCGCGCGATGGCAGCCCTTGCACCGGGCACCTCCGTGAGGCGATGCCGGGAGGCATGGTAACGGGCCTTGCAGGTGTCGCGAAAGCCGTCCGGCAAATCCGTTTTCTTGTGCAGGCGGTGATCGGCTTCGAGCGCGTCGAAGAAGGCCTTGTCGCTCAGGCCCATGAAGCGCGCCTTGAAGTCCGCTTCCTCATAGGCGAGCCCGATTTCGGCGAGTGCGGCAAGTTCCGCCTCGATCGCCAGCACTTCGCTGTCGACGAGCACGCCGTCGCAATCGAAGATGACGGCCTCGATCATTTCTAAAATCCGTTCAGCGCGAGAATTCCGCCGCGATCGCCGAGAACTGCAGGACCGCGGCCACGAGAACGAAACCGTGCCAGATCGCCTTGTGGAAGGGAATGCGTTCGATCACGTAAAATGCGATGCCGGCGGAATAGACGATGCCGCCTGCCACCAGGAGCCAGAAATCGACCGTCGACATGGCAACCGACAACGGCCTGATCACCGTCACGATCATCCAGCCCATGCCGATATAAAGGGCGAGGCTCGCCGTCTCGAAGCGCCGCGGAAAGATGATCTTGAGCGCAATCCCGAGCGTGGCGCAAACCCAGATCGCAACCAGAATGAGCGAGCCCGCGAGGCCGCCCAGCTTGTTCGCCACCAGCGGCGTATAGGTTCCGGCGATCATGATGAAGATGGCCGAGTGGTCGAGCCGGCGCAGGATCTGTTTGGCGGGGCGCTCGTGCGGCCACAGATTGTAGGCGGCCGAGGCGAAGATCATCGCCAGGAGCCCCGCGCAATAGATCGACACGCTGGCGACCAGCGCGCCCGATCCCGAGATGTGCGCGAGCAGCCACGCCGAGGCGTTCACCGCGAACAAGACGCCCACAACATGGATCGCCGCATCGGTGCGATGCTCGATCTGCGAATAGATTCGTTCGGCTTTTGTGGCGATCGACATGGCTGATCCGGCTCTAACCCCATTACAACGCACGAAGATTGCAACCGGGTAAAGCTGGGGGAGATTCGTGTGAAAGGGGAGGTTAATCGACGCGGCAGGCCATGTCGGAGCGCGGGCTTCCAGCCCGCATTACGGCATCGACGCCAAGATGCGGGCTGGAAGCCCGCGCTCCGACATAGGCCCTTGATAACGCGAAGAACCACAAAGCCAAAGCACAATTGGCCATGACAGCCATACTTTTGTATGGTAATTTGTGCCAATGACGCCAACTGGTTCGAACTTCGAATGGGACGTGGGAAAGAACCGCGCGAATATCGAAAAGCACGGCGTCGCGTTCGAGGATGCGCAGTTGGCTTTCATGGACTCGAATCGCGTGATCGCGGAAGACGTAACCCATAGCGCCGGAGAGCGGCGTTACTATTGTTTCGGAGAGGTCGACGGCGGGGTGTTGACGGTGCGTTTCACATATCGGCGAAATCGCATTCGTATCATCGGGGCCGGATATTGGCGCAAGGGTCGGAAAATCTATGAGCAAGAAAACCGCTAGAAAATACACGGAAGGCGAAATCGGTCAGGTCAAATTGATCGAGGACTTTCTGCCGCCGCCGGACAAACTCGTCTTGCGGGAGTCCAACGTGAAGGTGACGCTCTCGCTGAGCCGCCGCAGCGTGGAGTTCTTCAAGCGCGAAGCCGGCAAGCGCCGGATTCCCTACCAGCGCATGATCCGCGCGCTGGTCGATGCCTATGCCGAAAAGCAGAACGAGAAGCGGCCAGCGGCGTGATCGCTAAATCGATATCTCAGTCATGATCTGGCATAGCTCGGATGCGGTCGCTCGCGTTAGCCGATCAATCATATGCTGTTAAAAAAATTCTCGTCGAGTTCGATTTCCTCCACCATGTGAACTTTGACGCCCAACCGTCGTTCCTTGAGAAGGTGACAAAGAGTTTCGCCATCGATCAAGTCAATCGCAGGCGCGCCATCCCTCGTCGCCTCCCGCCTAGCTTCCGCGGTGAATGTTCCTGTTGTGATGACCAGCCCCTTGTCGGCTCGCCCAACCATGGCTCCACGAAAATCGCGGACAACCGATGAACCAACGGAGCCTTTCCACTTCTTGCACTGGAAAAGAACCTGAAATGAAACAAGGTTCATGCGAAGGACGCCAATACCATCTATCCCACCATCGGACGGGCGGCCGGTTACTTCAACTTTTG
>Ga0302324_100023300_pt1 | contig 11983 bp, 11 predicted proteins | sample Palsa_T0_1_FD_201949 | JGI IMG/M metagenome (GOLD analysis project Ga0302324, IMG submission 201949) | Peat permafrost microbial communities from Stordalen Mire near Abisko, Sweden - Palsa_T0_1 | ecosystem: Environmental > Terrestrial > Soil > Palsa > Peat permafrost | place: Sweden: Abisko... | reverse complement strand
ACACGACTTCGCTTGCGATCGCGTTGCCGGAGGCAACGAGGCTCGTGCCGCCGCAGGCGAGCGCGTGCGGGCTCGAGGCCGGGAAATCCACATGCGCGAGATTGTCCGTCTCGCCGTCTGAGGAGCCGCCATCGCCCGCGGCCACGCAAACGCTCACACCCAGCGCCGCCGCCGTTTGAAATGCTGCATCGAACTGCTGCATCGCCTGGCCGGTCCAGGTGGCCTCGGCACCTCCCCAGCTGATCGACAGCACGGAGGGTTTGTTCTGCGTGTCGTGCAGGGCGACGGTAATCGCATCGAGAAAACCGCTACTCGTATTTGGGGCGAAATACACGGCGATGCTCGCCTTGGGTGCGATGGCGGCGGCGACTTCAATGTCGAGCATGACCTCGCCGTCCGGCCCGTTGGCCGTCGTCGGGCTGTTGACGCCGTGATCGACGCTGACTGCCGTGACGGCCGGCACGGGAAGCCCGAGTGCTTTGAAGTAGGCGTCGATATCGGCCGGACGGAACCCGCCGCCGAGCTCAATGAGCCCGATGCATTGGCCGGACCCGTCAAGGCCGGCAGGATAATCGTAGAGCCGAGCCAGCGCCGGCGCCGTAAACGATGCACTCGCGTGGCGCTTCTTGGAGGCCGCGCTCTCGACAGCCGGCAACTGGAAGTGCGGCGTCGCCTGCGGCCGATTGTCGAGGCCAAAGACGCCCTGAACAATTCCGGCGAGCGCTTTTGGGATCTTGATCGAGCCGGTGCGTCCGCGGTAGCTGCCCTGCGGGTGCGTGTAGTAGCGCAGCGTCACGCCGAAGGCAGTGCTGAAGGCAGCAGCAGTGCCCGAGAGCACGGTGGTGTGGCGTGCGGCGCTCTCCTCGACGACGACGAGGCCATATTTTTTTGCGAACGCCCGTAGCTTCGCGAAGTCCGCCGCTCGAGTGCCGTACTTTTTTGCGTAGCTCGCGCGGCTCAAGTAGCGGCGCCGCCGCGGTGCCGTGTCGCGCAGAAATTCTGCATCGGAGGGCAGCGATGCTGCCGGCCGCAGTCGAACGGTGATTTCAAATCGCTCCTGCGGTGGGATCTTGCCCGTCGCCCGGGCGCCCGGCATGGCGGAGCGTTCACTGCCGGCAAGCTTCACACGTTGCGCGGATGGCATGGCCGAACTCCTCAACTGGCGAATGATTTCACACGCTACTCCGGCCGCCGCAGCAACTCCAGTTGTCGGCGATTCGGCACAGATGCAGCCGACGGTGAAGCTGCGACGCGCTCGCTCACGCCTGCTGCTGCGCGGCCCGACGCTCTGCTAGGATCCGGCGCGCGCTCTCCATCATTGCGCCGCTGCGCTGGCGCATGACCGCCGCAGCGCAACCGACGGTTCGCGACAAATGGTGCCAAAGCCTCGCGTTCTTGATCTCACGGCGATTGCGATCTGCACTCTCGCGTGGGGAACGACCTGGTTCGCCATCACCTTTCAACTCGGCGTCGTGGACCCCGTGGTCTCCTTGGTGTATCGGTTTGCGCTCTCGGCGGCTCTTCTTTTTGGCTGGTGTGCCGTACGCGGTCTACCCCTGCGGCTGAACGCCGCGCAGCACGCAGCAGCCGTTGGCATCGGGTTATTCACCTTCGGCATTGACTACACATTCATCTACCTTGCGGAAGAGCGGATCTCCTCGGCGGTGGTCGCCGTCATATTCGCGACGCTCTCCTTGGTGAACCTCGTGATCTTTCGCGCCGTGTTCGCGCAGCGCGCGCCTGCACGCGCCTGGGTGGCGGCAAGTCTGGGCGCCGCCGGTGTGGCCCTGCTCTCCTGGAGCGAGATCTCAACGGGCCACCTTGACGCCAGAGCGCGCGTCGGTTTTGCGATGGCCGGTGTCGCAGTCGCAGCCGCCTCGGTCGGCAATGTCTTTGCCCATCGCGGCGAAGCCGCCGGAGCTGCCGTTGCGGGCTTGACCGCCTGGGCTCTCGCCTACGGCGTATTGGTCCTGGCGCTCTACGCGCTCGGCACAGGGCGAGCGTGGCTCTTCGAGCCGAGCCTGGGCTATGTCGCCTCACTCATCTATCTTGCGATCTTCGGTTCCGTCGTTGCGTTTCTTTTTTATTACGCACTCGCGCGCCGCCGCGGCTATTCCTCGGCCTCGTATATCAGCGCGCTGACGCCTGCCGTTGCGATGACGGTGTCGAGCGTATTTGAGGGCAAGTCATGGGGCCCCTTGGCCATCGGCGGCCTCGCACTCGTGCTGCTCGGCCAGTGGCTGCTGCTGCGCGCACGGCGCGCATGAGCGCCGCGGCGCTCGAGACTTACGCCGCGGACGGAACTGCGCGCGCGTGGCGGCCGCGCAGATCCGGCAGGAACGCCGTGAGCAATCCGATCAGGGGCAAAAACGAGCACACGTTATAGACGTATTCAATCCCACGCAGATCGGCAACCCTGCCGAGCAGCGCCGCCCCGATGCCGCCGACACCGAATGCAAGACCAAAGAACAATCCCGAGACAGTTCCCACCCTTCCGGGCAGGAGCTCCTGTGCAAACACAATAATCGCCGAAAAAGCGGACGCCAGTGTCAGCCCGATGATGAAGACCAGCACGCTGGTCCACGCCGCGTCCGCATACGGCAATGCCAGTGTGAACGGCGCTACTCCGAGAATCGACACCCAGATCACGCGTTTCCTGCCGATGCGATCGCCAACCGGACCGCCGACCAGCGTCCCCAACGCGATGGCGAACAAGAACCCGAAGAGATGCAGCTGCGCCGACTGAATCGACAGATGAAACTTACTGATGAGGTAGAAAGTGTAGTAGCTGCTTAAGCTTGCGAGATAAAAATACTTCGAGAACACCAGCGCCACGAGAATGCTCATGGACCAGAAGACCTTGCGCGTCACCGGGCTTGGCGGTTCCCGGGTCGCATGCAGCGCCGATTGGCCCAAAGGCAGCGCATGCTGGCGCAGATACCAGTCTCCGATGCGCCAGAGCACGCAAATGGCGATGAGCGCAGCGAGTGAGAACCACGCGACGCTGCTGCGTCCGTAGGGAATGATGATCCAGGCGGCGAGCAAAGGTCCGACCGACGAACCCGCGTTGCCACCTACCTGAAAGATCGATTGCGCAAGTCCGTGCTGACCTCCCGAGGCAAGGCGCGCGACGCGCGAGGACTCCGGATGAAAGATCGATGAGCCCGAGCCGACGAGCGCCGCAGCGATGATGACCGTGCCGTAGTTCGGCGCAATCGATAGGAGCAAGAGGCCAATCAGCGTAAAGCCCATGCCGATCGAGAGCGCGCGCGGCTGCGGATGCCGGTCGGTGTACATCCCGATGAAGGGTTGCAGCACCGAAGCGGTGAGCTGGAAGGTGAGCGTAATGAGCCCGATTTGGGCGAAACTCAGCTTGAAATCGTTTTTCAGGAGCGGATACAGCGCCAGAATGAGCGACTGGATCATGTCGTTCAGAAAGTGCGAGAAGCTGATGGCGCCCAGGACGCGAAAACGCGTCGGCTGCAGTGCGCTCGATCCGGCGGCGGGCGGTGCTTCAGTCAGCATAGGTGTTTACGATCCGGGCACTATCGCGGGGTGCCGGATGGAGGCGAATTCGTTCCAAGCAGGGGTGCCTTGCATTGTAGGTAAGCAGCTCCCACAGCACAAATGAGCGGCGGGCTACGCCCACGTCGCACTGCCCGTCGGCAGTGCCAGCCGTAAGCGCGCGCGGATTGCAGCGGCTCGTGCGCGCATCATCCTTGAGCCGTTGCGCGCCGGGCGCTGTTAACATGGGCGCTGTTTGGGTTGCGCTCTGGGGCGCGACCCGCCCCATCTTACGACTTGTCCATGGCTGCCGACCGGCATACTTCGCACAACGCAGTCAGCACCAAGGCGGCAGGCATCGTCGGGCTCGCGGTCATGTGCAGCCGCGTTCTCGGCCTCATCCGCGAGCAGATCTTTGCGGGGCTCTTCGGGGGCGGTCGCGCCATGGACGCGTTCACCGTGGCATTTCGCACCCCGAACCTGCTGCGCGACCTGTTCGCCGAAGGCGCGTTGTCGACCGCATTCATCACGACTTTTTCCAAGACCATCGCCACCGACGGCGATGGCGCCGCCTGGCGCCTGGCGAACAAGGTCGCGACGATGGCAGCCGTCGTGCTGAGCGCGATCTGCCTCGTCGGGATCCTGATCGCGCCGCTGCTCGTCGCCTTGTTCGCGCCCGGCTTCGACGCTGAGAAGGCGCATTTGACCGTGATGCTGGCACGCATCATGTATCCCTTCATCCTGCTCGTGTCGCTGGCTGCGCTCGTCATGGGGATGCTCAACGCCAAGCACGTCTTCGGCGTTCCGGCGATGGCATCGAGTTTCTTCAATCTGGGCTCGATTGCTGGCGGCGTGCTCATCGGACGCTGGCTTGACCCGCATTTTGGCCCGCGGGCGCTCGTCGGACTTGCCGTGGGCACGCTCATCGGCGGCGCCTTGCAGCTCGCGGTGCAGCTACCTTCGCTGGCGCGGCTTGGCTACGTGTTCCGGCCGGATTTTCACTGGCGCGATGCGGGCGTCAAAAAGATCCTGCAACTCATGGGCCCCGCCGTCATCGCCGCAAGCTCGGTGCAGTTGAACGTGATGATCAACTCCATGTTTGCATCGACCCTGGGCGACGGACCGATCTTCTGGCTCGCGATCGCCTTTCGCCTCATGCAGCTGCCGCTCGGCGTCTTTGGCGTCGCTCTGGCAACCGTCACGCTGCCTGTTCTGTCGCGTCTTGTCGCGGCAGGCGACAGCTTGAAGTTCCGCAGCGAGCTCGCCCGCGGCCTGCGGCTGGCATTTCTGCTGACGATTCCAGCAACCATCGGCCTCATCATCCTGGCAGATCCCATTATCTCGGTCCTCTACCAGCACGGCCGCTTCAATGCCTATCAAACTGAGCAGGCGGCCGCCGCCTTGCGGTTCTACGCGATCGGCCTTACCGCCTACTCGGCAATGAAGGTGCTGGTGCCGGCGTTCTACGCCCTCGATCGGCGCAAGACCCCGATGATCGTGAGCTTCATCGCCGTGGGAGTGAATCTGTTCTTCAACTGGCTATTCACATTCCGGCTGGGCTGGGGCCATCGCGGGCTTGCGCTGTCCACCGGTTGCGTCGCGGTGACCAATTTCCTCCTCCTCTATGCGCTCATGCGCCGGCACGTGAGCTACATGCATACGGGTCTGCTCGTGCGGATGCTGGCGAAGGTGTTACTGGCGGGGGCTGCGCTCGGTGCCGTGTGCTGGGCTGGTGAGCATTGGCTGCTCTCGCAGTGGCGGGTGCAGGCGACCGCCCCCAAGGCTCTTTCGCTTCTGGCAACGATTGCGCTTGCGGCGACGGTGTTCTTTGGACTCGCCGCCGTGTTGCGCATCACCGAAGTCATGCAGGTCTTCGCGCTCGTACGCCGCAGGCTCACGAGGTCGCGGCCGCGCTCGTAGAAGCGGCGCTGCTTAGGTAGGCTCGCGCCTATGACATCAACATCAAGATTCAGCGCGCGCGGCCCCGGGCCCGGGTCCGGCTGGTTCTGCAGCTGCGTCAGCGCCGCGCTCCTCCTCGCCGGCGGCGATCCCGCGCGCGCCGAATGGATGGCGCGCGACGAGGCCATCATGGGCACGCGCATCACGGTGGAGCTGCGCGCTGATAACGCGGCGAAGGGCTCGGCGGCCATCGACGCCGTCATGGCCGAGATGCGCCGCATCGATACGCTCATGAGCCACTACAAACCCGACAGTGAGCTCTCGCAGATCAATCTGCATGCGGCCGAAGCGCCGGTGCAGGTCGATCGGGAGCTCTTCGATCTACTCAAGTTGTCGCTGCACTTCTCGGAAATCACCGACGGCGCCTTCGATATCACCTATGCGGGCGTCGGACATCTGTATGACTACCGGCGTCATATAAGGCCCACGGAAGCTGAGATTCAGGCGGCGCTGCCGACCGTCAACTGGCGCAACCTGATCCTCGATCCGGACAAACTGACCGTGAAATTTGCCATGCCCGGCATGCGCATCGACGTCGGCGGCATTGGCAAGGGATACGCCGTGGACCGCTGCATCGGAATTCTGCAGTCGATGGGCATCACGCATGCGCTCGTCACCGCCGGTGGCGACAGCCGCATCATCGGCGATCGCGACGGACGCCCGTGGATCGTCGGCATCCGCCACCCCGACGATCCGAACAAGGTTGTGACGCGGCTGCCACTTGTGGATACGGCGATGTCGACCTCGGGCGACTATTACCGCTTCTTTGACGAAGGCGGCGTGCGCTACCACCACATCATCGACCCGCACACTGGACACTCGGCGAGCCGCGTGCGCAGCGCCACCATTCTCGGACCCACGGCGACGGAAACGGATGGCATGTCAAAAACGGCGTTCGTGCTGGGCGCGGAAAAAACGCTGGAGATCATCAATCGCATGCCGAAGTTCGATGCGATCTTCATCACCCCCGACGGCCGGGTGCTGTATTCGCATGGGCTTGAGCCGCCGGGCAAAGAGGCCAAGAGCCCCTGAGGGCTCTTGGCAAAAAGCTGCTCGCGCGGGCCGCTGACTACTGCGGCGCGTCGCCGTGATGCGCGAAGAGAAGCGCATCGATCTCGCGTTCGGCGAGGAGCCAGTCTTCGAGCTCATAGCCGCTGACAAAGCCACGCTGCTCGGCACGCAGATACGCAGCGTCGGAGATCATCGCCCGACGCACCTCATCAGACACTGCCGAATCGGATGGGGCATTGCCTGCTAGTGGTCTTGAGTCGGACGATGTGCGCGAACGCGCACGCTTTCTGGATGAGGTGATTTTAGGATTTCGCGGTAAGTCGGGGGGTCGGCGAATCGCCATACACGCGCTCCTTTGCGAAGGGACACACATAGCTTGCGCGCGACCGTGACACAGTTGCAAGCGCTGCCGTGCGCATTTGAGACGGGTTAATCTGTCAAAAACCGCGCAGCAGTCATTTGCGCTTTTTGCGCGCCCCCGCGCGCTTTCCAGCGCGCGTCCCGGCGCGCGCCACCGCATGCAAATATTTGCCGAACTCGCGGCCGAGCTGGCCGTGCGCCAGGGCATATTCCACCGTCGCCTGCAGGTAGCCGAGCTTACTGCCGCAGTCGTAGCGCTTGCCTTCAAAGCGGTGTGCGTAGACGGCCTCCTCGCCCATGAGCGCGCCAATCCCGTCGGTGAGCTGAATCTCGCCCCCGGAGCCGCGGCCAATCCTCTCCAGATGCGAAAAGATCGCAGGCGTCAGGACATAGCGCCCGACGACCGCGAGCGTCGACGGCGCATCCGCGGGCTTCGGTTTTTCGACGATGCTGCGGATGCGGCTGGTCGCAGAATGGGGCGCTTCCACCTCCACAATGCCGTAGCGCTCGGTGTCGCGGCGCGGCACAAGCTCCACGCCGAGCACGCTCGAGCGTTTTTCGCCGTACACGGCGGCCATCTGCTGCAGGCAGGGGACTTCGCTGCGGATGAGATCATCCGCCAGATGTACGAAAAAGGGCTCCGCGCCGACCGCCGGCTGCGCGCACAGCACCGCGTGACCGAGGCCCAGCGGCGCGGGCTGGCGTATGTAAATGCAGGCGGCATATGAGGGCAGCACGCTTCTGATCTGATTCAGAAAATCGCTCTTGCCCTGCGAATGCAATAGCTGCTCCAGTTCCGGATCGGAGTCGAAGTGGTCTTCAATGGCGCGCTTCGCGGCCCCGGTAATGAAGACCAGGCGCCGCGCGCCGGCAGCCAAAGCCTCCTCGACGGCGTACTGAATGAGCGGTTTGTCGACCACCGGCAGCATTTCCTTGGGACTTGCTTTGGTCGCCGGCAGAAAACGCGTGCCGCGCCCAGCCACAGGAAAAACCGCCGTACGTATCGCGGATCTCATGCTCATGCGGCGCTCCCGGTTGCCTACTGCCATTGATTTCACCGTCAAAGTGCGCGTGCCGCCTCATCGGTACGCTCGGCCCATTTGAACACGACCGGATGCAGAGTGTCCCAGGCACGGCATTTGGGGCAACGCCAATACCAGCCGACGCTTGGCAGACCGCAATCGTCACACTGATAACGTCCGCCGACATCACCCATGCGCATCAATAAGGCGCGCAGCGAGGACACCTCGCCCGCACCGCCAGCGACTTCCTTCGCCGGCACGGCGGTCGCGAGCAGCCAGGCAAGCTGTCGCGCGCTCACCTTGCCCGTTGCACGCAGGCGCGAGCTCACATCCCCCAGGAGCTGCGCTTCATCCGCGGTGCCGACGAGCGTGAGCACGCGCGGAATGATCTCGAGCGCAAGCTCCGGTGCGGCTTCGAGCGCGTGCAGATACAAGGCAAGCGCGCCGCTCGTATCGCCGGCCGCGGCGGTCATCCGCGCCGTGAGAATCTGCGCTCGCGGCAGATCCTCATCATGAGCGCGCGACTGCTTAAGGAGTGCCTGCGCGCGAACGACATCGCCCTGCAGCACGGCATGCTCGGCAAGCTCGCACAGGTAATGGGCAGCGACCCGCCGCCGCTCGGTCTGCACTGCGCTTGGCAGCTCGTGAAACACGCGCAGCGCATTGGCCCAGTCGCCCGCCTGCTCATGAATGCGCACCAGATGATCGAGCGCGGCGTGGCGGTACTCGCGCGTTGCAGCGAGCTCCTCGAAGAGCCGCTCGGCGCGATCCATGAGTCCGGCGCTCGAGTAATCGAGCGCGAGCGCAAACGCGCCGCGCTGGGCAACCGCCGCCGTCGCGTCGCTGCGCAGGCGCGTATGGATGGCGATCGCCCGGTCAACCTCGCCACGGCGCCGAAACACGCTGCCCAGTGCAAACTGGATTTCCACCGCATCGCCGTCGACCTCGGCCATGCGCGCGAAGACCTCTGCCGCGCGGTCGAAGCGATCGTTGATCAGATGGTCAAGACCGACGTAATAGTCGCGCGGCAGTCGCACGGTGCGCGCCATCCCGCGGCCGTGGCCCAATCCCCAGGCGATGCCGCCTACGACCAGGAACGCGATGGCCAAAAGCAGTGGCGACAGCTCAATCATCGCAGTCCGCAGCGGCGGTCAATCACGGATCGGCCGGTCGGCTCCATCGTTGACGCGCTCGCGCAGATCCTTGCCCGGCTTGAAGTGCGGCACGTACTTGCCAGACAGAGCAACCGCCTCGCCCGTCTTCGGATTTCTACCCTGGCGCGGCGGACGAAAATGCAACGAGAAGCTGCCGAACCCGCGGATCTCGATGCGCTCGCCCTGCGAAAGAGCATCGCTCATGATCTCGAGCATCTGCTTCAACGCAAGCTCGACGTCCTTGGCGGGCAGATGCTTCTGCTTCGCGGTGATGATCTCGATGAGTTCCGATTTCGTCATGGGTCGCCCGATTTGCTGCGGGGCGTCTAAATCAGTCCTGCTCCGTGCCGATCTGCTCCTTCAGAAGATCGCCGAGGCTCGTGCCGGTGGAGGCCTGGTCGGAGCGATAGCTCTGCACCGCCTCAGCCTCCTCGTGCGCCTCTTTGGCCTTGATCGACAGTGAAATGGTGCGCGTCTTGCGATCCACTCCCGTGAACTTCGCCTCGACCTCATCGCCGACCTTCAGCACCATGCGCGCATCTTCGATGCGGTCGCGCCCGAGCTCGGCGGCGCGCAGTTGTCCGTCGACGCCGTTACCGAGATCGATGACCGCGCCGCGCGCGTCGACTTCCTTCACCACGCCGCGCACGATGGTGCCCTTGGGATTCTCGGCGATGTAGGCGGAGAAGGGGTCCTTCGCGAGCTGTTTGATCCCGAGGGAAATGCGCTCGCGCTCCGGATCGATGGCGAGCACCATGGCCTCGAGCTGCTGGCCTTTCTGGTAGTTGCGCACCGCCTCCTCACCGGGCTGATCCCAGGAGATGTCGGAGAGGTGCACGAGACCGTCGATATTGCCTTGCAGGCCGATGAAAATTCCGAAGTCGGTGATGGACTTGATCTGTCCTGCGACCTTGTCGCCGCGGTTGTAGTTCTCCGCGAATTCCTTCCACGGATTGGCTTGGCACTGCTTGAGTCCCAAGGAGATGCGGCGGCGCTCCTCGTCGACGTCGAGCACCATGACCTCGACTTCCTGTCCGGTATGGACGACCTTCGCCGGATTGACGTTCTTGTTGGTCCAGTCCATCTCCGAGACGTGCACGAGCCCCTCGACGCCGTCCTCGATCTCGACGAACGCGCCGTAGTCGGCGATGTTCGTCACCTTGCCAAAGACGCGCGTGTGCGGCGGATAGCGGCGCGCGATGTTCTCCCACGGATCCGCACCGAGCTGCTTCAGCCCGAGGCTCACGCGTGAGCGCTCGCGGTCGAATTTCAAAATGCGCACCTCAACCTCATCACCCACCTTCACAACCTCGGAAGGGTGCTTGACGCGCTTCCAGGCCATGTCGGTGATGTGCAAGAGACCGTCGATGCCGCCCAGGTCGACGAATGCGCCGTAGTCGGTCAAATTCTTGACGGCACCGCGCACGACGGCGCCTTCCTGCAGATTGTCCATAAGCGCGCTGCGCTCGGCGGAGAATTCCTGCTCCACCACCGCGCGGCGTGATACGACCACGTTATTGCGTTTCTGATCGAGCTTGATGACCTTGAATTCGAGGGGCTTGCCTTCGAGATAGGACGTGTCGCGCACCGGCCGCACGTCAACGAGCGAACCGGGCAGAAAGGCGCGTACCGTCTCAATTTCGACCGTGAAGCCGCCCTTGACGCGCCCGGTGATCACACCGGTGACGATTTCCTGATTGTTGAAGGCCGTCTCAAGCCGCGTCCAGGTGCGCGCGCGTTTGGCCTTCTCGCGCGACAGCCGCGTCTCGCCCGTACCATCCTCGACCGAATCGAGGGCAACCTCGACCTCATCGCCCGCCTTGACCTCGAGCACTCCCTGCTCGTTCTTGAACTGCTCGACCGGAATCACCGCCTCGGATTTGAGGCCTACATTGACGATGACGACGTCGTCGGAGACGTCAATCACAAGGCCAGTCAGAATCATCCCCGGACGGATGCGCTGATTGGCGAGACTCTGCTCGAACATCTGGGCAAAATTTTCGGTCATACCTTCACTCGCACGTCAAATGCGTGCATACGCCCGAACGCCATCCAGCGTTCCAGGGATGATGAATACCGGTCTGCCCATCCGTTGGCCAAACCGCCACGACTACACAAAACTAGAACCGCCAACCTAGCTCCACAAGGAGCGATCGCGACCCAGCGCCAGCACACGATCGACAACCGCATCGATCGTAAGCTCGGTCGAGTCGATCACATGGGCATCCGCCGCCGCCTTCAGGGGACTCGCCTTTCGGGTCGAATCCCGCAAATCCCGCTCGGCGATCTCGCGCGAAAGGGCGGGAAGGCTAACATCGGAACCCTTGTCTTTCAACTGCTTATGGCGCCGGAGAGCCCTCTCCGCAAGCGACGCGGTGAGAAAAATCTTCAGGGGCGCTGCAGGGAAGACGACGGTGCCCATATCGCGCCCGTCAGCCACAAGCCCCGGGGGGCGGCGGAAGGCACGCTGGCGCTCCAGGAGGGCGCTCCGGACCTCGGGCCACGCCGCGACCCGTGAGGCGCCTTGGCCGGCGACCTCCGAGCGCACGTCCCGAGTGACATCGCGACCGAAGAGCGTCACGAGCTCGCCTCCGTCCGGGCGCGCGCCGAAACTCATCTCCATCGCAGTGGCAAGCTGCGCATGTCCGGATATGTCATCTGGCTGCAGTCCCTTCTCAAGTCCGGCGAGCGCCACCAGTCGGTACAGCGCACCGCTGTCGAGCAGGTGCCAGTGCACCTGGCTGGCGAGCGCGCGGCTGATCGTTCCCTTGCCCGACCCGCTCGGACCATCGATGGTTACGACGGCAGCGTCCGACATAGCTCAATCTGCAGGCCCACTTCACGGGTGCTCGCGACGAAGTTCGGAAAGGAGGTGGCGACGCTCGCAACATCGCGGATTTCAATCGGCGCGCGTGCGCGCGCCGCCGCCGTGGCAAAGGCCATCGCGATGCGATGATCGCCATGCGAGTCAAT
>Ga0302324_100023298_pt1 | contig 11984 bp, 11 predicted proteins | sample Palsa_T0_1_FD_201949 | JGI IMG/M metagenome (GOLD analysis project Ga0302324, IMG submission 201949) | Peat permafrost microbial communities from Stordalen Mire near Abisko, Sweden - Palsa_T0_1 | ecosystem: Environmental > Terrestrial > Soil > Palsa > Peat permafrost | place: Sweden: Abisko... | reverse complement strand
TGCCAAATCCGGGATCATGTGCATTGGAGGTGTTGGTAGTCGATGATGGGTCAACGGATGCAACCGCGGCAATTGCAGCGCGGCATCATGCGACAGTCGTCACATCGCTTCCCCTTCCTCGGGGGTGGACTGGAAAGAATTGGGCGTGCCATCAAGGATCTCTCGCCGCGCGCAACGACCTACTCTTCTTTCTCGATGCGGACACCCGCTTCCTCGATGGAGGATTCAAGGCGATCGCGAAATACTTCGCCACACTGCCACCCAATGCGGCGCTCTCTTTGCTTCCGTTTCACCGCACGGAGCAGTGGTACGAGCAGCTGCCCCTGTTCTTTAATATCGTCATGGCGATGGCCGCCGGAGGCTTCGGCAGGGTCGATGCCCCGCATCTGTTTGGCCCATCGTTACTGCTCCGAAAGGACCTATATGAGCAGGCCGGCGGTCACCAGGCGGTTCGGCAACACATACTGGAAAATCTTGAGTTTGCATCATGCCTTTCGACGGCAGGCGGCGAAATTCGCACGTTCGGAGGCCGCGGCGTGCTCGAGACCACAATGTTCCCTCTGGGATTCTCGCAGCTATGTGAGAGCTGGAAAAAGGCCTTCGCCGCCGGGGCGCGGACAACCTCTCCTCTGGTGCTTGGGTTATCCATCGGTTGGCTGACCTCGGCAATGCTCACGTTCCTGATGCTGTTTGCGGCGCCGCGCTCACTTCAGCCCGCCGCCGGCGGCCTTTACGTTCTCTTTGCCTGCCAGATCGCATGGTTCGCAAAGCAATTGGGAAGTTTTCGATGGGTGACAGCAGTGGCCTATCCCATCGCCCTCGTCTTTTATTTCGCGGTCTTCGGGCAGTCGCTCTGGATGCAGTTGACCGGAAGACAAGTCCGTTGGCGCGGACGCGAGGTATGAAGTGGGCCATGATCCTGGCGAACGTTTTAAGTTGGTCTCTGATACAGCTCAGCATCGCCTGGGGGATCACGCGCTTGTCTCCGCAACGCTTTATGAAGAGCGGTCCGATCGATCGAGTCACAAGCAGTGAAGCGGATTTTTATCGCCGACGCCTTCATGTACGCCAGTGGAAGTCGATGCTGCCCGATGGAGCTGGATGGATGGGAGGTACATTTCCTCGAAAGCGGCTTGAGGCCCGCGATGCGGCCTACCTTTCCAGATTCGTCGCCGAAACCAGAAGGGGTGAACTCGCCCACTGGATCATGATGGCTTGCTGCCCGATCTTTTTCCTGTGGAATCCAGTTTGGGTATGGCCCGTGCTGGTATTCTATGCAGCCGCAGCGAACCTTCCCTGCATCGTGGCCCAGAGATACAACCGCTCAATGGCCTGCCGTTTGCTCTGGCGATACTCAGCCAGAGTCCCTGCGTCTTCGAGCTCTTAATCCGCAAGACCGATGGCACCCTTCTTCACAACTTCACTCTGATCGCCCGCTACTTGCAGGATCATGTTCCCGCGGGCCCTCGATCGTCGCTAGAAATGGAGGGAAGCCGGCTGGGGATGGAGCGCAACAAAGAAGCCATCCAGCAGTTCCTGCAACTGGCGGGGTGTTATGTATTGACCACCAATGTTACGCCGGCAAATTGGACACGCCGCAGGTGCATGACAGCTACACAGCGCTGGAGAAGGTGGAGCGAGATTTCCGCACCATCAGGACTGGTCCTCTGGATGTGCGCTCCATCTTCTTGCCCAAGGAAGAACACACCCGGGGCCGTGTCTTCTGCTGCATGTTAGCCCTGAAGCCCGCACGCGAGACAGAAAAGCGGCCGCGGATCGCCTTTGCCACCACCGACACCAAGCAGGATGCGATCACCCTGCCCGACGCCATGGCTGCTCTGGGCCGCCTATGCCTGCTGCATTACACGGTAGACGAGAAAAGCACCCTCACCAAACTGCCTCTGCCAGACTCAAGACAGCAGCAAATCCTCAATGCCCTTCCTGTCCACCTTCCTGCACTGTAGTCAGGAGCCTAGAATGCGCCGGAACTAACAGTCCGCTCAAAATCAGCAAGTTACTCCCAGTTCTTCGCTCTTTTCAAAGCAGGATGCGTCTGAGGGACCCTCAAACTGGAAAGCAGTGTTCTGGATTTACCTCTCGCAAGGGCAATCGCTCCGGTCATTGTTCTCCACCGGTGCCCTCACTCCACCGCCAGACGCGGGCGGTACCATGAAGATTTTCGTCGACGGCCAGGACGCAACGGCGACACCTGACGATCCTGGAAGATTCAAACTCAACGTGAATGACAAGAGGGGCGATAGAGTTCGGGTGAAGGTCTACGCCAACCAGAAGTGTTCCCAGGACCGGTAACCCTTGACGTCACAGACCCAACGAGGGGACATCTCGCGGGAACGAGATTGCATGCACTCTAAGGGGCCGCGCTTAACCGATCGATATCACACATCCGGTCGCGGGTCATGACCATGAATTTCCCACCGTCAAATGCTCTACTGCCCCGACACAATCCTGGCCGGCTCGAAGTTATCCGGCAACACAACTGTTGCAGCGATGCTGGCGTCTCTCAGGTCGATTACATAGAGATGCCGGTCGAACCAGTAGTAGAGTGAATGTCCATCGTTGGAGAAATCGATCAGGTGACCGTCGGCATTTTTTGCGTGGGATGCATCCATGATCACAGTGCCTGTCAATAAGCCGGTATCTGCGTCATAGACTGCGATCTTACCCGTCCTGAATCGAGAGAGGCCCGATGGTTCTCCGACGGTTGGCTGCCATTCATATTGTTCCAGAACAATCTTTCGCCCATCTGGCGACAGGTGAAGTGAGGGAACACCTGCTTCGCCCGTATATCCGGGCGCAACCGAGAACACTGAATGAAAACTGCTGATGACGCGTCCAGCCCCCAGATCGTAAACAATCACGCCGGCGGAGGGGACGCGCGTGGCCTCGGTGTCCCATCCCACGGTGAAAACAATGCGGTCGGCAGCGGACGCAGCCGGTATCGTCCCGTAGTAGTGCCGGGTCGATCCGTTGACCAGCGTTAATGAGGCAAAGTCTTCTTGCAGCGCAGGATCGAGGATCGCGTCAGCCTGCACCTGCTTGATTAAGCGCCCTTGGGGGTCGAGAACACGAAGCCCATCGACGATGTTGCCCTGTTCATCGATGTACGGGACCGGAGAAGTTGGGAATGGCGTCTGAATCGCTATGGAGGGACCGCTGGGCGACAATGAACCGTCGGATTTGATCTCCAGCCGTTGCCATGTCTCGTAGTTGTCCATGGCCACAAGAAGCTCCTGCCGTGAGGAATCAAACAGCAACATTGGGCGAGCCGCCTGCTTGTTGGGCAATTCATACTTGTGCACGACCTTCAAGGTCTTGCGGTCGAGGACTCCCACAATGAATCGCTGTTCGCCGTTCTCATCCAGGCGCGGGTCCTCGGGCATTAAGGCGTAAAGCATTTTCTGATTCTTGTCGGCCACGTCCGCGATCAGGCAACCATCCACTCTGGAGTGGGACTGGGTGAAAACACCATACACGCCGCTTCCCAGGGCGGCGCCGGAAGGCGCATTCAATTGCAGGTAGCGGGCACCGCAATCGAACACGGTCAAGGAGTTGGTTGTGCCCGGCGCCGCCCAGCAAGAGACAGCACCCAAAACCGAGCAAGAGAACATAAATGCGATGATCGGACGCCGTACCGAAGTTATCTTCATTTCGCTTATCCTCATTCGAGTCAATCCCCGCACTGCGGGGACTGGCCGGTCACTAACGCTACGTAGTTCGGAGTTCCAGATGTACCTCGAGCACCGACGGGCACGCGCATCCAGACGAGCGAGTTCGTGCCAAGACCAGATAATTGCGCGTTCGGCACAGTCTCGAGATAGCTCAGGCTCGGCTCAAACTCGTGCAGTACATAGCCATAGAGCGCTGGCCCGCCATAACCATTGAAGCCTCGGGTGGTGTCTTCCAGCAACTGGTTGGGTGGTGTGGATCCGATTGCGCCAGCAGAGGTGAAGGTCGGAGCGGGGGTGGTTGTGATGGCTGCCAGCCCTGCCTTGATTCTGATCGGGTTTACGGTGTTCGTGATGGCGGCGGTGTAAAGAGAAGCTCCACGCAATTGGCCCGGATATCCTTTAGCGCCTGGAATCTTCGAGCTGAAGATCGAGAGTCCCTGCATCGTATTTTGTTGCCAGTTGAAAAGCAGGTTCGGGTTGTTAAAGGGACTTGGACTGGTGAGCTGAAAAATCCCTGCTCCATTATCGCCGGAAATCAGGACCGGACCGGTGCCGCCATCCGCATTGGCTTTGAATTCCCTCTGCTGGGATTCGTCGCAGGCGATCCGCTCGCCAACATCAGTTACATGGGAGACGGCCAGTCCATGCAGAGACAGAGTCGGCACATCGGTGGCAATCTGACTTTGAATTGCCGACCTTTGAGGATTTGTCCCAATAATGGTAAGTGCGGTGGCCGGCGTCAATCCTATCGGCGTCGATGATGTGAGGTTGTAGCCATTGACCGTGGCAGTGATTGTGAGCGTCAGCTTCCCTCCGACCACCGTAGTGGGGTCGGTGGTGGTGAGGGTATATGGCGCTGTGCCCGTGGTTGTGGCCGACTGCTGAAGATAGGTGCTGTAATCGAACTTTTGTCCGGTGCCATTCTTGAGGGTGAGCTTTTCCGTCCAGGTGAAGGCGGTGGTGGAGGTCGGGTCGGGACTCGCGTTCACAACCTGCCCGGTAGCTTGTAAAGTCGGCATCGCCGGTGTCGCTGTAATGGGATAGGCGTTGCCGGGAGGCGGCGACACGAGGTTGATTTGCAAATGGACTAAGTTAAAAGCAAATGTATCCGATTCCGAAAAGTCGGGGCTAGTCCAGGTGGCGGCGGCGGTATCAGCGGTCACTCCGGCTGTCTTGCTGGTCCAGGTATAGTAGAGCACCGCGAAGGTGAATGTAACTCCCGGGCAATCGCCGTTGCCTAGAGTGGCGCTGACGGTCCCAGTGGCAGTAACACCGTATTGCGGCGCTTGAGTTACAGCCCAGCTTCCAGCCGAAATCTCATCACAGGTGCTGGTGTTGTACTCGACGTAACCATCGACGAGGGTCTTGTCCTTCGGATAAACGCCGTAGCTCAGCAGAACGTCGGAATGAACAGCGAGCGCCCGGGAACCGTATCCCAACCGTCCGACTTTGATCGGGTTGGCTGAAAGAGTCTGTGCATGCACGCCGCTGACGATGAAGCTCCCTAACATCAGGATCATGATCCGAAACACTGCGCGGTCCGCGCGCGGAAAGCGAAGGGGACATTCGGAAACGACCATTGCGGCCTCCTCCTCCTGGATTTTGGGAGAGTGTTGAAACTTTGTTCAGCCAACGAGCTCTAAGATGAAAGGCAAATTAATAAGGTCTTTCTAAGACTTCCGTGAAAGCGCTTGAGCCAGTGAACGAAGTTTAATTGGGGCCTCCTCGATGATGTCAAGAGTTTTCTTACAGATTGCCCAGCACTTCCCTCGACGGGGTAGAGCGCGATCCAGAAATTATTTCACTTCGACCGAGAGGAGCCCGCTGGAGCACCGGGTGTGGGCCCCCGGATTCGACGGCCAGTGTCACGTTGCCCTCAAATCCAGGATTTTGAGAGGGTTCGTACTCAAAACAGACCAACTAGATGGCGACTGGTGGTGGACATGCCGGGATCTGCGTGCGGTCAGACCGAGAGCAGAAGCGAGGCCGCGATGTGTGGAAGGGGGCCACGCGACTTGCAACAGCATAGCTCCTGGCAAGTTGCCAGCGCTCTGCCAACGGGCGTCTGAAAGCTTCTCGCCGACGAGCTATGCTCCAGGCCGCCTCGCCCGTCAAATCCACGACGCACTTCAATCCGACGCCCGCTTCGCGACTCAATCTCCAGAACTCCATCGCCCCCGATCCCATGCTCGGTGTCCAGCTTCTCGTGGAAATGCCGCATCTTTAGGTCGAAATACCGCTCGCGATAGAGCCCCAGAACCTGCTCGACCTGGGCCAGCGGCACCCGCTTGCCGCTCGGCGCTCCCCGCCGGTGATCGATGAACCCGTTATAGCCGTGCTGTTCAGAGCGCTCTCGCCAGCGCCGCATCGATCGGTCGCTGTTGCCGATGATCTCCACCGCCTGCCACCACGTGATCCGCTTCGCCATCACCCGTAGTATCACTTCCTGCAGCTGTATTGCCCGCTCCACCGCGGCCTTCGTGTAAGCAACCATGCTTCGCATCGTCGCCCGCAAGTGCCACCCGCAAAGCGGACATTTCATATGCAAATACATCTGAGAACATCTGAGAAATAGTCTCTTGACTTCCGTTGCGGAGCAGGGTAATGTGTCGGCACCCGGATCTCACAGCGGGCAGTCTCTTGGTTGCCGCCTCCAGCCCGGTGACAGAATTGCTCCTTCGCTGGAGCGGTGGGGATGTCGCGGCTCGAGAAGAGCTGATTCCCTTGGTTTACAACGAGCTGCGCCGCATTGCCAAACGATGCCTGGCTGCGCAGCCGCACAATACTCTGCAAAGCACGGCTCTGGTTCATGAGGCGTATTTGCGGCTGGTCGGCAATTCCATCGGTTGGGAAGACCGGGTTCATTTCTTTGCCGTGGCTGCTCAATTAATGCGCCGTATCCTTGTGGACCGTTCGCGCATGAAGCGCGCGCAAAAACGTGGCGGCGAATCTGTCACTCTTGTTCTAGACGAGAACCTGGCGGCATCGGCAGAGCGCGAGTTGGATTTGGTTGCTCTCGATGACGCTCTGAACGCGCTCGCGGCAATCGACGAGCGGCAGGCGAGGCTGGTTGAGCTTCGGTTCTTTGGCGGGCTCTCCATCGAAGAAACGGCCCAGGCCCTTGAGATTTCCCCCGCAACGGTGAAGCGGGAATGGGCAACAGCAAGACTATGGCTACTCCAGCAAATCCGCCGCAGCGCGCCGGCATGACCCCCGAGCGATGGGAGCAGATCAAGTCTGCGCTGTCCGTGGCATTGGAGACAGATCTAGCCCAGATGTCTTCCTGCCTGGACAATCTGTGCGGTGACGATCCAGCTCTTCGGCTCGAAGTTGAGAATCTCCTCGCCTTGAAGGACGATCCCGAATTGGGTCTTCTTGAATCCGCAGCAGTTCCTCTCGCGATGGAAGAAGCCGACGTGGCCCGGTCTGCATGGATCGGCCGGCGGGTCGGTTCCTACGAGATTGTCGAAGAGATCGGCGCCGGAGGAATGGGCGAGGTATACCGCGCCATTCGTGCCGACGACCAGTTCCGCAAACAAGTTGCCATCAAGCTGGTACGAGTTGGCTACGACACGGACTTTATCGTCGCCCGGTTCAGGACCGAACGCCAGGTCCTGGCCAGCCTCGAGCATCCTAACATTGCGCGTCTGCTCGACGGCGGCACAACGAAGGAGGGCATCCCATACTTCGCGATGGAGTTGATCGATGGACAGCCGCTTTATGAGTACTGCGACAGCCGCAAGCTCAACACTTCGGATCGACTTCGCTTGTTTCTGCAAATCTGTTCCGCGGTGCAATACGCACATCAGCGACTGATCGTTCATCGCGACTTGAAACCGGGCAACATTCTGGTGACCGCCGATGGCACGCCCAAGTTGCTCGACTTCGGCATTGCCAAGATCCTGGAGTCCGCCTCGACATCGGAATCCATCCAGGCCACGGACACGATATTTCGCTTCTTAACCCCGGAGTATGCCAGCCCGGAGCAAATCCGCGGCGAAGCCGTCACAGCATCGAGCGACGTCTACTCGCTAGGCCTGCTGCTGTACGAGATTCTTACAGGGCATCGCCCCTACGGCGCCATAGGCGACGCGCCGCATGAGATCGCGCGAGCCATTTGCGAGACAGTTCCGGAAAAGCCGAGCGCAATCGTCCTCCGCTCCGAACAAGGGCTGACGAACAGCACCACAGCAGAGCTCACACCTGCGGTGGTCAGCACCGTGCGCGAAGAGACGCCGGAAAGGCTGAGCCGTCGCCTGCGCGGCGATCTCGACAACATTCTTCTCACCGCCCTGCGCAAGGAACCGGGGCGGCGTTATGCATCCGTCGAGCAAATGGCGAACGACATTCGCCGCCATCTTGAGCATCTGCCAGTTTCAGCCACAAGCGACACCGCCGGATACCGCGTGTCGAAGTTCATCACGCGGAACAAGACCGGCGTCGCGGCTGCCGCTTTAATTGTGCTCGTCGTTCTTGCGGGAACGGCTGCATCGCTCTACGAGGCTTACCGTGCGCGCCAGAACGAACTCCGCGCCGAGCGGCGCTTCAACGACGTCCGCGCCCTGGCGAACTCTCTGCTTTTCGACATTCACGATGCGGTCAGGGATCTGCCGGGGTCCACACCGGCAAGAAAACTGATCGTCCAGAAGGCATTGCAGTATCTCGACAGCCTTAGTTCTGAAGCCGGAGACGATCCTTCATTGCAGCGCGAACTCGCGACCGCCTATGAGCGAGTCGGCGAGGTGCAGGGGCATTTCTTGCTAAATAACCTCGGCGAAACCGAGAATGCATTGCACAGCTACGAGAAAGCCCTGCGACTGAGGGAGGCTATCTTATCCTCACCCGGTTCTTCCTGGCAGGACAAGCTTGCAGTCGCACGCTGCACTCGCCTCGCGGCCACTCAGCTGCAGGCCACGGGGAAGGTGCATGACGGATTGGAAGCCATTCATAAGGCGATTTTTCTGGCAGAATCCGTTCGCCAGGAGCATCCGCAGGAGATCAGCGTTTTGAATGAGTTGAGCCTGGATTACGGAATCAATGCCTATCTCCATCGTGGAGGCGGCGTTTTTCCGGGCCTGGTTGATCCCGCAGGCGAATCTGAAAGTCGTCGCAAAGCGATTTCAGTGGACGAGGATTGGTTAAAACTGGCGCCCTCGAGTGAAGAGGCACAACACGCGCTGGCGTGGGACCAGGTGAATTACGCCGAGACCTTGGGCCCGGAAAAACAAGACGAGGCTGTGAGCTATTTCCTGCACAGTCTTGAAATTGAAAAACAGATAAGAGCTCACACCAATTCCGCTGATCGGGCGAGAGAGATTGTGTCGGTCTACAACCGTCTGGGAATGTTCTATGACCGCATCGGTGACAATGCGGATTCGGTAAAGAGTCACCAGAGTGCACTGAAGATCGAACAGGAAATTGTGCTCAAGGACCCGCAGAACCAGCACTTCGTAGAGAACCTCGCCATCGATCATGCCAATGTCGCGGATAGTCTGCTCAAGATGGGTCAAGTCAAAGAAAGCGCGGTGGAAATTGCCAAAGGGATCGAGGTGATGGAAGCCCTGTTGCGGGACAGCCAAGGGAATGCGTCCTACCAGATCATGATGTCAGAAATGCAGGTGACGCAGGCCCAGATTCTTCGTCGATCCAACCATCCGGCGGCTGCTCTGTCGGAGTATAAAGTCGCTCTCACGAGATACCGCAGCCTTCTTGAAAAGGACAGCAGCGACATGGGACCGCACTTAAGCATCGCGATGTGCAGCATGGGCATCGCAAAGGCTGAGCTGCAATTGGACCGTCCGGATGAGGCTGCCGCCAGCTTTCGTGCCGCTTTGGATTCCTTGATGCCCCTGATTTCGAGTAACAAACCTGACCGTCGGGTCTTGTACATAGCTGCCGATGCTCACGCTGGCCTGGGACGGATCGAGGCCGCGCTGGCAAGTCATTCCGCAACCATGGACGCTAGACCGCATTGGGAAGCAGCGAGAAACTCGTTCCGCATGAGTCTCGAAGAACAGGCGCATATTTCTCAGGCAGGGTTCCGCGTTTATAACGATGTCGATGTGGGACCTACTGATATCGTGCAAGTCAAAAAAGAACTCTCCCGCAGCGAGGCAGCTCTGCGGAGCTCAATGCCGGATGCCGCCGGCCGTCGGTGACCCCGGGGGAATCTATACCTTCGATTCTGCCGCGGTCGCTAACTCGTTGCCTGGCCTGATGGACGCGAGCGCGGCGCAAAGGGCACCTGGAGATGCAAGGAAGCCCCACTGGGAATTTATACAACATTTCTATGCGCAAAGCCTGAACTCGGTGAAGCGGCTTAAGAAACCGGCCGATGAAACCATGGCGAACTTCAGCTGGAGTCATCCCAGCTCGGACGTTCTCCTCGGCCTGCATCGCTACGTGCCCCTCCATCTCCTCACGCGGGCGCTCATCACCACGGCGGCCGAAGCCGAAATTCGACACGCGGGCGAAAAGCCGGTTCAGCATTCTCATGCCAAATCTTCCGCCTTCAGTTCAAAAAATCGCGCAATAATCGCCGCTGTCGGCTCCCAGTCGCGCTTCTCGGCTTCGAGCAGTGTTTTCCCGGCGCGAGTGGGCCGGTAAAAACGGGCACGCCGGTTGTTCTCTGAAGGTCTCCACTCCGGCGCGACCGCGCCTGCTTGCTCAAGTCTCAGCAGGACCGCATAGAGCGTTCCCTGATTGACCGAAAGTAGTTGATCGCTGATCTGCGCGATGCGCCGTGCGATTCGGTATCCGTGCAGTGGGCCCAGGACTTGAAGCGTCTTCAGCACCATCAGCGCCAGCGTCCCCCGCTGTGCGTCCAACTTTTGCTTCATGGGCCGCGCTCCGCGCCGTCCATTTGGTTACCCAAAGGAGTATTGCACAGCTTCATTGGAAAAGACTAATGAGAAGTGAGGGCTGGACAGAAGGGCCGCTCGTACCCTCTCTTTGCGCTATCGCTGCGTGCGCTCGGCGAAGCGGAGCAATCACCCAAGCGCAAATGAGTAGCGAGTGGACTTTCCTCCAGTGACCCGTCGGACTGTCTGTATAAGTGAATAACCCCGCCAACTCACTCTTCGACTCTCTTCGACAAATGATCTCAAGGTAAGTTGTCGAATAGTCGGCTTCTCGGACACTTACCGACGACAACTCCGGTTGTCGGGGCTTTTTTAGATTGAGAACAGTGTCCAAACAGCCTCACTCTTTCGTGGGCGACATGGTCAATAGGTTTTTGCTGAGAAAGAACGGGGACGGATGGCTGGCGGAGCAGATGGATATGCACGACGTCTTTCCTCGGCCCGCCGATGTGCAGCACTGATTGGCCGGGCACACCCACACTCCGTAGACCGCCACCTAGCCGGGAGGCAAGGACACATGGCCACGACTGTAGTTCGACCTGTCAAAACCGGCACCGACGGATCTGGGTTGCCCGTGTTGGCGGGGGATTCAGGCGCCTTTGCCTGCAAATAGCGAACGGATTCTAGGGCCTATAGCCGCGTCGAGGAGGTCTAGATTCTCTGGAGTGACCAGCTCTACTTCGGAAAACAGTTTCCATTCCTCGGTAAGGGTTAGCGATTCGCCGGCAGAGACAACGCTATGAGGCCCAAGCAGCTCCAGTTCCTGGAAGCGACCTTCGGTATAGACCTCTGTGTTGACACCATAGTCCGGGTATTCGGCGCGCTCGTCATGCGTGAACCGCTTCACGAAAAGCAAGTCGCCCACCAGATGAGCGCACCATTCCTGCTTGTTGCGCAACCCGAGTTTCTGAGAGCCTGAACGCGACGGATCGCCGCGGAGGAGAAGGTACTTCAAACCTAGTGTAAAGCGGGGGTCCTGAAGGTCGGTGAAGGCGCAAAGGGCCAGAGGCTGCGTCACGGGAACATAGTCGTCGTGGGTCTGAAAAGGAACACGGGGCACAATCGAGGTTCCCGGTTCGACGACGCTGATTGCCCAGGCGGCTATGTCGACCGGCCATAGATTGTGGCTGGTGACCGTCTGCTCGAGACGCACGCTTGTGCCTTGATACGACATGGTGACGCGAATCTCTTTTCGCATGCTGGCGCTATCCACGGGCTGCCGCAGAACGATGTCGAGGTCGCCTTCCACGGTGTACTCGACAGGGCCATTATCCGGTGCGTAGGTCGCCGGGAAGACCTCGGGCCAGACCCAGAGGCGATGACCGCCATAAGGCTTCCATGTACCCAGCGCGGTCTCTTTGGTGACGTCCGGAAAGTGTGCGAGAACATTGCGGCCGCCTGTTGGCCCATAGAACAGAAGGCGTGGTCCGATGGC
>Ga0302324_100023294_pt1 | contig 11985 bp, 11 predicted proteins | sample Palsa_T0_1_FD_201949 | JGI IMG/M metagenome (GOLD analysis project Ga0302324, IMG submission 201949) | Peat permafrost microbial communities from Stordalen Mire near Abisko, Sweden - Palsa_T0_1 | ecosystem: Environmental > Terrestrial > Soil > Palsa > Peat permafrost | place: Sweden: Abisko... | reverse complement strand
TCACCACCGCCACGCCGAGCAAGCCCAGGTTTACGAAATTCTGTCCTTTGAACGTGATCGGCCGCTGCGGCAGCACTTCCTGCAGTTTTCCTGCAGCCATCAAGCTTCCGGTAAAAGTCAGCGAACCCAGAATTACTTCCATCGCCAGCACGCCCATCACGAACCGCGGCACCGCCGGCGCGCGCAGGTAAAACTCCGCCGTGCCCACCAGCGTCACGCACAGCGCCCCAAACGCGTGGCTCAACGCGGTCCGCTGCGGCACCGCGGTCATCGCCACCTCGCCCAGCGGCACGCCGATGATTGTCCCCAGCACCAGCGCAATCGCGATCCACTTATATTCCACGATGCCGTGGTGCAGCAGCGTCCCCGCGATCGCCAGCAACATTCCAGTTTCGCCGGCGAAAACTCCGCGCCGCGCCGTGGCCGGCTTGCTCAGCCACATCAGCGACAAAATAAACAGCACCGTAGCCACCAGATAGGTGGCTTCGATCAGGTTGTCGGAGACGAGAAAGTGATCCATCACTTTTTGGGCCCGCTGGGCTTGAACATCTTCAACATCCGGTCGGTGATCAGGAATCCGCCGACGATGTTGCTGGTGGCGGCAACGATCGCGATTGTGCCCAGTATTTTTGCCAGTAGCGGATGCGTAGCGTGGTATTCGCCGGTCAGTATGATCGCGCCCACCACCGCGATGGCGTCGAGCGCGTTGGTCAGCGACATCAGCGGCGTGTGCAACAGCGGCGAAACCCGGCGGATCACTTCAAATCCAATAAAAGCCGCGAGCATGAACACGTACAGGCTAGTCAGCAGGTCCATCTGCATGGCTACGCCACCCCCTTCGGGACTGGCGCTGCGGCCAGCGCGGGCATTTTGAAAAACTCCCGAACCCGCGGGTTCACCACTTCTCCGCCATTGGTCAGCAAGGTCTCGCGAGTAATTTCGTCCTGCATGTCCAATTGCAGTTTCCCGTCCTTTACCAGGTGCAGCAGAAACGCGCTGATGTTCCGCGCGTACATCTGGCTGGCGTGATATGGCACGGTCGACGCCAGATTCAGCGAGCCCAGAATCGTCACCCCGTGTTCCACCACGATCCCGCCCGGCTGGGTCAGCTCGCAGTTCCCTCCTCGTTCCGCCGCCAGATCCACGATCACTGACCCCGGAGCCATTCCCGCCACCATTTCCTTGGTGATCAAGATAGGCGATTTCTTTCCGGGAATCACCGCCGCCGAAATCACCACGTCGTTCTCCGCCACCACTTTGGTAAACAGCTCGCGCTGTCTTCGGTAAAAATTCTCATCCTGATCCGTGGCGTATCCGCGCGCGTCCTGCGCATCCTTCGCTTCCAGTGGAAGCGCCACAAATCTTCCCCCCAAGCTCTGCACTTGCTCCTTGGTCGCTTGGCGCGTGTCGTATGCCGACGTGACCGCGCCCAGCCGCCGCGCCGTGGCAATAGCCTGTAGTCCCGCCACTCCCGCCCCGATGACGAAAACTCTTCCCGGTGTGATTGTGCCGGCTGCGGTGGTCAGCATCGGGAAAATTCGCGGCAAGGTGTCAGCCGCCAGAATCACCGCCTTGTAGCCGCAAATCGTGCCCATCGACGACAGCGCGTCCATGCCCTGCGCTCGCGTGGTTCGCGGAATCAGCTCCACCGAAAATGACGTAACGCCTCGCGCAGCAATGTCTTGAACCGTCTCGGCGGACCCAAGCGGCCGCAGGAATCCGATCAAAACTTGCCCCGAACGCAGCAGCGGCAAATCCTCTTGCCCGGTGCGGTCGTTCGAGCCATAGCACAAGACTTGCAGCACCACGTCGGCCCCGCTGAATACGTCCGCTCGCTTGGCGATGATTTTCGCGCCCTTCGCGGCGTACTCCGCATCAGGATACCCTGCGGAAAAGCCTGCTCCCTGCTCGATCAGCACCTCCATCCCTGCTTTCAACAGGTTGGGAATCGCGGACGAGGATAGGGCTACCCGTCGTTCCCCTGGGAACGCTTCTTTTGGCACCCCGATGATCATCCAGTTCCCTCCCCGCGTGAAGAAACCACTGCATTTGCCGCTCTTTGACAATACCACCGTTTGCGCGGCACGCTACCGCCTGCCCCACACGTTAAATATCACAACGCGATCCCTTCAATTCCTACCCAATGCTACCCTCCCCAAGAAAGCCAGGACCTCAACGTGAGAACGATCGTCTCGACGCGAGCTGCAAAAACTTCCTACCGCCAAAAGACCGCAAAAACGAAGGCTCGGTTCCGGAAAAGACTGATTCGAAAGAGCATACCGACACCACAATCGTCATTTCGAATCGCAACACGTGTAGAGATCAGGTTTTTGAAGTTACTGATTCTAAATAATATACAAACTCCGAATCGCACCAAAATTAGGGTTAACGATAAACGTTACACCCTTGCGAATGAAAAAAGGGCCGGCGGCCCGAACGGGCCACCGGCCCTTTCGCACGAACCAGAATTTCAAGCGGCGGTGTGGCGAACCTTTAGTCCAATGGCGTAGCCGGAATTAGCGGACGGCGACTCACGTTGGGCGCGGTTATCGTTCAGCTGCTGGTGGAGGGCACGGTCACGGCCTTGGGGGAGCACTCGGATAGAGAATTCGGAGTCGAAAAATTTCTCCCAATGCACGCTGTTGCGTTCGAAGCGGATGGGGTGCAGTTGGCCCCGGTTTCCGCTGATAAGTTGTTGATATTCGACGTCTTCCGGCCGCAGGTCGTAAAGGACGTCCAAAAGTTCTCTGCGCGTGCAGCGGCCGCACTTTTTTTCGGCTTCGGTCAGAAGCGCCGGGAACGTGGTGGTTCGACCCTGATGGAGGTTGGCGAGACCGTACTCCAAAACGAATTGCTTCAAAGTGTGACTGGGAATCACTGAGACCTCCTGTCCTGTCCATCAACTGATGTCCCATGAAAATAGAACAGATCGCCGGGCAAATCCATACGGTGTTTTACGGATGAACCTGCGGGCAGGGGCTGGTCGCATGGTCAGGCCAGATTACCGGCTGTTGAATATCAGGTAGGTGATGTCGTCGTATTGGCGGGTGTTGCCGACATAATCGTCGACGCCCTTCATCAAATATTGCAGCGCGTTCTGCGCGCTGCCTCGGGGCAAACCCCCGATCGCGTCGAGCCAGCGCTGATTGCCGTACTCTTCGCCAGTTTGGTTGACCGCTTCCACCACGCCGTCGGTGAAGAGAATCAAGACGTCGCCCGGGTGGAGCATAGTGGACCCGGTCTGAAATGTGGCGGACGAATCGATGCCCAATGGCAGGCCGCCATCTTCGAGCAGTTCGACGGCGCCGCTGGCGCGGCGCAGGACCGGCGGGTTGTGCCCTGCATTGACGTAGTTCAGGCGGCGCGTCGCTGGATCATATTCCGCGAGCACCGCGGTGGTGAAACGCAGGCCGTCGAGGCTATGCGCGCTGGAGTAGCGATTCAGGCGCGCCACCAGATCGGCCAATGCCGCGCCGTCGCCGGCGATGGTCCGCAAGCTGGCTTGAAACGTGGCCATCAGCAGCGCCGCGGGAACGCTTTTGCCGGCAACGTCGGCAATCACGATCATCAGATTGCCGCCTTCAGGCTTTTCCGGATTGGTATAAAAGGCGTCGTAATAATCGCCGGCCACCGAGTTTTGCGGCCGCGTGAAAAACGCGATGTCCCCGCCGGGCACGTCCGGCGGCTTGGAGGGAACCAGCCAGCTTTGAATTTCGCGCGCGATTTCCAGGTCGCGCTTCATGATCACTTTGTCGGCCAGTTCGAGCGCCAGCAGCAGCAGGAGAATCAAGATGCCGAAAAACAGGTATCGGTCCCAACCTTCGGAATGGCCGTCGCGTCCGGCCGAGCCCGAACCAATGAACAGGACCAGCGCCAGGAGCAGCAGCACCCGCCGCGCGGGAGCGAGCTTCAGCAGCAAGGCCCAGAAAAACTGGCGGGCGATATGTATCACGCGGCGCAGCCCGGATTTTTTGTTGGCTTCTTCCCAGTCGACATCCTTTTTGTAGAATCCGTATGTGGCGCGAGCGTCAGCCGCGAATTGGGACCACAGTTCGTCGACCTGGCGGCCTTCGGAAACGCGCTGCCAAAAATCGCGCAAGCGCGTGCGCTTGGGCTTGCGTTCGCGAGCGGGAGGCAGTTGAACCGGAGCCGCAGCCATCAGCGGCACGCATCCGGCAAGTTCAGGTTCGGGCGAGGGAGCACGGAGGAATTGTATATCGGGTTGGGAGTTTTCGCGTTACTGCGGCATGGTGCTCCCAAAGTACGCCGACCCCGCCGGCCCTGAACGGGCCGGGGGGTCGCTTGTGGGCAGGTGCGGTAGTGCTGGTGGGAGCCAGGGCAGGTTGAAGTTGTCAGTGGGCGCCGAAGCGGATTACCAGGCCAACGCCGATTCGGAAATTATTCTGGCGGGTGTTGACGCCATTGTCGAAGTGGGTGAGGTAGTAGTCGGCCTGGATCGCGCGCAGCATGATGTGCTCGGTAAGGCCGATGTCCAGGCCGCCGCCCGCGGTCATGGCAAAGGCGTTGGGCGATCCGGAAATGTCGGTGGTCCCGGGCGCCAGCGATCCACTGGCGTGCGCGCCTCCCAGCAGCACTTGGGCGAAGGGCTTGAAGCGGTCGAAGCCGCGCACGGTGTAGCGAGGACCGGCCAGATACGAGGTGAGCATCAGGTCGCCGCTGCTGTCGGAGCCGTGCTGGCTGGCTACTTCGCCGACGATGCCGAATGAGCGAGTGAGATTCACGCCCAACCAGGCGCTGCCGCCGTTCAACGCAAAGCAGCCGCAGCCGCCCGGAGGCGCGTTGGTGTGGACGTAGTTGTAGTTGGCGCCGATGTCGAGCGACTGCGCGGCGGCCGGCGCCGAAGTGAGAACGAAAAATCCGAACGTCACTGCAATCACCGTGACTATCTGGGTTAGTTTGCGCATGTCCGTTGTCCTTGGCCTTTGAAGTCTGAAGTTTTGTCCGTGCCTCGCTGCGCGCCTTACTTCACCACGATGGTGACGGTGGTGGAGGGATGGTGCGATCCGCTTGTTCCGGTGACGGTGAGCACGTAAGAACCCAGCGTGGTGCTGGGGCCTCCGGCGAAGCCGCCGCTGCATCCAGAGATCAACATCGCCACGCCCGCGAAACCGGCGAGCGCGGCAGCGAGCCTGAGCTTGCGCGGAACGCGGGTAAGCACGAACGCCGCACCGCACAGAGCGAGCGCCAGGCCGATTGGCGCGAACGGGACGAGCGGAGTGCCCGGGAATTTTGGCGGGCGTGCGGGCACGTTCATAGCTTTGGCCGCAAGCGTAACGGTCATCACCGTCGTTGCACCGGTGGATCCCGGGATGACTGTCGGCGGATTGAACGTTGCGGTGGCCCCCGCCGGCAGTCCGGTAACCGACATAGTCACCACCGCGTTGTAAGCGCCGCCGATGGGCGGCACGGTGATCGTAATGTTTACCGAGCCGCCTTGGGTGAGTGAGTACGGAGTGGGAGGCGCCGCGATGGTGTAGGTAACACCCTCGGGCGTCACGGTGAAAGCAAACACCGAAGAAGTAGAAGCTGCAAATCCGGCGTTACCCGAGTACACCGCGGTGAGGTTGTTCGCACCGACCGGAAGACTAGTGGTGGAGAACGTGGCGACGCCGGATGAATTTACGGTGCCATTGCCGAGAAGCGTTGAGCCGTCGTAAAAGCTGACGGTGCCCGCTGGACTTCCGGTTGGCGCGGGGCTCACGGTCGCGGTAAGCGTGACGGATTGGCCGGCGGTCGCTGGGCTCGGCGACGCGTTGAGCGTTGTGGTGGTCGCTGCCTGCGTCACGTTCTCAATGAGCGGAGCGGATGTGGAAGTGATAAACGCGGCATTGCCGGAATAAACTGCGGTGATGCCGTCCGCTCCGGAGGGAAGGCCGTTGGTGGTGAACGTGGCCACGCCCGACGCGTTGACGGTTGTTGTGCCCAACAACGTGGCGCCGTTATAGAAGCTCACGGTTCCGGTAGTGCTGCCGGTCGGCGTCGGGGCGACCGTCGCCATGAAGGTGACGGACTGGCCCGCGGTCGCAGGATTGAGGGTTGTGTATAGAGCGGTGGTAGTAGCAGTCTGCGGGAGGTCGAGCAACGGCACGGTGGTGGATACGCTGGCCGCGCGGCCAGAATCACCGGGATAGCTGGCCAAGACGTAGTCGGTACCGTCGCCGTATACGGCGACGCCAGTGGCCGTGGCGGTTTCCGATATTTGCTGGAGAATGATGGAGGCGGTGTTGGCTTGGTTGGCCGTGGCGATGTCGAGTAGTCCGTCGCCGTTGTAATCCGCCAGAGCCACGTTGATCGGGCCGTTGCCAACGCTGTAATCGGTCTTGGCGGCGAAGGTGCCGTCGCCATTTCCGATCAGCACGCTGACCAGACCATCGTCGCCGGTATCCGCGACCACCAAGTCCAGGATACCGTCATTGTTTACGTCGCCGAGGGCCAGTCCTTGCGGAGAGTTGCCGACGGTGTATAGAACCGGGTCTTGAAAGGTTCCGTCATTGTTGCCGAGCAACACACATGCGTTGGCGTTGAAGCCGCTGGGAATCACCAGGTCGATGGTTCCATTCCCCCGCAGATCTCCGCTGGTGAGGTACCACGGGTAAACGCCTCTGACTAGATCGCGCACCGTTTCTGTGCCAAAGGTTCCGTTGCCGTTGCCGAGCAAGATGCTGACGGTCTCGTCGTCGCGGTTGCCCACTGCGAGGTCGAGCACACCGTCGTTGTTGAAGTCGGCGATGGTTATGCCGATGGGGTCATGTCCAACACCGTAGGTCACCTGGCCCTGGAACGTGCCGTCGCCAACTCCGATCAGCACGCTGACCGAATTATCTGAATTATTGACCACCACCAAATCCGGATAGCCATCGCGGTTGACGTCGGCCACCGCGATACCGTTGGGACTATTTCCGGTGGCAAAGGCCGCCTGGGTCTGAAAGGTACCGTTGCCATTGCCGAGCAAAATGCTGACGGTAGCGTCGTTTTCGTTGGTTACCGCGAGGTCAACGTTGCCATCGTGATTGAAGTCAGACGCGACGACGCTTTGGGGATAGCCGCCAACGTTGTATTGCACCGCGGGGAGAAAGGTGCCATCGCCTACGCCCAAGGAAACGCTGATCGTGCCGGTATACACATCGTTGACCACCACCAGGTCGGGGATCCCATCGTTGTTGAAGTCACCGGTGGCTACGAATTGCGCCGACTGTTCATCGGCGATTGGCGATCCCGGCGATGGAAGAAAATTTCGGCTGAGCGTCGCGGGATCGAGTGCCGCCGTGGCAGCGACTACATTGTTGTTGGTGGTGTCAATAAAGGAGACGGTCGCGGCCATCGGCGGTTTGCCGAACGCGCTCGCGGTGCCGACCAGCGTATAGTTTCCGACGCTTCCGGTGGCGCCGATGGCGGTTGCGGAGGCATAAAGGTTATCGGGATTGCCTTTGACGGTGACAGCTTGGGCGGTGGAGGTGCTGGCCAGCACGCCGTAAGCGAGATAGCCCTGGTAGATCGCATCGATGCTGTAGGTGCCCACGCCCAAAGTGAGCTTGAAGGTGGCAGTTCCGGCGCTGGTGAGTTGCGCGGTGCCCAGGACGGCGGCGCCATCGCAGCGCACCGCGGTCGCGTCACAGAAAACCACAACGCCCCTGGTAACGGGGGGATCGGCGACGACGGTGGCGGTGAGCTGCACCGACGCGCCGGCCAGAAGACTGTTGGACGATAGCGCCAGAGTGGTGGTGGTGGGCGTGTCGCAGCCGCCGGCGTACGCGGGCGAGACCGGGCCGCAGGCAACTATGACAATAATGATCGACGCGAGAGCCGCTCGGACGGTGCGCTGGGCATGGAAGAGGTGACCATGGCCGGTTCGTCGCGCAGGCTCGTCATGGCCGGTGACAAGAGTCCGCAGAGCATGCAGGAATCGATACAGCGATCGGTTCTTTGTGGTCATGGAAGGGCCCTCGTCCAAGAAAGTTAAACTGAGTCACGGATCAAACTGCCTACTGTGGTAGGCACAAGTTATCGGCGGGCAGCGTGAAGGTCCATAGACCGTCGCGCTCGATTGATAGCTAAGCGTTACTTGACCGGAGCGGTACCAGCGAACAAACGAGGCTGCAACCAACGCGGCCGGACATGACTCTTCCCAATAGCGACAACTTTTGACTACAGTTTTGCAGGTAGGTGGGCGGCAAGCGGGCAGTATGCTGTTCGAGACAGGTTGCGAGACGGAAATTGCCGAAAGCGCCGAACGAAAGGTTTAGTGCGAGAAGGGGTAGATGACCCAGGCGATGGCGACGCCGATTCCCAGAAACATCAGAAATGTCCAGGCGGCGGAGCGAGCGCGTTCTTCTGTGTTGCCGCGATGAAGAGCGCCGAGGGCTAACGACGACATCAGCGCGAAGAGGACCATCAATTGGAAGTGGGTGACTTTCATTGTGCGCGTGGATGTTTGGTGGACGGTAGGGGATTCGAACCCCCGGCCTCCTCGTTGCGAACGAGGCGCTCTCCCAGCTGAGCTAACCGCCCACGCGAAACTATTCTAGCAAAGCCTGAATGGAAGTGCGAAATTTGGTGCGGCGTGGTTGAGCGGTTTCGAGTTCCAGAGTTTCCCTGCTGCGACAAGTTTTATTGGCTCGAACGTGATCCGCGACGAGGCTGCGACCGCTACGTAGCCCGAACAATGGCCGGCCGCAGCCCACGCGTGTGGCGATCATCCCTTGTTATGCTTGAAGTACTCCACTTGCTGCAGGCGCTTCTCGGCTTCTTTTTTCGATTTGTATGGGCCGCCGAGATTTTTTCCCTTCTCGGAAAGCACTTTGTATCCGCCGCTTTCTTTTCTGATCATGGGTTGCCTCCCCAAGATTGGACTCACATCCAGGCCCTGGTTGCGGGCACCACAAATTTTCCCACGAGTGTGGGCGCGAACTGAATACCGCGATTTACTGAACTCGATAAGATACGAACCTTTAAGTGGGATGAACGCGTTTTCGGCGATATGCGTTGTATCCGAGAAGAGAGACGCGTACCATGCGCAAGGCTAGAAGTTCCCAACGGAATTCTGGACTATCGGTTTAATCGTTCGTACTTACGGAGGAGATACATGCAAATTAGAAGGCTGGTGTTCGTAGTTGTCATGCTCTTACTCGGGGGAATCGCGGTGACTTCGGCGCGTGCGGCCGACGAGCCCGCCGCTGGCACTTGGAAGGTGAACGTCGCAAAGTCCAAGTACAACCCGGGACCCGCGCCGCAAAGCAACACGACTACCATCAAGATCGAGAACGACACGGAAACCTATGACAGCGACATCGTGGATGCCTCCGGCGCCACCTCACATTCATCCTTCACTACCAAGCTCGATGGCACCGACTCTCCGGTCACTGGCAATCCATACGGCGACACCATCTCGGTTAAGCGCAGTTCACCTACTCACTACACGGCCACGATAAAAAAAGGCGGGGCGGTTACGATGACCGTGCACATAGTGGTTGCTGCGGATGGGAAGAGCCGTACGGCAACTTACCACGGGGTAAACTCGAAAGGCCAAAAAGAGCACGACGTCATCTTCTACGACAAGCAGTAGCTCGCCGATGGCCGCTCACGGTGTGCGCGGCCGAAGCAGCTCTTGCATTGTCGAGTGCCCCATCCTTCGCTGGTTTTGGGGAGGGTGGGGCACTTCATTTTTTGGCGGCGGCGATTTGCGCGGCGGCTGCGGCGAGAATTTCGTCCAGCAGCGCGGCGTTGGGAACGCTTCCTTGCGCTTGGAATTTTGAGCCTCCACCCTTCCCTCCTCGCGCGGGCACGGTCTGACGAAAAACTTCTGAGACGTCCACGCCGGCATTGGCTGCGCTGGCCATCACTATTGCGCCGTTCGCGCGCGATCCAAACACGGCTACGGTTCCGTCGTGTTTGGCTAGCGCGGATGCGACCAGGCGCAGGTAGGTGGCGTCAGCATCTTCGAAGATATGAGAGATGACGAGACGCGCGGGGGCGGCGCCGGTGGAGGCGTTGCTGGCCAGAACCGCGGCTTGGCGCATGCGCTCGGCTTCAAATCCGGCTAGCTGAGCGGCTTGCTTTTCGATTTGGCGTTGGCTGCTGCGGCGCTCGTCGAGGATTTTGGCCACCACTTCGGGGACTTCGGGCATGCCGCATCCAATGCGTTCGGCGGCCTGCGCGAGAAGTGCCCTGTCGGAGCGTGCCGCTGCCAGGGCGCGGTAGCCTGCCACGAACTCGACGCGCCAAGATTGCTTTTGCTTTTCGATTTTGCGCGGGAGTATCAGGCCGATTTGGCCGGTGCGGGTGACGTGGGTGCCACCGCAGGGTTGGCGGTCGAAATTTTCGATGTCGATGGCGCGGAGAATTCCCTCGCGATCCACGGTTTTGCGGATGCCTTGTGCGTGGAGTTCGGCGGCGGTGCCGTAACGGATGTGCACCGGGCGATCCTCGAAAATGATTTCGTTGGCGCGGCGTTCGGCTTCTTGCAAGTGGCGCGGGACGAGAGCGGGAGCGACGAGATCGATGGTGGAGACTTCGCGGCCCAGATGGAAGGAAACCGTGTCGAATTTGGCAGTCTCGATAAATGCGGCGGAGAGAATGTGCTGGGCAGTGTGCTGCTGCATGTGATCGAAGCGGCGCGGCCAGTCGATGGCGCCTGCTGCGGGCCCGACGGGTACCGGTTGCTCCGTGAGGTGGATAACGTCGCCGGCTTCGTTCTCACCGACTTCGCGGACGGTGACGCCGTTCAGCGTTCCGAGGTCATGCGGTTGGCCGCCAGAGGTGGGATAGAAGGCGGTGCGATCCAGCACTACGCGCCAGAGATTGGCGGCGGGTTCGCAGGAGAGGACGGTTGCCTGAAAGTCGTGCGTGAAGGAATCCTGATAGTAGAGCCTGTCGGTCATGCGGCGCCTTTGCGTTGAGAGCTCGGATGATTGTACGTTATTGAAAGCCGCCGTCAGAGTGGTTGTGCCACAGAACCTGACCCATGCACAGGCTCGGTCCATTCGCCATAATTGCGGAGAGCTTGGGATATATTCTCGTGGTGTTGTCCATTAAATCCCGGAAAATCGTGCCCCTGACCGGGTTGTAACGACAGGCGATCGGAACATCTGATGGCCTCCCTTAACCACACGGACTTAGGCGGCGCCGTAAAATCGCCATTCTAGTTGCTCGCACGATCACCCCGCCAACCACGATCATGAGTGGGCATCCGACGGTAGAAATCATTAGGTGCGGTAGCATTCTCCAGCCGTAATCGGCCCACAACCTGCCGCCTATCAACGTCATTAAAACTGCTGCGTTCACCGGACCATATAGGAAGCCCAAGGTGATCGTTGCAAGCATCTCCTGTTCTTTGGCTACTATTGCGACGACGCAACCAATGAGCAGGCCGAACAACAGACGCCCGATTAAGATGCTGGTGTTGAGCCAGAAAACGTAGATGTCCAGACGCGAGTGTTGCGGCATTACGTGATGTCTGCGGAGATCGAGAAAGCCAATTATCGCCCGTTCCGGCAACGAAGAGCCAAACCACAAGAGGACGCAGCCGCCAATGAGGGCGCCAACAATCGACCATGGTGCAATTAGGAATCCGGTGCCGACGAGACACACGACGGTTTTCGCGCTCTGCCGCCAATACCAACGTCGCGCCGATCCAATTCCGGACTTGGATTCAACGACGGAGAACTCCTCAAGAAGGTCTCCGGCGATAGATTCCGCGTGGTCATTGGAGGTGAACAGGTTTACCAGCCAAGCGGCGATGCGCGGAGGCTGAAACCCAGATTGGTGCGTCATGCGTAGCCCCCGATCACATCGAGACCATGGATCATTTTCCGAAGCGCGCGATGGGTGCGATTCACGGCTGCGACTCCGTTGGCGGTGACGCGGAAAAAGCGCTTCGATCGTCCACCACGCTCGGGCGTTGGCTCACCGAGCTGAGATTTGACGTATCCCTTTGCTTGCAGGCGGTCGAGGGTGGCGTAGACGGCG
>Ga0302324_100023293_pt1 | contig 11985 bp, 12 predicted proteins | sample Palsa_T0_1_FD_201949 | JGI IMG/M metagenome (GOLD analysis project Ga0302324, IMG submission 201949) | Peat permafrost microbial communities from Stordalen Mire near Abisko, Sweden - Palsa_T0_1 | ecosystem: Environmental > Terrestrial > Soil > Palsa > Peat permafrost | place: Sweden: Abisko... | reverse complement strand
AGGGCATAGATCGGCCAGTAGCGGCGGCGGCCGAGCGGTTCGTTGGCGCGCGGCGATACGTTGATCTGGATATATTGCCCGATCTTGGCACAGCGGTTGATCTCGGCGACCGCGGCCTGCGTGTCGTCCTGTCCGACCAGGATCGAGGCCTTCAATCGGGGTTCCCGGCTGGTCCAGTGCGCGAGCTGCCACTCATTGACGGCGCGCTGGATCGCGGCGCCGAATTCGAGATTTTGCTGCGAGAAGATGAACATATCGAGCACCTGCAGAATCCCGAACTCGACGTCGAACGGATCGAGGTGCTGCTGGCGCATGAAGGCGAGATCGGATCCGGGCGGGCCACCGGTCGGCGGCCAGGCGTCGCGGCGCGCGATCAGCGGCGAGGAGCGCGGATAGGGCGTGGTGCCCATATAGGGCGTGCGCAGATGGTCGCCGTAGCTCTTGAGATGGTCCTGCCAGCGCTTGGAGAGAAACGGATTGAGGTCGGAGCGCGCATGCAGGCTCGGATGGATATCGCAGTCGATGATCCGAAGCCGGCTTTTCGCGGTCGCTTCCTGCGCCAGCGCGGGGCGGTCGATGACGTCGCTCATGCGATCCTCCTAATTCAGATTCAACCGCGGAAAGGTTTCAAGCGGATTGTCGGCACACATGCGCGACACCAGGCTGGCGGGCAGATGCGGCGGTATCGCGTCGTCGCCATCGAACTGCCAGTGCGGATAGTCCGACGAAAACAGGAACATCCTGTCCGAACCGATCATGTCGATGATATCGGCCACGCCGGCGGCGTCGGGCGGACTGTCGAAGGGTTGCGTGGTCAGGCGGATGTGGTCGCGCATGATCGCCGCCGGCTCGCGATCGACCCAGGGCACTTCGACGCGGACGCCGCGCCAGGTCTTGTTGGCGCGCCACATGAAGGCCGGCAGCCAGCTGACGCCGGACTCCATCAGCACCACCTTGAGGCCGGGGAATTTCCCGAACACGCCCTCATAGATCAGGCTGAGCACCTGGGCCTGAAACGCCTGCGCCTCGGCGAGATAATATTCGTAGCGATAGGACGGCCAGCCGACCGAACTCGGCGCGCCGCGGTACTGGCTGCCGGCATGGATCGCGATCGGCAATTTGTGTTTCTCGGCGGCCTGCCAGACCGGCCAGTAGTGCCGCCGCCCCAGCAGGCTCTCGCCCTGCGCCAGCACCAGCACCGACACGAACCTGTGATCGCCGGCGCGGCGCTCGATTTCCTCGATCGCGAGATCCGGCGCCTGCAGGGGAACCACGATCGAGGCCCGCAGCCGAGAATCGCCCGCCAGCCATTCGGCCGCGATCCAGTCGTTGATCGCCTTGCAGAACGCCGCCGCCATATAGGGATCGTACACCGCCTGCGCGCCGTAGAGCACGTTGCAGATCGCGTGGCTGGCGCCGAGCTGGTCGAAGGTACCGCGCTGGAGCATCGCCAGATCGCTGCCGGGCTTGCGGTGGGCGGGCCGCCAGTCGGCGCGGCCGGACAGCGGCATGTTGGGCGGATAGCTGGTGAGATCGAGGCCGTCGATGGCCCGGCTCACCACCTGCTCCTTCCAGTGATCGTCCAGATAAGGCAACAGCGTGGTGCGCGTGCCGCCGACGGCGGGATGGATGTCGCAGTCGATCCGCGTGGCGGCCATAGACTGTCCCTGACTGACGTTTCCTGGATATCGTTTTTGGCGGCGCAGCTGCGCCGCGGCCCGAATGTGCCGCCGACGGGCCGTGAGCGCAAGGGCAAGCTTAGCCACGAGCCCCCTGGAACAAACAGGACAAATGTGCGGACCACGCCCGGCTCGGCGCTGCCTTTCAGAGCTCTGCCTTCGAAACCGTCACGCCATGCGAAATTTTTCCGCTGCCTCGGGCGGAATTGCGGGCTAGGCTGCGGGGGAAAAGCCGGCGGTACCGACGCGCCATGCCGTGTTGGGCCGCGTTTGCAAAAAACCTGAACGGACAAAAACCTGAACGGAGATGCCATGACGATCCTGATCCGCGGCGGCACGGTGGTGAACCACGATCATTCGTGGCGCGCGGATGTGCTGGTCGAGGGCGAGACCATCGTTGGGTTCGGTCCGTCGCTCACCGCACCCTCCGGTGCCGAGGTGATCGACGCCGGTGGTTGCTTCCTGATGCCGGGCGGCATCGATCCGCATACCCATCTCGAACTGGGCTTCATGGGCAGCGTATCGGCCGACGATTTCGAATGGGGCACCAAGGCCGCGCTGACCGGCGGCACCACGATGGTGGTCGATTTCTGCATTCCCGATCCCGGACAATCGATGCTGGCGGCGTATCAGGACTGGCGGCGCAAATCCGAGAAGGCGGCCTCCGATTACGGCTTCCACATGGCGGTGACGTCGTGGTCGAAGCAGGTGTTCGACGAGATGGAGATCGTGGTCAAGACCTATGGCATCAACACCTTCAAGCACTTCATGGCGTATAAGGGTGCGTTGATGGTCAACGACGACGAGCTCTACAACTCGTTCGCGCGCTGCGCCCATCTCGGCGCCCTGCCGCTGGTCCATGCCGAAAATGGCGACGTTGTCGCCCGCATGCAGGAAGCGCTGCTGGAACGCGGCGTCACCGGCCCCGAGGGCCACGCTTATTCGCGCCCGCCCGAGGTCGAGGGCGAGGCCACCAACCGCGCCATCATGATCGCCGACATGACCGGCGTGCCGCTCTATGTCGTCCATACCAGTTGCCGTGAATCGCATGAGGCGATCGCGCGGGCGCGGGCCGGTGGCAAGCGGGTCTATGGCGAGCCGCTGATCCAGCATCTGCTGCTCGACGCCGACGAATACGAAAACAGAAGCTGGGACCATGCCGCCCGCCGCGTGATGTCGCCGCCGTTCCGCGACAAGGCGCACCAGGCCAGCCTGTGGGCCGGGCTGCAGTCCGGCTCGCTGCAGGTGGTCGCGACCGATCACTGCGCGTTCACCACCGAACAGAAGCGTCTCGGGCTCGACGATTTCCGCAAAATCCCCAACGGCACCGGCGGGCTCGAAGACCGCATGCCGCTGCTGTGGACGGCCGGCGTCAACAGCGGCCGATTGACCAAGGAAGAGTTCGTCGCGGTGACCTCGGCCAATATCGCCCGCATCCTCAACATCTATCCGCGCAAGGGACGGCTCGGCATCGGCTCGGACGCCGATATCGTGGTGTGGGACCCCGCCGCCAGCAAGACCATCTCTGCCAAAAGCCAGGTGAGCCGGATCGATTACAACGTGTTCGAGGGATATGCCTGCACTGGCGCGCCCGTCGCGACGCTGTCGCGCGGCAGGATCGCTTTTGCCAAAGGCGATCTGCGCGCCGAAAAGGGCGACGGAAAATATGTCGAGCGGCCGCCGTTCTCGCCGGTCCATGTCGCCAATTCGACCTGGAAGCAGGCGACCGCGCCGCAAGCGGTGCGGCGACTGGATGTCACGCCGTGAGGTTATGAGGACAGCCGGCGGCTCCCGCGCCGGCTGTGCTCGACACCACCGACGCATCATTGGATCGTGTACTCATAAATCCAGCTTGGCCGGTGCGGCTGGCTCGATGTCCGCTATGACTCCGATGGCGACCAAATTCCGCGATGCCGCGAAATGACGCGATGTTCCAAAGGCGGAAGTCGTCGGACTGCCTATTCGATCACCTCGTCGGCGAGCGCAAGCAGCCTTGCGGGCACTTCGATTCCCAGCGTCTTTGCCGTCTTAAGATTGATTACGAACTCGAACTTGTCGGATAGCATGATCGGAAGATCACCCGGCTTTCCGCCCTTGAGAATCCGCCCCGCATAAACGCCCGCCTGACGATGACACAGGGCCAAGTCGGCCCCGTAGCTCATCAAGCCACCGGCCCCTGTAAACTCGCGCGCATAAAAGATCGTCGGCACCTTATAGCGCGCCGCCAGTGCAATCAGATGATCACGTTGACTGATGAAAAATGGATCAACGCCGACAATCAGAGCCCCGGACCGTTGTCGAGCCAACGCCGTAAAGACAGAGTCGAAATCAGCTATGGAGCTGGCGTTCACAATATCAATGTCAAGTCCAACTCCCACTGCCGCTAGTTTTGTTTCCTTGGTCTGCAAATCTGCATTCGTATTGTTCGGATTCACCAGAAAGGCGATTGAGGCGACTTTCGGTACGAGTTCGCGCAACAGCTCAAGTCTTTTCGCCCCGAGCGCGACGGCAAGAAAACCGACCCCTGTAACATTTCCACCCGGCCTGTTGATACTGGTCACGAGACCCGACTCAACCGGATCGCTGCCAATGGCAAAAACGATTGGAATTGTCGACGTCGCCGCCTTGGCAGCGAGGGCTGCAGTAATTGGACTTGCAACAATCACCGCCACTCGGCGGCTCACAAGGTCAGCCGCCACCTTTCGCAAGCGATCGTATTGGCCTCCCTCCGCCCAGTGGTATTCAATGAGGACATTCTGGTCCTCGACATATCCAAAGTCGCCTATGCCCTGTCGAAATGCATCTGCATAGCGCTGGTCGGTCGTAAAGTTGCTGAGAAATCCGATCACTGGCATTGGCGGCTGCTGCGCACGCACGGCAAGCGGCCAAGACGATACAGCGCCGCCGAGAAGCGTGATGAATTTCCGCCGTCGCATGTGCCACCCATATGGACCGCGCCTTGTGCGATCCCAAAGCCTAGCATTTTGCGGCTAGGCGGCGAGCGATAAATTGCACCATGCCCCTGCTGTGGACATCGGGCGTCAACACCGGCCGGCTCACCAAGGAAGAGTTCGTCGCGGTGACCTCAGCCAATATCGCCCGCATCCTCAACATCTATCCGCGCAAGGGACGGCTCGGGATCGGCTCGGACGCCGACATCGTGGTGTGGGACCCCGCCGCCAGCAAGACCATCTCTGCCAAAAGCCAGGTGAGCCGGATCGATTACAATGTGTTCGAGGGATTTGCCTGCCCTGGGCGCCCCCGTCGCCACGCTGTCGCGCGGCAGGATCGCTTTTGCCAAAGGCGATCTGCGCGCCGAGAAGGGCGACGGAAAATATGTCGAGCGGCCGCCGTTCTCGCCGGTCCATGTCGCCAATTCGACCTGGAAGCAGGCAACCGCACCGCAAGCGGTGCGGCGCGCGGAGGTGACGCCGTGAGGTACGCCTCTCGCGCTCACCGTGTTGGTCCCGCGTCCGATGCGGTGAGGTCGAGCTTGCCTGGACCGGCCGGGTGACTGAAGGCCGCGTTCCTGGGCCTGGCCATCTTCGCCATCTGCTTGAGCATGAAGTGAGGGGCAATCCGGCTCATCGCCTTCAGCACGTTGCTGAGGCCGGGGCGGATTTCCAGCCTGCCCGCTTCGATGCCGGCGATCGCGCGCCTGGCGAGCTCCTTCACGTCCATTGCCTTCTGCCCCTTCATCTCCTCTGCGAACTCACCGCGCAAGAGCGGCGTCTCGACGGCGGGCGGAGCCAACTCGATCACGGTCACGCTGGTGCCATCGAGCTGCACGCGCAGCGATTGGGTGAATGAGTGAAGTGCTGCCTTGGTGGCGCAATAGACCGGCGACAGGGGTAAGGGAATGAAGGCCAGACCGGAAGAGACATTGACGATCAGCGCGCCGTTGCGGGTTTTGAGGTGTGGCAGGAACTGTTGAACCATTCGCACCGGCCCGCTCAGATTGATTTCAATTTCGCGCGTCACATCGTTCAGGTCGCGATCCCTGTTGAGATTCAGGTTCCGCATGATCCCGGCATTATTGATCAGCGTATCGAGCTCCGGAAATTGCGCGACCAATTTGTCGTGCAGCGCCGCGATCGCGCCGGGATCGCTCACGTCGCTCTTGAAAGTGTGAACGCCGGGTAGCTCCCGCTGGACGGCATCGAGCTTTTCCTGATTGCGGCCAGTAACGATCACCTGATTGCCGCGTTGGTGAAGCTGCCTGGCCAGTTCGAGGCCGATGCCGCTGGTTCCGCCGGTTATCAGGATGGTCCTTTTCTCCAGTTTCACGGGAGGCTCCTTGCAGTTCGTTGATCGGGCTTGCTTGAGCGCAATCTAGGCGTCACACTCTCCAAACGAAAGAAGGCACCTGAAAGTTCTATACTTACCAAAAAGAGAGTGAAGCAAATGCGGAAGATTTCGCAGTTCACCGGGCCGCAAATCGCGATGGCGAAGATTTATGCCGCCAGCACGCCTCCCGACGACCTCGATCCGAGGATTGAAGCGCTGGTCAATGACCTGATCGGCCGTGTCGCCGACAAATGGACGATGCTGGTTCTCGAGGTGCTGGCGGAAAAAGGCGAGTTGCGATTCACGCGCCTGAGCGAACTGGTCGAAGGCGTCAGCCAGAAGATGCTGACCCAGACCTTGCGCCAGATGGAGCGCGACGGCCTGCTGAAGCGAACCGTGCATCCGGTCGTGCCGCCAAAGGTCGAATACAAATTGACGCAGCTCGGCATGAGCCTTGGCGCCGCCTTTTGCGGGGTATGGGTCTGGGCGGCGGAAAACCTCAAGCAAGTCGAGCGGGCCCGCCGCAAGTTCGACAAACAGAGCGGGACGGACTGATCGGATCAGCGTCCGTCAAATCACGCCGGCCAGTAAAGTCCGCGCGCTAGATCGCGCCGGCCTTGCCGGTCGCCTTGTCGGCGAGCGCCACGGTTTCGAAATATTGAATTCTGGGATCGTTGCCGTAGCGGGCGCGAATGCCGTCGCGCCAGGGGCCGCTGTAGAACGCCTCGGCCGCGGCCTGGCTTTCCCACATATAGACGCCGCCGGCGACGTCGCCTTCTTTCCGGCAGATGAACTGCTTGCGGACGAAGCCGGGCGCCCCGAGGAAATCGGGCGCGATCCTGGTGAAGTGTTCGCGGCACTCCTCGAGCCCGATCGATTTCGGCAAATCATAGAGAACAATGGCTGTGATCATCGACGTTCCTCCCTTTCTTCTTTGGTTGAAATCAGGCTGCCGTCACCCCGAGATAGGCTTCGCGCACATTCGGGTTGACGGCGAGTTCAGCGGACGGCCCCCATAGCACGATGCGGCCGGTATCGAGCACGAAGCCGGTGCCGGCCAACCGGAGCGCGGTTGCGACGTCCTGCTCGACCAGAAGGATGGACAGGCCGGCGGCGCGGTTGATCTCAATCAGCGCCTTGCTCAACTCGCCGACCAGTTTCGGGGACAGGCCGAGCGACAATTCGTCTATCATCAGCAGGGTCGGGTTGGCCATGAGGCCACGGCCGATCGCGCACATTTGCTGCTCGCCTCCCGACAGGGTGGCGGCGTCCTGATGGAGGCGCTCGGCCAGTTTCGGAAATGTAGCCAGAACAAAATCGAGATCCCGGTTGATGACTGCGCGTCCGTCGGCGCGCAAATAGCTTCCCATCAGCAGATTTTCCCGCACCGTCATGCCGGCAAACAGCCGCCTTCCCTCCGGCACATGCGCGATCCCGCGGCGGACGATCTCCTGCGCCGGCAGGCCCAGCACATTCCGGTCGGCAAACAGGATGGTTCCCGCCGTCGACTTCGCCATCCCCGACACCACACGAAGCAACGTCGTCTTGCCGGCGCCGTTGGAGCCGATCAGGCAGACGATTTCACCGGCTTTCACCGTCAGACCCACATCGTGCAGCACCTGGACGTCGCCGTAGCCACCGCAGAGCCCGGAAGCTTTCAGGAGATCGACCATCAGCCTGCGGCCTCCGCTTGACCGGCATAGTCCGCGCCCAGATAGGCCTCGACCACCTGGGCATCCCGGATGACATCGGCCGGCAGCCCATCCGCGATCAGGGATCCCTGATGCAGCACGATGATGCGCGACGAGGCCCGCATCACCACCTTCATCAAATGCTCGATCAGGAGAATGGTGATGCCCCTTGCGGCGATCGCCTTGATCAGGTCGAGCGCGCCCTCGATCTCGGTGGCGTTCAATCCGGCATTGACCTCGTCCAGCAACAGCAGGCGCGGATTGGTGGCGAGGCCCTTGGCCAGTTCCAGCCGCTTGCGCCCCGGCAGTGTCAGTTGCGACGCCGGCATCGCCGTCATGGCCGTGAGACCGACGAAGGCAAGGCACTCCGCGGCACGGTCCATCGCCTCGGCGACACTCGCAGACCTGCCGGCGAACATCGCACCCGCCGCCACGTTCTCCAGCACCGTCATGCGCGGAAACGGCTGCACGATCTGGAACGTGCGTCCGATACCGCGCCGCGCGATCCGATAGGCGGGCGTGGCATCGATCCGCATGCCCTCGAAAAAGATTTCTCCCTCGTCGGGCCGCTGTACACCGGTGATGACGTTGACCAGCGTGGTCTTGCCGGCGCCGTTGGGACCGATCAACCCGACGATCTCGCCCCGCGTCAGTTCGAGCGAGACATTGTTCAGCGCGACCAGGCCCCCATAGCGCTTGGTCACGCCGGCGATCCGCATCAGCGGCGCCAGCGCGGTGGTTTCTTGCGCGGTGGGTTCTTGCGCAGTGGCGCTCATGACGGCACCACCGGCGGCGCCGCGCCGCCGACGCCGCCGGCGCGCCCATACGCACGCAGCCTTTCGATGCCGCGTCCGACGCTGCCGAGCCCTCCCGGCATGAACACCAGCAACGCCACGATGATGATGCCGAGAATGCCGGCGTGGAAGTTAAGCACGTTGCGCCACACGAATTCTTCCAGCACGAGGAAAATGATCGCGCCCGCGACCGGTCCGAAAATGGTGCCGACGCCACCGATGAAGGCCATGATAATCGGCTTGATCGACAACAGATCGTCGAACGCGTCGGTGGGATCGATATATCCGATCCAGGTCGCATAGATCGCGCCGACCAGGCCGGCGGTGGCGGCGGAAGCCGCGAAGCCCAGGATTTTGGTCGCGAGCGTATTGACGCCGAGCACGATCGCGGCGTCCTCGTTCTGCTCGATGCAGCGCATCGCCCAGCCGAGACGGCTGCGCCAGATCAATGCGGCGAGGCTCACCGTCAGCACCGCGGCAGTCAGCATGCTGACATAATAGAGGCGCGTCTGCATATCGACATTGACCACGCCCGATGTCGGCATGTTGAGGCCCATGCCGCCCCCGGTCAGCGCGGTGGCGGCATTGGTGATCTCGCGCAGCACCGCCGCCAGCACCAGGCTGGCGACGGCAAAATAATGACCGCGCAGCCGCAGGATCGCCGGCCCCACCAGCAGCGAGAACACCGTGGCAGCGGCCGCCCCGAACAGCCAGGTCACGGGCAACGGCAATGAACTCGCCGCGCGCAGGATGCCGGACGCATAGGCCCCGATTCCGAAAAAGGCGGCGGTGGCGAAGGATGGATAGCCGGTGAAGCCGCCGACGATGTTCCAGGACGACGCCAGCGCGATGTACATGAAGGCAATGGTGGTCAGGCGCAGCAAGTAATTCGTCGCGGTGAACGGCAGGATGACCACGACCAGCGCGAGGACGCCGAGGCCAAGGAGCGCGGTCGGAATTCGTTTCATACGAATCCCCGCTTGCCCATGATGCCGTTGGGCCGAAAGATCAGCAGCAGGATCAGCACCGTAAACGACAGCGTCAGCGAATGTTCCGGGCCGAAGAACAGCGCCCCGAAACTTTCGAGCACCCCGAGCACGAGACCGCCGACCAGAGCGCCGGAGACGCTGCCAAGACCGCCAAGGACACAGATCACGAACGCCTTGCCGAGATAGGTGGTGCCGGCCAGCGGCGAGATCGGAAAGATCGGACTGAGCAGCGCGCCGGCGGCCCCCGCAAGCGCCGCGCCCAGCGCAAAGGTCACGGCGAACACTTTCGTGGTGTCGACGCCCATCAATGTCGCGGCGTATCGGTCCATTCTGACCGCGACGATGGCGCGGCCGACGACGGTGTGGCGCAGCAGCCAGTACAGCAGGCCGACAAACAGCAACGCAAACAACATGCTGGCCAGGCGGTCGACCGGCACGATCAGGTCGATCGATGGAAACGTATCGGAGAGATCGATGATGCCGAGCGGCGGCTTTAAACTCACTTTGCGGAAATTCGCCGCAAACGCCACCAGCATCAGATTGTCGAGCAATAGCGCGAGACCGAAGGTGGTGGTGAGCGTGACCAGCACCGGCGCTTCAATCACCCGGTTGATGATGGTCAGCTGCACCGCATAGCCGAGTATGAACAGGACCAGGGCCGCAAACGGCGCAAACAGATAGGGATGGATGTCAAGTTTGGTGTAGGCAAAAAACGCCAGATAGGCGCCGAGCACGATGAAGGATCCGTGCAGGATGTTGATGACGTTCAACACGCCCCAGACCAGGGAAAACCCGACGGCAATGCAGGCGTAAAGGCCGCCGAGCAGGATGCCGTTGATGAGGATCTGGACGTACAGCACCGGGCCTTTTCCGCTCCCGTTTTCAGCGAACCCCGAGCTTGAGATCGCCGCCCTTGATGACGTCAGGATAGATCACGACCGGCTTGCCGTTCTGGATCTGGAACACCGGCGGCACGTAGGAAATCGCCTGTCCCACGCCGTTGAATGACAACGGCCCGAAGAAGGTGTCGAATCCGCCCTTGACCAGCGTTTCGCGAACCTTGTCGCGGTCCACGGTACCGGCTCGCTCGATCGCCATCTGCAACACTACCCCGACCGAGCTTCCGGTCGCATTGGTGAAATCCGGCAGCGCGTTGAATTTTTTCTGGAACATCTCGGTGTATTTGACCGAACTGCCGAACACGTCCTTGCTTTCGTAGCGCACCGCCGGATGCCACCATGTCGCGCTGGTGACGTTGTCCGCCAGCGGCCCGGTGGCGTCGATGAATTCCTGATAGGCCGGCGCATTGATCATGGTCACGATCTGCGCCTTGATGCCGAGGTCGGCCATCTGCTTGCGGATCAGGATCATGTCGTTGATGTAGCCGGTGGCGATGATCCAGTCCGGTTTCGCCGCCTTGATCTCCGTCAGGGCCGAGGCGTGATCGAGCGTGTTGATGGCGTATTTCTCGAAATACACGATTTCGAGGCCGCGCTTCTTCGACGACTTTTCGAACTCCTGGCCCAGCGCCAGCGGATAAAGATCGTTGCGGGCAAGGATTGCCACGCGCTTGACGTTCGGCGCCCTGGCCTTGACGATATCGGCCATCGGCTCGCTCAGCGTATCGTTGGCGGTGAACGTGCCGAACAGATTCTTGTAGCCCTGATCGTAGACTTCGCTCGACGACGCCGTCGGCGCCAAGGTTGGAATGCCGTAGCGTTCGGACACCGTGCTGGCGGCCTTGGAGGCGCCTGAGCCGAACGGCGAGAACATGAAGTCGACCTTGTCGTCGGTCGCGAGCTTCTCGGCGAGCTGAACCGCTTTCGGCGTCACCGACTGATAGTCGTAATAGACGATCTCGATCGGGCGCTTGACCGCGCCGACCGCGATGCCGCCGGCGGCATTGACGGTGTCCTTCCACAGCTCATAGCCCTGCTGCAGCTTCACACCCTCCGGCGACAGCGCGCCGGTCAACGGCAGCGGCGCGCCGATCCGGATCGCAGGTTCGGCGGCCAGGCCGTTTGTCATTATTCCCGACACCGTCAACGCGGCCACGGCCGCGCGCGCGGCGACGCGGAGCGCGGTCGCGCCTGGTAGCGTCAAAACACCGAGGCGCACAGTTCTGAAATTCATGACCCGCTCCTGTTATGACCGGCCCGGTCGCCGCCGCTTCGTTGCCGCCCTCTCGTTGCCCCCTTTCAGAGGCAAGCGTTGTGCCAGATCATATATGATATGATCGCCGTGCACGATGCTTGCTTGGGGCTGCTCGGGGCCGCATCAGCCGACCCAGCCTCGCCGCAAGATTGGGTAGGCGGAGCAAAAGGAATAGGCAAACAAGCAATAATTGCCAAGAGCTGGACCTGGTTGAAATTTCGCCCGCATGGAAAAGCCATGCTAGAAATGGCATCGTCGGCGACATTCCGGCCGACATCATATATGATTTTGCGATGAGCCTTGCTTCCGTTGCCACTGTGCTGCGCGGTGACCGAACCTCAACGCCGGAGGTGATCGCCGACGTGATCCGCACCCTGATCCTGCGCGGGCA
>Ga0302324_100023288_pt1 | contig 11986 bp, 9 predicted proteins | sample Palsa_T0_1_FD_201949 | JGI IMG/M metagenome (GOLD analysis project Ga0302324, IMG submission 201949) | Peat permafrost microbial communities from Stordalen Mire near Abisko, Sweden - Palsa_T0_1 | ecosystem: Environmental > Terrestrial > Soil > Palsa > Peat permafrost | place: Sweden: Abisko... | reverse complement strand
CGCTGGGCGGCACGGTGACGCTGTGGTTCGCGGGGCCCAACTCGACGACGCTCACCGACAATGGGACGGCTGGGCCGTTCGACCTCAACGGCGACTTCACCGCTGCTGGGGGCCGCGACTCGGTCCTCTCCTTGCTTTGCGTGAGCACCAACCCGCCGCTCTGGCTCGAGGTCTCGCGGGCAAACGACTAGCTGTCGACCTGAACCGTGTCGCGTCCCGGGGGCACTCGCGTCGTCGTTCTGCTCTCCCTGCTCGGGTCGCTCGGGCTCGCGTGCCAATCGGGTCCAGTCGTGTCCATCGGGGCGAGCGGCACCAGCGGTGTGAGCAGCTCTTCAACGGGCACCACCACGGCGAACGGCGCCTCGAGCTCCGGCAGCACTGGAGGCTCGAGCGTGGGAAGCGCCACCGGCACGAGTACTGGCACGGGCACCGGCACGGGTACGAGCTCCGGTGGTCGTCCCGACTCCGGTATTCCCTGTGGCCCCGGCCGGGTCTGGTTCGGCGATGCCTGCCTCGCCGGCGATTGTTCGCAGGCTCCGCTCGAGGCCTTCTGCCCGCTCGCCGACGGCGGCGTCGGCAACTGCATCGGCACCAGCTGTGAGCAGGACCCCGTGGGCGCCACCGGCTCCTGCAACATCTATGGCGTCTACTGCCCGACCAACAGCCGCTGCACGCCAGAGACGCTTTGCGCTCCCAACTGCTACCTCGACGGGACTTGCCAGTGGGACGGAGGGATCTGCGGCGACGGCGGAACTTGCGGCGACGGCGGAACCTGCGTCGAGGGCCTGGGCTGCGTAACCTACTGCACCGACGGCAGCGAGAACATGGCCTGCCTGCTCGACGCCGGCGAGGCTCCCTCCAGCCGCCCGGATGTGCTCGCCTGGGTCGGGGCTTGTTGCAGCGGCGCATGTGCCGACCTCAGCGCGACCCCGATCACTGCGGGAGCTGCGGCATCCGGTGCGACTCCGATCAGGTCTGCGTCGACACTCCGGAGCGCTTCTCGGTGGTCGAGCAACAGTTCGGACCGGGCGTGGAGAGAGGGAACGGCGTCTGCGTCTCCCCGAGCACGTGCACGGCGGACAACAACGGCAGCGCGTGTGCGCTTGCGGGTGGGGCCGCAGCGGGCATCTGCTGCCTGGGCGTGTGCGTCGATCCGTCAGTGGATTCGCTCAACTGCGGCTTCTGCAGCTGGGAGTGCGGGTCGGGCCATAGTTGCGCCCTGGGGGTGTGCCTCGGAACGGGCCCCGGCGACTGTTCCCTCGGAACCACCTTCTCCCAGGTTGAGGGGCTCTGCCTGCCGTCGACATGCGCGCCGGGCTCGGTCGGAACGGCCTGCCTCGTTCCCAACCAAAAATGCCGATTCGCTTCCCTTGGAGAACGGCTGCGGGGAGTGCGGAATCACGTGCCCAGGCGACGGGGGGTGCGACCCGATCACGAATCCCTGTCCGGAGGGAACCTACTGCGCGGCCCAGTTCCCCGGTGACCGGCCAGTCTGTCAGGTCGCGAGCTGCGATGCCGCCAGCGGGGGCGAGGTCTGCGCTTTCGGATACGAGCCGTATCCCCTCTGGAGGGCCGGAGTCTCTCTTAGTGCCGTCTGCTGCGGTGACCAGTGCGTCGACCTGGCCCAGGACCCCATGAACTGCGGAGCTTGCGGCCAGACGTGCCCGAGCGGGATCTGCACCGCTGGGTACTGCTTCGAGCACTCGCCTGACAACTCCTGCCTGCAGACCTGCGGACCCCTGGCCGTCTGCGCTGCGGGGCAGTGCCTCGACAGCCTGTGCATCATCGTCGGCTACGGAGTCTCGCGCTGGGCCCCCTGTGCCGCCGAGGACGGAACCGTTGGACAGTGCTGCGGTAGTGGAGTCTGTGCCGACATCGCCGACGACCCGCTCAACTGCGGCCTGTGCGGCGTCGCCTGCCCGCTCGGGCAGACCTGCAGCGGCGGCACCTGCAGCGGCTCGCCCGCATGCGGGCCCGGCCATCTCGGCGAGTGGTGCAACCGGGACGCGGGGCCGTTGTTCGCGTGCTGCCCCGGGCTGGGCTGCATCGACACCTCGAGCGATCCCTCGAACTGCGGCAGGTGCGGACAGATCTGTGACCGATCCGCGGCCTGCGCCAACGGGGTCTGCCAGTGACTCCCGCCCCGCTCATCTCGAATGTCTCCGACACCGCGCGCTGGGTGGCGATCTATCGCGCCCAGGAGTCGGCGCGTCCCGACGCTCTGTTTCACGATCCGCTGGCCGACCGCCTGGCCGGCGAGCGCGGCCGAGCCATCGCCGCGACGGCCCCATGGCAGATGCGCAGCGGCTGGACCATGGTGGCCCGCACCGTCCTCATCGACGCCCTCATCCGCCAATCCCTCGCCGAGGGCTGCGATCGGATCATCAACCTCGCCGCCGGGCTCGACACGCGGCCCTACCGGCTGGCGCTGCCGCCGGAGCTGACCTGGATCGAGGCCGACCTGCCTGGAATCATCGCCGAGAAGAATGAGCTCCTGGCCTCGGAGAAACCCGTGTGCCGGCTCAGCCGCGAGAGCGTCGATCTCTCCGACGCCGATGCCCGTGGCAAGTTTCTGGCCCGGGCCACCGAAGGGGCGACCCGCGTTCTCGTCATCAGCGAGGGGCTCCTGGCCTACCTCACTGACGACCAGGTGCGCGCGCTTGCGAATTCGCTGGCCGCGCTGCCCGCCATTCGCTTCTGGATCATCGACCTCGCCTCGCCGGCGGTCCGCGACATGATGAAGAAGGGAATGGGCCGCCAGCTCGTCAACGCGCCCATGCACTTCGGTCCGCCGAACGGCGTGGCCTTCTTCGAGCAGCTCGGCTGGCGCGTGCGCGAGATTCGCCAGATGATGAAGGAAGCCGTCCGGATCCGCCGCGCCCCGTGGTTCATCCGATTGGCGACGCTCATGCCGGAGCCCGATCCGCGCAGTCTGGGCCGGGCGCGCTGGGGTGGGATCGTCCGGTTGGAGCGCCCAAGCGTGTAGGGGCTACACCCCTAGCTCGCGCTGGATCTCTTCCCAGCGCGCGTACAGCTTCTCGAGCTCCGCGCTGGCGTGTCGGTGGGTGTCCATGTGCGGGCGGGCGCGCTCGAAGTCCTGGTACAGCTCGGGGTCGGCCAGCGCAGCCTGGGCGGTCTTGTCCTCGGCTTCCAGCTCGGCGACGCGGCGCTCGACCTGGGCCAGCTCCTGGCGCAGCGGCTTCTCGCGGGCGTGGCGATCGTTGCGGGTGGCCGCTTCGAGGCGCTTGCGGTCGCCGCCGGCGCCACTGGAGTGGCCGGCGCTACCAGAGTGGCCGGCACGGCCGCCGTCGCCACCAGAGGGCGCGGCGCGGGCTTCGAGCTTGGCGCGTCTCCGCAGCCGGTCGAGGTGCTCGTCGAGGTTGCCGGGCTGGATCTCGACGGTACCTCCCCCGACGTCCCAGATGTGGGTGGCGAGCTGGTTCGCGAAGCTGTGGTTGTGTGACACGAACACCAGCGTGCCGGTGTAGCCCTTGAGGGCCTCGATCAGCGCCTCGGACGACGTGAGGTCGAGATGATTGGTGGGCTCGTCCATCAGGAGCAAATTGCGCGGCACGAGCAGCAGCTTGGCGAGGGCCACGCGCGCGCGCTCGCCGCCCGAGAGCACGCGGATCGGTTTCTCGGCGTCGTCACCCGAGAAGAGGAACATCCCCGCCAGCGAGCGGATGTAGGACTCGGGCCGCTCGGGCGCGAGCGCCCACAGGGTCTCGAGAATCGTCTGCTTGGCCTCGTCGCCCTCGCGCGAGTCGAAGTGGTGCTGCGCGTAGTAGCCGAGCTGGACGGAGTGGCCCAGGCTCACCTCGCCCGTGTCCGGCGCGAGCTCGCCCGCGATGAGCCGGAGCAGGGTGGTCTTGCCGGCCCCGTTGGCGCCGATGATGCCGATGCGCTGGCCGCGCAGGACCGAGGTGCTGAGGTCGCGGTACAGGACGTTGGGGCCGAAGGCCTTGGAGAGGTGCTTGATCGAGACCACCTCCTTGCCCGAGTGCGGCACCTGGCCGAAGCGGAACCTCAGCGTCGCCCGGTGCTCGAGGGTCGAGACGTCCTCCATCTTGTCGAGCAGCTTCTGCTTGCTCTGGGCCTGGCGCGCCTTGCTGGCCTTGGCCCCGAAGCGGTCAATGAAGTCCTGAAGCTGGGCGCGCTTGGCGCCCTGGCGCTCGGCCTGGGCCTCGAGCTGGGTTTCCTCGAGGGCGCGGGCCGCCAGATAATGGTCGTAGTCCCCCGGATAGCTGCGCAGGCCCTCGGGCTCCAGCGAGAGCACCCGCTCGATGTGGCGGTTGAGAAACTGGCGATCATGGCAGATGAGCAGCAGCGCCCGCTGGCTCTGGCGCAGGAAGTCGTCGAACCATTCCTGGGTCGGGACGTCAAGGTGGTTGGTGGGCTCGTCGAGGAGCAGGATCTCGGGATCCTGCAGCAGCAGCGAGGCCAGCACGGCGCGCATCTTCCAGCCGCCGGAGAGCTCGCGCAGCGGCCGATCGAGGCGCCGTTCGTCGAAGCCGAGGCCCACCAGGATGGCCTCGGCGTGATGGCGGCCGAAGCGCTCCTCGAAGTGGTCGAGCGCCGCGTGCAGGTCGGACAGCTCCTGGGCCAGGTCGAGCTGGGCCTCCTCGGTGTCGGCCTTCTCGAGCGCGGTCTGAACGTCGGTCAGCCGCTGCTCGAGCGCGCTGCGCCCCGGCACCTGAGCGAGGACCACGTCGATGAGCGGACCGTCGGGAATCTCGGCCACTTCCTGCGGCAGGTAGCCGACGCGCGCGCCCCGGACCAGCTGCACCTGTCCGCGGTCCGCGCTCTGCGTTCCCGCCAGGATCTTGAGCAGCGAGGACTTGCCGGTGCCGTTGGGGCCGATCAGTCCGACCTTGTCGTGCGGCCCGACCGTGAAGGACGCGTCCTCGAAGAGGATGCGCGGCCCGAAGCCGAGCGCGAGGTCTTTGACGCTGAGGAGGCTCATGGGTGCGAGCCTCGTATATCAAACACGAGCGCGGGGCCCACCGCTGCTCGCGGGGGAGCCTAGAACATCTGCCCTTCGCCCGGCTTGAGCTCGACGACCTTGGTCTTCACCTTTCGCGCCTTCAGCGCGGCCCGCAGCTTCTCGGGGGTGCCGGTGAAGACCGGGAAGACATCGAAGTGCATCGGCACGATGACCTCCGGCTTGACGTAACTCGCCGCGAGCGCGGCGCCGTCGGCGTCCATGGTGAAGTGGCCGCCGATGCAGGCCAGCATGACGTCCACCTTGAAGCGATCCCCGATGCGATCCTTCATGTCGTAGAACGCGTCGGTGTCGCCCGTGTGGTAAATCGTCGGGCCGTTGGCGATCTGGATCACGAAGCCGACCGGGGTCCCGCCGTACACGAGTTTGCCGTCGCCGGGATCGAAGCCCGAGCTGTGGATCGCCGGGACCATGGTCACCGTGATCTCGTCGTCGAGGGCGACCGGGCTGCCGGGCTGCCCGAGTGTGTCGAACCCCGCTTGCTTTTCGGGATAGCCGGCGGCTTTGAGCAAGTTGCCGAGCTCGAAGGCGGCAACCAGCTTGGCGCCGGTGGCCTTGCCGAGCGGGATTGTCTCGCCCACATGGTCGAAGTGTCCGTGGCTGACGAGGATGTAGTCGGCCTTGCCGAAGGCGGCGACGGGATCGGCCTCTCCTTTGAGCGGGCTCTTGGGATTCTTGAGCCAGGGGTCGATGGCGATGACCTTCCCCTTGGGGGTCTCGATCTTGAAGGCCGATTGCTCGTACCAGGTGATCTTGGTGTTGGGCGTGTGGTGTGCCGCTGTCGCGGCGAGCGTCGCGAGTGCCAAGCTTGCGAGTTGCATGAGTCGTTCCTCCAATGAGGGGAGAGCCGGGGCGACTGTAGCCGAGCCAGTCTCGCGATGCAGCGCCAATCGGACTAGGCTTGCGCGCATGGATCGTCGGCCGGTTTCGAGTGCGCGACTAGCGATCGGTGTGGCGGTCTGCATCTACGCATGTGGCGGCTCTCCGCCTCTGAAACGCCCGGCCGCGGTCAATCATCGGACCAGCGACGCCCAGTGCTCGGAGCCTGTCGGTCCGGGCGATTGCGGATGCAGTAGTTGCATCGACGCTGGGTGTTGCTCGGCGTCTGAGTTCACGTGCACGAGCGACGCAACGTGCACCCAGGGAGTGAATGGTCGATGCATCTTAAACGGGGCAGTCGTAATCGCCGGTTGCAGTTGCACGTACGATGCGTGCAGCGGCGATAGCGATTGCCCAAGCGATGCAACCTGCGCGTGTCACGGCTCTCCGTATGCCTATGGCGGCAACTTCTGCGTTCCCAGTAACTGCCGCGTCGACTCCGATTGCGGTGCGGGCGGGTTCTGCTCTCCCTCAGGAGACTTGTCGGTCGTCGGCTACTACTGTCACACGCCACAGGACACCTGCACCAACGACGACGACTGCACTCAGGGCTGCGAGGGTCCTCCCGATGAGCCGCGGTGCGTCTATTCCAGCTCGGTAGGATACTGGCAATGCCAGTGCCTCCAGGAGCCCGTTTGAGGGGGACGCAATCTCGGCGACCCCCTCCCGGCCTCCCCCGCAGGCGGGGGAGGAGTGAGAGCTCCTACCGCACGAAGCCCTGGAAGTTCTGAAACCAGGTCAGCGACGCGGTTCGCACGACGGCTCCGTCCAGCGAGAGCGCGAACCATTCGGTGCGCAGCTTGCGCGCGCCGGGGAAATGGGCCGCAACCGCGTCGGCGTTTCCCTCGAGGCCGAGGAAGACGAAGGGCTCGCCAGGGGCGGGCAGATCATCCCACACGTCGAGCTGCGAGCGTCGCTCGAGGCAGGGGCCGAACCGCGCGTAACCGCCGTAGAAGGCCAGTTCCCCTGTGTCCTGGTAGTCGTTGGTGAAGAAGAAGGGAGCGGTTCCATTCAGGCGGGTCCGGATGGCATCGGCCAGGACCCGTCCCTCGTGGAATCGCGCCACCTCGACATTGGTGGCCGGGACGAAGCGCGGGTGTCGCAACTCGAGCCCCAGGACGATCACGGCCGCCACGGCTGCCGCGCTGGCGGCCACGCTCAGGGCCTGCCGCAGCTTCAGGGGAAAGGCCGAAAGGGCGGCGGCCGCGGCGGCGCACAGGGCCGGGTCGAGAAAGGCGGGCCAGTTGGCCTCGAACCTTCCACGCAGCGCGGCGTAGGCAAACCAGACGAGCGGCAAGAGCGTCAGCGCCGCCAGCCGCCGCGCCGCGGTGTTCTCGGCGCGCCACAGGAACGGCAGCGCCAGCAGCAGGGTCAAGGGGCCCGCTCCCAGCAGCTCGGTGCCGGCGAAAGCCAGGAGGGTTTCCGGCGCGAAGCCGCCTCCCGAGGCGTGGCGAATCTGGAAGGCGAGCGAGACGAAGTCGTGCGTCGCATTCCAGTACAGGCAAGGCGCGCACAGCGCGGCCGCGATGGCGAAGGCGATCCACCCCTCGCGCTTGCGAAGCCAGCCACGCGCCTCGGGATCCCGGAGCGCGATCAGGGCGAAGCCGGGCAGCAGCGTGGCGACCGAGTACTTGGAGAGGAACGCGAGGCCGAAGAGGGCGCCGGCCCATAGCAGATCGCCGCGCCGGGCGCGCAGCACGAGCCACGTGCCGCCTGCCACCGCCGCCGCGAGCGGCGCATCGGGCAGGGCCAGGGCGGAGGTGAGGACCGCCAGCGGCGCCACCGCCGTCAGAAATGCCGCGAGGATCGGGGCGCGCTCGTCTCCGGAAAGCTCCCGCGCGATGCCGGCACTGAAGAACACGGCCAGCCCGCCGCAGGCTGCGAAGGGAAGCCGGAGCCAGACTTCCGACTGGCCCAGCAGGCTGGCGGCGCGCAGCAGCCAGGCGACCAGGGGAGGGTGGTCGTAGTAGCCGAAGGCCAGCCGCCGCGACCACAGCGCGTAGTAGGCCTCGTCGCCGTAGAGCTCGAGGCCGAACGGCCACGCCACGCGCAACGCGAAGGCTGCCAGAGCTACTCCGATTGCCGGTCGCACCCAGCCACCCGACGCCACCCCTGGGCGGCGAGCTCGAGCAGCTCCAGTCTCAGCGTCGGGGGCCAGCGGTCAGGCGGCCTTGGTGACCTTGCCGGCCTTGAGACAACGCGTGCACACCCGGATGTGGGTGACTTCGCCGTGCCACACGGCCTTCACGCGCTGAAGATTCGGCATCGAGCGGCGCTTGGTCTTGTTGTTGGCGTGGCTGACGTTGTTGCCCACGAGGGGCCCCTTGTCACAGATTTCGCAGCGGGCTGCCATGGGAGCAACTCCTTCACATTCGAACCGGTGCTGTCCGGAGGGTCGCGAGTATAGTCAGGGCGGCTCGGTTGGCAAGCCGGGGTGGATTCGGGGTCCTTCATCCGGTTGGTTTCCTTGACCTTCCTTCGCAAGTGCGGGATTGATCTCGAAGAGTCGCTCCTCACCCGAGTTGAGGTTTTCAATGCCCCGCACGCTGCTCCTAGCGGACGACAGCATCACGATTCAAAAGGTCGTCGCCATCACGTTTGCCGCCGAGAACTTCACGGTGGTCACGGTGGACAACGGCGAGGATGCCTATGCCCGGGCCAGGGAGCTGCGTCCGGCCATCATCATCGCGGACGTCGCGATGCCGCGCCGCAACGGCTACGAGCTGGCGCATGCCGTCAAGTCCGACCCCGAGCTGCGGAACATCCCGGTCCTGCTGCTGGCGGGCACCTTCGAGCCGCTGGACCCGGCCAAGGCCACCGCCTCGCTGGCCAACGGCCACTTGGTCAAGCCGTTCGACAGCCAGGTGTTGATCGACAAGGTGAACGAGTTGTTGGGTGCCGCGCCTGCGGTGCAGGTGCCCGTGCCGGTTCCGGCCCCCGCGCAGGCAGCTGCTGCTCCCTCAGCCTTTGCTCCCCGTCCGGCTGCTCCACAGCAGCCAATGCCTCTGGGTGCACCGCGCCCGTCGATGCCCACCCCCGGGGGAGTGCCGCAGCGGCCGGTTCCGCTCACGCAGCAACCCATGGCGCGTCCACCGACCTCGCCTTTCGGCATTCCGGTCGCTCCCCAACATGCCGCACCCGCCGCGATGGCGCCTCCGCCCGCCGCACCCCGTCCGGCGCCTACCGCGCCGCCGTTCCAGGCGCCGCCTCGGGCCCCGCTTCCGCTCACGGCTGCATTCCCGAGCGCACCGTCGGCTGTTCCGGTGCGCCCACAGCCCGTGACGACTCCGCTGGCTCGGCCGACGACCAGCCCATTTTCCTCGCCCGCGGTGGTTCAGCCTTCGCCGGTGGCCTCGCCGCCGGCCGCGAGCCCGTTTCCTTCGCCCGCCGCGCCTCGACCCGCGCCGTCGGGACCGGCCGTCCCGGTCCCGTTTGCTCGCCCGGCCACGAGTCCGGCTGGTCCGCCGCGCGCGTCGCCGTTTCCTCCAGCTCCTGTTCCGGTCCCGGCGCCTGCCCCGTCCCCGACGACCAACCTCTGGGGAACTTCGCAGCCTGCTCGTCCAACCGCGCCCATGCCGATTGCTCCGGTGCCGCTCGCCGCACCGCGGGCGCCAGCGCCGGCCGTTGCCCCGCCGCCACCGGCCGCCCCCATGCCTCGCGTGCCCGCTCCGGCACCCGAGCGGCGGCCTGGAGCGTACACGCCAACCTGGGGCGAGCAGGGGCTGGGTTCGCCCGCTGCCCCGGTCGCGGCTGCGCCATCGGCGCCGGCGCCTCAGTTTTCGTCGGAGCTGTCGGTCGAGGTTTCAGGAATGGCGGAGGCGGCCGCGGCCGCGTCGGTTCAACCCTCGCCGGGCGAGATCTCCCTCGATGTGGCGATGGACGAGGAGACGCCCGAGCTGCTGCCCGAGATCGACGGCTTCGAGCTCGGTGGGTCGCAAGATCTCGACGTGAGCCTCACCGGCGGCGGCAGCCCCTTCGTCAGCGGTGCGCTCTCGGACTTCGCGCAGCAGGGAGGCGCCACCTCCAGCGACGGCCTCGAGTTCGACGACGGCGGTGCCGCGAATCAGCCTCTCGAGCTGGCTTCGCCGCATGAGTTTCTCGGCGGGGAGGATCAGCCCGGCGACTTCGGCGCCGACGCTTTCCCGGTGCCAGCGATCGCAGCCCCGGCTCGGGCCGCTCCCTCGGCTCCCCCCGCTCCAGCGTCAGCCTCGGCGGTTGCAGCTCAGGGTGCCTCGGACGGCGAGGCCGCGTTGCGGCAAGCGCTCAGCCAGGCTTCGCGCGAGGTCATCGAGCGCGTGGTCTGGGAAGTCGTGCCGCAGCTCGCCGAGATCATCCTGCGCGAGCATGTCGAGCGGATGGAGCAGCAGCGCTCGCAGGGGTAGTAGTGCCGGCGCCTGATGGCGCCGGCCCCGGTGCGCCTCGCTTCAGCAGCTACTTGCAGCCGATCGGATACGTGACTGTGACCTGAGCGCCGATCTTGGGGGGATCGGTGTTGGGATTGAAGACGATCGCATTGAGCGTTGCCTGGTAGGTCCAGTTGGGCTCGCCTGGTCCGGCGAGCTCGGTGATGACTGTCCCATCCACCGTGACGATGATGTTGTTTTGTCCCTCGGAAGGCGACCCGACCAGCGGATAGTAGGTGTGGGCGGTGATGGCCGAGGTCCACACCGAGGTGAGGGCGGTGGCCCATTTCGGATCGGAGGTGTTGAGCGCGAAGCCGTTGGTGGCCGAGATCATCTGCTGGATGCTCGGCGGCAGCTGCAGATAGTTCGAGAAGCCCGTGCCGGTGACGGTCTCAGTCGGATTGATGTAGTTCCAGGTGAAGAGGAACGGGTTCTGGAAGTAGGTCTCGAAGAAGTTGGCGTACCAGGTCGGGTTGTGGCTGCCCTTGCCCATATCGCTGCTGTCGGCCTCGTTGTCGCCGTTGTCGGTGATCGACGCGAAGAAGGAGCCTGGACGGAAGAAGTCGACCCCCGGCTGCGGGCCATGCTGCAGGGCATTGTAAAGCGCGAGGAAGAAGTGCTCGTCCCGGGGGGTTCCGGTCGGCAATTGCTCGTTCGGCACGCTGTCCCAAAACTTGGTGAGCGCCGTCGCGGGATCTGGCGCGTTCCCGCCCGGCGGCACGCTCGTGGGTGAGATGATGGTGGGAGTCGGACCCTTCACCGAGCAAGTGGGGCACGGCAAGAGGCGGCCGAACTCCGCGGTGGCGGTTGGAGCGTAGTCGTCGTCGGTCGTCAGTGCGATGCGGTAGTCGATGTTGGCCGCGGCTGCGATGAAAGTGGGAAGCTCGTCCGCGACATACAGTTGTTCGCCATTGCCCTGTCCCGGCGGTCCATCGTCGTCGACATCCATGATGAGGAGGACGTCGGCCTTGGGCGGCCCGACCACGAAGGAATCGCTCTCGGTGCCGGTCGAGACCGCCGCGCCGGTCAAGGGCAGAAGCACGTCGACCGTCCCGTCCGAGATCAGCAGCTGCGCGGAGTGGGTCCCGAGCGTGGTGGGCTCGAAGAACATCTCGTAGATCTGAGCCGCCGAGCCCGGCTGGATGGTGAGCGGCAGCGGGCCCGGACCGGCCGGAAACGAGAACTGCGGCACCACGTCCCCCGGGCCTGACTGGACCGTGAAGGACTGGACCGTCGCGGCGGTCTGGCACTCGTTGAAGATCGAGAAGGTACGGCTGGCGCTGGTGCACAGAACGCCGGCGTCATTCTCACCCACGTCGCCGAAGTTCAGGCCCGGGGGGGCGACGACCAGGCAGGTCGATTCGCTGGTGCCGGTCAGCGGCACGATTTGATTGGGGTCGCTCGGGTCGGAGATCGCGAAGCCCACCTCGGCCGAGAAGGCCTGACCCTGAGCCGTGGGCGAGAAGTCCAGCGTCACCGTTAGGTTGGAGTTGACCCGCGTCCCCGGGGCCGGAATCGTGATCTTGTGGGTGGTCGGGTCGGGCTGAATGCTCGTCGAGAGGATGTGGAAAGAGGCTGTCGCATCGTTCTGGATTCCAAGGCTCTGCACCAGGCAAATGTCGTTGCCCACGTTCTGCACCTCGAAGGAAAGCACCTGCGAGGTGTCGCCGACCTGCACGTTGGCGAAGTTGAGTGCCGAGGG
>Ga0302324_100023287_pt1 | contig 11986 bp, 11 predicted proteins | sample Palsa_T0_1_FD_201949 | JGI IMG/M metagenome (GOLD analysis project Ga0302324, IMG submission 201949) | Peat permafrost microbial communities from Stordalen Mire near Abisko, Sweden - Palsa_T0_1 | ecosystem: Environmental > Terrestrial > Soil > Palsa > Peat permafrost | place: Sweden: Abisko... | reverse complement strand
GCGCACCTTGCTCGCAAGCACAATCCGCATCGAGCGCCGGGCTCCGGCGCGGCCCCCCAGCGCCGTGCACGCGGTGGCGGCTGCGCCGCCGGTCGCCGTCAGCGCCGAAGTCCCGATCCTCCACGTCGCCCAGACGACGGCGCACGCGCAGCGGGCGTTGTTCGTGCCGTCGGAGCACCGTTACGAAGCCCGCGCGGTGCGGACGGCCTGGGTCCGCGCAGTTCTGCCGCCAAGCGTCGTCGCAACGCGCGCGGCGCCGGCTGTCCAGCCCGCTGCCGAACCTGCTCCCCAACCCGCGTCCAGCGCGACGACTGCGCCGGTGGCGGTCGCCGAAGCGCATGAAGCCGGTATCGGAAACTTCAGTGAGAACTATCCGGCGCAGGTCGATCCTCAGGCGCGCGGCTCCCTGTTCGTCGGCATCGCCGGCTCGGTGGTCCTGCGTGTCGACGTCGACGAAACCGGCCGCGTGACCGGCATCACGTTCATCCGCGCGCCGGTCGATCCGGCGCTCAAAGACGAGCTGCGCACGCGCCTGCTCGCCACGCGCTTCATCCCCGCCGCCTGCAACGGCCTGCGCTGCTCCGACACGATCGAGCTCCATAATTAAAGTGGATTCGCCGTCAGGCGAATCCGCCAGGCGAATGCACCTAATTCTTTTGGATGTCGAAAGGCAGGTCGAGTTCGGCGGCGAGTTTTTGCAGGCCGTCCCAGACCTTCACGTGGACCGGAACGCCGTGCTCGCGATGCTTGAGCGTGTTCTCGTACTCGATCTCGCCGGCCACGTAGATCCGGTCGTGACCCGGCGCCTTGGCGGATTCTTTGAACGCGCGCAGTTCGGTATCCATGTCGGCCTTGAACTGCGCCGGATCGCGGAATCCGTCGATCTTGAAGGCGGCGAAGAAGTGTGAGATCTTGCCGGGCTGCGGACCGTCGCTCGGCAGCGGCAGGTCGGCGCCGAACGCGCCGCCCGAGAGCACACCGCACAGGATGTCGACCAACAGACCCAGGCCGTAACCTTTGTGGCCGCCGTTATCGATGCCGTAGCCGCCCAGCGGCAGCAGCGCGCCCCCCAGCGCGACCTTCGGATCGAGCGTTTCGTGCCCGTTCGCATCGATCGCCCAGCCGGGATTCAAGGGTTTCTCCTTGCGTCCGTACACCTCGAGCTTGCCGCGCGGTACGGTGGTGGTCGCAAAGTCGAGCACGAACGCCGGCTCGTTCTGGGCCGGGATCGCGAACGCGAGCGGATTGGTGCCCAGCAGAATGTCGCGGCCGAAGGTCGGCGCGCCGTAACGCACCGTGTTGGTCGACGCGATGCCGATCATGTCGCGGTCGAGCGCCATCATGGCGTAATACCCGGCGATGCCGTAGTGGTTCGAGTTGCGCACGGCGCCGAAGGCGGCGCCGGTCGTACCGGCTTTCTCCAGAATGCGCTCCATCGTCCGTTTGGCAACCGGATGACCCAGACCGTTCCCGGCGTCGACCAACAGCGACGTCGCCGTTTCGCGCACGGTGGTCACGGCCGGCGCCGCGTTGAGCTTGCCCGAACGGATGCGGCTGACGTAGTACGATTCGAGCCGCGCGACGCCGTGCGATTCGATGCCCCGCAGATCGGAGGCGACCAGGACGTCGGCGACGATCGCGGCATCGGCGGCTGCCACGCCGACCCGTTCGAGCACACTCGCCGCAAAACGCTTGAGATCGGTCTCGCGCGCGAGACGGTATTCGGACGTCAGAACCTCAGCCACGATGCCTCCACTGCCTGCTCGCTGGTTCCCCAACCACCTAGGGACGAGTGTACCCCGCGCGGCTCGACGAACCTACGACCGATGACGACCGCGGCCTTCGACGCCGGGCTCCTCGATGCGCTGCGTGCCGCCGTTGGGGACGGTCTGCTCAGCGCCCCCGAAGACCTGATCGCGTACGGCTACGACGGCACCTTCTACGAGCGGCTGCCCGCGGCGGTGGTGCTCCCGGCGACGACCGCCGAGGTCAGCGCCGTGCATCGGATCGCCAGCGCGCGCCGGATCGCGCTGACGCCGCGGGCGATGGGCAGCGGGCTCTCGGGCGGCTCCGTTCCGCTGGCCGGCAGCATCGTGCTGGGGGTCGCGCGGATGGACCGCATCCTCACCATCGATCCGGTCGACGGCGTCGCGGTCGTCCAACCCGGCGTGATCACCGGGCATCTGCAGGCCGAGGTCGAGCGGCTCGGCCTCTTCTATCCGCCCGACCCGTCGAGCCTCAAGCAGAGCGCGATCGGCGGCAACGTCGCCGAGAATGCCGGTGGCGCCCGCGCGCTCAAATACGGGGTAACCGGCGACTACGTCCTGGCGCTCGAAGTCGTCCTGCCCGACGGCACCCCGATCCGCACCGGCGGCCGCACGACCAAGAACGTGACCGGTTACGACTTGCGCCGGCTGTTCACCGGCGCCGAGGGGACGCTCGGGACGATCACCGAGATCACGCTCAAGCTGCTGCCCAAACCACGCGTCGCGCGCACCGCGCTGGCCGTCTTCGATCGTATCGACGACGCCGCGCGGGCCGTCACGGCGGTCATGGCCGGCGGCATCTTGCCGACCGCGATCGAGCTGCTCGACGCCTTGACGATGCGCTGCGTCGAAGACAACGACCCGATCGGCCTCCCGCTCGATGCCGATGCGATCTTGATCTTCGGTGCCGACGGCAACGACGCACGCGTCGTCGACGACGAGATCGCGGCGATCGGCGCCTTCGCGCGCGACCACGGTGCGCGCAGCGTCAGCGTGGCCGCGAACGATGAGGAATCCGAACGCCTGTGGCGCGCGCGACGCTCGATCTCGCCGGCCCTCGCCCGCCGGCGGCCGAACAAGCTCGGCGAAGACATCTGCGTTCCGCGCAGCCGCATCCCCGACATGGTCGCGCGCGTGCGCGCGATCGCGCACCAGTACGGGCTTGAGATCCCGCTCTTCGGCCACATCGGCGACGGCAATCTGCATCCGAATATCCTATGCGACCGGCGCGATCCCGAGGAGATGGCGCGCGTCGCCGCCGCGGCCCGCGCGATCTTCGAAGCCGCGATCGCGCTGGGCGGCACACTCTCAGGCGAGCACGGGATCGGCTTGCTCAAGAAGCAGTTCATGGAGCTTGACGTCGGCGCCGACGCGCTGGCGGTGATGCGCGCGATCAAGGCCGCCATCGATCCGCTCGGCATCATGAACCCCGGCAAGATCTTCCCCGAACACGGCGGCGCCGACGCCTTCCGGCTATGAATGCCGGGTGGGCCGCTTCGCGAAATAGATCGCGTGGATCTTGCCGTGCGCGTAGAGATTGCGCGCGTGCGCGCAGGCCGGGGCCGGCCAATCGTAGCGGGCCGCGCCGATGCTGCAGGTCAGCGGCGGATACCAGCCGGGCCGGTTGCGGTGATCGACGATCCGCAACGCGAACGCATCGCGGTCGGCATGACAGCCTTCCTCGCCCCAGGCGATCGTCAGCAGGCTGCCGATGTCGTCGAACTTCTGACAGTAATCGGGCGGACGCAGCGGGTTCGTGCGCGCGCCGGCGGGCGCGACCGCGACCGCGAACGCGAATGCGAACGCGCCGAGCGTAACGGCTGCCGGAACCTTCATCACAACGTCGTCTTACCCAGCGCGCTGAGGATGAGTTCGACCGCCAGGATCGCGGTTTGGTTTTCGCGGTCGAGAATCGGATTGATCTCGGTGATCTCCAGCGAGCCCAGCGTGTGCGACGCGGCGATGCCCTCCATCAGCGAATGGGCTTCGCGATAGGTGATGCCGCCGCGCACCGGCGTCCCGACGCCCGGCGCTTCCTGCGGGTCGACGCCGTCCATGTCGAAGCTGACGTGGACGGACTGGGGACCCTCGGCGACCCGCGTCAGTACTTCCTCCAACACGCGGCTCATCCCGAGCCGGTCGATGTCGGACATCGTGTACGCCTTGACGCCCAGGTCGCGAATGGCGCGTTTCTCACCGTCGTCAACGTCGCGCAGACCGATGAACGCCATCCGCTTGGGGTCGACGGCGTGCTGTTCGAGCGCGAAGTGGACCGGCATTCCGTGCACGTTTCCGCTCGGCGAGGTCAGCGGCGTGTTGATGTCGCCGTGCGCGTCGACCCAGATCACGCCGGGAGTACGGCCGCGGCCGCGCGCGACGCCGGCGATGGTGCCGATCGCGATCGAGTGATCGCCGCCCAATACCAGCGGAAAGTGTCCGTTGCGAACGATCTCCTCCACCAAGAGGGCGAGCTCGTCGCAGACGGCTTGGATGATCGGAAGGTATTTCGCGCTCTGCTGGTCGACCGTGGCCGACTCGGGAACCGGCACCGCGAGGTTGCCGTGATCGGTGACCCCGATCCCGAGCCGCTCGAGCGATTCCTTGAGCCGGGCATAGCGGATCGCCGACGGCCCCATGTCGACCCCGCGGCGGTCGGCTCCGAGGTCCATCGGGACACCGACGACGTCTACCTTCACCACCTCCCCTTCGCCGCACGGAGCGCCCCTCTTCCGTAGCGAACGGTGAGCGTCTGGTGCACCCCTGGTACACGACCTCGGCCTGGTCGTGGTTGGCCGATGCCGGCTACATCGCGGCCCTGCTGACCTTCATCGCCTTTTTCATGAAAGACTCGCTGCGGCTGCGTCAGGTCGCGCTCGCCAGCAACGTCTTCTATGCCGTGTGGGCCGCCGAGATCCACCTGCTGCCGACGATGGTGCTGCACCTGGCGCTCTTTCCGGTCAACTGCGTGCGGCTGGTGCAGATCCTGCGCGAACGGCGTGCGATCGACCGCGCGCTGGCGGCGGCCGAAATTCAGCCGGAGTGGCTGATCCACTTTATGACCCGGCGCCGGATCACGGCGGGTGCGGTGCTGTTTCACCGCGGTGATATCTCGGATGCGATGTACTTCCTCTCCGACGGCCGGCTGCATCTCGACGAACTCGGACTCGACCTCGGCCCCGGCGCGCTGATCGGCGAGATCGGGCTCTTCACGCCGGATGGGAAACGCACCCAAAGCGTGCGCGCGCTTACGAACTGCTCGATTTACGTCTTACGGCGGGATGACGCGCTGGCGCTGTACCGGCGCGACCCGAGCTTCGGGATCTTCCTGATCCGGCTGATCACCAAACGGCTGGTCGACGACATCGCGCTCGAGCGCATCGCCGCGACCGGCAACGTCAGGCCTGCCGTCGCGGCGGACGGGTCTCACGAAGCGGCTCCGGTGTGAGCCCCGGCTCGGCGGCCGCGGGCGCCACCGGAGCCGGGAGCAATTGTTCGCGCAGCACGCGCAGCATCGCCGCGGCCGGGACCGCCAGAAAGGTTCCGGCCAAACCGAAGAGCTCGCTGCCGATCAGGATCGCCATCACGATCCAGAACGGTGAGAGACCGACGTTGTCTTTGAGCACGCGCGGCGAGATGAAGTTGCCGTCGATCTGGTGGATGACCCCAATGAGCACGGCCACGAGCACCGCATGCGGGAAGCCGCCGTACACGAACGCGAGAATCACCGCGGGCACGAAGGCGATCAGCGCGCCCGCATACGGAATGAAATTCAGCGCGCCGGAGACGACCCCGATCAGCAGCGCATAGGGAACGTGCGTCAAGGCCAGCGCGATGGTGAGCATCGTGCCGAGAATCGTCCCGTCGATCAGCTGCCCGCGAATGAAGCCGCCGACCACCTGATCGAGCGCGGCGATGATGTCTTCGGCTTTCTTGCGCTGCGCCGCTTTCGGGAGGAGACCGAGAAAACCGGACTTGAGGTTTTCGGCGTCGAGCAGCATGTACGCCGCCAGCACCGGGACCACGATCACGGTCGCGAGCACCGATACCGTCGAGAGCACGACCGTCAAGGTTTGCGTGGCCGTGTTGAGTCCGTTCGTCTTCAGCCAGCCGGCAATCTGCGCCGGCACCGTCGAGAGGTAGTTGCGCTCGTCGGGCGGCAGCCAGCGCACGAAGGCGTTATCGGGGTCCTGGATCGTGGCCGAGACCTTGGCGACCACCGCGGGCAGCGACTTGATCGCGTTCTGCGTATCGGCGGCCAGCGGCGGCACGAGCAGCTGCAGCACCGCCAGCCCGAACACGACGATCGCGAGGTAGACGAGCACGATCGACCAGACCAGCGGCAGCCGCTGGTTGAAGCGCCGCACCAGCGGAAAGATCAGATACGCAAAAAACAGCGCGACGATGAACAGCAGCGCGGTCGCGCGGATGTTGGCCAAGAACTGCAGCGCCCCGACCAGCAGGTAGATCGCCACGGCGATCAGCCCCAGCGTCTTGAGCCAGAGCGTCATGCGCCGCTCGAGCCGTGACATGGGGCGCGGCGGGCGCGCGACGTCGGGTGGCCGAGGATTCACCGGGCCCCTCTTCCCCGCGTCCGCGGGGCCGCCCCGCACCGGCGTCGTAGGACCGGCGATGTCCCCCCGCCGGCGTGCCGCGCTCCTTGCGCTCGCGTTGATTCCGATCTGCGTCGCGCTTGCCGGCTGTGCGCCGCGGGCCGCGAGCGGGACCGGCCTGCGCGTGGGCATGGTGACCGACGTCGGCGGCCTGGGCGATCGTTCGTTCAACGATTCCGCCTACGCGGGGCTCATCCGCGGACGGGACCGGTTCCACATCGGCACCACGGTCCTGCAATCCCACTCGGCGGCCGACTACGCCGTCAACATGACCGTGCTCGCGAACAAAGAGTACGACGAGATCTTCGCGATCGGCTTCCTGATGGCGAAAGACGTCGACGACGTTGCAGCCCGCTATCCGGCGCGCCACTTCACCATCATCGACGCGGTCGTCGACCAGCCCAACGTGACTTCGGTGACGTTCAAGGAAGAGGAGGGCTCGTTTCTGGCCGGGGCGCTGGCCGCGATGACGACCAAGACCAAAACGATCGCGTTCCTCGGCGGCATCGACATCCCGCTGCTGCGCAAGTTCGAGGCCGGGTACGCCGCCGGTGCGCGCGAAATCGATCCGAACGTGAAAGTCCTGGTCAAGTACGTCGGTTCGTTCGACGATCCGGCGGCCGGAAAGGAACTCTCCGGACTGCTCTACGACCAGGGCGCCGATATCATCTACGTTGCGGCGGGCAAAGCCGGACTCGGAGCGATCGACCAAGTGAAGACGCGCCCGGGCGACTATGTGATCGGCGTCGACGCCGATCAGGACGGCATCGCGCCCGGCAAGGTGCTGACCAGCATGGTGAAGCGCGTCGACGTCGGCGTCTATCGCGTCATCGCACAGGCTGCGGCCCATAAGCCGCGCCCGCATGCGCTCGTGCTCGGCTTGAAAGAAGGCGGCGTCGGACTGACCAACTTCACCTACACCCGCAGCGTCGTGACGCCGGCGAAGATCGCCGTGCTGGCGCGCCTGAAGGCCGCGATCGTCGGCGGCCGGCTGCAGGTCCCATCGACGCGGGAGGAACTGGCATCGTTCAAACACAGCCCGTACTGACGCTACGCGGTCTGCGCCGGCGCTTCGGCGCCGTGCAGGCCGTCGACGGCGTCGATCTCGAGCTCTTCCCGGGCGAAATCCACGCGCTCGTCGGAGAGAACGGCGCCGGTAAATCGACGCTGGCGGCGATCGCCTACGGCGCCGTGCGCCCCGACGAGGGGACGGTAACGGCGGCCGGCGTGGTGGGCTTGGTGCACCAGCACTTCAAGCTGATCGAACGGCTGCGGGTGTGGGAGAACGTGCTGCTCAATCGGGAGCCACGGCGCGGTTTGACGATCGACGCCGCCGCGGCGCGCGAACGTGTGCGCGCACTCGGCGAAGCCTACGGCCTGCGCGTCGATCCCGACGCGATCGTCGAGACGCTGCCGGTCGGCATCAAACAGCGCGTCGAGCTGCTGCGCGAGCTGGACCGCGAACCCGCCGTGCTGCTGCTCGACGAACCGACCGCATCGCTTGCGCCCGGCGAAATCGCGTCCTTCTTCGCCACCGTCGCCGACCTCGCGGCGCGCGGGACCGCGATCCTGGTGGTGACGCACAAACTGGCCGAAGTGGTCGCGTATTCCGCGCGCGTGACCGTTATGCGGGCGGGCGCGGTCGTCGCGCGGCATCGCACCAGCGACACTTCCGCCGAGGAAATCGCGCGCGAGATGGTCGGCGGCGAGGTGCCGGCGCTGGCCGCGCGCGCCGAACGGCCGGTGGAGACGCTGCTCGAGGCACGCGGCTTCTGCGCAGTCTCGGGCAGCAGCGCACTGATCGACGCCGCCTTCACCGTCGGCGCCGGCGAGATCGTGGGCGTCGCCGGAGTCGAGGGCAACGGCCAGTCCGCGCTGGCCGACGCGTTGGCGGGAGTCGTCCCGTTCACCGGGACGCTGAACCTGGCCGGGACGCCGCTGCGTGCGGACGAGGGGCCGGCCGGGCGTCTGCAGCGCGGCGTGCGCGTGATCCCGCAGGACCGGCGTCACGAGGCGCTGGTGCTCGACTGGAACGTGCGCGACAACGCGGTGCTGGGACGCCAGCGCGTGATTCCGTTCGCGCGTTACGACGAAGCCGCGCGCGAACTGATCGCGCGTTTCGACGTGCGGCCGCCGAATCCGGATGCGATTGCCGGCATGCTCTCGGGCGGCAACCAGCAGAAGATCGTCGTCGGCCGCGCCTTAGCCGGCGCTCCCGCTCTGGTCGTCGCCTATCAGCCGACGCGCGGCATCGATATCGGCGCCGCGATCCTGGTGCAGTCGCGGCTGATCGAAGCGCGCAACGCCGGCGCCGGCGTGTTGCTGATTTCGTTCGAACTCGACGAGATCTTCGCGTGCGCCGACCGGATACTGGTATTGGCGCAGGGGCGCATCGCCGGCACGTTCACCCGCGCCACGATCGACCGCGGCCGCATCGGTTCGCTGATGGCAGGGCATCCATGACGATGCGCGCACTGCTCGGCGGACGCACGACTCGCGATCTGCTCGTCGTCGTAGTGCTGGTCTTCGGGGTCGGTTCGCTTGCGATGCTGCTGGCGCACGTCTCGCCGCTGGACGGCTTCGGCGCGCTCTTCGACGGCGCGTTCGGCACGCGAGAAGAGGTTGCCGAAACGCTCGTGCAGACGACCAACCTGCTCTTTCCCGCGCTCGGCATCGCCATCGCGTTTCGCGCCGGGCTCTTCAACATCGGTGCCGAGGGCCAGCTGGTGCTGGGCGGGTTCGCCGCGGGCTGGCTCGGCGCACAGATTCCGCTGCCGGCCGTGCTGGCGGTGCCGATGGTCTTGATCGCCGGGACGCTCGCGGGCGGCGCCTGGGGCGCGATCCCCGGTTTTCTGCGCGCCCGCTTCGGGGCCAACGAAGTGATCGCGACGCTGATGCTCAACGTGATCGCGGTCTTGCTCGCGACGTATCTGGTCAACGGCCCGCTGGCGCTGCCGGGGAGCGGCGCTTCCGAAACGCCGACGCTTCCCCACGCCGCGCAGCTGGGAGACCTGGTCGCGAACTCCCGTCTGACTTGGGCGTTTCCGATCGCGCTCGTGCTGGCGTTCGCGCTGCGCTGGGTGCTGCAGCGCACGGTCTTCGGTTACGAATTGCGCGCCGCCGGCGACGCGCCCGAAGCTGCCAAACGCGCGGGCATCGATCTCGGCCGTACGGCGCTGGTCGCGATGACGCTCTCGGGCGCGATGGCAGGGCTCGGCGGCGCCACGATCGTGGCCGGCGAGCTGCACCGCTTCAACACCGGACTTTCACCGGGCTACGGCTTCATCGCGATCGCGGTCGCACTGGTCGGAAACCTCGACCCGCTGTGGATCGTGGTCGCGGCATTCGCGTTCGGCGTGCTGCAGAGCGGCGGCATCGCGATGCAGGCGGAAGCCGGCGTTCCGCGCGACGTCGTCTCGCTGGTCACGGGCCTGGTGATCATCGCGCTCGCCGGGCGCCGGGTCGTCGCGACGCGCAGGACGACGTGAGCGCGCTGGTCGCGGGGATCCTCGCGGTCCTCACGCTGACGCTGATCAAGGCGACGCCGCTGATCTATGCGGCGCTCGGCGGCGTGCTCAGCGAGCGCTCCGGCGTCGTCAACATCGGACTCGAAGGGATTCTGATCGCGGGTGCGTTCACGTCGGTCGTGGTCAGCGGCGCCACCGGCAGTCCAATCGCGGGCGCCTGCTGCGGCATCGTCGCGGGCGCGCTGCTGGCGGCGATCCTCGCCTTCGGCGCGACGCGCTTGGGTGTCGATCAAATCGTCGCGGGCACCGGGCTCAACATCGCCGCGCTCGCCGCCGCCGCGTTCGGCATCGTGCTCGTATACCATCAGCCAGGCGCGACGCACGAGGTGCCGGCCTTCGGCCGCGGCGGCGAAACGGCGCTGATCGTGCTCGCCTTCGCGATGGCGGTCCTGCTGCACGCGGTGCTCAACCGCACGCCGTGGGGCTTGCACGTGCGGGCCTGCGGCGAGGATCCGGGCGCCGCCGAAGCCGCCGGCATCGACGCGCTGCGCACGCGCTTCACGGCGGTCGTGATCGGCGGCGCGATCGCGTCACTCGGCGGCGTGTACCTGGCGCTGGCCGAGCTCGACCTCTACTCGGACGGCATGACCGCGGGGCGCGGGTTCATCGCGCTCGCTGCCGTCATCTTCGGCCGCTGGACGCCGCTGGGAGCGACCGGCGCCGCGCTGTTCTTCGGATTCTTCTCGGCGCTTCAATTCTCGCTGCAGCGTGCCGGCATAGCGAGCGAGCTGATGCAGGCCTTACCGTATCTCGCCGCGGTCGTCGCGCTGGCCGGATTTGCCGGCCGCGTGCGCGCGCCGGCGTCCGACGGCGTCCCGTACCTACGCTCATGATCTTCGGCCGTTGTCTTCGGCCATTCACTTCGGCCATTGACTTTTTCGGCGATCCACCGACAATACACACATGCCGATGCCCGGTCGACCGCTGGCCGCCGTCGCTTCGTTCGTTCTGATCCTAGCTGCGGCATGTCCGGCCTACGCGGCGAACGATCGCGGTCCGCTGGCCGCTTTTGGGGATCAGTTGGCCGCCGCTTCGATGCGCGCACCCGGGCACGTCGCGATCGCGGTGCAAGACCTCGCGACCGGCTTCACGACCGGCGTGAACCCGGGCGCCGAGATGCCGGCCGCCTCGACGATCAAGATCCCCGTGATGGTCGAGGTGTTTCGTCAGCTCGCAGCCGGCCGGTTCGATCTGAACACCCGCGTCGCGTTGCGCGCCGACGATCGTGATTGGGGCTCAGGGCAGTTGGCCGGCGCGCGGGCCGGTTCACAGTACGCCGTCGGCACGCTCCTAGCCGTGATGATCGACGTCAGCGACAACACCGCGACCAACATGCTCATCCGGCTGGTCGGACGTCAGCACATCAACGCCACGATGCGGCAGCTCGGCCTCACCCACACGCGGCTCTCGGACTTCATTCGTTCGAGCGGTCCAATCCGGTGGGCGCTGCGCTCGAGTCCGAGCGACATGGTGCGGCTGCTCGACCGGATGGCGCGCGAGCAGCTGATCGATGAATGGTCGTCGCGCGCGATGATTTCCATCCTCAGCGACCAGCAGCACAACGGTCTCTTGCCCGAGCCGCTTCCGTACGGCACCCCGGTCGCACACAAGACCGGCACCCTCCACGACACCCTCAACGACGTCGGGATCGTGTTTTTGGGTAACGAACCCTACGCCATCGCCGTGATGACGACCGATCTGCCGACGCTCGATGCCGGGCGGCGTTTCATCCGCGGCGTCTCGCGGTTGGCCTACGACGCCATCGGACGCTTCGCGTCATGGCGCGAGGAGAGCGGCTATCCGGCGTTCAGCCTGGGCACCGGCAGTTCGCCGCCGCTCGAGACGCCCGATCAGCTGATGTGGGCGAACCCGCAGGCGGAAAGCGCCGCACCCGATTCGGAGCCCGCGCCGCTCGCGACGCTTGCTCCAGCTCCAGCACCCGCCCCGGCGCTCGCACCGTAAGAGCGGCGGAACCCGTCAGCTGGTCGCGACTCGGCGCGCTGCGTAGACCGCGGTCAGCCAGTGGCGATAACGCGGGAGCGTGCCGCGCACGGCGCCGTCGTAGAGTTCGATCAAGCGCGAC
>Ga0302324_100023286_pt1 | contig 11986 bp, 11 predicted proteins | sample Palsa_T0_1_FD_201949 | JGI IMG/M metagenome (GOLD analysis project Ga0302324, IMG submission 201949) | Peat permafrost microbial communities from Stordalen Mire near Abisko, Sweden - Palsa_T0_1 | ecosystem: Environmental > Terrestrial > Soil > Palsa > Peat permafrost | place: Sweden: Abisko... | reverse complement strand
AAGTTCGGGCCAGCTATTCCCGTCAGATTGTGAATCGCGCATAGTTCGTCGTCCTCCCCCGCACTCACTGCGGCTTCACTCTCAACACATCTTTACCGTCCACGTGGTTAAACTGCATCGGAAAACTTCTCCCGTAATAATAAGCCGGCCATTGGTCTTCAAAGTGGCTCGACGAAACGAACCCCGATTCACCCAATACCAGGTTTTGCACCGAGCGGTCCAAATCTCCCATATCGACCACCATGCGCTCCGATGGACCCAGGCTTTCCGTCGTCTGCTTCACAGTCGTGCCTGAGCCGCTCATCTCAAAGGGGCCAGAGTTCCGCTGATAAGTGGCATCGAAAAACCACCCTACCGGCGGCAGGCGCTTGATCACTGGATGCTCGAACTTCCAATGCAGCAAATGGCCCCAGCGCCACTCCGTCACGACACTCCCCAGACTGACTCGGCCTTTATCCAGAGCGCGCAAGAGCGCCGAGATAAGCCATTCATCCCAGTTATCGTTAGGCACCCAGCCAACGGGCCGATCGCGCAAAACAGTTTCGACCGCCTGCGGACGCGGTAGCACGTCGGGCAATTCTTTTGCTTTGGGAATGAGCAATTTTAGCAATGCCAAACGCAGTTCGTTGCTCAGCAGTTCGGTAATCGCCGGCAGCGGTTGGGACGCCTCCATTTGGCCGTTCCACTGACTTAGAATGCCCACCGCCGGCCTGAGTAACGGATCATGCGCGGCACTGCCAACCTTGGCATACGAAGCTACCGCCTGTTTTGCCAAAAAGAGGTCATACGCGGAATAGACATCCTTCTGGATCGCCAGCATATCGTCCACTGTGAGCTTCGCCTTGGCACCGAGCCGCGCGCGAATCTGTTGCACGCGGTAGGTATCGGCATAGCTGCCGCCGGTCCTGTAAGGATAGTCTTTCGGAAACGGATTTTGATTGGCCGTTACGACGATGCCCGAGGCCGGATTGTAGATGCTGGGCAATTGCTCGAATGGAATATAGCCGTCCCACTCAAACTGTCCGCCAGCGCCATCGAGCGGCACATTGCCGTCAAAGTTCCGGCGTATGGGCACGGCACCCGTCGCTTGATATCCAATGTTGCCCGCGCGGTCGCCATAAACGAAGTTCTGGCCAGGTCCCCAAAACGTGCTCAGCGCAGCGCGAAATTCACTCCAATTCTTCGCTTGGTCAAGTTTAAAGAAAGGGAATCCAAATCCGTCGGCCGCGCTCCAACGCACGCTGTACGCTTTGCCGTTCTCCTTAAACACCGGTCCGTGGCGGGTCACCCAAAGGCGCATGTCCATAGGTTTGCCGCCTTTCACTGCAATCGTCTGCTGGTCGAGATTGGCCTGCTCAACCTTTCCTTTAAATAGATAACGGCCGCTTTGATCGTCAAGCTGTTCGGAGTACACGTCCAGCACATCCGCTTCCAGGTTGGTGACGCCCCATGCGATGTTTTCATTGTGCCCACTGATCACGCACGGCAACCCAGGCAGCGCTACGCCCGAGACATTCAACCCCGGCGCTTTCAAGTGCACCAGGTGCCAGGTGCCTGGGACAGCATAATGCAAGTGTGGATCGTTCGCCACTATAGGTGCGCCGTCCGCTGCATGTGCGCCACTCACGGCCCAAGCGTTCGACCCCGGGCTCACGCCGATCCCGGTAGCGGGAAAGAGTGTGCGAAATTTTCCTGCGTCCGCGCCTAGGTTCAGAATCGCGCCCCTCGCCAAGTCGGCTTCCAGCGAGTCGGCCGTCAGATCCCGGAACATCAACAGTCCGACCAGCATCGAGTCAGTCAGCGTCCAAGGGCGTGGGTCGTAGGAGTTGAAGGGGATGGAGAACTCCAGCGAGTAATCTCCGCGATGCGTGTCGATAAAATAGTTCACGCCGCGCGCGTATTGCACCATGACGTCGCGGTCTTCGGCAGTGAGACGCGCGACGTCCGCCTCCGCAATGGCTCGCATGCGTAGCGCGCGGGCACGCTCGTCGCGAGCCAGTGAGTCCGCGCCAAAGACTTCAGCCAAATCCCCTCCCGCGTAGCGGCGCAGTCCGTCCATCTGCCACAATCGATCTTGGGCTGTGGCATAGCCTTGTAGGAAAATTGCATCCTGCCAGGACGCTGCTTCGATATGCGGAACGCCGCGCGCGTCGCGTTGAATGGTGGCGGCAGCGGAAATCGGTGCTTTGATCTCGCCCGATGTTTGAGGCAGCGGCCGAATGGCGAACCAGTAAACAACACCTAAGAAAAAAACAACGATGACGGCAACGCTGATGTTGACGATTCGCACTAAGCGGGATAACACTCACCGATTTTACTCTGCCAAGGCTTTCGCCATGCCGGTTCCGTTGTTGCGCCGCGCGCTATGGGTATAAGATTTCTCGTCCTCATCTTCATCCTGTCCGCAAACGGGTTCTTTGCGGCGGCCGAGGTTTCTCTCGTCTCCGTGCGACAATCCCGCCTCCGCGAACTCGCCGCTCAAGGGCAGGCTGGCGCGCAGAGCGCTCTCAACCTGTTAGCTAATCCCGGCCGCCTACTCTCCGTCACACAATTCGGCGTAACACTCGCCAGTCTGGGCTTGGGTTGGGCGGGCGAAGACACCATGTATCGCTTGCTGCGTTCCGGCCTGGAAGGTTTCAAACTTCCCGTCTCGCAAGTCCTGTTGCACGGCGTGGCCTTTGCGCTGGCGTTCCTGGTGATCAGCTATGCGCACGTCATCATTGGCGAAGTTGTGCCCAAGAATCTCGCCATCGAAAACGCCGACCGCGTAGCCGTTTTAGCCGCTCCCGCGCTTCTCATCTTTTACCGCCTGTCGCAGCCGCTCATTATCGTCATCGAACGTTCGGCCGATCTCGCTCTGCGCCTGCTCGGCCTAAGTAAAGGACAAGGCCATGGCGGCCATTCAACCGAAGAATTGAAGTACATTCTGCAATCCAGCCGCCGTGAAGGTCATTTGCAACAGTTTGAGCAGGACGCCATCCAGCGCTTGATGGAACTGTCCGACTACTCAGCGCGCGAGATCATGACCCCGCGCCACAACATCGTCTCGCTGCCGGTGGACGCGCCCTTAGATCAAGTGCTGGCGGTGATGACCGAGAACAAATTTTCGCGCGTTCCCGTCTATGAAGACCGTCCGGAACAGATCATCGGCATCGTTCATTACAAAGATCTGATGCGTGTTTGGGATGAGCGCCGCTTTGCTCACGATAGCCGTCGAGCCACCCGGCCCTTTCGCTTGCGCCGCTTTGTCCGCAAGCCAGTGGTTGTGCCCGAGACCAAACCGCTCAATCAACTGATCGACGAGTTTCGCAAGAGCCACACGCACCTGTCCCTGGTGGTGGATGAATTCGGAACCATCTCCGGTTTGGTCACGCTGGAAGACGTTCTTGAGCAAGTCTTCGGCGATATCGGCGACGAGCACGATGCCGTGCGTGTCGAGCCGGCCGGCAGCGAAAAAGCGCTCGAGCTGGAAGGCAGCACCACGATTCGCGATCTCGAGACTCGCTATCACATCGCGCTGCCGACGGAGGCCGGCTTCGAAACACTGGCCGGCTTTTTGCTCTTCCAATTCGGCTACATTCCTAAAGAGAATGAACGCGTGGATTACGGCGGCCGCCGCTTCACCATCGCCAAAATGGATCGCAACCGCATTGCCAGCGTTACCATAGAGAAACTCGACTCCAAAACCCCAGTGGAGTCCGCCAAAGAATCTTGACCATCGTTCGCCACTCTCATCGCATCGCCTATCTCGCGCTGGCCGCCGTGTGCCTCTTCTGGGGTACCACGTACCTCGGCATCCGCATTGCTCTGGAAACTCTGCCGCCCGTGTACCTGATCGGTATTCGCTATCTGATCTCAAGCACGATTCTGTTGGTGGCGGCGCGCGTCGCCGGCATCGCTATTCCGCGTGAGCGAACTGTGGCGGACCGCGCTCTGCGGCGTAATTGGCATCGGCACAGGCAGTTGCCTTCTCGCGGTAGCGGAACTGTACATCCGCAGCGGTTCAGCCGCTCTGTTTCATACGACGGCGCCCTTCTGGATGGTGGGCATCGACGCTTTTCTTCCTCATGGCAAGAGACCGCTGGGAGCGACACTGGCAGGTCTGCTCATCGATGCGCAGCGGGAAGGCATCGCGGCTGTCGCCATTCCGCGGCGTTTCTTCCGGAACTGGCGCACGTGCTTGCTGCTCTCGGCCGTTTTGGCTGGATCACTTCACGCGCAAGTTACTTGCGAGCGGCTGACGGAGGTGAAGTTGGACCGCGCGCAGATTGTGTCGGCGGTGGTGATAGGCGCGGCGGATTTGCCCGCGATGCCGGGCCGCACGGTACATGTGCCGTAACACTGCGAAGTCAAAGGGCTGGCCACGCCTACCAGCGATTCCGCTATCACTCTGGCCTGCATGATTCCGGCCCAACCGATGTGGGCACAGCCACCGCTGCTGCCCGTGATAGATCGCGCGCATCGGACTTTTGCTCACTACCGCCCTCCGCACCAGTCGATATACGTCCTCGACCGTCTGGATCTTCGCTTGAATAGCACCCATCCCTTTCACGATACCCGGCTGTTCTGGCGATCCTAAAATGGACCCAATGTTTCTAACACAGTAGTACTAGGCCGTCCCGAATAGGGCTTGGCGGTCTATGGTCAAGAGGCTTTCCAGGTGGTCGGTTGCGGGGTTTCAGCTCCTTACGATTAACGTTGGAGAAATAGCATCAGTGGGGACACCTCTACTATTCGTTTTGCAGCTCGATCTGGATGTGAATACAAACACCGACTTTAAAGGCCCGATCCCAAGGGAGCATGTGAGAGGTATGTAGGGGATCTACTTGAAGGCGCGAAGGAAATTTCGACGAAAGGTAATCGATTCTGATGGACGAGGATTTCTCGGTATCGAATTTCAGTCTCCCTCCGGTCGATATGACATACGCATGGACGCGCATCTCGGACGGGTCAGAGTTGGGTCGGCAAGTCAAGTTTGTCGCGGTTTCGACTGTCTTCTTCCTTTTCAAGATGGGGGCCGCTGGCACTGCCGTCATTCGTGGATGCTTTACCAACGGTGGCGCCGTTACTCAAATGGGTTCTAATATCCGCGCTGAAAGCTCAACTGAACTTTGGAAAATAAAGTCGGAAGCCAAGGCTGAACTTGAGGCACTGTTGGACGCGGCGATGGATGGAGTCATGGAAGATGGTATGCGCAATGTTATTACCGAGAAGCTCCCCGGTCTGCTTGTGAAGTATCGAGACTCGTTGTGGACGAGCTTGCGGAACTAGACCGCAATGGCGCTCCTTCTCCGAACCATAAGTAACGCCAAGTGGGTCAAAGACGATTGGATGGTTGCAGGCGACGTCCCGGCCGATGCGCTTTCCGACCTGCGTACGGCCCGCAACGCCTTATCGGTGTGGAATGTCGATCCTGAGCTTGAGAACTTGAATGGGGTGCTGACGGCGCTCGCGTCAAATCGTGATCAGCTGGATAAAGTTGACTATACGCTCATTGATGAAAATCTGCTTCCAATAATCGCAATTGAATGCGTGAAATCTCCGGCAAACACGCCGTATTCGACGCTGAACGCCGCTCACCGATTTGATAAGGCTCACAGTGGGAAAAATCGCGGCCCTGGCGCGCGAGATGATGCTGTTGTCTCATGTAAGAGTACCCGAAAAGAAAGTAAAAGAACTACTCAGGAACGCGTTGCGCGACGGCCTGCTTGATCGGACTCGGTCGCTATCTTTACCAAGGCCATCATCGTCCTGCAAGGGCTGCACAGCGGCCACGTGGGCGCATTCGGCTTGTTCTGCCTTGCCGTCTTAGCTCATTGATTCGGCGCGAAACGTTTTCAGCAATCTGATCGTCAACGGAGTACCGCCCTAAATGGAGCGGCTGGAGACCCATGCCCGACGCTAAATCAAGCAGTCCCAAAGTTACTCGTAAAGCATTGATCGACGGTTTGAATGAGGATTTGTCGCGTGAATATCAGGCCATTATCGCCTACGTGAATTATTCGCAGGTTCTCAAGGGCGCCGCGTATATGAATATCGCGGGCGAACTCGAGGTCCACGCCAAGGAGGAATTGGGGCACGCCTTGCAGATTGCAAATCACGTCGATTATCTGGGCGGCATGCCATCTGTGACACCGAAGCCCGTCAAGACCTCCGAAAAGGCGGAAGAGATGCTCCAATTCGATCTTGCAAACGAGAAGGAGACCATCCGCCAATATCGCCGCCGGGTGAGACAAGCCGATGAACTGGACGAATTCGCCATTGCCGAGAGCCTGCGAAACATCCTGGTTGAAGAGCAGGATCACCTGATTGCTCTGGCAACGGCTCTTGGCATCGACCCGCCTAACCCAGGGATCGCGGATTAAAGTTCCGCGATCCCGATGCGGGTTCCGAATCTGGCAAGTTCGACTTGAGTGCCGTCAATCAAAGAAGATTCCGCTGACCACCGCGTTGGACCCGGCGGTCTTCACCACCTTAATGAGAACGTGACCTTTCACATTCCGAGCCGCATACTCGCCGTTGTGGAAGCCTGAGTAGGATTCGGTACTTAGAACCGTATTGCTATAGTGCCCACCTTCAGATGGGTCACGCCGCGGAGGCTCTGGCGCCTTTGCGGCGTGCCGTTCAACTCGACGAGGAAATGTATGATTCGGGCAGTGCTGAGCTTCTGCCCGCGAAGATAGCCCTGGCGGCTGCCTACCTCGATACAGGCAATCGCGGCGAATCGGCGAAGCTGGTCGCGCAAATTGAATCCGTCCGGAAACTTCACCGGCATTTGGGGGGAAGATTTGAAGCGCCTCTCCGGGCCTTGCATCGAAGATTGGCGTCTCCGAATGCGGACACTCTCGTGCATTGATTGGGTTTCCGCGTCTCGCCTTTCAACAGGGGGTATCATGCAAGGAAACGATGCAGATCACCGGCAGACGCCACTTCGTGAAAACAGGCTTGGCCGCTTTGGCCGCCACCACCGTCCCACTCCACTCCGAATCGGCGCGCACCAAGCCGCGCCTGGGAGTGGTAGTCGGCGTGGCTGGCGCCGAATCCCCCGACCAAGCCATCGCCAGAGTCAAGGCGTTTGGCTTGGAAGGCTGCCAGGTAGGTGTGGGCAAGGCGCCCGCCAGTTTGGCCGAACCGCTGAAAGCTGCGTTGGCGAAGTATCAAGTGGAAGCGACCGCGGTCATGACACTGGGCCCCGGCAAAATGGTTTGGGATTTCTACCAAGGTCCTCTGACGATCGGCATCGTCCCTCCACAAACTCGCGCCGCGCGTATGGACGCCCTCAAGCGCGCCTCCGATTTGGCCAAACTCTGCGATATCAAAGCGGTTCACACCCACTGCGGCTTCATCCCGGAAAATCCCAATGACTCACTGTATGCGGACACTGTAAAAGCCATTCGGGAGGTGGCGAGCTATTGCGGGGCGAACGGACAGACATTTTTGATGGAAACCGGCCAGGAGACACCCGTCACTCTCCTCCGAGCAATTCAAGACACGGGGCTTGCAAACATTGGTGTAAATCTCGATACGGCTAATCTCATTCTGTATGGGAAAGGCGACCCGGTCGCGGCGCTCGATGTTATCGGAAAGTACGTGCGCGGGCTACATGCTAAAGACGGTCTCTATCCAACCGACCCGAAGAACCTGGGCGAAGAGGTCGCGATCGGCAAGGGCGAGGTCGATTTCCCGCAAGTCATCCGCCAACTGCACACGCTTCACTACACAGGACCAATCACCATCGAACGGGAAATCTCCGGCCCTCGCCAGGAAGACGACATCCGCGCCTCCATCGCCTACCTGCGCCGACTGATCGACTCCACTTACCTTTCGGCCTGAACCTGTCCCACCTTCGCTATGACAGACCCTCAGCTGCGACGCAGTTCGCTAGGTCTCCCGGAACTGGTGTTTCAGGGTGTCACTCACATCGCCCCGGCCACCAACATCGTGTTCACGTTTCCGATCATAGCCGCGCAGGCTGGTCCGGCGATGCCGCTGTCGTTCCTGCTCTCAACCATCGTCTGCTTCTTCATCGGCAACACCGTGGCGCAGTTTTCGCGTTACGCGCCCTCGAGCGGCGGCTATTATTCGTTCGCTACTCGCGGGCTCGGCAGCCGCGGCGGCTTCATGGCCACGTGGAGTTACCTCATCTATGAAATTCTGGGTGCGGCCGGGAGTACCGGTTTTCTGGGCTATCTCATCTCCGACATGTTAAAAACGCAGTTTCACGTGAACCTCCCATGGTGGCTGTTAGCGTTGGGGGCAACGGCGCTCATTTGGGCGTTCACTCACCGTGGCGTACAGCTTTCGGCGCGCATCACGGCGCTCTTGGGAGGTATCGAACTTCTCATTATGCTGGCGCTCGGCATCACATTCCTCATCCACCCAGGACCCGGTTCGAGCTACCTTGCTCCGCTCAGTCCTTCTGCATCGCCCCACCATTTCGGTAGTATCTTAGCCGGCATGGTTTTCTCAATCCTCGCGCTAAGCGGCTTTGAGGCTCCGGCGCCGCTCGCTCAGGAAGCTCGCCTTCCCAGCAAGTTCATCGGCCAGGCGGTCATGCTCTCGCTCGCGAGCATCGGCGCCTTTTACATATTTTCGTCGTATGCGAGCGCCATCGGCTGGGGCACGGGAGACATGGCCGCCTTCGCCTCCAACGCCAATCCGTATTACGTTCTTGGCCACGCCTTATGGGGTGCGGGCTGGTGGTTCGTCGTTTTCGCCATCTTGAACAGTGCGATCGCCGTCGGCCTTGCCTGCACCAACGCCGCATCGCGCGTCATGTACACGATGGGGCGTGCGGAGACGCTCCCTGCGATTTTCGGGCGTATTCACCCTATCCACCGGACACCCACGTTCGCTATAGCTTTTGTACAGATTGGATGTATGGCGTCCATCCTGTTGGTGGGCCGGTTGCTGCGCCCCGATTACATATTCGGTTTCCTCGAAACGATCGCCACTCTCGCGGTCATCGTTCTCTACATCATGGCGAATCTGGCCTTGACGTGCTATATGCGCCGCGAACAGCCGGCCCACTTCACTGTGTGGCAACACGTGGTGGTTCCCTGGATTGCGACTCTCGCTTTGCTGCCTGTTCTCTTTGTCACTGTTTATCCGGAACCCGCGTGGCCTTACAACCTAACACCATATCTGTTTGTGGTATCACTCATGATTGGTTTCGCCTATATGAAATGGCGCGAATGGCACAACCCGGGGGCGCTTAGCCGCGGCGCGATCCTACTCACCCATAGCGATGCTGAAGGTCATTCTGCGAGGGGGCGCGCATGATGGGCGCAGTCAGTCTGCCGCCGTTTCCCCCGCAATATCGGGGTTCCGGCTTGCTGTTGCACGTCACCTCGCTGCCCTCGCGCTATGGCATTGGCGACCTTGGACCGGAGTCGTTGTCTTGGATCGATAAGCTCGCCGCAGAGGGCCAAAGCTGGTGGCAGTCCTTGCCACTGGGTCCGACCGGTTATGGTAACTCACCCTATCAACCGTTATCCTCTCTCGCGGGCAACGCACTCCTCGTCAGTCCGGATTGGCTGATCGAGGATGGACTCTTGCGATCCAGCGACTGCCAGCCTCAGTCGTTCCCGGAAGCCGAAGTCGATTACGACGTCGTCATTCCTTTTAAGCACAAGCTGCTCGAGACAGCCTGGGCTAACTTTCGTGGAGACACGCGCGCCGGTTTGCGCGGCGACTATGAGCAGTTCTGCCATGAACAGGCGCATTGGTTGAACGACTATGCCCTTTTCCGAGCGCTCAGAGCGAAGTTCAAGGGCGCGTATTATCTGGAATGGCCGAAAGAGCTGGTTTACCGCGAACCCGCTGCGCTCGACCGGGCGTGCCGGGAACTTGCGGACCAAGTCGGCTTCGCATCCTTTGCGCAGTTCCTGCTATATAGACAAGGCGAGCGGTTGAAGGCGCATGCGCGCGGCAAGGGTGTGAAATTGATTGGCGACCTTCCGTTCTTCGTCTCTCCCGATTCGAGTGACGTATGGGCCCACCCGGAACTCTTTCTATTGGACGAGCAGCGCCGTCCACGCTTCGTTGCTGGTGTACCGCCCGATTACTTCAGTTCTTCGGGGCAACTTTGGGGCAATCCTGTTTACGACTGGGATGCGCTTCGCAAAGATGGCTATAGCTGGTGGCTTTCCCGCGCGCGTGCGCTGCTCGCCTACGTCGACGCCATTCGCCTGGATCATTTTCGAGGCTTCGTCGCCGCTTGGCACGTACCCGCCGGCGCAGTGACTGCACAGACGGGGAGTTGGAAACCGGGACCAGGCGCTGAGTTATTCCGAGCGGTTCAGAGAGAATTGAGTGCGCTGCCGTTCATCGTAGAAGACCTGGGAATGATTACAGCGGATGTCTACGCGCTCCGGGACGAGTTCGGGCTGCCGGGAACACGCGTGCTCCAATTCGCGTTCGACGGCCATCTCGACAATCCCCATCTGCCTGGTAACTATGTCAGTAACGCCGTAGTGTATACCGGCACTCACGACAATCCCACGACGCGCGGGTGGTTTGAGGATCTGCCCGACAACCAACGGCAGAATCTCTGGAAGGCTGCAAATCGGCGCTCAGGCACAACGAGTGATGCCGCACCAACGTTGATGGAAATGGCTTGGTCGTCGCGGGCCGCGCTGGCGATAGCTCCGCTTCAAGACTTGCTGAATTTGGGAAAAGAGGCGCGAATGAACGTTCCGGGCCGCGCCGAAGGGAATTGGCGATGGCGTTGCACGGAGAGCATGCTTTCCGATCCGGCCTTCGATTGGTTGCGCGCACTAACAAAATCTTCGAACCGTTTCGGCGTGAATGAGACTCCAAATACGGGTAAAGTTGTAGAGGTTGTTTCATGAAGGTGACGGCGGTCTGAAGCGAGGAGAATGAGAATATGACAACTCACCAAGTGGCTCCGGTTCTGGAACCACTGACAAAGCGAAAGGCTTGGAAGGAACTCCAAGCGCATTACGGGAAAATTGGCGAACTGCATCTGCGAAATCTCTTTGCCGACGATCCGCAGCGCGGAGAACGAATGACGGTTGAGGCTGCGGGAATCTTTCTCGATTACTCGAAAAACCGCGTTACAGGTGAAACTCTCGAGCTCCTGCTAAAGCTGGCGGAAGAAGCGGAGCTGCGGTCGCGAATCGATGCCATGTTTCGCGGCGACAAGATCAACGTGACCGAGAAGCGCGCTGTTCTGCATGTGGCCCTGCGGGCACCAGAGGGAGCGTCTATCATGCTTGACGGCCAGAACGTTGTTCCGGAAGTTCACGCCGTGCTGGACAAAATGGCCAGTTTTTCGAACCGGATCCGCGGCCAAGAGTGGAAAGGGTTTACCGGTAAAGCGATTCGCAATGTAATCAACGTGGGCATCGGCGGATCCGACCTAGGACCGGTGATGGCTTATGAGGCGCTGAAGCACTATAGCGACCGGAGACTGACGTTTCAATTCGTCTCCAATGTGGACGGGACCGACTTCGCCGAGGCTGTGCAAGGTCTCGATCCGGCCGAAACGCTCTTCATCATCTCATCCAAGACCTTCACGACTCTCGAGACGATGACGAACGCGCACTCCGCTCGCGCTTGGTTGCTCGCCGGCTTGGGTGGCGACGAAAAATCCATTGCGAAGCACTTTGTCGCCGTATCGACAAACGCGACTGAGGTTGCTAAGTTCGGCATCGATACCGCGAACATGTTCGGTTTCTGGGATTGGGTTGGCGGGCGCTACTCGATGGATTCGGCGATCGGCCTCTCAACCATGCTGGCCATTGGGCCGGAGCAATTCCGCTCTATGCTGGATGGATTTCACCAGATGGACGAACATTTTCGGACAGCTCCGTTCGACCGGAACTTGCCGGTGTTGATGGGTCTTCTCAGCATTTGGTATAACGATTTTTTCGACGCCCAGACGGTGGCCGTGTTGCCCTACGAGCAATATCTCAAGCGCTTCCCCGCTTACTTGCAGCAATTGACGATGGAGAGCAACGGA
>Ga0302324_100023285_pt1 | contig 11986 bp, 10 predicted proteins | sample Palsa_T0_1_FD_201949 | JGI IMG/M metagenome (GOLD analysis project Ga0302324, IMG submission 201949) | Peat permafrost microbial communities from Stordalen Mire near Abisko, Sweden - Palsa_T0_1 | ecosystem: Environmental > Terrestrial > Soil > Palsa > Peat permafrost | place: Sweden: Abisko... | reverse complement strand
GTAGGATCACGTCCACCGGTTTCAGCCCTTCCAGCGTCTTGAGGAACACCCGCGAGTCGCGCACTGTCAGGTCACCGCCTTGAACCAGCAGCAAACCCAGATAGCGTGCCAGATAAGAGTGCTCGAAATATGTTTCGTTGTACGGCCCGGGCGTGAGCAGCACCATGCGCGGATGCACGCGCGGGGTTGGGGACAAGCGCAGCAAGGTCTCGCGAAACGACCGGAAAAATGCGGGCAGAGGCTTTACCCGCACTTCGCGGAAAAAATCCGGAAGCGTTTCCGCCAGTACGTTGCGATTCTCGAGCGCATAGCCGGCGCCGGAAGGCGCCTGAGTACGATCCGACAGCACCCACCACTGCCCATCGGGAGACCTGGCCAGGTCCACTGCCAGCAGATGCAGGTAGGTACTGCCCTGCACCGGCAAATTGTGACACGGGCGCCAGAACGCGGGATTGGCAAATATCAGCGAGGGAGGAATGTGCGCTCCGCGAAGCAATTCCTGCGGACCATAAAGATCCGCCAGGATCCGGTTCAACAAGCGGGCGCGCTGGATGAGACCTTCTTCCAGTTGCGCCCATTCCGCCGGCGGGATAAGCAACGGAATGGCATCCAGGCTCCAGGGACGATCCGCGCCCAGCGGATCGCCATAGACGTTGTAGGTGACGCCGTTCTCTCGAATTCGCTGCCGGGCGGTCCTCCAGCGATGCGCAAGTTCCTCCTTGCCCAGCGCGGTGAGTGAATGAATGAACGTATCCCAGTGCGGGCGAAGAACTCCGCCGGCGTCCGACATCTCGTCATAAACGCCCGCCGTCTGGGGATAACCGGTGATGAGCGGTGACGCGATGTTCGCCGGGGAGATCCTCATTGGGACGCGGCGTCAGCCGCCCCAGAGGAGGCGACCGGCGGCTTTCGCCGTAAGTCCAGCGTCAGAGGAAACTCGGGATTCGGTTCTTCATCCGGTATCGCAATCACTCCAGGGGTGTGTCCGATGTCGCGGAATCGCGCCAAACGGCGGCTCTCCGCCTCGGATGCATTCACGGGAAAAGTTTCGTGAGACCGTCCGCCCGGATGGGTGACATGGTACTCACAGCCTCCGATGGCGCGGCCGGACCAGGTGTCCACAATGTCGAATACCAGAGGCGAGTGCACCGGGATGTTGGGGTGCAAGCAGGACGGCGGCTGCCACGCGCGATAGCGCACCCCCGCCACGAATTCACCCTGCTCCCCGGTGGCGTGAAGAGGCACGCGGCGGCCATTGCACAAGACGACATAGCGCGAATCGGTAACTCCCGTTATCTTCACCTGCAGCCGTTCCACCGAAGAATCCACGTTGCGAACCGTGGCGCTGCCGGATGCCTCTTCGCCCAAAACATGCCAAGGCTCGAGGGCGTGCCGCAGCTCCAGGCGCAGGCCTTTGCGAGTGATGGATCCGATGAGTGGAAATCGAAATTCGAAGTGCGGGGCGAACCACTCCTTCTGAAAGGCGTAACCAACTTCACGCAGATCCGCGACCACGTCTTCCCAGTCGAGTTGGACGAAATGGGGAAGCAGAAAGCGGTCGTGCAGCAGGGTTCCCCACCACACCAGTTTGCGGCGGTAGGGATTCCGCCAGAACCTGGCGATCAGCGCCCGCACCAGCAACTGCTGAGTAAGACTCATGCGCGCGTGCGGAGGCATTTCGAAGGCGCGCAGCTCCACCAGGCCCAGCCGCGATCCAGCCGATTCCGGCGCATAGAGCTTGTCAATGCAGAACTCGGCGCGATGCGTGTTGCCGGTCAAGTCCGTGAGCAGGTGGCGGAAGACGCGATCCACCAGCCAGGGAGGCGACGGGGGCGAGCCTTTGTCGGGAATTTGGTCGAACGCGATTTCGAGTTCGTAGATGGCATCGGTGCGGGCTTCGTCCACGCGGGGATGCTGGCTGGTAGGGCCGATGAACATGCCCGAAAGCAGATACGAGAGCGACGGATGGTTATGCCAATATCCAACCAGGCTGCGCAGCAAATCGGGACGGCGCAAAAATGGACTATCCTCGGCCGTGGGGCCGCCGATCACGACGTGGTTGCCGCCGCCGGTTCCGCTATGCTGGCCGTCCAGCATGAATTTCTCGGTACCCAGCCGGCTCTGGCGCGCCAGATGATAGAGCGCGGTAGTGGTCTGAACCAGCTCATCCCACGACAACGCCGGATGGACATTCACCTCAATCACACCCGGGTCCGGCGTGACTTTCAATACGGCAATGCGGGGATCGAAGGCAGGCGCGTAGCCTTCCAGCAGCACGGGCATTTTGAGATACGCGGCAGTGTCTTCGATGGCGGCAACCAGATCCAGATAATCCGCCAGAAACTGTACCGGCGGCATGAACACAAACAACTTCCCTTCCCGCGGTTCAATGCAGAGCGCGGGACGCGCTACCCAGGCAGCGGATTCACCCTTCTCGGGAGGCTTGGCGTGGTCGGCGGCAGGCTCGGCGTGATCGGCAAAAGGCCCAGCAGTGAACAGATGGGCTTTGCGTTCCGGCTTTTCGGGCAGCCTGCTCCGCTTCTCGAACGGATCGGGGTCATAAGTATAAGTCACGTCTTCCGGCTTGGTCCAGGGAAGAGACTCGAATGGCAATCGATACCCCACCGGCGAGTCTCCTGGAATGAGAAACATCTGCTTGGCTGCCAGAAACCATGGCTGACTGGTCCAGCGTGGCTCGCCGGAGCGCGTGGCTATCCGCCGCAGCGGAAGTACGTAGCCGATTACGTTTCCCAAACCCTGTTCGAAGAGACGCGCGACGCGCAGGCGCTCAATTGGATTTTCCAGCTTGGGGTCGAGCGGATCTACATTGACCGGAAGCCGGCCCTCTTTCCACAGATAGTAAAAGACGTCTTCGTAGGCCGGAATTGCGAACGAGGCGTTGACTTGCAGGCGGCGAGACAACGCCTGCAGAAACAATAACGCGTGTTCACTGGTGTAGCCATAATCCTTGCCGATGTCAGCGATCAGGCCGGCATCTTCCCAGATGGGCGCTCCATCTTTGCGCCAATAGCAGCCGAAGGCCCAGCGCGGAAGCGGTTCGCCGGGATACCATTTTCCCTGACCGAAATGCAGAAACGCCTGGGGAGCGAAATGGTCGCGCAGGCGGCCCAGCAGTTCCACCGCCTGTTTGCGTTTGGCCGGGCCCAGCGCGGCCGTGGTCCATTCGGCGCCGTCGGGATCGTCGAGCGAAATAAAAGTCGGCTCGCCGCCCATGGTCAGCCGCACGTCGCCGCTTTTCAGATCGGCATCTACCGAATGACCGAGCGTTTCGATCTCACGCCACTGCAATTCCGTGTACGGCTTGGTGACGCGGGGAGTTTCGTAAATCCGCTGCACAGTCATGGAATGACTGAACTCGGTATTGCAAGGAGAGAGTACGCCGCTAATGGGCGCGGCGCTGCCCGGATCCGGCGTACAGGCGAGCGGGATATGGCCTTCGCCGGCCAGCAGCCCGGATGTTGGATCCAGGCCCACCCATCCGGCACCAGGCAGGTACACTTCGGCCCAGGCATGCAAATCCGTAAAATCGGCGGTGGGTCCGGCCGGCCCTTCCAGCGGCTTTACGTCGGCCTGGAGCTGAATCAGATAGCCGGAAACAAATCTGGCAGCCAGTCCCAGGTGGCGCAGAATCTCCACCAGCAGCCACGCCGAATCGCGGCACGAACCGCTGCCTAGAGTTAGAGTCTGCTCGGAGGTTTGCACGCCGTGCTCCATCCGGGTGACATATGCGATTTGAGATTGGACGCGTTGATTCAGCGCCACCAGAAAATCGATGGTACGAATGCTGGCCCTGGACACGCCGGCCAGGAATGCGGAGAGCTTCGCGCCCGGCGGCTGGACCTCCAGATAGGGGCGCAACTCGTGCGCGGCGGCGTCGTCGTAAGCGAACGGGTAATTTTCCGCGTTGTCCAGAAAAAAGTCGAACGGATTGAAGACCGCCATCTCGGCCACCAGATCCACTTCCACGAAGAGTTCGTTGGTGGTCTCCGGAAAAACCAGCCGCGCCAGATAGTTGCTTTGCGGATCCTGCTGCCAGTTGATGAAATGGTTCGCCGGCCGTACTTTCAACGAATAGGCGAGGATGGGCGTGCGGCAGTGCGGCGCCGGACGCAGCCGCACAATTTGCGGGCCGAGTGTCACCTGTCGATCGTAGCGGTAATGTGTCTTGTGATTGAGAGCGACGTGAACGGCCATGGAATATTCAAGCGTGCGAATCGAAAACCAGCGGCACTACTTCGTCGGTCACAACTGTGAAGTTCTTCAGCCACGCAGTTCCGAATGAAGTGGTGATGGCCACGTCGGCGGCATCCCGTCCGGTGGCCATCAGCACGCGTCCTATTCGCGGAACATTATTGCGTGCATCGAAGGTCCACCATTGATTGTCCAGAAAGGCTTCGAACCAGGCGCTGAAATCCATGGGAGGCGTTAAAGGAACACCGATGTCGCCCAGGTAACCGGTAACGTAGCGCGCTGGGATGTTCATGCAGCGGCAAAATGTGATCGCCAGATGCTGGAAATCGCGGCAGACTCCGCGGCGATCCGCCAGAACATCTTTCGCCGTCTTTGTGGAACTGGCAAAGTTGTAGCCAAATGTGATATTGGCGTGTACCCAGTCACAGATGGCCTGCACGCGAGGCCAGCCGGGTTCAGTGGCGCCGAACAGGGCGCCGGCATCGTTCATAAGCTGATCCACTTCACAGTAACGGGAAGCGAGAAGATGGCGCAGAATGTCAGAAGGCAGATCCTGCACCGGCGCCTGGCGCGCGCTGAGACTGACCGCATCCGGCGCACCGGAGTCTTCGATCAACGTCGAGTTGAAAAGCCGGAGCGGCCCGGCCGGCGCCAGGAAGCGGGAACAGATGTTTCCAAAAGAATCGTGATACAGCTCGATGGGTACGGTAGGAGTGAGCTGGAGTTCGTCGGGCTCCCTGAGGTCCGCTGCTCGGGATGGGTGCACATTCACTAAAGCAACCATCGGAATGGGCTCGGGAAGGTCGAATTGAATGTCGTAGCCTAATCGGATCAGCATTCGGATGATCGCCCACCAGCTCTAAGTTTAACCGAACCGCCGGTTGGTGGGGCAGGCGCTTCCGCCTGCCAACACTACAAAAATGCGACAATGTCGCTTACGCTCCGATCGAAATGCAACAGGTGCTGGTAATCTACAGGGAAGCTGACAGAATCGGACCGTATCGCGATGCACTGCTCGCGGCTGGACTCGATCCTGTGCTGCGCGCAGCGCATGGCCCACTGTCTCTGGATGATTTTGGGGGATTGGTGCTGACCGGCGGATCGGATGTGGATCCCGCGCTCTACGGCGAAACCAGACAAGCGGAAACGGAACCGCCGGATGCAGAGCGCGATGCTGTGGAAGCTTCGCTCCTGGAAAAGGCGCTGGCGCGGGATCTCCCGATACTCGCCATCTGCCGCGGCCTTCAGATGCTCAACGTCAGTCAGGGCGGAACCCTGATTCAGCATCTGAATCCGCCGGACCGGCACGAACGCTCCGGCGGCCAACGCGAGTTGCCGGCGCATCCGGTGACCATTCGGCCGGACACGCTACTTTCGAGGATCGCCTGCGCCGATACCTGGCAAGTGAACTCTCGTCACCATCAAGCGGTGCGGACGGTGGCCGGCAATCTTCGGGTATCCGCGTTCGATCCTGAAGATGGGATCATAGAGGCACTCGAGCATCCGGACCGGCGATTCGTTCTCGCCGTGCAATGGCATCCGGAGGACCAGGCTCAGGTGGATGCAGGTCAATTGAACATCTTCCGCTTCTTCGGCGCGGCGGTGGGCTAACAGCCTGTGGCAGAAATGATCGATTCGGCAAATGTGGTGACAGGCTCGAATTTTCGCGCACCTAAGTACAACCAGCCGCGAGACCGGTCAAGCGCGAAATTTCGTGCCTGTCACCATTTTTGCCAGGCTCCGCACTTCCGCCACAGGCTGCTAAACTCTAAGGAAAATCAAGGAAATTAAAATGACATTTTGTCTTGGGGTTACGGTGGAAGACGGCCTGGTGGGCATTGCCGACACACGCGTGGTGTCTGGTTCGGAATCGCTGACTGCCCGAAAGGTGGCCACCTATCAGGGTCCCGGCTATTCGTTCTTCATCATGAACTCGGGCTTGCGTTCGCTGCGGGACAAGGTGCTGCTGTGTTTCGAAGAAGCTTTCAGCCGGCAGAGCTCCGCCCGGGAGCGGCTCTTCAAACTGGTCAATCTGTATGCGGCGCAAGTGCGGCGCATCGCCGACGAGGACGCGAAGTCTCTCAAGGAAAACGATTTCAATTTCAATATCTATTCCTTGATCGGCGGCCAGATGGCCGGCGACAGTGCGCATCGGCTGTTTCTGGTTTACCCGGAGGGAAATTGGGTGGAAGTGGGCCCGGACACGCCCTATCAGATCATCGGCAACTCGGGCTTCGGAAAACCGATTCTGGAACGCTCGCTCACACACACCGATCCCATCCTTTACGCGTTTAAATTGGGCGTCCTGGCGTTCGATGCAACGCGTTTGTGCGCCTCCAATGTGGATTTCCCGATCGATTTGGTGCTCTACCGCCGCGGCAGCTATGAGCTGGTGGAACACCGCTACGAGCGCGCGGATCTGAACCAGATTTCCAGTTGGTGGCAGGAACGGATGCGCTGCGCGGTAGATGAACTCCCATCCAAATGGGTGGAAGCGGCGTTCTCTAAGCTGGGCGGATCAGGGGAGCCGCCCGGCGGAACATGAGTTGCTCCCGTCAAAGAAATTTGACAAATGCGTCCATGGTTTCCCTGCGCCGCTCTCCCATGATCCAATGGCCTGTATTTTTCAGCACAATGATTGTCACGTTGGTCCCCACCAGCTTCATCTGTTGGCCCAGCACATCTCCAACGACTTCTCCCCACCGATGGCTAGCACCGGCATGCTGAGCTTGGTCTGAGCGAGTTGAGCGAAATCGTTTGCGGCCTGGATGAACGAGACAAAGTACGCCCACTGCGCCCGCATGCGTCCGGGCGCGGCGTAGGCGGCCGTGTACCAGCCGTGCGCCGTCAAAGAGGCTGCCGCAAGGGCGGCGAACAGGTTTAGAGCAAGTTTCATGGGCGTCACAAAAATGCGATCGCTTAAGCCGAATGCAGCGGCTCACTGTGGAACTTCATCGCGGCCCGTATTCCAAGGAACGTGAAAAGCAGCAGTGCGGCCGACTGCGCTATCACGAAAGGCGGTTCGGTCTGTGTCGGCGCAAGTTCCTTCAGCGCGGGTACCTTTAGGAAGAGCTGGACGATCAGGACGAAGCAATTCAAGTACAGCGCAATGACCGCGGTGACCGCATACGTCCTGCGCCAGCCGCCCTCCAGCCGGAAGCGATAACGCGCCAGGACTGAGAAAGTCAGTACGATCAGGGACACAATCCCGACCGCGTGCGACGCCATAAAGTGGTGAACCGGAAAGAGAAAGCCAGTCACGCTGGTGGCTATGGTAGTGCTAAGAAAGAGTGCGGTCCACCCATCCAAGCGTTTCGATGTAAGCAATCCGTACACCACCACGAAGCCTGACGCAATGCCTACCAGGCTTATTACGACGTGAAAGAAAGTGAATGCACTCAAAATCATGATTTTCTCCTTTTGACTTGTCGCGCCTGGCAAAAATGGTGACAGGCACGAAATTTCGCGGTGACCGGTCTCGCGGTTTGTTGTACTTGCGTGCGCGAAAATTCGAGCCTGTCACCACATTTGCCGACTTGCCCTTCATTCCGGACTGCGCTGCGCGGGGCGAGGGATAATGATCTCGCGCCTCCCGAACAAACGCGCATCAATCGACAGCGCGCCAGGGCCCAGAAGCAGGATGGCGCCGGCAACAATTACCACCAGGATGGCGGACAATCTCAACTCGATTAAGTTATGCGCCGGGGGAGCAATCCAGGAAAACGTCAGGCCTGCGCAGCCCAATCCGGCCAGGGCGGCCCCCACCGGCGTTAGAAATCCCAGCAGCAGCGACGCACCGCTCGCGATGGCCAGCAAACCCGCCAGCCAGATGCTGAATGCCTGGGCCCCAGCGAGGTACAAAGTCCCCTGCATCGCCGCTAGTATCCCGACCGTTGCCCGCAACAGGAGCAGCCCTACACCGGGCCATCCGCCCGGAAACGTCGAAAACAACCGTTGCAGCTCACGCCTCCAGGTGTTCTTCTTCGAGCACCTGACTCAACAGTACGTGCTGCTACCGGAAAACGAATCCCCACAGCTTGGAATTTTTTTGTAACACTATTGTGTTAGCGCTTACGCTGCCCGGCTCACAGTTGGATGATTCCCCGGCGCACGCCAATGGCGACGGCCTGCGTGCGATCGCTTGCGCCCAGTTTATCCATGATGTGCTTGATGTGAACCTTGACGGTCTCTTCGGAAATGAACAGTTTCTCGGCGATGTCCCGATTCCGGTTTCCGCTGGCGATGTGGCGCAATACGTCCACCTCGCGCCCGGTAAGGTCCTCGTCGCTCAGATGTTCGGCCAAGTGGGCGGCCACATCGGCCGGGACACGCTTCTTTCCGGCATGAACCTGGCGAATCACTTCCACCAGCTCGGCGGGAGGCATGCTCTTGAGAAGATAGCCGCGCGCCCCTGCTTCGAGCGAACGCTGGATCTCCACGTCACCCTCGAAGGTGGTCAGCATGATGATACGCGCTTGCGGAAATTCCGCCCGAATCGCAATTAGTGAATCGATGCCGCTCATATCCGGAAGCCGAAGGTCCATCAGAGTGACGTCGGGCTGAAGTTCCCTGAATTTTTGAATGGCCTCGCTTCCGTTGGACGCTTCCGCCGCCAGAAGCATATCGGGCTGGCTCTGGATAATCGCGGCGATTCCCTGCCGCAGCAGGGGGTGGTCATCCACGCTCAAGATCCGAATCGTTGCCTGATCGCTCATTGGCTGGTCCCGGCTCCCGTTCTTCTGGAGTATAAACCGGCCAACCAGCGCAACGGTCCGCCGCGAGGCCCGGATTGAAAGGCAAGATGGCTGGGGATGGACAATTCCACTTCTGTTCCAGCGGTGGCGCTGCTCCAAAGGCTGAGCCGCGCGCCGATCCTCTCCGCCCGCTCGCGCATACCCGGCAAGCCCCAGTGCCCTTCGCGTCCACGCTGCAACACTTCCGGATCGATCCCACGGCCGTTGTCGCGGATGAGAATGCGCAACTCAGTGGCGCCGTATTCGAGTTCGGCCTCGATTTTCCGCGCCTTGGAATGAGAAAATGCGTTTACCAGCGCTTCGCGTCCAATGCGATACACTTCGTCGCGGACCATCGGGTGCAACGGCCGGGGCCGCCCTTCCACAATTACGCGGAAATCAATATCCGCCGGTATCGAAAGGTCCTGCGGGACGCGCGAGAACGCTTGCTCCAGATCCGGAGAGCCAACCGCCGGCGGGCGCAAGCCGCGCAAAGCGTTGCGTCCTTCTTCAATTACTTGTCCCATCAATTGCAGAATTCGGCGCAAGGCCGGCCTTTCGGCCGATTCCTCCGGCAAGCGGTCAATCGACACATGCAGCTGCATAGAGGCGCTGAGAAACCCCTGGAGAAGAGTGTCGTGCAACTCCTGGGCGATGCGCGTCCGCTCCACCAGCCGCTCTTCAAAGCGCACGCTCAGTTGCCGGGTCAACTGCCGCAGACGAAAGCGATATAAAGCCAACGCGGCCCCGGCGGCGCCCAGGACCACCGAGAACTGAAACCACCAGGTCTGCCAGAACACCGGGTCGATTTCGAATTCCAGGGCGGCGCCCGCAGTATTCCAGCGGCCCTCCGGATTGCGCGCCATCACGCGGAAGCGATAGGAACCGTGATTGAGATTGGTATAAATGGCCTCGCGAGCTGCGGTCGGTTCGCTCCAACCGTGGTCGAATCCTTCCAGCATGTACCGGTATCGGATGCGATCGGGTCTGGAAAGACTCAGGCCCAAATAGCTGAATATGATTCTGCGGCGCGCCGAAGGTATCCGCAAAGCCCGGCGCAAGTCCAGCATATTTCCATCGGCTGAAATACCTTGGATATAAACCGGGGCCGGGATTGAGTTGCCGGTGGAGCGCGCGGGATCCACCGCGAAAATTCCACCGTTCAGAGAGAACCAAATGCGCCCCAGCGGGTCCCTGGCTACGGTTCGAGATCTGTTCACGCCACCGCCCGCGCGCAACCCGTCCTCGATTCCGAACTCGCGGATATCGGCGTCGCGGATCGCTCCGCCCATCAGCCGGTCCCGATTCACGCGCAGCACGTGATTCGACGTGGCAATCCACAGCCATTTATTGCTGTCTTCGGCCATGCCGAAAACCGGCTCCCGCAATGACTCTGGAACATCCCGAGGCACCTGGACGCGGCCGGAACCGAGGAACGCAACTCCGTTGGCAGTACCGATCCACAGCACGCCGGTTGAATCCTCCAGCAGGCAATTCACCCCGCCAGGCGGCATGCCGTCCCGGCCGGTGTAGAGCCTCCAGCGGTCATTCGCAAACGCGCTCAGTCCATTGGGAGTCGCAAACCACATGGCGCCGTCCAAACCTTCTTCAATCGCGGAGACGGTGTTGGAAGGCAGACCGTTCGCGGTGGTATAGGTGGTGAATCGGCCGCTCTGAAATCGGCTGACACCGCCGTTGAGGGTGCCGGTCCAAACGGTTCCGTCACGATTCCGATGAACCGTGTAAACGGTATTCTGAGCCAGTCCGTCGCGCGTGGTGTAGGTCTCTGCCGCTAGCGCAGTCCCTTGGTAGCGCAAGTGCGTTACCCCTCCCCGCTGTCTCGCCACCCACACGTCGTCCTTACCGCCGGCGATCGAATAAATCACGTCCGTGCCCAAGCCGGCAATGTTGATCCGTTCCGTCTTTTCCCCCTGGAGCCAAAACAGTCCACCGCTCGAAGGACCAAACCAGGTGCGGCCGCTGGAATCGGCGTAAAGAGGGCCGTAATTCTCCGACGGCGAAATTCCCGACGGGTCGTATGTCAGAAACAGAGTGTCACGGAAACGCTCAATCCCTCGAGAATTCCCCACCCAGAGACTCCCCTCGCGATCTTCAAACAGCGCCACCACCTCGCCACCGGGGGGCAAACTGCGCTGCGCCGCTAGAGACACGCCGGTGCCGGTGATCCGCGAGAGTCCCTGCGCGCTTGCCACCCAGATGTTTGAATCGCGGTCCCGGGCAAGAGCCAGGATCTGGACATGTTCCAGAGAGCGCGGCACGCCTGCGCGCGTCAGCTCGGTTCCATTCCAGCGCACCAGCCCACCGTCGGTACCCACCCACAAATCCCGCCCGCCCGACGCCAAAAGACTATTGATCTTCTGGTCTGGCAAACCCAGCGCAACGCTGGAGACGCGGCCGCCGTTCAAATAGAACAGTCCGGCATCCCTGGTCCCCAGCCAGACTCTACCGTCGCCGGTCTCCGCCATGGAGATCACCAAAAGGTTAGGCCACTCAGCCTGGGAGGCCAGGCCCACAAGTTTTCCTCCCGTGTACTTTAGCAGTCCATTGAATCGCGAGACCAGGACTTCGCCGTTCTTGGTCAGTCCCATGGCGGTGACGACATTGGAGCTCCCAGCGGGATTCTCGAATATAGATTCAAATGCTCCGTCCCGATAGCGCAACAACCCTTGGCTTTGTAATTTGATCCAGAGACTTCCCGCTGTATCGGCAGTGAGACCTAGCGCAGGGCCGGGAGGAAGCGCGGGAGTATTGGCGTGATTATACAGGCGAAAATTCAATCCATCGAAGCGGACCAGGCCGTTCTCGGCGCCGATCCAAAGGTAGCCGTCAGCGGTTTGGGCGATGGCGTAAACCATCCCTCCTGGAAATCCCTGTTCGGCGCTCCAGCGGTCGTGGATGTATTGCGAAATCGTCCGATTTGGATCCAAAGCCTGCGCCGCCGGAACCAGGCATGCCAACACGAACGCGGCCGCCAGCCCGCTACGGAAGGAATTGAAATTTATCAATTACCACCTCGGCTC
>Ga0302324_100023283_pt1 | contig 11986 bp, 10 predicted proteins | sample Palsa_T0_1_FD_201949 | JGI IMG/M metagenome (GOLD analysis project Ga0302324, IMG submission 201949) | Peat permafrost microbial communities from Stordalen Mire near Abisko, Sweden - Palsa_T0_1 | ecosystem: Environmental > Terrestrial > Soil > Palsa > Peat permafrost | place: Sweden: Abisko... | reverse complement strand
CACGGCACTCGCGTCATCTATGTGCCCGGCAATCACGACGAGCAGTTCCGCCAGGTGTGCGGCATCAGCTTCGGCAACCTGGAGATGCACCGGGAATATGTGCATGAGACCCAGCGCGGTCAGCGCCTGCTGGTTCTTCACGGTGATGAATTTGACGGCGTCGTGCAATGTAATCGCTGGCTGCTGGCGCTTGGCAACGGACTGTACGACTTCGTGCTGCGCCTGAACCGCGGCCTCAACGCGCTGCGGCATCGCTTCGGCTACGGCTACTGGTCGCTCGCCGGGTACCTCAAGAGTCGCGTTGGCAACGCGATGAGCTACGTGCACAGTTTCGAGGCCGCCGCCGCCCGTGAAGCCCGGCGTCGCGGCCTGGACGGCGTCGTCTGCGGCCATATCCATCGACCCGAGATTGCCGACATCGACGGCGTGCTCTACTGCAACGACGGCGACTGGGTCGATAGCTGCTCGGCGCTGATCGAAACGCGCGCCGGCGAGCTGGAACTGTGGCATTGGACCGCCGCCGACCGCGAGGAACTGCCGGTTCCGCATCGATCGCGTACCGTGGCGCGCGCCGCCTGACGCCCGACTGCTCTCAAGGTCAGGGCGCCTCTCTATATATCGCCGGCAGACCGAGCGTCGCGCGCAGGCTCGAGCGCGCCTGCCCCAGATCGCGCCGCACGCCGGGGTCCTGCAGCAGCAGCGACGCGGCAACCGTGCCCGCGATGCGTCCGGCTTCCAGGTCGGTCGGATAATGCGCGCCCACCACCATCCTGGAATGGTCGTAGTCAACATTGCGCGCAAACAGCGCCGCGCGCTTTTCCGGCACCATCTCGGCCAGCAGGATTGCACATTCGATGCCAAATGTGGCATGCCCGCTGGGATAAGAAGAGTGCGCCAGCTCATCGGCTGCCTTTTGCCTCTCCGGGCTGAGCTTCCCGACCATGTTGAATTCCGGGTTCGTGCCCCATTGCGGCGAGACGTCGCCCAGGCGCTCGACCTCGGTGCTGTACGCGTACGGTCGCGTACGCTTCCAGTAGCGCTTGGCCGGAACCGAAATCACCGCACCCTGGCGCGCGGTCTTGTCCAGGAATGCGAGCACTTTCGCCGTGCCCGCTGACGTAAGGTCGTAGCCGAGCGCGTCGGAAAAGCGTCCACAGCTCTGCTGCACATCCGCCAGCGCGTGCGCGATGCTGCCGTCCGCATGCGCAGTGCGCTGCGCCTCAAGCACCGCCGCAAGGTCCGCCTGCTGCGCGAGCGAACCCGCGTCCGGCGGCGGCGGCAGCAACTCGACGATATCCAGCTGCGAAGCGAAGAGATCGCGCGGCCCGCTCGCCGCAGCCGATGACCCCGCAAACGTCGGCAGCAGCGCCAGCAGCAGCAGAGCCAGCGGCAGCGGCGCGCGACAGAATTCGTCCATCCTTGGCATCAATCGAACTCCGTCATCAGTTCCGGGTTACGCCAGTGCTCGTACATGCGCCCGATCTGTTCCGGCGTGACTCGCCCGAGTGACAGTTGCGGCAGTTTATCAAGCGCAAAGAACTCGACCGCGCTGGTCTCGATGCTCGGACTGGCCTCCCCGCCGGTCAGCTCGCAGATGAAGAAGAACTTGTAGATCGAGTACGGGTGGCTCGCGGCCTGGCGCTGCCTGCGGTAGTCCCAGACCGCGGCGAGCTTCACCGCCCGGGCTCGAAACCCGGATTCCTCCTGGATCTCGCGCTCGACGCATTCCCTTGGGGATTGATTGACGTCGCCCCAGCCCCCAGGCAGCGTCCAGAAGCCGTCGCTGATCTCGCGGACCAGCAGGATGCGCCGGTCGCGAAACACGGCGCCGCGTACATCCACCTTGGGTGTCGGATAGCCGAGGTCCTGTTCGAATAGTGCGCTGATGCGCTCGACCGTCGCGCCTGAGCCGGATGCCATCATCGCCACCGCGATCGCGCGCAACCGCTGATAGCGCTCCAGGTCGTACCTGTCGCTGGCGAAGGCCAGGCCGGTCTGCGCGATCGCCTGCAGTTCCCTGACCCACACCAGCCATTCCGGATCTTCCATTGCATCATCCTTGGCATCGTCCTTGGCTTTGTCTCGACTGTAGCAGTAGAGTCAGCGCTGGTACCAACCACCACCATGCGCGATCTCGTGCGCGATCTGAAGGGGCGATCACATGAAGCGAACCGCATCGGCCATCTGGTCCGGCGATCTCAAGAACGGGCACGGTGCACTCGCGACCCACAGCGGCGTACTCAAGGATACGCCCTACAGCTTCGCGACGCGGTTTGAGGGAGCTCAGGGTACCAATCCGGAAGAGCTGATCGCCGCCGCCCATGCCGGCTGCTTCACCATGGCGCTGTCCGCCAGCCTCGGAAAGGCCGGCTTCATCCCCAAGCGCCTGGCGACGCAGGCGAGCGTGACGCTGGAACTGGTCAGCGGCAACTTTACCATCACCAGCGTGCACCTGGAGAACGAAGCCTGGGTGCCGGGCATCAGCGCGGAACAATTTGCAACGATTGCCGCCGACGCCAAGGCCAACTGCCCGGTCTCGCGGCTGCTGCGCGCGGAGGTTTCACTGACCGCAAAGCTGGAACCAGGTTGAGGGTCGCATACACTTTCATGGCCAGGAAATCCTCGCGACACGCAAATTGTACGACGTATCCGACGGCGCCGCCGATTTGCCACCTCCCGCCATGGACAGCGCCAGCATCAACTGGCAATGCTGCGCGAACGCCTGCAATCGCTGCTCCGGTGTCAAGCGCTGCGTGGCAGCCATCAGCGTCTGGCGGGACTCCTGGGCGAGTCTCGAGTCCATACCACTCAGTCTATCGGCTCGTTGTCAGGCGAGCAGACTGGCGACCGCTATTCGTGCGACAGGAATGGCTCGAGGGCACACCGTGTCACCGGCGCGGTACTCTTCGGTTCGCTGGTACGTGCCGCCCTCGGGGTCGAGATAGGCAAGCACGCGTTGCCCGCCAAGATCGACCACCCAGTACTCAGGGATTGCGTACCGCGCATACAGATCTCGCTTGGCGCCGCGGTCGAAGGCAAGCGAGCTGTCGGAAACCTCTATCAGCAGCAGCACATCGACAGCTGTGGGGTGGGCCCGGCGGTAGCCCTCCGGACCCGGATTTTTCAGCACCAGCAGATCAGGCTCCGGCTCGGAATAACCGCCGAGGTTGACCGGACCCGCCACCCGAACTATGGCACAGTCGCCCGTGGCCATCACGAGCAACCTGTTGAGCCGATCGGTCACTTCCGCATGTGCAACGCCAATCGGCGCCATTTCCAGTATTTCCCCTTCGATCAACTCCACGCGGTCGTACTTGGTCAGCACGCCCACGGCCACCATCTTCTGGTAGCGATCGACGGAGATTCGCAATCGTGTCGGGGTAAATACGGCGCTCATACATTCAAGATTCGCGGTACCGGCGCGCGCTGTCAACCTGCATAATGTGCCTCGGCAGGCAAATTGTTCCCGTTCGCGAATTGTCCGGGCTAGGCCCGCAGGTGTTCCTGATGGGCGCAAAACCATTCGTAGGTGGAAGCGAGCCCGTCAGCCAAAGTGATCTTCGGCTGCCAGCCGAGCGCGCTCAGACGTGTGGTGTCGAGCAGCTTGCGCGGCGTGCCATCGGGCTTGGAGACGTCAAAGCGCACCTCGCCCTTGAATCCGACCGTATCGGCAACCAGCTGTGCCAGCTCTGCAATGCTGACATCCTTGCCCCAACCGACATTGACCGGGGCCGCATCGGAATACTTCTGCATCAGGAAAACGCAGGCGTCGGCCAGGTCGTCCACGTGCAGGAACTCGCGCCGCGGCGTGCCGGTGCCCCAGACCTCGACTGAGCCGGCCTTCCGCAGCTTGGCATCGTGGTACTTGCGCATTAGCGCCGCCAGCACGTGCGAGTCCACCAGGCTGAAATTGTCCCCTGGCCCATATAGATTGGTCGGCATCGGACAGATCGCATCGAATCCGAACTCGCGCCGGTAGGCCTGGCACAGTTTCAGGCCCGCGATCTTCGCTATCGCGTACCACTCGTTGGTCGGTTCCAGTGGGCCGGTGAGCAGGCAGTCCTCCGGCATCGGCTGCGGTGCCAGTCGCGGATAGATGCAGCTGGAGCCCAGGAACAGCAGCTTGCGCGTACCGAAGCGCTGTGCCGCATCGATGATGTTGGTCTGCATCTGCAGGTTGTCGCGCAGGAACTGCACCGGATGGCTGCGGTTGGCCTCGATGCCGCCGACCTTGGCCGCGGCCAGGAATACGTACTGCGGGCGATGCTCGGCAAAAAAGCGTTCGACGTCCGCCTGTCGACGCAGATCGAGCTCCCTGCGAGTCCGAAGCAGCAGCTGCCTGGCGCCGTCGGCACGCAGCCGGCGCACGATGGCAGCGCCTGCCAGTCCATTGTGGCCGGCGACATAGATCGGGGTGTCATACATGTAGCCCCATTATTCCCGATACCGCCAGCCGTTGAAACCTCGGCGCAACATAAGCGCGCCGCGCCGGCCGGCGCCGCTGCACGGCTGAGCGACAGCACCCAGGCTCGCCAGCCTCGCGGACCCCAGCACGGTGGCGTTGACCATTGCACTATTTGAATTTATCGCCGCACTCTGAAGTGTTCGACCAGAAGAGCCGCCACCTCCTTGGGCGCTTCGCGTGTTGGGAAATGCCCGACCCCCTCCAGAACGATACGCCGAAATGCGCCGCTGAACTTCTCTCGCATCGACTCGCTGGTTGCTGGAGGATTTACTCCGTCTTGCGCACCCTGAATGTAAATCGCCGGAATGTCGAGGGTGTTGGTTGCCCTGACCTTATCATCAAGCCATTGACTGTCCGGATCTGGGCTCGCCTCGTCCCAGCGCGATTGATAGCTATGTAGCGTGACATCGAGCCAAGCCGGGTTTGAGAATGATCGGGACACACGCTCGAACGTCGCGTCGTCAAACCATCCCTGCGGGGACCAAGTCTCCCACATGATCCGCGCAAAGCCTTTGGGATCTCGACGCACTGCCTCCACTCCGCGCTTGGTGGCCTGAAACCAGTGATACCATTGAAGGCGGGCATGCCAGAATGGCGGTGACTTCAGGCCGCCTAGTCGAGACGGTGTCGACAGCATCGCGAGTCGGCTGACACGATCCGGCCAGCCAACTGCCAGCATCTCCGCGATGGTTGCACCCCAGTCGTGGCCCGCGATAAAAACGTGCTCGATGCCCAGCGCATCGAGCATCTCGATCGCATCAATCGCCAGGACCGCGGCGTTGCCGGTTCGCCGCATCGAGGTTGATAGAAATCGTGTGGCTCCAAATCCGCGTAGCATCGGCGCGATCGTTCTGAAGCCAGCGGTATTCAGCGACGGCGACACGCCGTCCCACGTAGTGGCATCATCCGGCCAACCGTGCAGCAACAGCAGCGCGGGACCGTCAGGTGGACCCGCTTCCTCAAACGAGATCTCAAGCTTAGCGGTTCTGATGGTCGGCATAGATTGCCTTTTCCGGATCGTCACCCGCGCCGATCGCTGTTCTCACGCTGCCAATGCATCGCGCTCGTTTTCAAGGGTGGGCTGTAACGCGATAACCAGCGGTACGATAATGGCGGCCGTCAAAGCCGAGGCGAGGATACCGACGGTCCGATTGGAATGGTCGGCAATCGCGCCGTAAGCGATGGGCGCAAGTCCGCCGGCGCCGATGACGCCGGTGTAGAACAGAGCGAATCCCCGGCCGATGTCGCCTCTCGGGGCCAGATCCGGGACAGTCCCATACAATACGGACGAGGTGCCGTTGAGGACGATTCCCAGAAGAGGCAGAACCGCGAGCATCGGCGCGAGTGGGAGCATCAGGGTCGCCGTAATCAGCAACGCGGTTGCGACTTCGGTGGCGATCACGCTCCATACGACACCCAGATGCTGGCCGAGCCAGCCGCACGCCGCTTTACCGAGCGCTCCCCCGATGAAGAGCAGCGCCAAGCCGAGGCCAACCACCGCCTCCGTTCCGCCGCGGTTGTGCAGCAGAAAAGGCAGGAACAGCAGATAGCCCATTCGTGTCGCCGTATCGAGTGCGCCGATGGTCAGGAGCAGACCGAAGCCTCCGCCAGCTCGTCTGCTTGCAGTGAATTTATCCTCGACTGACGCGACGATGGGTTGCCGGGGCACCACGACCAACAACGCGACAGCGACCGCAAGTCCGACGAAAGCCATGATTCCGACGGCCGGCCGCCAGGCGACGACCAGCAACAGCAGCGCGACCACAGCAGGAAAGCTTGCCTTCCCGAGATCCCCGGCGAAGTTATAGATGCCCAGTGGCCCGCGTGAGGCTTTACCGTAAGTGTTCGTGACCAGCAGCGAGGCGCGCGGGTGCTGTGCGCTCGATCCGATGCCGGCAACGATCAGGCCAGCACACAGGCCCGGAAATCCACAGGGAAGGGCCATCACCAGATATCCCGCTGCCGCGACGAAGGTCGCCAGCGCCAGCGCCGTTCGGGGCGCCAGCCTGGCGGTTAGCCTTGCGCCCGGGACCTGCAAGCCGCCCATGGTGCCGTAGTAGAGCGCCCGAACCATCGCGAGACCGGCATAAGAAAGCCCGAACTCCGGCTGCCAGACAGGCAGCAGCGCGTACAGCTGATCGGTGTAGCCATCGTGCAGCATGTGCGCGAGACACGCTCCGGCGAGATTTCGGCGCCGCGGCGACGACCGAGTGCCCCGCCCCATTGGCAATGAGTCTGCCGCGCTCGCGCTCTGCATTCGCCGTCTTGTCTCAGCCGCCGCCAATGCTCCCCAGATAATCGCTCTTGGCCAGTTTGACGCCGCCGTGACGCAGGATCGCGTAGGCCATCGAGCTGTGAAAATACAGGTTCGGCAGCGCGAATGCGAACAGGTAGTCCCAGCCGCTGGTGAAATTCAGCGTGCTGTTGGGAAATTTCAGCACCACCGGGCGGCTGTCTGCCTCGTTCAACTGGCCTGGCTGAAAGCCGTTGACGAACGCCAGCGTTTTTTCCAGGCGCTCCTTGAGCTCGGCGAAGCTGGTCTCGGTGTCAGGGAACTTGGGCGGCTCCACCGCCGCCAGCCGCGCCATGCAGCCCTTGGCGGTATCGGAAACCACCTGCACCTGGCGCGTGAACGCGAACATGTTCGGGTACAGCCGCATCCCCAGCAGCACGGCAGGATCTATCTTCTCGCTTTCGGCGTGCACCCGGCCCTTATCGACAATGCCCACGACATTGGTGAGTACCCGCGACAGCACCGGGACCGAGGCCTCATGGATAGACAGGCTCATGTTGGAAACCCCCTTGTTCGCTGGTGGCACGCGCGATGCGCGTGATCTGGGGCCTATCCTGGGTCAGAACGATGCGCGCGCGCAAGCCAGGGTGGTTGTCTTCCAGGCGCAATTCGCTGCCGTGCAGCCGGGCCACCGCGTCGACCAGGCTCAGTCCCAGCCCGACGCCGGGCGTGCCGCGGCTGACGTCGCCGCGGTAGAAGCGTTCGACCGCCTTAGGTCTATGCTCCGCCGGAATGCCCGGCCCGCTGTCGGCCACGATAATCTCTACACTACTGTCATACGCCCCGGTACGCACCTCGACCACGATGGCGCCGTCCTCGGGCGTGTACTTGAGCGCATTGTCGATCAGATTTCCCAGCGCCTGCGCCAGCAGCACCGGGTCGCCGCGAATCGGCGCCGGGCCGCTGGTCGCCAGCATGAGGCTCGAACCCCGAAGCTCAGCGGCTGGCTGGTAGAACTCGACCGCGGCCGCGGCCACCGCAGACAGGTCCACCGGCACGAAGCCGGAACGCCTGGTGCCGCTGTCGATCTCGGCCAGGCGCAGCAGCGCGTTGAAGATACGGATCACCCCGTCAACGTCCGCCACCGCCGCATCGATCTCGGCGAAAGTCTGCTCGGTCGTAGGTTTGGTGAGCGCCAGCTCCTCCAGGCGCGACCGCAGTTCGGCCAGCGGCGTGCGCAGATCGTGCGCGATCGAATTGGAGACATTGCGTACGCCGTGAATCAGCTGTTCGATCTGTTCGAGCATGCCATTGATGGTGCGCGACAATGTGTTGAGTTCATCGCCGCTGTCATGCGTCGGCAGGCGATGACTCAGATCGCCCTGGATGATCGCCGACACCGTGCGGCGGATGCCATCGATGCGCGCCAGCAACGCACGCCTGATCAGGATGCCGCCGAAGGCACCGAGCACCGACAGGATGGCCACCGCACCGGCCAGCGCGTACCAGAAGCGCTGCTCCAGCGGTGCATAGCGCGCCGTGTCCCGACCCACGAGCAGGTGATAGCCACCGGGCAGGGCCGCGTGCACCAGGGCGACGTCGCTCATGTGGCCGCCGAGCTCGAGCTTGACGGTGTAGGTGCCGGGATTCGGCGGCACGCTCGGCGGCCATGCCGCGAGGTTGCCGGCCAGCGGCGCGAGCGCCTCATCTGCCAGCAGCAGCAGCCGCTCGCCGGCGATCTGCATGCCGACGCGCGCGTTGATGTAGCTCACCAGCCCGGGTGCGCCCTCGCGGCGAAATACCTCCGTCAGGCGCAACGCATCGGACTGCAGGATCTCGCTGCGCCCGTCCTGGATCGTCACGCGCCAGGCGTACCAGAGCGGGGCGGCAAACAGCGCCAGCGCCGCGAGCCCAAGGCTGATGTAGGCCACCGCCAGCGTCAGGGCGGATGAGCGCGCGATCTTCATGCGCTGCTCGATGCGGTGCGCAGCTCAGTCATGCGATGTCAGCGTGTAGCCGGCGTTGCGCACCGTGCGCAGCAGCGGCCGCTCGAAATCGGCATCAATCTTCTGGCGCAGCTTGCTGATGTGTACATCGACGACGTTGGTTTGCGGATCGAAATGATAGTCCCAGACATTTTCGAGCAACATGGTGCGCGTCACCACCTGGTCGGCATGGCGCATCAGGTACTCGAGCAGCTTGAACTCCCGCGGCTGCAGCGTAACGCTGCGACTACCGCGCGTGACCTTGCGGCTCAGCAGATCCACGCGCAGATCAGCCACCTCGAGCCTGGTCTGTGCGTTTTCACCCTGCGCGCGCCGCGTCAGCGCGTCGATGCGCGCCAGCAGCTCGCCGAATGCGAACGGCTTGGTCAGGTAATCGTCGCCGCCGGCGCGCAGCCCGCGGATGCGTTCGTCCACCTCCGACAGCGCGCTCAGGATCAGGATCGGCGTGCGCTTGCCCGATTTGCGCAACGCTTCGATGATCGCCAGACCATCGATCTCCCCCGGCAGCATGCGATCCATGATGATGACGTCGTACGGCTCGCTCGCGGCCAGGAACATGCCGTCGCGGCCGTTGGGCGCGTGGTCGGCGGTATGGCCTGCCTCCTGCAGGCCCTTGACCACGAACTGGGTGACGCGTTCATTGTCTTCCACCAACAGCACTTTCATGCCGCCCCCAGGGGCTCGGGGCCGCCAGCGGCACCGGCCGCACCGGCGCCGTCGGGCGCACCGGCGACGTCGGCAGGACGTCCGGCGCGCGCACGGCGCCGCTGGCCGGTGAACTGGTCAAGGTACAGATAGATCACCGGTGTCGTGAACAACGTCAGTGCCTGGCTCAGGATCAATCCGCCCACCATGGTATATCCCAGCGGCTGGCGCAGCTCCGAACCGGTGCCGCGCTCCAGCATCAGCGGCAGGGCGCCCAGCAGCGCCGCCATGGTAGTCATCATTATAGGCCGGAAGCGCAGCAGGCAGGCTTGCCGTATCGACGCTTCAGGGGACAGGTGCTGCTCGCGTTCGGCCTGCAGCGCAAAATCCACCATCATGATGCCGTTCTTCTTGACGATCCCGATCAGCAGGATGATGCCGATCAGCGCGATGACCGACAGGTCGAAGTGAAAGATCAGCAGCACCAGCAGCGCGCCTACGCCGGCTGATGGCAGCGTCGACAGGATCGTCAACGGGTGGATGTAGCTCTCGTACAGCATGCCAAGAATGATATACACCACGACCAGCGCCGCCAGGATCAGGTAGGGCTGGGTCTTGAGCGAACTCTGGAACGCCTGCGCCGTGCCCTGGAAGCTTACGGCAACGGTGGATGGCATGCGGATCGAGGCGGCCGCCTTGTTGATCGCATCGACCGCATCACCCAGGGCTACGCCAGGTCCGAGATTGAACGACAGCGTGACCGCCGGGAACTGGCCCTGGTGGTTGATCGACAGGAAGGTCACGTGCCTGGTGTCGAACTTGACGAACGTGGACAGCGGTATCATCTGGCCGCTGACCGGCGACTTGACGTAGATCTTCGACAGCGTCTGTGGGTCGGCCTGCAGCCCGGGCGTGACCTCCAGGATCACGTGGTAGGCATTGAGCTGGGTAAAATACTGCGTCACCTGGCGTTGTCCGAACGCATCATCCAGGGTCTGGTCGATCAGCGATGGCTGGATACCGAAACGCGCGGCCTGGTCGCGATCAATCGCCAGCGACAGCATTGAGCTGCCGTTCTGCTGGTCCGATGCCACGTCGCGCAGCATCGGCAGCTTCTGCAGCTGCGCCAGCAATTTCGGCGCCCAGTCGTTGAGCTCGTCCAGATCCGCGTCCTGCAGCGTGTACTGGTACTGCGTGCGTGCCAGCCGGCCGCCGACGTTCAGATCCTGCGCTGCCTGCAGGAACAGCGTCGCGCCTGGGACGCGGGCGATCTCGCGCCGCAGCCGCGCGATCACCTGGTCGGCGCTGTCCGAGCGCTGATCACGCGGCTTGAGGCCTATGGCCACGAAGCCGTTGTTGATCGAGCGCTGCCCGCCGATGGCGGTCGCCCAGCTCTCCACATCTGGATCGCGCGCCAGCACATCGGTCAGCAGGTGCTCGCGCCGGACCATTTCCGCGAACGAGATGTCCTGCGGGGCATCCGACAGGCCGACGATGATGCCGGTGTCCTGCTGCGGGAAGAACCCTTTCGGTATCAGCACGTACAGCACCAGCGTGAGTGCCACGGTGGCGACGAAGGTCATGAGCGTGGCGCGCTGGTGGCGCAGCACCAGATCCAGGCCGCGCGTGTAAAGCGCCAGCATGCGGTCGAAAGCCGACTCGATTGCGCGATAGAAACGTCCGTGCTGGACCTGCTTTTCATTGCGCAGGAACAGCGCGCACATGGTTGGCGACAGCGTCAGGGCGACGAACGCCGATACTGCGATCGTCATCGTGACCGTGACCGCGAACTCGCGGAACAGCCGTCCGACGATGCCGCCCATCAGCAGCAGTGGGATGAATACCGCCACCAGCGAGATGCTGATCGACAGGATGGTGAAGCCAATCTCGCGTGAACCCCTGAGGGTCGCCTCCAGCGGCGACAGCCCGTCCTCGATATGCCGGTAGATGTTCTCCAGCATCACGATCGCATCGTCCACCACGAAACCGACCGCGATCGTCAGCGCCATCAATGACAGGTTGTCCAGGCTGTAGCCGACGACGTACATGAGTGCCGCGGTACCCAGTAGCGACAGCGGCACGGTGACGCCGGGTATGATCGTGGCCCAGGCGGTGCGCAGGAACAGGAAGATCACCATCACCACCAGCGCGATCGTCAGCACCAGCGTGAATTCCACGTCATGCACCGAGGCCTTGATCGTGGTGGTGCGATCCACGACCTTGTCGACCTTGATCGACGGTGGCACCGACAGCAGCACCGTCGGCAGCAGCTTCTCGACGCTGGCTGCGGTATCGATGACGTTGGCCCCCGCCTGCTTGAAGATCAGCAGCAGGATGCCGGGCTTGTCGTTCTGCCAGCCGAGCATCTGGTTGTTTTCCGCCGCGTCCACCGCGACGCCGATGTCGCGGATTCGTACCGGCGCCCCGTTTTTGTAGGCCACCACGACATCATTCCACGGCGCCGCCTTGAGCAGCTGGTCATTGTCGTAGATCGCAAAGCTGTGCAGCGTGCCGTTGATCGAGCCCTTGGGCGCGTTGACGGTCGCCTCGCTGATCACGCCGGCGACATCCTCCAGCTGGAGGCCAAGCGCCGCAATCTTGGCCGGATCGACCTGCACCCGCACCGCGGGTTTCTGC
>Ga0302324_100023278_pt1 | contig 11987 bp, 6 predicted proteins | sample Palsa_T0_1_FD_201949 | JGI IMG/M metagenome (GOLD analysis project Ga0302324, IMG submission 201949) | Peat permafrost microbial communities from Stordalen Mire near Abisko, Sweden - Palsa_T0_1 | ecosystem: Environmental > Terrestrial > Soil > Palsa > Peat permafrost | place: Sweden: Abisko... | reverse complement strand
AGACCCGAGCATGCCGTTGTTTGTTATCAAAAAGCCATCGCGCTCAACCCCTTCTATTCTGAGGCCTACAACAACCTGGGCGTCACCTACGCGAGTCTTGGCCTGCTCGATAAGGCAATCGCCAGCTATCGCCAGGCTATCTTCAACAATCCGGCCTCGGCTGACGCCTATAGCAACCTGGGCAACGCGCTTACCGCGCAGGGCGACTTCACGCAGGCGGTGCAGCATTGCAAAAAAGCCATCATTCTTCAGCACCGCCACCCAACCGCGTATCTTCACTTGGGCAATGCCTACCGCGGTCTCGGCTTATTCAACGATGCGGTCGCCAGCTATCGGCATGCCCTCTTTTTCAGCCCCGACAACGCCGGTATCTACAACAACCTTGCAGAAACCTTCAAAGACCAGGGCAAGCTGAAAGAGGCAGCGGAGTGCTTCGAGAAGGCGATCGCCGGCCAGCCGGTCTACCCGCCGGCATACAGCAACCTGCTCTACTTCTACGCGTTCACCCGCTATGTTTCGCCGGCCCAGGAGCGTCGCATCGCCCAGGGCTGGGAGACCCACATGCTTACTGCTGAAGAACGGTTCGCGGCTCGCGGCAGAACCTTCCCCGTCCAGCCGCGTGAGAGAAGAAAATTACGCCTGGGTATTCTCACCGCGGAATTGGGTCAACACGCTGTGGCAGATTTTCTTGAGCCTTTCCTGGAGAACCTGGATCGCCGGCGTATCGCTCTTACCGTGTTTCCTACGGTTTTGCAGGCAGGCGATCGTGCCCAGCGCTTTCGGAATCTCTTTGACCGCAATCGCGACGGCTTCATCCCACTGAATGGAATACCGGCGTCGCAGGCAGCCGAGTTCATCCGATCGAAACAGATCGACGTTTTGATCGAGACCACCGGGCACACCTACGAAAACCGCCTGGACATCATTGCCCATCGTGCAGCCCCGGTGCAGTGTAGTTACATCGGCTATTTCAGTACCACAGGCCTTACTGAAATGGACTTCTTTCTCACCGGGACCGGACTTGGTTCTTTCATCGAGCCGCATTTCACCGAACATCTATGGCGGCTTCCTCGTCTTTCTTTCTGCTACCAGGGAGATCCCGAGTTAGCTCAAGGCTGGGAGCCCGACCCGAATGGAACCGTGTGGTTGGGGTCGTTCAATAACAACTCCAAGATCCCGGAAGAGACGCTCTGTCTTTGGGCAAAGGTTCTGCGCGCGTTGCCGGAAGCCAAACTTCTTTTTGAGGATCGCCACGCGGAAGATGGAGAAACCCATCAACGGATCGTCTCCATGCTGCAGAGTTTGGGAATCGAGGAAAGCCGCATCTGTTTCATTCCCTACATAGGTGGTCATGAGCGCCACATGAAGCTTTATGACCGCCTCGACATCGCGCTTGACACCATCCCCTTCAACAGCGTCACGACGGCGTTTGATGCACTATGGATGGGGGTACCTCTCATCACCATAGCCGGTAACTGGATGGGGGGAGCCCTTGCGGGCTCATTCCTCGAAGCCCTGGGTCACCCGGAATGGATAGCGCGCAGCGAAGAAGAATATGTCTCGATCGTCCGCACCCTGGCGAGAGACGTAGAGAAGCGTAAGCATCTGCGCAGCACTCAGCGTGCGCGCATGGCCAACAGTGAACTCTGCGACGGAGCGGGCCTCGCCAGATCCCTCGAAGACGCAATCGAAGCCATGTATGACCGCTGGGCCGCTAAAATGCCTAGTCTACAGTTGCCTTGAGGGACTCGGGCCTCAGCTGCTGAGGGATCTCTCCGAGCCACTAATTGGAAGCGCCGTTCTCCCCTTCGTCGTCCGACCGTTGTGGGCCTGCACTTCTCTCCATCCCATCAACCGATCCTGAATGGGAGCGCCGCCCTCCACTTGTCATCCCGACCGAAGCGGAGCGTAGTGGAGGGACCCTGCAGTTCTACGGATCCCTCCTGGAAATGATTTCCGATAGACTGGGTTCTGCCTTTCACACCAGACAGCCGGAGGCGCCGCGTGATAGAGTCTACCCGCAGTCACAGCAAAGGAAGCCTTTAATGAGCCTCAAGAGCGCTGCCGTCCTGGTGGCGATCGTCTGCCTCTACTTCTCCCCGACCCTACTACATGCCGAGCCCGGAACCGTCCAGAAACTCGCCCCCGGCGTCTACGTCTGGCAAGGAGATCGCGACAAACGGGAACCCGCGAACTGCACCTGGATCATCTTCAAAGACTACGTCGTCGTCATCGACGCGAACTTCCCCTGGGGCGCCCGCGAAATCATCCCCAAGATCAAAGAAACCACGGACAAACCCATACGCTTCGTCTTGAACACCCACTACCACAGCGACCACTCCTACGGAAACTCCTTATTCACCGATCTAGGCGCCATCATCATCAACTCTGAGGACACGGATCGTGAAGCCCGAACCAACGCCGCCGGCTGGACAAAGTGGAACGACCCTGCCCACAGTCTCGAAGGCGCACACCTGGAATTTGCCACCATCACCTTTTCCGACCGCCTGGTCTTGGACGATGGAACCCAGAGAGTGGAGATGATTCATCTAGGTCCTGCGCATTCCAAGGGAGACGCAGTCGCCTACCTTCCTCGAGAGAAAATCCTCGCCACCGGGGACCTCTGCGTCACCTGGGGCTTCGGCAACAACGTCGGTGATCCGAACGCCAACTACGCCGGTTGGCTGAGCGCCCTCGACCGGATGAGCGCGTGGGACCCCAAGACCGTGGTCCCAGGACACGGTGCAGTATCCGGTCCGGAGGCGTTGCGGGCACAGCACGAGTACCTGGCCGGAATGTTGAAGCAAGTGCAAGACGGCATGCGTGCGGGCAAGACCGCCGATCAACTGGCAACCGAACTCGATCTGCGGAGCTACGGATTCATCGCCAACAACGCACCCGCCAACGCAACTTCAATCCGCAATATGTACAAGCACCTAGCCGGGGGAGCCCCGTGATCTTGAAACGTCTGTTCGTACTCGCCGGCCTGCTTCCGCTCCTGGCTGCAAGTAAAGGACAAACCGACTGGCCCGTCTACGGCGGCGCCTCGGATAACATCCACTATTCCAAACTAAAACAAATCAATACCGGCAACGTAGCCCAGCTTCAGCAGGTATGGAGCTTCGACACCGAAGAGAAGGGTGGCCTGGAAACCTCTCCCCTCGTCATCGATGGAGTACTGTACGCCTACACGCCATCGCAAAAAGTCATCGCGCTGGATGCTGCTACCGGAAAGCTGATCTGGAAATTCACCTCACCCGGCGCCGCCGTTCCTTCGCGAGCCGAGCGCAGCCTTTCGTATTGGCATCAAGGCAACGAAGCCCGTCTCCTCGCCGGGGTTGCCAACTACGTCTACGCGCTCAATCCCAAGACCGGTGAAGCCATCCCCACCTTCGGGAACGGCGGACGCATCGATCTTCGCGAGAACTCACGCGGCACGCCGAGCGAGCTATCCATTTCCACCACCAGCCCGGGCGCGATCTACAAAGACCTGATCATTTTCGGAGACGCCACTCCGGAACAACTCCCGGCGCCCCCCGGCGACATCCGCGCCTACGATGTGCGCACAGGACAGCTGCGCTGGACCTTCCATACCATCCCGCACCCCGGAGAGTTCGGCTACAACACCTGGCCCAAGGAAGCGTGGACCTACAGCGGCGCGGCCAACAACTGGTGCGGCATGACCGTCGATACCGAGCGGGGAATCGTCTATGTACCCACCGGCTCAGCCGCGACCGATTGGTACGGCGCCGACCGCATCGGCGACGATCTATTCGCCAATTCTCTCATCGCGCTGAACGCGGAGACCGGTAAGAGGATCTGGCATTTCCAGGCCGTTCACCACGATCTTTGGGACCGCGACTTTCCCGCGCCGCCGGCGCTCGTAACCGTGACCCGCGACGGCAAGCAAGTGCCCGCAGTCGCGCAGACATCGAAGCAGGGCTTCCTCTTCTTATTCAACCGCATCGACGGAACCCCGCTCTTCCCCATCGAGAATCGCAAGTATCCCCCCAGCGACGTGCCGGGAGAGGTCGCTGCGGCCGAACAGCCGCTTCCCACCAAGCCAGCTCCCTTCGCGCGCCAGCAGATCACGGAAGACATGCTCACCAACCGGACGCCGGAAGCGCACCAGTGGGCAATCAAGCGCTTTCACGAGATACGGCATGACGGACAATTCGTTCCTATCAGCGTAGACCGGGAAACTCTCATGTTCCCTGGCTTTGATGGCGGAGGGGAATGGGGAGGGCCCGCTTTCGATCCCGAAACCCAAATCATCTACATCAATGCCAACGATGTCGGGTTAACGGAATCCCTGGTAAAGCACAAGCCGAGTTCGATTGGGCACACTACTTACATGCGGCGCTGCAGTGCCTGTCACGGTGCGGACCGGGCAGGATCGCCGCCGGAGATCCCCTCCCTGATCGGGGTTGCGAATCGTCTGAGCGACTCTCAGATTGCCACCACCATTCAGAATGGCCGAGGCCGCATGCCGAGCTTTCCCGACTTGGCCAATAACGAGGCGCTCCTGAAATATCTGGCAACAGGAGAAGATAAGGCCCCAGCCGACGTTGAGGCCCAGGCCGACGCCACGGGCATTAAATACGACTTCACGGGTTACAAGAAGTTCCTCGATCCCGGCGGGTATCCTGCAATCTTGCCCCCATGGGGGACGCTGAATGCAATTGACCTGAACACGGGTGAGTATCGATGGAAGATTCCCTTCGGCGAATACCCTGAACTCACAGCCAAGGGAATCCCGGAAACGGGCACGGAAAATTACGGGGGTCCGGTGGTCACCGCCGGAGGCGTGCTGTTCATCGGAGCAACCGTACAAGACAAAAAGATCAGGGCCTTCGACAAGGCAACCGGCAAGCTGCTGTGGCAGGCGCACCTTCCGCTTTCCGCCAACGCCACGCCCGTGACCTATGAGGTGAACGGCCGCCAGTATGTTGCCATCGCCTGCGGAGGAGACAGAGATCCAGCGACACCCAAAAAAGGCGGCATATACGTAGCCTTTGCTCTCCCGAGCCAATAGCCGCAGTTCTGTCGATCCGGCAAATCGACGCTTAATGGAAGCACCACCCTTAACTTGTCATCCCGACCGAAGTGGAGGGACCTGCAGTTTTCTTCGGTCTCACTCGGACCTACACTACGGGTTCTTGTTCGCGATCAACTTAGGCGGAGTGGAATGATATTCACGCGCCAATGCCGCCGCCGCTTCGTTTTGCTGCCGCGCCCCCTCCTGGTCCCCCTGCTGTTCCAATAACCGGCTCAGCTGTGCGTGCACCTGGAAGGCGGGCGAATCTGCCGATTTGTTGGGCGAATCCAGATAGAGGCGCAGCAACTGGATAGCGAGTTGTGGCTCCTGGTTGCTCCGGGTGAGAGTATTCGCCGCATCCACGAGCGCGGGCCCGTGGGGTTGGGCAGCCTTTGCATCCGCATCGATCCCCGCGTGCAATGCCTGCAGCATCGGATCCCACTGGCGGCGCCGCGCAAAGTAGGAAGCCAAGGTCATCCACGCATCGGCGGACTCGTTTGAGCCGTCCACCGCCGCCTTGAACTCGGCCTCGGCCAGCGGGTAGTTTTTCTCCTTCTCCGCCAGGCGGCCCTTGAGCTGATGGGCCTGCACCGGCCCATAGCGTTCGAGTGCCTGCACCACGCCTTGCGCCTTCTGCTTGCCTCCCCCGACAATCCCCGGAGCAGCCGTATAGAATTCGCCGAGATCAGAGAGCGCGTCTACATCGCCGCCGTCCAATTGCACAGACCGCTCGAATTCATCCCGCACTTTCTTCGCCAGGCCGTAGGCCTTGATCGAATGGATGCTGTCGGCCTTTTCGCCATAGGCGCGGCCCAGCCAGAGATGGTACACGGCCGTCAGCGGCATGAGCTTGACCGATTTTTCGCACTCGTGGATCGCGTCATCCCAGCGCTCTTCCTGGTAGTACACGCGGCACAACAGGTTATGTGCCTCCGCGTCCCCAGGGTTGGCAGCGAGCGTTGCACTCAGTCGCGCGATGGCGTCATCTGCCTTGCCTAAGGTCAGATCGGCATGAACCGGCTGCAGCGCCTCGTTGTCAATGGAAGCGGCGCTCGCCGCCCATGTCTGCGAGAACCACAGCACGGCAGGCAATAGCATTGAAAAGCCAAGGATTCGCACTAGATTCCAGCCCCCGGGTCAACTCTGACGTCTTGATGTTCGTGGGCCGGGCTGGGATTCGCCTGGGACAACGGAAATTCGTCTCTGCCGCAAACTGGGCCAATTGGCGCAAGCTCCGTACGTCGATGATGTAACATCTAGTATATTAAGTCGCAACGACAGAAGAAATAACGCACCCCAAGGGGTACGGCCATTTGAGCCCTTTCGCACCTCGAGTCGGGCTCTCATTATCACGGCAGTTCCCCCACGCCCCCCAGCGTGGACAGCTTTCGGGCCCGAAGTGGATTGACCCTGGCGAAATTCCCGGCCGACGAACGTTTGCGGCCGCAATGTTCTCTCTAATCGGCAGTTACCGATGCTAAGTCACTGTATTTTTTTGGAGGCTACATGAATATGCGCAAGGCGATCGTCACATTTTCTATGCTCATACTGGCGGCCACCACGGCTTTCGCCCAGTCGACAGCTACTTTGTCCGGCAGTGTCACCGATCCATCAGGCGCTCAAATCCCGCAGGCGCAAGTTACGGTGCGTGGCCTTTCCACCGGTGTCGTCCGCGTAGTCAATTCCGACTCCGCAGGCAACTACACGGTTCCTTCGCTGCAACCAGGCAACTACAGTGTGAGCGTAAAGTCGGCCGGCTTTGCCGATTACACGCTGCCCACCGTGACGCTCCAGGTAGACCAGAGTGTGACCGCGAATGTGAAACTGGGCCTTGCCTCAACCGGTGAGGTCATCGAAGTGCAGGGCACTGCGCCGATCGTCGATGCCAATACCATGACCGTCGGCCAGGTCATCGATCAGAAAACCGTGCAGGAAATTCCGCTCAATGGCCGCCATTTCCTCGACCTTACTAACCTGACACCAGGTGCAGTGGTGCCGCCGGTGACCGGCAGCCTTACCAGCGCCAGCCGCGGCTTGGGCGCCAATTCATTCGTTACCGCAGGCCAGCGGGAAGACTCCGCCAACTTCATGATCAACGGCATCAACCTCAATGATGCTTCGCAAAACCAGATCACCTTTCAGCCGTCCATCAACACTACGGCCGAATTCAAAATATCGAATTCCACCTACTCCGCGGAATACGGTCGCTCTTCGGGGTCCATCGTGAATGTCGCCACCCGCTCCGGAACCAACAGCTTCCATGGCGAGGGCTTCGACTATCTCCGCAATAATTACTTCGATGCCCGCAACTATTTCAATCGTAAGCCGGCCCGCCAGAACTCCTTCATCCGTAATAATTTCGGCGGCGATTTTTCCGGCCCGGTATGGAAGGATCACACTTTCTTCTTTCTCAGCTATGAAGGATTGCGCCAGCATCAGGGCCTGCTTTTCAATGGGAATGTACTTAGCCCCGCCCAGCGCGCCGCCTTTGCCGCCAGCCCGGTCGGCCCCGCCTACAGGCAATTGATCAACCTTATCCCCGCGGGCAATAACGCCACCGGCACCGTTTTCCAGGGATCTTCCCCTGGGCCGGTCCGCATCGATCAATTCTCCGGCGACCTCTTCCACACTCTCACCACCAAGGACAATGTGCACGCCTACTATGGCTGGCAGCAGGATGCGCGCACCGAACCCAATTTGCAGGGCAATACCATTCCTGGCTTTGGCGATCACCGCACCGCGCACCGCCAGATCGGCACCGTGAACGAAGTCCATATCTTTACCCCAAACATCGTCAATGAAGCGCGCTTGGGCTTTAACCGCATCGCCATCGCGTTTGTGCCCAATACGCCAGAAAATCCGTTGACGTACGGAATCCAGAACGGCGTGACCTACAACAATGCCCTGCCGCAGATTACGGTGCAGGATATCGCTTTGAACTTCGGCGGACCATCGGGCTTCCCTCAAGGCCGCTTCGACACCACGGGCGTATTCTCCGACTCGCTTTCCTGGACTCGGGGGAAGCACACCATCAAGGTAGGAGGCGAATTTCGCCGCTTCATCAGCGACTCCTACTCTCAAACTCCGGGCACCCTCACCTTTAGTTCGACGGCCAACTTCATTAATGGCATCGCGAATTCCTTTGCCGTCACCCCGACCCAGGTTTCGAGCCGTGTCTTTGAGAATGCTGTCGGCGCCTTCGTTTCCGACAACTACAAGCTGACGCCGCGTTTTATCGCCGAGTTGGGCTTCCGGTATGAATGGAACGGCACACCCACGGAAGGCGGCAATCGGTTTGTAACCTTCAATCAGAACACCGGCGCCCTGGTGCGGGTGAGCCAGCCCTACAATCAAAATTACAACTACGAGCCCCGCGTCGGCTTCATCTACGACCTCCGCGGAGACAGTACAACCATCCTGCGCGGCGGATACGGATTCATGGCGGATGAGCCAGTCAGTGACGCAGTGACAGGCTTGGCCAGTAATCCACCCAACGCAAATCCGGTCAGCGTAACCGGTGCGCTTGCTGTAGGCACCCTTTACTCGAACGCCGCGCTGGCTTCTTTAGCTCCCTCGTCGATCAACCCCAAGCTGTCCAACGCTTATACAGAAAGCTACAACCTGAACCTGCAGCAGCAGATCGCCAAAGACGTTGTGATGGAGCTGGGCTTCATTGGCTCTCAAGGCAAACACCTGCGTATCCAGCGCAACATCAACCAATTCCTCTATCCCAACGGCAATAGCGCACCAGGCGTAAGGCCGTATGCGAGTCTCTCCACCTCGAGCCCATTCCGTGGCGGCGCTGGACTGGGCAACATCGCCTACATCGATTCCGACTCTTTATCCAATTACAACGCCCTCTGGGTGACCGTCCGCAAGGCCTTTTCCCACGGTGTCCAAATCAACTCCACCTATACCTGGTCAAAGTCGCAGGATCTGAATTCGCTCGGTTCTCAGGGCACTTATTCCCTGCAGAACAACTTCAACCCCAAGGGCGACTACGGTCTGTCGGATTTTGATGCGCGCAGTCACTTCGTCTTTTCCGGCTTATGGAACCTGCCCTTCCACGGCAATCGCTTGAAGGAAGGCTGGCTGCTGGCCAACATCACACAATTGCAGAGCGGCAATCCGTTGAACGTGACCACGACCTCTACTTACAACGGCGTGTCAGCTACGATTCGACCCACGCTCATTGGCTCGTACACGACTGGGCGTCTTGCGACGCTGGCGAACGGCAATGTACCGTTCATTCAGGGCACTGCTTGTGCCACTATCGTTGCGGGCTGCAGCTTCTATGCCCAACCCACGGGCTTTGGCAACTTGCGCCGCAACGCACTCACCGGGCCGGGCTTTGCTGATTCAGATGTCTCGCTTCAAAAGACGACCAAGCTGGCCGAGTCGGCAGACTTGGTGGTCCGCATCGATGCGTTCGACCTGTTGAACCACGCGAACTTCGGCAATCCCACCCTCAGTGCGACGGGCGCCGCCACCAGCACCTTTGGCCAAATCTCCTCCACCCGCACCGCGGTAGGAGATGCGGGATCGTCACGACAACTCCAATTCGCCATGCGCTTCGAGTTCTAATACCGGAAAACAGTGGAAAAAGCCCGGCTGTTGAACGCTACGGCCTTTACCAGGCAGCCTGTAAAGGCCGTACGTAAACCGTTGGAAACAGGGACGGCCCAAATCGATGAACAGCGGCCAAGGGTTTAGGAGTGCAGGCTGACCACGCTGGTCTCGCTTACCGCCTTGGCCGTTCCGCGAACGGGGCGGTGACCGGAAATGTATCCTTTCCGGTGTCCATTCCGGCAGACGAACCACTGCTCATAAAACCGATCGGAATGGCTGGGAACCCCAGGGAGGTTAACCATTTCATAGGCAGTCGGTTGCTCGGTCATCCTCTGACCGCACTCTTGGCAAGTTTCAGTGTGCATAGCTCTTCCTCCTCCTTCACTCCTATCAAATACGATGCCGGTTGACGGGGCCTCGAATGTGGATTACCAAACTTTGGTAATGATCGCAGGTACTGGGTGGCTGGCAGGTGCGGGAGCGTCCCGTTTCGGTATTCCGGTACTGCATTTGGGTCCCCATTGGCGAAGCCACTCTGCTTGGTTGCAGTATAGAATCGAGCTTGGGTACACCAAATGCTCTACAAAAAGATCAATTTGGAACTGATCGTCCCCGCCGACGAAGCCGAGTCAGTGGTTGCGGAGTTGAACGCGTCTCTCGACCGCCTGGAAGAGGGATACATGATCTTTGGCGGTGGGATCGAGTGTGTCTCGGTTGAGCACCAGGGAGCGCGCAAGAAATCGGCTCTCATGCACACCCGTGCGGCGGGCGAAACGGCCGTTGGAGCCCTTAGGACTGCAGGCGAGAAGATGGCTGGCGCGCTGAAGCAGATCATTTGACGCTAGTCGGTTGATGAAGAAAAGTCCATCAATCATGAACCACATCTTAGCGGCAAGCTTATGCCCCGGCGCTTTTCTCTACGCTCAGAGTGCGCCGCGAACGAGCGACCCTCTACATCGAAAATCATGGTGATTGCTCTTCGTGAAGCGTATGCAGCATTTAACCGAGGCGATATCGATGCAGCATTGAAGCCACTCGATCCCCAAAAGGTGGAAGGCAGGCCGCCTTCGCGCGCGAGCGATGCGACGACGGCGTTTTGAGCTACATCCGCTAGCAAGCGCAACCAGCGGTACACACTCGATTTCCCGCTGCCATTGGCGCCGGTAATGACGCTCAATTGCCCCCTGGGAAGAACCAGCTCGCGAAGCGATCGATAACCCGCGACAGCGACGGTGCGCAGCATGAGCTATAGCATAATCCGGCCCATCGTCATCGTTTGTTCCCCCCGCAACCGCATTCCGAGTGGGGTAGATCTGCAGCTGAGGTTTGTTCACTTCCTGGCAACTCGACTCGTTTAAATCGCCGCAACGTCAAGAAGAGTGATTAGAACCACTGAAGGCGGTCGTAGCGTCGCAGACAAACACGTTTTCGTCATACCGGGCTAACGCCTGGGAAATCGTTGCCCTCTCTATAGCAGAGAAGTCACTTAGATTGGGAACGGTGACAAGGTAGGGCCACTCCCTTTCTGCAGTTGGGCAGTCGGCCCGCTGATCTGCAAAAATCCTGTGCTTATACAAAGGCTTATAGTGGACGCCGCACCGTATGCCTTGCCCAGCCATGTAATCCATAAAATGCGCGCGGTTGGGAACCCGCAGCACATACATATAGAAACTGCTTCCCGCCTGGTGAGGAAGCGCGTTTAAGGAAGAAGCTTGTTGGAATTGGTCGATGTTCGCCCTCCGGATTTGCCGCTTTTGTTCGCAGACAGGCAGTTGATGCAGAACCAGGGAGGCTCGAAGATCGTCCAGTTCTCCTGTAATGCCGTGATCCACGACGTCGTAATCCCAGAGGAAAGGTCCACGGCTGTATGTCTCAGCTTCGAGTCCATTGAATCTGAGCTGCCGGGCCCGGGCGGCCACCTCCGGATCGTCGGTCGACAGCATGCCCCCGTTGACGCAGGAAAGCACCTTCTTGGCTTCGAAACTGAAACAAGCGACGCTTTCCGCATAAGCGCTCGTTGTCACGTGAGCGCAATCTTCAATGACTTTCAAGTGGAAGCGGCGGATCACATCTTCCAGGCCGATCGCCATGTTGCCAAACAGATGCACTGGAACGATAGCCGTGATTCCTTCCCGAATGACCTTCCGAACCAGGTCGGCTGGATCCATCAGGAGCGTTACCGGGTCAACGTCAATAAAGACGATGCGGCATCCGTGAAGAGCGGGTCCCGAGGCGCTGCTTATATAAGTTATGGCGGGAACGGCGACCACATCGTCTGGCTGAAGGATGCAGCGTGCAGCAAGATAAAGGGCCGTTGTGCAGCTGTTGACCGCGACATTATACTTCTTGTTCGATAGGACTGCGAATTCGCCTTCGAGCT
>Ga0302324_100023276_pt1 | contig 11988 bp, 4 predicted proteins | sample Palsa_T0_1_FD_201949 | JGI IMG/M metagenome (GOLD analysis project Ga0302324, IMG submission 201949) | Peat permafrost microbial communities from Stordalen Mire near Abisko, Sweden - Palsa_T0_1 | ecosystem: Environmental > Terrestrial > Soil > Palsa > Peat permafrost | place: Sweden: Abisko... | reverse complement strand
CTGGCGGAGGTTCACCGGCAGCTGCGGGGGGTGCGCTTTGCTTCCTACGAGGATCGGCTGGCGGTTGCCGAGCAGACCGCGGAGCTGGCGCTGGATACTGCGTTGATGGTCTCCGCGCCGGAGCTTCGCCATGTGCCCGAGCGATACCGGCGGGCGGATGGGACCTCGATGTTGCGTCCCGCCGATCAGCTCGTTTACACGACGGAGAGTCTCCTCGATGCCGAGCAGCGCCTCATCGAGGCGGCGCGGCGGACGGGCGCGCCGACCGTCTCGGTCGAGGTGGTCGCGCGGGTGACAGCCGACAATCTTCCGGGCCGTGACTACGCACTGAGCGTCGATCAGGCGCTCGCGGTGCAGAAGATCACGACCAGCGGCCGGGCGGTGGACGTGCTGGTAGGGCCCGCCGGCACGGGCAAGAGCACGACGATGGCGGGCTTGCGGGCCGTGTGGGAGCGCGAGCATGGAGCCGGCTCGGTCGTGGGTCTCGCACCGTCAGCGGCAGCCGCGGACGTGCTCGCCGGAGAGCTCGGTGTCGAGGCGGAGAACACGTCCAAGTGGTTGCACGAGCACCGCCAACAGGCGCAGCGCAAGGCTGAGTTGAACGAGCTGGCGGCGGCGCTCAACGATCCAGCGCATCCCCTCCACGGGCGGCCTGCGAGTCAGGCGCGCGCGCAGGAGTTGCGTGCACAGCTTGAGCGCTGGTCGCTGCGGGCGGGGCAGATCATGGTGGTGGACGAGGCATCATTGGCAGGCACGTTCGCGCTCGAGGAGCTGGTCAGCGCCGCCGAGGAGGCCGGCGCGAAGGTGCTGCTAGTCGGCGATCCGAACCAGCTCTCCGCGGTTGACGCGGGCGGCATGTTCGCCGCGCTCGTGCGCGATCGCGCAGGCAGCGCGCCGGACCTCTCGGACGTGCGACGGTTCCGGCACGACTGGGAGAAGGAAGCGTCGCTACTGCTACGTCAGGGACGAGAGCACGTGATCGGCGTCTACGAGCAACACCAGCGCATCAACGAAGGGCGCCGCGACGAGCTGATCGCCGAGCTCTACGCGGCCTGGAAAAGCGACGTCGACCGCGGTCTGACGTCGCTGATGATCGCCGGCGACAGCGCCACCGTCGCTGAGCTGAACCGTCGCGCGCGGGCGGATCGGGTCGCTGCCGGGCACGTCAGCGAGGACGGGATCGCGCTCGCCGCCGGGCAGCACGCCGGCGTCGGCGACGAGATCGTGACCCGCCAGAACGACCGCCGACTCACCACAGAGCGTGGGTGGGTCAAGAACGGCGACCGCTGGTATGTGACCCATACCCATCAGGACGGCAGCCTCACCGTCCGCCGTGGTGGCGGCGGCGGGAAGGTGCGGCTGCCCGCCGAGTACGCCTGCGAGCACGTCGAGCTCGCGTACGCCACCACCGCCCACCGCGCGCAGGGCCGGACCGTCGACGCCGCGCACGCGATGATCTCCGCCGCGACGACCCGCGAGGTGCTGTACGTCGCCGCGACGCGGGGGCGCGACAGCAACAAGCTCTACGTCGATGTCGCCTACGACCCGGATCCTGGCAGCGGCCACAACGGCGCGATCCAGCAGCAGACCGCTCGCGGTGTGCTCGCCGGCGTGCTCTCCAACGAGGGCGCCGACGTCGCCGCACACCTCCAGATCCAGGCGGCGTTTGACGCCGCGGAAGGGCTCGCGCAACTCCACGCCGAGTACCTGACGATCGCACGCACGGCACAAGCCGAGCGATGGGAGGCGATGATCAACAAGGCCGGGCTGTCGGCCGAACAGGCACGGGAAGTGACCGGCTCGGCCACTTACGGACCGCTAGTCGCCGCACTCCGTGACGCTGAGGCCCGCGGACTGAACGTCGGCGAAGCGCTGCCGCGGCTCATCGCAGCCAGGCCCCTTGACGGCGCAGGCGACGTGGCCGCTGTGCTGCACTCGCGAGTGGACACGTGGTTTGAGCGCGCTGCAAGCCGCCGCCAGCCCGCCAGCGACCTGATCGCCGGGCTGATCCCACGCGCCAAAGACGTACAGGACGAGGACCACGCCCGGGCGCTGCGCGAGCGCGAGCAGGCGATCGAACGGCGCGCGAGCGCCCTTCTCGCCCAGGCAATCGAGCACCGTGCCGGATGGCTGAGGCGGCTCGGGCGCGCACCGGAGGACGAGCTGCTGCGCGGGCTATGGCTGCGAGAGGCCAGGGTCGTCGCGGCCTACCGCGACCGCTGGGACGTTCACACGCCCGAGCCCGTCGATGCGCGCGGCGTCGCGCACTCGATCGAGCAGGTAGGACACCACAAGCGCGCGGCCGCGGCCGCGGTCAGAGCCCTCAAGATCTCCCAGCACGCCCGCGGCGAGCAGCCTAGCGCCCTGCCCGCGGTACAGGTCGAAGCGAACCGCAACCTGGACCGCACCCCGCAGATCTGAGTGGGCCGCGACTGGGCGTTTCAGCGGCGCCCGGAGCGGCTCGCGGACACGCCGGCCCCGAACAGGCCGAGCACCAAGGTCACGCCCAGCAGCCTGATCGTGAGGCGTGGGAAGGACAGCGGCAGCCACGCGATCGTTGCGACCGCGGCTACGTGCGACATCTGCGTCCCGAAGCTCGCGCCCGACTCGTGCACGCCCTGGGAGGCGATCGCCACCAGCCAGATCGCGCACACCGCGCCCGTCAGCAGGCACCGGTACCGGAGCTGCCACGGATGTCGCCCTGCGCGTCGACTCACCGCGCGGACGTTACCCCGCGCGCGGACGGAAGCAAACCGGCCGCCTTCTGATCCCATCGGGCCGATAAGAGGCCCGATGGGATCAGAAGGCATCACTAAGCTGCCGGATATGGGAGTGGATCGCACGGGTGAGGCATGACGGAGACGATCGACAATCCGATCCTCAACTCGCCCTACGGCCAGCCTGACCGCTACTACGAGATCGGGACGAACGGGCCGACAGGTGAGATCAAAGTCGGGCGCCGTCCGAGCGAGTCATTCGTCCCGATCGCGATCAGCAAGAAGGGTCAGCCGCAGCAGACTCTCGACCTCGACGCTACGGGGGAGCGTCGCGAGAAGAACACCCTCATCAACGACATCCGCCGCGACGTCGCCACGTGGCGACGCGGCGCCCAGTACCCCGGTGTCACGCCGATTTCGCGCAAGTTGCTTCAGCACTGGGCGGACGAGGACCGCGAAAACCGCGTCATATTCGCCCAGCGCGAAGCCGCCGAAACGGCGGTTTTCTTGACTGAAGTGGCGGGGCGAACGCACGGCTATGCAGACTGGCGGAAGCGGCTCGAGCCGGAGAACGCCGCGCACAACGCCGGGCTTCCGCGGGCAGCGCTGAAGATGGCGACCGGCTCTGGCAAGACAGTTGTGATGGCGATGCTGATCGCGTGGCAGACGCTCAACAAGGCGCAGTCGCCGCGCGACGTGCGGTTTACCAACCGGTTCCTGGTGGTCGCACCGGGCATCACGATCCGCGACCGCCTTCGTGTGCTGCTGCCCGAAGAGGCTGAGAACTACTACGACATGCGTGACCTAATCCCGGCCGATCTCAACGGCGGCCTGGATCACGCGCGAATCGTGATTACGAACTATCACGCGTTCCAGTTGAAGGACGCCAAAGAGATCAAGGGCGTCGCGAAGAACACCCGGCTCCTGCTCAAGGGCGACCGCAAGGTGGACGTCTTCAAGGAGACTCCGCAGGCGATGGTCAGCCGCGTGCTCCGAGACTTGGGCTCGGACAAGCAGCAGATCCTGGTCATCAATGACGAGGCACACCACTGCTACGTAGATAGGCCGCTCCCGGCCGGCGAGAAGGCCGACAAGGAAGCCGAGGCGGCCAACGAAGACGCCCGGGTGTGGTTCAGGGGACTCCAGGAGATCGCCAAGAACGTCGGGATCAAGCAGATCTTCGATCTCTCCGCGACGCCGTTCTACCTAAGCGGGTCCGGCTACAACGAGGGCTACATCTTCCCTTGGACCGTCAGCGACTTCTCGTTGATGGACGCGATCGAATCCGGGATCGTGAAGGTGCCGCGGACGCCGGTCGACGACGACGCTGACCACGAGCTCGTCACCTACCTGCGGTTGTGGGACTTCGTCGGCGAGCACCTTCCTAAGCGCGCAGCTAAGAACGAGGTAAACGACTGGCTCCCGCCGCCAGAGCTTGAAGGCGCCTTGCGGAGCCTTCACCGCAGCTACGAGAAGGCGTTCAGCTACTGGCAGGGCGACCTGGAAGGTTACGGCGAGCCGCCACCGGTGTTCATCGTTGTCTGCCCGAACACGGTCGTCAGTAAGCTCGTCTACGACTGGATCGCCGGCGAACAGGTTGCGGCCGACGATGAGATCATCGCCCACAAGCCCGGCAACCTCGCGCTGCTTAGCAACGTTGTCGATGGCCAGCCACTCGCGCGGCCGCGGACAATCCTGATCGACTCCGCTCAGCTGGAATCCGGAGAGGGCATGAAGGACGACTTCAAGCGGGCGGCTGGCGCTGAGCTAGCGGCTTTCAAGGGCGAGTATCGCCGCCGCAACCCTGGAGCCGATGCCGACAAGATCACCGACGACGAGCTACTCCGGGAAGTCATGAACACCGTCGGTAAGAAAGGCAAGCTAGGCGAGCAGGTTCGCTGCGTCGTCAGCGTCTCGATGCTCACCGAGGGTTGGGACGCAAACACCGTCACGCACATCCTTGGCTTGCGTGCCTTCCGCAGCCAATTGCTGTGCGAGCAGGTCGTCGGCCGTGGGCTGCGGCGCCGGTCGTACGCAACCAACGAAGCCGGCTACTTCGAGGCGGAGTACGCCAACGTCTACGGGATCCCGTTCCAGTTCATCTCGTCCGACAAGCCGGTTAGGGATCCGGCGCCGCCGAAGCCGGTTCAACAGGTCGCAGCCCTCGAAGGTCGCGAACACCTGCGCATCACGTTCCCCAAGCTCACCGGATATCGGGTCGAGCTGCCCGACGACGACATCTGGCTCGACCTGAAGGACGCTCCCTTTTTTGAAATCGGACCGAACTCCGTTCCACGGTGGGTCGAGATGCAGGGCGTCATCGGAGCCGGCGAGCGCGAGCGCGGCGAAAGCCGCGACTACCGCCCTCAGGAGGTCGCCTTCGCGCTGGCGAAGCGAATCCTCGACACCCAGTTCAACACCGTGGACGACAAGCGACCGTGGCTGTTCCCCAGACTGACCGCTATGTGCCGTGCATGGATCGGGCAGAAGGTCCAGATTGCCGACGGCTACCGGCTCAACTACCTCATGACGATCACCGAGGCGCAGGTGGAAGCCGCCGAGCAGGTGTGGAACGCCATCACTCGCCAGGTCGGCAACCGCCGCGAGCGGCTCCGGCCGATGATTAACCGCTTCGACCCACAAGGTTCGACGGGTGACGTCGACTTCGACACTCGCAAGGCCACCGTGCCGACCGAGAGATCGGAGGTCTCTCACGTCACGCTCGACGGGAAGGATGGCAACACTTGGGAGCAGCTGCTTGCATCAGAACTCGAGCTGAACATGAACGTCGAGGCCTACGTGAAGAACGACCACCTCGGCTTCACGATCCCGTATGTCCACAAGGGTCGCACCCATTCGTATCTACCGGACTTCCTAGTCCGCCTCCGGCGGCTCGCTGGCGAGGACTTCGATCGAACGTTGATCGTCGAGGTATCCGGAAGCCAAAAGAGCCCTGGGCCGACCATCGCCAAAGCAACCACCGCGCGCGACTCGTGGTGCGCCGCGGTCAACAATCACGGCGGCTTTGGGCGCTGGGGCTACAGCGAGATGACAAACCCCCTCGAGTTCAAAAGCCGTCTGGCCGAAGCGATCCGACTCCTCTACGACGACGCGCCGATCATCGGCGACCCCGACCTACTCGATTTCGACGATGACGTTAGGAGCGCTCGTGGCGCGTGACAGCTTCAAGGGTCCGACCCCGGTTGATGCGATCAAGCACGCGGACAAGCGGGCCAACATCCCGACGGCCGACGCCCACGAGTTCGTCGACCCGACGATCGACGAGATCCGCAAGGTTCGTTATGCCCGCGACGAAAGCCTCGACCCGCAGCTCGTGTGGCGCCGGAAGTACCCCTCGGCCGACGAGATCGGGGGTTACGACAGCGACTTGGTCACGGATGCGCCGCCGATCTACATCCAGGAGAAGATCGACCCGCGCGTTCTGGTCGAGAACCTGCGGCGCACGGCAGCGACGCCCGAGGACGAACCCGAGCTGACCCTCTTCGACTCCTTCGACGGCCTCGACGAACTCGACCAAGTCGACTTCTACAAGCACGACGCAAACTGGTCGAACCGCATGATCCTTGGCGACTCGCTCCAGGTGATGGCGTCGCTGGCGGAAAGGGAGAAGCTCCGCGGCAAGGTGCAGATGGTCTACCTCGACCCGCCCTACGGCATTAAGTTCGGGTCCAACTGGCAGGTCTCAACACGAAACCGCGATGTGCGCGACGGCAGACTCGAGGACGCCGCACGCGATGCCGAGCAGATCAAGGCGTTCCGGGACACCTGGGAGCTTGGGATCCATTCCTACCTCTCTTATCTGCGCGATCGCCTGATCGCCGCAAGAGAACTCCTAACTGCCTCTGGCTCGTGCTTCCTGCAGATCGGGGACACGAATCTGCATCTGGTACGCATTCTGCTTGATGAGGTCTTCGGACCAGACAACTTCATCAACCAGATCACCTTCAAGACGACGTCCGGCGCGACCAGCGAGTTCCTGGGCGGGACCACGGACTTCGTGCTTTGGTACGCAAAGGACCGCGAGCAAGCAAAGTTCCGCCCGGTCTACAGGTCTCGCGCCGTGGGGGCTACCGGGGATGCGACTTACAGCAACATCGAGCTAACTGACGGATCACGGCGACGACTGTCCAAGGCCGAACTGTCGCGGTACAGCCCGACCGACGGTCGCCTGTACCGCCTCCAAATCCTTACGTCCCAAGCTGCTGGCCGCGCCAAGGGCGAAGGTGCCGCGTCGTGGTTCCCGGTGTCCGTAGGTGGTCGTGAGTTTCGTCCGTCGATGCAGGCCCGGTGGAAGACTAATGAGGTCGGAATGCAGCGGTTGCTGCTGGCTCAGCGTGTTGAAGCCGGCGCCACGTCGCTGAGCTACGTCCGCTTCCACGACGACTTCCCCGCGATCCCAATCAACAACCTCTGGGACGACACACAGTCGGGAAGCGGGATGGACAAGGTCTACGTTGTCCAGACGAATACGAAGGTAATAGAACGTTGCATGCTGCTGGTGACTGACCCCGGTGATCTGGTCCTTGACCCGACGTGCGGCAGCGGGACGAGCGCGTTCGTTGCCGAACAATGGGGCCGGCGATGGATCACAATTGACACGTCACGGGTGGCTCTTGCGCTAGCCAGGCAACGCCTAATGGGAGCCCGCTACCCGTGGTACGTGCTGGCCGACTCAAGCGAAGGGTACGAGAAGGAGCAATCGCTGTCGACCCACAGTCTCCCGCGCACGGCGTTCTCAAACGATATTCGACAGGGATTCGTATATGAGCGTGTCCCTCACATCATGCTCAAGTCGATCGCGAACAATCCCGACATCAAGGAAGGGATGACTCGCGCCGAGATCGACGCAGCAGTCGAACGCCACGCCGAATTCGAGTTCCTCTACGACAAGCCGTTCGAAGACGCCAGGAAGGTCCGTGTCTCGGGTCCGTTCACCGTCGAGTCGCTGAGTCCGCACCGTTCGCTCGCTTTCGCAGGTGGCCCGGACACCGAGTCGCTCGCAGAGACCGAGGCAGCGAAGGATGCGGACGCACCCAATTTCGAGCAGTCGATTCTCGACAACCTCGCCAAGGCCGGCATTCAGAACGGCAGACGCCAAGAACGGATCAAGTTCGACGCCTTCGAGACCTACGCAGGCGAGTACATCCAGGCGATCGGTGAGCGCTCAGGCGACTCCGACGGCGCGGCGCCTACCCGCATCGCAATTACGATCGGCCCGCAATACGGCACCGTCAGTCCGACGTACGTGAAGAAGGCAGCCCGGGAGGCGATCCACGCAGAGGGCGTCGATCTCCTGTGCATCCTCGGCTTCGCCTTCGATGCACAGGTCACCGGCGTGACAGATGACGACGGCGTCACCGTCGACGCGTCCGACGGGGGATTCGCCAGCGTGGCGGGGGCCCGGCAGCTCGGGCGGATTCCCGTTCTCATGGTTCGGATGAACGTCGATCTGCTGATGGGCGAGGAACTCAAGAAGACCGGTGCCGGTAACTTGTTCACGGTTTTCGGCGAGCCCGACATCGACGTAAATGAGACATCCGACGGCATCGTCGTGAACCTCAATGGGGTCGACGTCTATGACCCCACGACGGGTGAGGTCCGGAGTAACGACACGAGCCGCATCGCGTTGTGGATGATCGACACCGACTACAACGAGGAGTCCTTCTTCGTTCGCCACTGCTACTTCACGGGCGACAATGATCCCTACAAGCGGCTCAAGACCTCGCTGAAGGCGGACATCGATATCGACGCCTGGAACTCCCTTTACCAAACCGTTTCGCGGCCGTTCGCGAAGCCCGGGAGCGGTAAGATCGCCGTCAAGGTCATCAACGACTACGGCGACGAAGTCATGAAGGTCTTCGAGGTGAATTGATGCCCGACTCGAGCCGGGAGGAGCCGGCCTTCTCCGGGTCCTCGACGAGATGACCGCCTACACCGAGGCTCAGGCCGAGGCGATCGCCTGTATCGACGAGCCGCTCCAGATCATCGCGTGCGCCGGGTCCGGCAAGACCCAGGTCATCTCGCAGCGCATAGCAGCCATCCTCGCTCAGCCAGGCGTTGAGCCTAGAAACATCGTCGCGTTCACCTTCACGGAGAAGGCGGCGGCCGAACTCAAGGAGCGCATCCTCTCGATCCTTGAGAAGGAAGAAGTGGACACGCTGGGTCTCGCCGAGATGTACGTGGGGACGATGCACGGCTACGCCCTCGACCTAGTGCAACGGCTGGTGCCTGAGACATTCAAGTTCTCCGTGCTCACCGAGATCACGGCCCGAATGTTCATCGACCGCAATAGTCGGAAGTCGGGCCTGACGTTATGCCCCACGAACTCGGCTGGCACACCGCACCTCAGGCGATTTCTCCACTCCCGTCTCTACATGCAGGCGACCTCTGTCTTGCGGGAGGACACGGTCAACTTGGACCTAGTCCCAGCCGGCGTGCTCGCTTCGTCCAACAGCTACCTCGCGCTGCTATATGAGCATGCGTACTTCGACTTCACCGAGATGATCAATCTTGCTGTGCAGTATCTCGAAGACGACATCAACGAAGACCCGGCAATCGCCGCCGTCCAGAGCCACATCCGCGACGACATTCGCTACGTCGTGGTCGATGAATATCAGGACGTCAACCCGCTGCAGGAGCGGCTACTCCGAGGGCTCACCAAATTCGGCGCCAACCTGTGCGTCGTCGGGGACGACGACCAGACCATCTACCAGTGGCGCGGGAGCGAGGTGTCCAACATCGTCACGTTCAGCGATCGGTACGCCGGCGTCCGTCAGGTGACACTCGCGGAGAACTTCCGATCGAGTGAAGGCGTCGTGGAGGTTGGTAAGTCCGTCGCGGAGCGCATTCCGGGATCGCATCGACTGCCGAAGGCAATGGTGCGCGCGGGGCATCAGCGCTGGCAGCGTGGCGACATGCTCGCGTGCGAGTTCAGTGATGAGCGCGAAGAGGCGGCCTGGATCTGCGACCGAATCGAGGCGATGCGGGGGCTCGCATTCGAGGACAGTCCGGACGACGCGGCCCGGGGTCTGTCGTGGTCAGACTTCGCTGTGTTGTATCGGTCCGTCGCCAACGACGCGGGGCCGCTCGTCGAGGAGATGCGCCGCAGGGACATCCCGTACGTCGTAAAAGGCCTCAACCGGCTCTTCGATAGCCCCGAGATTCTCGCGGTAGTCGGTGTCTTCCGCTACATGGCCGGACTGCTCCCTGCGTCCGCCTTACGCGGCCTCTGGGTGGACGCGAACCTTCTCCCTGCCGGAGCGGAGTGGCTCGCCGCCATGAAGGTGCTGGATGAAGGCCGTGATTTCGACCGTGGCGAGCGGTGGGGCGTCTACAACATCCAGCGCCTCTACCTCGAATTCCTGGAGGCGCTTGGCCTGCGCGAAGAGAACTTGCCCGGCTCGCCCGTCCGACGTGAGTTGACCTTCTACCAGCTCGGCAAGTTCAGCCAGGCCATTTCCGACTTCGAACAGATCTACTTCAACACCGAGCCCAAGCACAAATACGAGACCTTCGCGGCCTGGCTTGAGCACCAAGCGCCCGGCTACTACGCCGAGTCGGACGCCGACGTTGGCTACGCCTCCCCGGACGCGGTAACGCTGTCGACGGTGCATCAGGCCAAGGGCATGCAGTGGCCCGCGGTGTTCCTGCCGTGCTTGCGAGCGAACCGGTTCCCGGCCAAGCGCCAGGGCGGACTCGGCTTGTTCCACGTCATTCCGGACCGAGCAATCGCCGACGCGGACCGCTACCGGGGGACGCTCGAAGACGAGACGCGGCTTTTCTACGTCGCTGTGACGCGGGCGCAGAAGTACCTGTTCGTTGGGTTCTCGCCGGGCAAAAACCAGCTCTATAAGAAGCGATCGCAGTTCTTCGATCACTGCGCTGCCCAACAGTGGTTTTCAACGCGAGACACGGGTGTCCCTACTGAGGCTCCGCGACTCGAGCCAAGAGCCCGCCGCGTCACGCCCATGGTCACCCTGTCGTTCTCAGAGCTGAAGTATCTCTTCGAGTGCCCCTACCAGTTCAAGCTGCGCTTTCTCTACGGCTTCAACCCGCCCCTGCACGAGGCCCTCGGATACGGGAAGGGCCTGCACGACGCTCTGGCAGAGATGCACAAGCGGGCGGTCGCTGGCGACCTCGTTGCAAAGGCGGAGGCCGAGGATCTGGTCGAGCGACACCTTCACACCCCCTACGCGTATCCGGAACTGAAAGCGACCCTCCACAGGGCGGCTGTTAAGGCGATCGAGCGATACTTCGACGAACACGGTCAAGATCTCGCACGCACCGTCCACAGCGAGAAGCAGATCCAGGTCCACGTGGCGCCCGGAATCACCGTCGACGGGCGGATCGACCTGATACGCCGGCTCGACACCGACGAACTCGCGATTGTGGACTTCAAGTCAACGGCGAGAGCGCAAGACGAGGACGTGACTCGAGACCAACTCCACGTCTACGCCGTCGGCTACGAGGAGCTCACCGGCGAGCGAGCGGACATCATCGAAGTGCTTAACCTCGACGAGGAGGGCAAGACGATCCGGGAGGCAGTCGAAGCTCCACTGCTTACGGGCGTACGAGCCCAAATCAAGAGCGCTGGAGACGCGCTCCGCAGGAGCGACCTGCCTCGGCTGCCGGTATGGGGCGAGCAGTGCGCGAAATGCGACTTGGCCGAACTCTGCCGTTACGTGCCCGCCGATGCTAAACGGCACCGGCACGCTGCCACTGGAAGGTAATCCACCACCCGCGCAGCGCCACGCACGCCGACCCCCGGCCGGGCATCGCGGCCGCGCCGCCGCACCCGAAGTCCCAGTCCCAGTTTGAGACCATCCGACTCCTACGCAAGTGCGGAACGCATCACTGCCAGCGTTGCAGCGAAGCCCACTTTCATAGTTCATGTCCGGTCTCGGGTCCCGTGAGTTCAATATCGATGTCGACCGGGGCGGGGGCGACCGCGGGCCGGCCGGTGACCTCTGCCTGGCGCAGCGACTGGAGAGTCGCCGGGTTCGCGCCGTCGTGCGCGGCCTCCGCCGCCCCGCGTGGGGACCAGCAGGAGATGTAGGCGCCGCGCCACGGGAATCGCGCCTGCGCGATCGCAGGGGCCTTGCGCGTCTCCCGGGCCGCCGCGGCGGCGTGCTGGTCGGCGAGCCTGAGCCAGAGCGCGAAGCGCTCGTCGCCGCCGGCGCGGCGCAGGTATTGGGGCTGGTCGGGCAGCGTGACGGCGTGCGCGAGGCTTGAACGTACGTCCTCGGGTTTC
>Ga0302324_100023275_pt1 | contig 11989 bp, 14 predicted proteins | sample Palsa_T0_1_FD_201949 | JGI IMG/M metagenome (GOLD analysis project Ga0302324, IMG submission 201949) | Peat permafrost microbial communities from Stordalen Mire near Abisko, Sweden - Palsa_T0_1 | ecosystem: Environmental > Terrestrial > Soil > Palsa > Peat permafrost | place: Sweden: Abisko... | reverse complement strand
ACGACAAATGTCGCGCGCACCATGGTTGCGGGCAATGTCGGCGCCTATTTCTGGGGCGGCGCCGCCAGCACGACCTTCTGGAACGACCCCAAAGAAGACCTCGCCGTCGTGTTCATGACGCAGTTCATGCCCTCGATGACCTACCCCATCCGCCGCGATCTGCGCACGATGGTGTATGCTGCGATCACTGAGGCGGCTGGATAAGAGGCCGCATGACCCGCGCTTGCCACCTGTTGGGCGATCCCCTATAAGGCCGCGCTTCAATCGAACCGAAGGCCGCGCCATGAAAAAGGGCATCCACCCCAACTATCACACCATCACGGTGCAGCTGAACGACGGCTCGACCTACCAGACGCGGACGACCTGGGGCGAGCGGGGCCAGAAGCTGACGCTCGACATCGACCCCTCGACCCACCCGGCCTGGACCGGCGGCCAGCAGCAGCTGCTCGACCGCGGCGGCCGCCTCACCCGCTTCAACAAGCGCTTCGCGGGTTACGTGAAGGGCTGAGGGTCGATAAACAAGGCCCCCACCCGGCAAACGTAGCTTGCTGGGACCGCCGGCATCCTGCCGGCACTTTTCCAATCCAGCACGCCATCGACGAACGCGTTTGCTTGACCATCCATGCCGGCAAGATGCCGGCGGTCCCAGCAAGACGCTGTCCCGATCAGCTCGCCCCTACTTCAGATGCCCGTCATACCAATCGAGATAGCGCTGGTAGCGATCCCGCACATAGCTCGGCTTGGTGATGCCGTGAAACTGGCCGGGGTAGATCACGAGTTCCGTGTCCAGCCCCAGGCTTTTCTCCGCCTGGTACATCTGCTCGCCATTGTGCAGCGGCACGTTCATGTCCTTGTCGCCGCCCAAAAACAGCGTCGGCGTCTTGATGCGGTCGGCGTGCAGGAACGGGTAGGAGATTTTCATCCAGACGTCCGTGTTCTTCCACGGCGTGCCTAGCTCCGTTTCGTAATCATACGCATACTGATCGTTGCCGTAGCCGCCCAGAATGTCCGAGATGCTGGCGCCGCTCGTCGCCGCCCTGAAACGCGTGTCGCTGGCGATGACGTAATTCGTCAGCATGCCGCCATACGACCAGCCGCCGACGCCGAGCCGCTGGGGATCGGCGACGCCCTTCGCCACCGCATCGTCTACGGCGCCAAGTTCGTCCTGCACGTCCTTGTTGCCCCAATCGGCGAAGATGGCCGCAGCGTAAGCCTCTCCGCGTCCCGTGCTGCCGCGCGGATTGGCGGCGACGACCGCGTAGCCATGGGCGGCAATGATCTGCCATTCGAAGCTGAACGCGAGCGGGTACTGCGATTGCGGCCCGCCATGGATGCGCAGGATCGTGGGCAGATGACGGCCCGAACTCTCCGGAGGCGTGAGCAGGAAACCATGCACCTCCGTGCCGTCACGGCTCTTGAAGCTGGTCTCCTGCACGGGTGCGAGTTTCACATCCTTGAGCCATTCGTTCTGATGCGAAATCTGCCGGGGCGGAGAATGCCCGTCGAAGACAAAGACTTCTGACGGCATCGCCGGACTGGCGATCAACAGTGCGTCCTGGCCGTGCGCCGCGCTGAAGGCGGAAATCGCATTGCGCGCACCCGCGATGCGCTCGACGGCGCCACCGTCCGCGGCAATCCGCGCGAGATATTCCGTGCGGTCGTCTTCGACGAGGAATTGAATCGACGCTCCGTCGTCAGACCAATGCGGCGATCCGACATTGCGGTCGAGTGCGAGTGTCAGCGCCCGCACGGCTCCGCCCGAAGACGGCACCACCGAGAGATGATCCGGCGCATACTCGATCAGCTTCGGATCGCCCTGCTGTACGATCGCTATCGATTTTCCGTCCGGACTCCATGCCGGCGTGGTGTTGCCGTCGGGGCGATCGGCATCGGCGCCGGCCGCGATCTGGTCGGCGATCCGATGCGGCTCGGCGCCTTTCTGCGCGGCCATGACGAAGAGACCCCAATCGGCATCGTGATCGGAATTCGCGTGCCGCTTGCCGACGAAGGCGATCGATTTCCCGTCCGGGCTCCAGGACGGCATGCCCTCGCTGTAATTTCCGGAGGTCAGCTGTTCCGTTTCGCGGCTTTCGACATCGAGAACATAGAGATGATCATGGCCGTTGCGGAGATAGCCGACGATGTCCTGCATGAAGCGGAAGCGGTCGATAACGATGGGCTTGGGCGTTTTGTCCTTGTCGTCGGAGGCATCCTTGTCTTCGTCCTCGACAATCAGGGCGACGTGCTTTCCGTCGGGCGACCAGGCATAGTCGAGCACGTCGGCCTTGAAGTCGGTGAGCTGCCGGGCTTCCCCGCCGGTGCGATCCATCATCCAGAGTTGGTCGTTCTTCTTGTCGTCGGCGCGACCCGAAAGGAAAGCAAGATAATTTCCATCCGGACTGAAGCGCGGGGCGGATTCGCTTTCCTTGGCGCGCGCCGTGAGCTGCACGGTGTGCGCGCCGTCGAAGCTCGTCATGAACAGATGGCTGAAGCTCTTGTCTTCCTTCTGGTCGGCTTGCGAGACCGTGTAGGCGACCCAGGCACCGTCCGGCGAGATTTGCGGATCGCCGACATTGCGCAGCTGGAACATGTCGTCGACCGCGAGCAAACGCTGCGCGGCCAAAGCCGGCACGCAAGTCAGCAGTGAAAGCGCAGCCAAAGCCGCGACGCGGAAATTGCAGAACATGTTGACCCCTCGCCTGATGGTGCGGAGGTTACTCCAACCCAACCCAAATTGTCATTCCTGCGCCCCGGTCCGCGCAAAGCGCGGCCGAAGCGTAAACTACAGCAGGAACCCAGAAATCATGCGACTGCGCGATGGATGAGCGGGCCATGTCGCGCGGTTGCCAAATGTTTATTGCGCTCGCAGACGCGAGCGCGCTGGGTTCCCGCCTGCGCGGGAATGACAACCCAGATAGCTTTCAGCCCGCCCCAAACGCCTGATGCAGGCGGTCGAAATGGGCTTTGACGCCGGGGCGGTCCTGGTCATCGCCGAACAGCACTTCGTCGAGGCGCGCGATGCGGCGATAGAGATTGTCGCTGCGCACGAGCAGATCGCGCAGGGTTGTGGGAAGGATGTCCACCGCTTCCGTGCGACCGCCGAAACAGATTTCCTTCGAGCCGAGCCGATAGCGTTCGCCCGCCGCATCCTCGGCACGCATTTCGCCGTCATGCACCGCGCGCTGAATGAGAAGCCAGCTCGCCGCCTGCATCAGCCGCGTCGTGACGCGCATGCTTTCGCCGGCATAGAGAAGTGCCGCCTTGCGCGGCAGATCGCGCGATTCCTGGCGCCCGCGGCCGTCGAGATAGCGGGCGGTTTCCTCGACCAACGCCATGCCTTCATTGAAGGTCCGCTCGAACAGCGCCGAACCCGTGAATTTCTGCAGCGTCATATCGCGCAGATTTTCATCTTCGTTTTCCGCTTGCGACATGCGTCGCCCCACCCGCGTTCATCCCGGGGAAAGGCTAGCAAGTCGCGCGTGCGACGCAAGGGCCGAAACGTCACGCAACGCACGTAAACCAAGAGCAGGGTGGCAGGAACGCAACGGGTGTCCCCGTGCGGCACACAACGTGCGGTGTGATCCGGCGCACGCATTCGCCGCAATTCGCGATTGCGAAAAAGCCCTCAGGATCTGCGGAAGAAGGCGTCCGCGGCGGCTTTTGTTGCCTGGCGCGCGGCAATCGCCTCGCGCGAGCGCGCAATTTCCCCTTCGAGCGCCATGATGCGCGCGGCGAGCTCGAATTCCGACATCGCGGAGAGATCCTGTCCGATCGCGATTTCGGTCTTGGGCTTTTTGGGAAGCAATTCGTCGGGTTCGCTAACCATGGATTTCGTGCCTTGATCCGCCTTGCTAATGTTGAGCGCGCGATCCTGAACCGCACAAGACCGGAGACACCATGAAAGCCATCCGCGTAGACAATGCCGGGCCCGATTACCGCCTCGTGCTCGCCGACATCGCAAAGCCCGCGCCCGCGCCCGGCGAAGTTCTGATCAGGGTTGCGGCGGCCGGTCTTAACCGTGCCGATATTGCGCAGTCTCTCGGCAATTATCCGCCGCCGCCCGGGGCGCCCGAAACGCTCGGTATGGAAGTTTCGGGAACGATCGTCGCGCTCGGCACCGGCGTTGCCGATCTGCGCATAGGCGACTCGGTTTGCGCACTCCTCCCCGGTGGCGGCTACGCCGAATATGCGGTGGCTCAGGTGGAATGCATCCTGTCCGTGCCCAAAGGTGTCGATCTCGTCTCGGCCGCAGCGCTCCCCGAAGTGCATTTCACGGTGTGGACGAATTTGATGGATTCGGCGCGTCTGAAGCCCGGCGAGACCGTACTCATTCATGGCGGATCGAGCGGTATCGGCACGGCGGCGATCCAGCTCTGCGCGGCTCGGGGGCACAAGGTGTTCACGACCGCCGGCAACGGCGAAAAATGTGGAGCCTGCGAGGCGCTCGGTGCTGCGCGCGCCATCAACTACCGCGAGGAAAACTTCGTCGAGATTACCCGACAGGCGACAGACGGTGCGGGCGTCGATGTGATCCTCGATATGGTTGGCGGCGACTACATCGAAAAGAATTTCCGCACCGCGGCCCGCGGCGGGCGCATTGTGAACATCGCCTTCCTGGGCGGCATGAAGGCGGAGGTCAATTTCGGCCTGATGCTGATGAAGCGCCTGAGCCTGATGGCGACGACACTGAGGGCCCGTACGAAGGCGGAAAAAGGCACCATTCGCGATGCCGTTCTGAGGGAGGTCTGGCCGCTGATCGAAGCCGGCCGCATCAAACCCGTCGTGGATCGGGTGTTCCCGCTTGGCGACGCCCAAGCAGCCCATGCCCGCATGGCGGGCAGCGGCCATATCGGAAAAATCCTGCTCGCGATGTAGGGCAGGTCAGGAACCCGATATTTTGCCGTCGGCTCTCGCGAAGCCACCGAATTCGGCACTCTCCGGATTCAGCCTGGCAAACCTCGGGCGTTCCCACGCTTCACGCGCCGCCCGTTCAACGGCCGCCTCCGGCACCGATTCATGGCGCTCGGATTTTTCTTGATCGTTCAAGAGTTCGCTCCTAGTCCGTCCAGACTTGGGCACCGGCTTGATCGTCGTTACGCTACCATTGAGTTCGGAAGCGCAGCAAACGGCGCAGACGTGGCGGAAAGGGGCGCATTGTCAACATCGCCTTCCAGGGCGGCATGAAGGCGGAGGTCGATTTTGGCCTGATGCTGATGAAGCGCCTCAGCCTGATGGCGACGACGCTCATGGCCCGTTCCAAAGCGGAATAAGGCGCCATCCGCGACACGGTCCTGAGGGAGGTCTGGCCGCTGATCGAGGCCCGCCGCATCAAGCCCATTGTGGATCGGATTTTCCCGCTTGGTGAAGCCCAAGCCGCCCATACCCGCGGCGAGCAGCGGCCACATCGGAAAAATCCTGCTCGCAATATGACGCAGGTCAGGACGCTTTGAACTTGTCGACGAAGAATGGATTGGGGCCAATTTCGGCACTGGTGGCGGCCAGCCTGTGGACACGGGGACGCTCCCACGCAAGACGTGTCGGCAGCGGAGGCAACCCATGCTGCACCGACTCGTGCCGTACCGGATTCTCCTGGTCACGCATACGCGCCTCCGGTCTCACGATTTCCCCTACTTGAAATAGTGTTATAGTGCTTTGGCGATGCTTGCAACCTTACCTTGATCTCGGCCGCGCCAATGCACGTCAGTCCATCCGTTGCTCCGAGGACATCGCACAACCTCTTCCTCTCACGACGGCAATGGGCGCTGTTCAAAGCGGTCCTGGAAATGCCTCCCCGTGACAACTCCGCATTGCATCGCCTCTTTGCGCGGCCGGCCGTCCAGCGGGCGAGCCCGCTGATGCGCGATGACGACATCCGCGACTTCGTGTGCGGAGTGAGCGATCTCGACGAGAGGTTGCGGCGTGAGGCAGCGAAAGCACCGCATAAGGATGGTCTGGGCACCTTCGTGATGAAAGACGGCGATCGGGTGACGGGCTATTACCACGAGCGCCGCATTGCCGCGTTTTGTACGGTGCCGGGCGGCAGCGAGCCCGACCCGTCGATCCCGGCCATTCCGCTCGTCCTGCTTGTCCGCTTTGCGGTCGACCGCAGGTGGCAGGCCAGGGGGATCAGCGGCCCGCTGCTGCGCGATGCCCTTCTCCGTGCAGCAACAGCGGTGGCCCGCGGCGTGGTCGGCCATACGCTGTCGGCCAGAGTGAAGCCGTTTTATCTCCGCCACGGGTTTCATTCCCAGCCGGATATCGTGGACCCGCTCGGCATCATCCTGGCGACGGACGAGATCAAACGCGCGGCCGCGGGCAGGGCGGAAGCGGCTTTTTGAGGGATCCGCGCGTTTTGTCCGCAATTTCGCTTTTCTTGACAGGCCGCAGCCATCGCAAGGCCCTCGTTCCTCGAAAGGTCGAGCCTGGAGAGATCGGGAGGCGGCGAAGCGCAGCTCGGCACAAGAGGAAGATTATCGTATGACCGACAAAACACTTATGCTCAGGGCGACCGCCGTCCGGCTGGTCGACAATAACTCCGTTCGGCCTGCGTGACGAGAACAGCGGTGGCCGCGTAATAGAGGAATCTGAGCGGCGCTTCGCCATGCGCAATGGCGATCAGACCGACGATCAGAAACAACAGCAACAACGTCGCGCAGGCCACGAGATCGAACAGGCCGGTAGCAAAGATCAGGGCTGCGAAAACTTCCACGGCGGCCAGGACGCGGATGGCGAGGCCGGTGTGACCGTCCAATCCCGGATGGTAAATCGCCACGGCACTCGCATAGGCGATGAAAGCGCAATAACTCCAGCGAAGGCTTCGCAGACTCCAAATCATCGCACTGCACTCGGCAAAATAAATGTTCTGCGCGCGATTCCGGAATTGAGCCGCTCTGCCGGATACACGGCTTCCAACGCATTTTTTTCGAGAACCCTGGGATTGGCGCGCACGAAAGAATCAAAGTCGCCGTCGCAGGTCGACTCGAGGCGTTCGGCGACGAGCGACAGAAATGCAATGGTGACCGTCATGTGAAAAGCATCCGGCCGACCGGCACCGGCTGCGATAGCCTTGAGCGCTCTGCAATAGTCGGACGCGGCATCCGGAAAGCTCGACCGGCGCAACAGATGAAATGCCACGTGCAAATGATCGACATGGTGGAATTCACGGCTGTCGATTTCGCCGCGCAAAAAGGCATCGCAGAGGGCCGTCTCATCCGTCGGCATCGCCATTGTCCCGAAGGTGGTGCGAATCCGCGGCTGTGAGATCGAGCCCGTAAACCTCTTTCAATCGGCCAATCTGTTCGAGCGTGGCTTCCGAAAATGCCGTCTTGCCTTCGAAGGCATGTAGCACCATCCCCTCGAGCAGATCGCCCAACGATAGATCGAGATATTCGGCCAGGCCCTTCAGGACCTTCAGCGTGCGCTTCTCCATGCGGACGCCGCTTTGAACCCGTTCGATGGTTTTCATGTTATCTTGGTACATAGATAACATACGATTGTCAAGCTATTGTCGCCCGGCACTCTTTCGTTCCGCACCAACTCCCGCTAAAAGGCCCCCATTCCTCGAAAGGTTAAGCCTTGAGAGGTCGGGCGGCGGTGAAGCGGCGCCCGGCACAGGGAGAAGATTTAGCCATGGCCGACAAACCACTGATGCCCAAGGCGACCGCCGTTTGGCTGGTCGACAACACCTCGCTCACTTTCGAGCAGATCGCCGATTTCTGCGGTCTGCATCCCCTGGAAGTGAAAGGCATAGCCGACGAAGACGTCGCCAAGGGGATCAAGGGCCAGGATCCGGTATCTTCGGGGCAACTCACGCGCGATCAGATCGAGAAGGCGGAGGGCGATCCGAAGATTCGCCTCAAACTTGCGGTCTCCAAGCACAAGATGCCGCCCGTCAAGGCCAAGAAAATCCCGCGCTACACGCCCGTCTCCAAGCGCCAGGACAAGCCCGATGCCGTCTATTGGATCCTGCGCAACCATCCCGAATTCACCGACGCCGACATCGTCAAGCTGATCGGAACGACGAAGGCCACGATCCAGAAGATCCGCGAGCGCTCGCACTGGAATGCGACCAACATCAAGGCCGTCGATCCGGTGACGCTGGGATTGTGTTCGCAGATCGAACTCGATCTGGCCGTCGAACGCGCCTCCGTGCGCAAGGATCGCATGGCGAAAAAGGTCGAAAAGAAAGGCGAGAGCCTCAAGACCATCGACGAGACGCTCGGCTCAGCGGAGGAAGTCGCCGAAGAAGGCGGCGAGGCTTAGCAGAAACTCACGCCGCCCGCGGCTGGCCGTGTTCGGGCCCACGCGGGTCGAGATCGAGCGCGGCCGTCGAGGCCTGCGGCACCGCAACATATGCCTCGCGCGATTCGTCTGCAGAGGCACGCTTGACCGCAATCCGCGTCAGCGTGAAGACAACCATCAGCACGTGGATCGTCGCCGTATACAAAAACAGCGACGACATGCCTGCAAAGGCGGTGACGACGGCGGCGAAGGTCGGACCTGCAACCGCAGCCAGCGCATTGACCATGAGAAGCGTCGCGGAGGCTTCCAGAAATTCGCTGCGCTCGATGCGGTCGTTGGCATGGGCGATGGAAAGCGAATAGAGCGGCAGCATCGCGGCGCCGAAGAAAAATGCCAGCGGATAGAGAAGCCACGGCATCTGCGCGCTCCAGCGGCCCAGCAGCGCCAGCGCGACGCCGCCCAAGGCCGCAGCCACACTTACCCCTACAATGACCCATCGCCGGTCTATGCGATCGGAGAAGCGCCCCAGCGGCAGCTGGATCAGCGTGCCGCCGAGCACGAAGGCGCTCATGAAAAGGGCAATGCCGGTCGTCGAGAAGCCGAGCGAAATCGCGTAGACGGGTCCGAGAGTCCAGAAGGCCCCATTGGCGAGACCGACGGTGATCACGCCCGCAATGCCGACCGGCGAACTCCGCAGGAGGCGGCGAACCCGTAATTGCGGCGCGGGTTGCGGCACGGGCTGCGGCAGAAGTGTGACCCCGACCGGTACGACGCAGAGCACGTAAAGGACGGCCGAAAGGCTGAAGAGCTCCGCGCCCCGGGGCGACGCCAGCGGCAGGAGCCATTGGCCCAGCATGAGCGAGCCCAGATTCACCGCCACATAGGCGGACAGGATGCGTCCCCTGTCCTGATTCGTGGCGCGGTCGTTCAGCCAGCTCTCGATGACCATGTAGACCCCGGCGGCGCAGAAACCGAAGGCCGCGCGCACGGTGAACCAGACGAGCGGGCTGACAAGCAGCGGCAGGATCAGCACCGTCGCCGCCGTCAGCGACGCCATGACGGCGAAAGTGCGGATGTGACCGACGCGGGCAAGAAGCCTGGGTACGGCCACGCAGCCGAGAACGAAGCCCGCATAATAGAACGAACCGAGCGCGCCGATGGACAGATTGGAAAAGCCCTCAAGATGGGCGCGCAGCGGCACGAGCGTGTTGGTGAGGCCGTAGCCCAGCAGCAGGAACGCCGTCGACAGCAATATCGCGCCGATCGAATAGAGCTGCGTCGCCATTCTTCCGCCCGGAACTGCGCGCGCCCCTTCGCAGGCGCTTGCCGCTACAGCGCTTCGCGCATTTCCGCGAAGAAAACAACATCAAACATAGCGAATGAGCAGAAATCCCAGCACGACAAGGACGAGGAAAGCGATTAGCACCGCTTCCATGTAGCGCTCGAGAAAAAGCCGCGCCTGATCGCCGAACAGATGGACCAGCACACCTTCCAGCACAATGAAGCGCAGGGATCGCGTCACGGCGGAATAGAACATGAAGGCGGCGAAGGGGACGCCGGCCAATCCCGACGAGATGGTGACGAGCTTGTAGGGGACGGGCGTCAGGCCCTGGACGAGGATCAGATAGGCGTGTGCTGCGTATTTCGCCCTCAGCACGTCGACTTCCGAGAGCGGGATGTGCAGCACGCCGATCAGCCACAGCCCGAAGGTCTTCCAGAACAGCGCGCCGATCGCATAGCCGAGCATCCCGCCCGTCACGGACCACAACGTGCACCAGGCCGAGAGCGCCAGCGCGCGCCGCCTGTCGGCCAACATCATCGGCAGGAGCATGACGTCGGGCGGAATGGGGAAAAACGAGGCTTCCGCAAAGGCGAAACAGGCGAGCGCCGCCCAGGCATGCGGCCCCCGGGCATTTTCCATCATCCAGGCATAAAGACGGCGCAGGCCGCGCGGTTTGATTTCGACGGTCTCGCTCATCGGCGGCTCCAGCTTTGCACTTTCCTAGCAACGCTTTCGGCCGGCGTCCATGCGGCTTGCCGCTTCGGGAAGCTTTGATTAGCGTCCCTCGCGTTTACCCTTCGAAGTCTGCACCCCATGGCGCCGCGCAAGAGAAAGCCCTCAAAAAAACCTGCCGCCCGCAAACCGGCCGGGCGCGCGAAGAAAGCCCCGTCTAAGGTCAAAGCGAAGCCGAAGGCGAAAGCGCTGCCGCCTAAGCGCGTGGACAAGCCCGTTTCCCCGTTGCGGCCGCGGAAGGCCATGTCGCATCGCAAGGGTATTGCCGCACCCAGACGCGCCGCGCGCGGCAGCAACGCGAAGCATGCCTACGATCTCAATCTCGAGCGCAATCCGGCCAATTATCAGCCCCTGTCGCCGCTGACCTTTCTCGAACGCGCGGCCAAGGTGTTTCCGAACCATCCGGCAATCGTCCATGGCAGAAGCACGACCAGCTACGCCGAATTCTATGCCCGCGCCCGCAGGCTGGCTTCGGCTCTCTCGAGGTGCGGCATCAAGAAGGGCGACACGGTTTCGGTGATGCTGCCCAACACGCCGCCGATGCTGGAAGCGCATTACGGCGTGCCGATGACGGGCGCGGTGCTCAACGCCCTGAATACCCGCCTCGACGCGGCAGCACTTGCCTTCATGCTCGATCACGGCGAGGCGAAAATCCTCATCACGGATCGCGAATTCGCCGGCACGATCAAGGAGACGCTGAAGCTCGCCAAGGTGAAGCCGCTGGTCGTCGACGTCGACGATCTCGAGTTTCCGCAAACGGGCGAACGGCTGGGCAAAATCGATTACGAAGATTTCCTCGCGGGCGGCGATCCCGAATACGACTGGTCGCTGCCGGCAGACGAATGGGACGCGATTGCGCTCAATTACACATCGGGCACGACAGGCAATCCCAAGGGCGTCGTCTTTCATCACCGCGGCGCGGCGCTGATGGGCTACGACAACGTGCTGGCGGCGCGGCTATCGCAACATCCCGTCTATCTCTGGACGTTGCCGATGTTTCATTGCAACGGCTGGTGCTTTCCCTGGACGCTATCCGTGGTCGCGGGCACGCATGTATGCCTCCGATGGGTGCGCGCAAAGCCGATCTTCGATGCGCTGGCGGATCTGGGCGTCACCCATCTCTGCGGCGCGCCCATCGTCATGTCGACGCTCATCCACGCAAAGGACGACGAGCGGCGCGCACTGCCGCGCCGCGTCGAATTCATCACCGCCGCAGCGCCGCCGCCGGAACAGGTGTTGGCGCAGATGAGCGATGCGGGTTTCAACGTGACCCACGTCTACGGCCTGACCGAGACTTACGGGCCCGCCGTCGTCAACGAGTGGAAGGCCGAATGGGACCTTCTCGACAATGCGGAGCGCGCCGCAAAAAAAGCCCGCCAGGGCGTGCGCTATCACGCGCTCGACGGGCTGTCCGTCATGGATCCCGAGACCATGGAGGCCGTGCCGGCCGACGGCGAGACGCTCGGCGAAGTGATGTTCCGCGGCAGCATCGTCATGAAGGGCTATCTCAAAAATCCGACAGCGACGCAGGAAGCCTTCGAGGGCGGCTGGTTCCATTCGGGTGACCTGGGCGTCGTCTATCCCGACGGCTACATCCAGCTGAAAGACCGCTCGAAGGACATCATCATCTCGGGCGGCGAAAATATTTCCTCGATCGAAGTGGAAGACGTGCTGCTGAAGCATCCAGCTGTGATGTTTGCCGCCGTGGTGGCGCGTCCCGACGAGAAATGGGGC
>Ga0302324_100023274_pt1 | contig 11989 bp, 11 predicted proteins | sample Palsa_T0_1_FD_201949 | JGI IMG/M metagenome (GOLD analysis project Ga0302324, IMG submission 201949) | Peat permafrost microbial communities from Stordalen Mire near Abisko, Sweden - Palsa_T0_1 | ecosystem: Environmental > Terrestrial > Soil > Palsa > Peat permafrost | place: Sweden: Abisko... | reverse complement strand
GCTGATGAATCGGACTCATGGAGGTCGACGTGAAGATTAAGCGTTACATGGCTGCCAGCATGCGCGTGGCGCTCGATCAGGTGCGCGCGGAGCAAGGCCCCGATGCGGTGATCCTGTCGAGCCGCCGCGTCCAGGAGGGCATCGAAGTGATCGCGGCCGTCGACTACGACGAAGCGCTCATCGCGGGCGCCGCCGCCGTCCAGCCGGCTCGGCCGGTGGCGCCGCCCCAGGTCATCGCGCAGCCCAAGCGGGCCGTGGCGACGAAGCCGGCGGCTGCCGCGCCGCTTGCTCCGCCGCTTGCCGCGCCGACGCCCGTTGCTGCTCGCACGCCGAGCGCCGCGCCGGTGCCGCGCATGCCGCCGACGCTCGCGCCGACGGTTCCCGCCGAGGAGACGCGCCGCGGGTTCGCGAACATGCAGCGCGAGATCAAGGATTTACGCAGACTTCTCGAGAGCGAGCTCGCCCACGTTTCCTGGAACGACAAGCGCCTGCGCGAGCCGTTGCAGGCGCGGGTGCTCGAGGATCTATCGTCGATGGATATCGCTCCGGATGTGGCGGGGGCGCTTGCCGCGCTCACACCGAGGCGCACCAACTTGGGGGACCCGTCCAATATTCCCATGGCGCTGCTCCTCAAGCATCTGCCGGTGGTCGACAAGCTGAGCACCGTGAACCCGGGGGTATTCGCCGTGGTGGGACCGACGGGCGCCGGCAAGACTACGACCATTGCCAAGCTCGCCGCGCGCTGGACCATGCGGTACGGCAGTCGGGATCTCGCTCTGGTGAGCACCGACGCCTATCGCATCGGCGCCCGCGAGCAGCTCATGACCTATGCACGCATTCTCGGTGCCACCATGCACGCGCCCAACAGCGGCCCCGAGCTGGCCCGCGTTCTCGAGGGGCTCAAGTCGAAGAAGCTGGTGTTGATCGACACCGCGGGCATGGGGCCGCGCGATGTGCGTCTCAACGAGCAGCTGGCGGCGCTCGCGCGCGGGGCGAAGGGTGCGCAGTTCATGCTCGCATTGCCGGCGCAGGGCGAGGGGCTTGCGCTCGAGGACATCATCCGCGCCTTTGCGCCGGTCAATCCGGCCGCCTGCATTCTCACCAAGGTCGACGAGGCCGCGAGCCTCGGCGCCGTGATTTCGACCACTCTGCGTCACAAGCTCAAGATCGCCTATCTCTGCAACGGCCAACGCGTGCCGGAGGACGTGCACTCGGCCCATCACCGGCGGGTGTGGCTGGTGCGCGCCGCGCACGAGCTCACACGGCGCGCGCCCCGGCGCCGCGACGCCGCCTACTATGCCCGCAACTTCGGACGAGCCACCGCCCATGCGTGACGATCGACTCAAAGCCACTCAGGCCGAAAGGCTGCGCGAGCTCAACTCCACGCGGCCGGTCAAGGTGATCGCCGTGACGGGCGGCAAGGGCGGTGTCGGCAAGACTACGGTGTCGAGCAATCTCGCCGTGTCCATCGCCGCGGCGGGACGCGACGTGATGCTGGTGGACGCCGATCTGGGCCTCGCCAACGTGGATGTGCTCCTCGGCCTGCACACGCGCTTTCATCTCGGGCACGTGGTGGCCGGCCAGTGCACGCTCGAGGATGCGATCGTCACCGGGCCTCACGGCCTGCAGATCGTGCCGGCCGCCTCCGGCGTCCAGCACATGGCGAGCCTTTCGGCGGCCGAACACGCCGGCATCATCCGGGCGTTCAGCGACCTGTATCACCGGGTCGAGGTGCTGGTCGTCGATACGGCGGCCGGCCTGTCCGACAGCGTACTGACGTTCAGCCGCGCAGCGCATCACGTGCTGATCGTGGTATGCGACGAGCCCGCCTCGATCACGGACGCCTACGCGCTGATCAAAGTGCTCAGCCGTGAACACGCCGTGCAGCGCTTTCAGATCCTCGCCAATCAAACGCGGCGCTCGGGCGAAGGTCCTGCCCTGTACGACAAGATTTCGCGCGTCTGTGACCGATTTCTCAATGTCACCCTCGAGTTTGCAGGATCCGTACCGTATGACGATTACTTGCGCAGGGCCGTGCAGCGCCAGACCGCCGTCGTGGAGGCGTATCCCGCCTCTATTTCGTCCGTTGCTCTCAAGAATCTCGCCACCAAGGCCGATAAGTGGTCAGCGCCACAAGGTGCGCGAGGCCACCTGGAGTTCTTCGTCGAACGGATGGTGGGGGCCCGGATCGGTCCTACGACGGTATTGCAATGAGAGCAAGCACACAGTACTCAAATGCACGGCGGCGGAGCCCGCGTCCGGCGGTGGATGCGGCGTTCGAGGATTTACCCAATCAGGAGCTGGTGCTGAAGCACGCGGATCTGGTCAAGCGCATCGCCTATCATCTCGTGAGCCGGATGCCGCCGAATGTCGAGGTGGACGACCTCATCCAATCGGGCATGATCGGATTGCTCGACGCCGCCAAGCACTATTCGGCCGACAAGGGTGCGAACTTCGAGACATACGCCGGCATCAGGATCCGGGGTGCGATGCTCGACGAGGTGCGCAAGTCCGATTGGACCCCGCGCTCGGTGCACCGAAACATGCGCGAGATGGCGGAAGTGGTCCGCAAGATCGAGAACGCCAAGGGCCACGACGCGAGTCCCACGGACATCGCGGAGGCGCTCGGCAAATCCATGGAGGAGTATCACCGGCTGGTACAGGACGCGGCGAGCTGCCGGCTGTTCAGCTTCGATCAGGTGAGCGCGAGCGAGGAAGAGTCGAGCCCGGCGGACCACGCCCGCGACGAAGGCCCGGGACCGTTCGATCACATCGAGGATGCGGCTTTCCGCGATGCGCTCGCTTCAGCGATCAACGGCCTGCCTGAGCGCGAGAAGCTCGTGCTATCCCTTTATTACGACGAGGACATGAATCTGCGAGAAATCGGCGAAGTGCTCGAGGTGTCCGAGTCGCGCGTCTGCCAGATCCACGGGCAGGCGCTCGTGCGACTGCGCGCCCGTCTCACGGAATGGCTGAGTCCCGCGTAAGCATGGATATTCTGAGCATCATCGGCATCGTGCTGGCCCTGATCGCGATCATCGGAGGCGCGATCTTGAAGGGCTCGAGCGCCGGTGCGCTCGTCGGCAGCGCCGCCTTCGTGATCGTGGTGGTGGGTACGCTCGCCGCGAGCCTGGTGCAGACGCCGATGTCCACGTTCTTACGGGCCTGGAAAATCATCTCCTGGGTGTTCAAGCCGCCGGCGGCCGATCCGACCGCGATGATCGAGAAGATCGTCGAGTGGAGCAACGTCGCCCGCAAGCAGGGCCTGCTCGGGCTGGAGCCCGCGGTCGAGCAGGAGCGGGACGAGTTCTTGAAAAAGGGGCTGCAATCGCTCGTCGACGGCGGCGAGCCCGAAGCGATCCGCTCGAGCATGGAGATCGAGCTCGACACCATGGAGCACTTCGATACGCAGGCGGCAAAGGTGTTCGAGTCCATGGGCATTTACTCCCCGACGCTCGGCATCATCGGTGCGGTCATGGGACTCATGGCGGTGATGCAAAATCTCAACGATCCTTCCAAGCTCGGGCACGGCATCGCGGCAGCCTTCGTGGCCACCATCTACGGCATCGCATTCGCGAACCTCTTGTTCCTGCCCATGAGCAACAAGCTGAAGGCGGTGATTCACGGGCAAATGCAGGTGCGCACCATGGTCATCGAGGGGCTGATCGCGATCGCGCAGGGTGAGAATCCGCGCAACATCGAATCGAAGCTCCAGGGCTACTTCCACCACTAGCCTACGGCTAGTGCAGGCGGCACCCATGGCGCGCAAGAAAAAGCACGAGGAGCACGCAAACCACGAAGCCTGGGCTATCCCCTACGGCGATCTCGTAACGCTGCTGTTCGCCCTGTTCACGGTGATGTATGCCATGTCCTCGGTCAACGAGGGGAAGTTCCGCGTGCTGTCGGATTCGATGATCGCGGCATTTCACGGCGCGCCCAAGAGCATGCAGCCCGTCAATATCGGCGAAAAGGAGCCGGGCAAGGGGGGCGAGAGGCCGGTCACGGGGATCGAGCCGAGCGTGCTCATGAAGATCAAGGAGCAGAAGACCGAGGGCGAGGGCCGCTCGCCCCGTGATCCCGAGGTCTCCCGGGCGCCGGATCCGCGGGCTTCGCCGGCGGCGCTCATCCGCATGGAGCGCGAGGTGCAGAACGCCATGCAGGAGTTGATCGACGCGAAGCTCGTGACGGTGCGGCGCGAGAGCCTGTGGCTCGAGATCGAGATCAACACGGACATCCTGTTCGCGAGCGGCGTATCGGATTTCGCGCCGGCCGCCGCGCCGGTGCTCGACAAGCTCGCCGACGTGCTCAAACCCTTTCCGAATCCCATCCGCGTCGAGGGACACACCGACAATCGGCCGATCAAAACGGCCTCGTACCCGTCCAACTGGGAACTCTCGGCGGCGCGCGCGGCGAGCGTCGTGCATGAATTCACGAAGGTCGGCATCGATCCGTTGCGGCTCGAGATCGTGGGCTTCGGCGAGTTCCATCCGCGCCAGACCAACGACACCGTCGAGGGCCGCAACGCCAACCGCCGGGTCTCGATCCTGGTGCTCGAGGCGGTGGCGCCGGGCGACCCGGTCACCGCGCGAACTTCCGCACCGCTACCGGCGGACGCCGCCCCGGGGATGGTGGCGGCGGATGCGTCGGATGCGACAAATCGGCTACTATGGCGTGTGCCGCCCGAGGATGTGGGCAAGACAGTGCTGGTCAAGGGTCATGTGCAGACGGGCGCCGTGCAGACGGGCGCCGTGCAGCCCGACGCACCGGCGGTGACCCCGGCGCAGGAACCGCCGTCGAGCCAGGCGCCTTAGCCAATGAGGTGAGTCACTCATGAGCGAAGTTGATCGGCTGAGCAATTCGGGTCTTTATCCCGCCTTACCCATCGCGGACAAGCGCAGCCGCAAGGATGGTTCCGCCGGGCAGCCTGGCGCCGACGGCAAGAGCGCCGACCAGCATTCGCCTCCCGCGGCCGAGAGCCGAGATCCGGCGCGCCCGCCGAAATCGCTGATCGACGACTACGCCTGAAGAAGCGCGGGCGTCCGGCCGAAGCGCCGTGTCCGACATCGCACACGATACGTGGATGATCTGCCGCCACCGTTTTCCCGCTACGGGCAAAAGCGCGGTGATCACGGTGAATACGACCCTCGAGCAGCGCCTGCGCTTCGCGGAGTATCCCTTCCATGTTCGCGTCGCGATCGAGGCCGCCCCGCGGTCCCTCGACCCATCGGGGCGCATCAATGCGCACGAGAGCCAGCATCTGCTGCATCTCAGCCGGGTGATCCGCGAGCACCTGGAGTGCGAGGACCAACATCTGATGGCCATCGTGCACGGCGCGGGCGCGCGCGTGCTCGAGTTCCATGCCCGGGACGGCGACGCCATGGCGCGCCGGTTGACGGCACTCCGGCAAGAGAAGACCTGGGACCGCACCTGGAGCTTCGAAGTGCGGCCGGATCCTCAAGGCAATCTCTCGGCTGCGTGGCGCGCCATCGTCAAGGCCTCCGAGGAGCATCACCTCTCCGTGACCGTGCCGCAGGGGAGCGCGGATCATCATCATTTTTTGTTCTGACGGCAACTTCGAGTCAAAGGAAAAATCACGATGCATCGACGATCGGCGTGGCTTCCGGCTCTGCTTCTTCTCGCCTCGCCGCTGCGCTCCTTCGCGGCCGTGCCTTGGATCGACGAGAGCAATCACTTCACTCAGATGCTGGTCGACGTGCGCTTGCGGCATTCACCGGAATACGGATCCTCTCAGGGACTTGCGGAGTACGACACCCGCATCGGAGTGCCGACGCTCGCCGATGAGCTCGCCCAGCGCGTCGAGCGGGACGCGGTCATCGACCAGATCAAGGCGCAGCTGCCGCTCCAGAGGGACCGCAAGGTCCGAGAGGACATGCAGATCCTCATTCACGCCATCGACCTCGACGATCGCGAGCTCGACCTGCACATCCGCCTCGACGTGCCCTATATCAATGCGAGCGAACGAGTCTATCGCGGCCTCAAGGGTCTGCTGGATGACCAGGTGGCCGCGGAGCGCCGGCCGGCGGCGGTGATCCGGCTCAGGAAATACGCCGGCGTCGAGCCGGGATTCGTCCCCATCACGCGGCTCTACGAGGAGCGGGTCGAGCAGCAGATGGTCAAGCCCGGGATGACCTATCCCTCCCGGAGCGAGCTGGAAACCGAGCTCGGGCGCAACTCGAACTATATCGACGGCATTGCCGCGCTCTTCAAGAAGTATCAGCTGACCGGTTGGGAGGACGCCTACGCACGGCTGAAGACCCAGCTCGCCGATTACGATGCATGGGTGAGGAGCGATCTGTTGCCGAAGGCACGCACGGACTTTCGTCTGCCGCCCGAGGAATACACGCTCGCGTTCGAGGAGTACGGCATCGATCTCACGCCCGCCGACATCGCGGCGCGAGCGCATGCCGCGTTCCGGGAATACCAAGCTGAGATGGCGCCGATAGCCGCGCGGATAGCGCGCGACAAGAAGCTTCCCTCGAGCGATTACCGGGCTGTCATCGCGGAACTCAAGAAGACGCAGCTGACCGGTGATGCCATCATGCCGCTCTACGAACGGCGCCTGAAGGACATCGAGGGCATCATCGTCAAGCAGCGGATCGTGACGCTGCCCGACCGGCCCGCCATCATCCGCCTCGCGACGCCCGCCGAGACCGTGCAGCAGCCCGCTCCGCACATGAAGGCGCCGCCGCTGCTGCACAATACCGGACAGCGCGGCGAATTCATCCTGCCGCTCAACATACCCTCGGCGACCGGCCAAGCTTCGGACAAGTACGACGACTTCACCTTCGATGCCGTCGCTTGGACCCTGACTGCGCACGAGGCACGGCCCGGCCACGAGCTGCAGTTCGACTCGATGGTCGAGCACGGCACCTCCATCGCGCGCGCCGAATACGCATTCAACTCGACCAATGCCGAAGGGTGGGGACTCTATTCGGAGTATTTGATCGAGCCCTACATGCCGCCCGAGGGACAGCTCATGTCTCTCGACTTACGGCTGCTGCGCGCCGCGCGGGCGTTTCTCGATCCGGAGCTGCAGGCGGGCAAGATCAACCCCGAGGATGCCTACCGGGTGCTGCAGACGGACGTCGTGCTGTCGCACGCATTTGCGACCGAGGAGGTCGAGCGGTTTATGTTTCGCGCACCGGGACAGGCCAACAGTTACTTCTACGGGTACACGCGCCTGCTCGATCTGCGCCGAGAAACCGAGAAAACGCTGGGCAAGAGGTTCGATCAGAAAAAATTTCACGACTTCATCCTGGCGCAGGGCTTGCTGCCGCCGGATCTCATGCGCAAGGCGGTGATCGGCGACTTCGTGCCCGAGCAGAAGGCGGGAGGCGGCTAGCGCGCGCTTTGCCCGGGCGCACAAAGTCCTTATAATGACCTAAGGTATTGCCCGCAATGACTGCCCATGACCCGTCCACCAACCAACACGCAAGGCAACGGGTCGGCCTGGGGGATGCCATCGTCCTCGGGCTCTCGAGCTCGGGGCCCGCCCAAACGCTGGCGGTGAGCCTCGCGAGTCTCGTCGCGGCCAGCGGCTATGGCAGCCCGGTGCCCGTCTTGCTCTGTCTCGTGCCGATGCTCGGCATCGCATTCGCCTACCAGCGCTTGAATCGCTGGGATCAAAGCGCGGGGGCGACGTATACCTGGGTGGCGCGGGTGTTCAATCCCTACCTCGGGTTCCTGTCGGGCTGGATGATCCTGCTCTATTACACGCTCGGTACGACGACGCTGACCATTCCGGCCGGCGTCTACACGCTCGAGTTGCTGTCGCCGTCCCGGGTCAACGATCACGCCGCCGTGTTCCTCGTCGCCGCGGCGTGGAACATCTTGATCACCGGGCTTGCCGTCGCCGGGCTCAAGGTCGCCGTGCGCTTCGAATGGGTCATCGTGCTGCTGCAGTATGCGGTGCTGCTCACCGTCGCGGGGGTGGCGGTGGATGTGCTGCTGCAGGGTCACGCCGCAGCACATTTCTCCTGGGGCTGGTTCTCGCTCACCGGATTGGGCGGCGGCAAGGGACTCATGGCCGGCCTGCTGATCGCCTGCTTCATGTACTCGGGCTGGGACGCGGCCGTGTACGTCAACGAGGAGAGCAAGGATCGCGTCAACGATCCCGGACGCGCGGCGATCGCGAGCGTGGTCATGCTGGCGCTCATTTATTCGGTTGCGGTATTCGCGTTCCAGGCCGTGCTGCCGCCCGCGGAGCTGCAGATGCATGCGGGCGATGCACTGTCCGCGGTCAGCGGGAAGCTCCTGGGTGGCCCCTTCAAAGCGGTGATGGCGCTCGTGGTGCTGACCGCCACGCTCGCGACGCTGCAGGCGGCCGTGATCTCCGCCACGCGCGTGGGTGTCGCCATGTCGCGAGACCAGGTGATGCCCGCGATGTTCGGCCGCGTGCGCATGGACGGGTCGACGCCTTGGGCGGCGACCCTCACCATGGGCGGCGTGAACCTGGTGCTGCTCGCCCTGTCGTTGAGCACCGCGACGATCGGCGAGGCGCTAACCAACGCCGCGAGCAGCCTCGGGCTCATCTCCATCGTCTTCTACGGCATCACCGCGGCGGCGGCGCTGCGCCAGCAGATGGCGGCGATCCGCGCGGGACGGGGCGATCTGATTTCGGGCGGCGTATTCCCGCTCATCGGCGTGCTGTTCAGCGTGACCGTGCTGGTCGGCTCCTTCTGGAGCGGCGCCGTGAGCGCGGTCGTCATCGCGTATGGGCTCGGGTCGATCGTCATCGGCGCGGGCGTCGCCTTGATCTTGCGATTGCGGCGTGTGCCGTTCTTCGTGGCAGCGGGGAGCCCTTGGTCCCCAATAGACAGGAGGTTCCCATGAGGTACCGGGATCCGGCGCGCTCGATGCGCAGCGCCGAGCTCTATCGCAGTGCCTGCTCGGCAATCCCCGCGGGGGTGAACAGTACCGCCCGCGCGCCCTGGTCGGGATGGGATCCCTATCCCCTGTTCGTCGATCGCGGCGAGGGCGCCTATCTCTACGACGTGGACGGCAACAAGTACATCGACTACCTGCTCGGTCTCGGACCGATGATCCTCGGCCATCGGCCGCCGAAGGTGACCGCGGCGGTCATCGAGCAGATCCAGAAGCGCGGGACGGTGTTTGCGTTGCCCACCGCCGAGGAGGCGCTGCTCGCTCAGAAGATCATCCGCGCCGTGCCGAGCGTCGAGCAGGTGCGCTTGTGCAATACCGGTACCGAAGCCGTCATCTATGCGCTGCGGCTCGCGCGCGCCTTCACGGGGCGCGACAAGGTGATTCGATTCGAGGGCATGTACCACGGCTTCTCCGACGCCGTTTACTGGAGCAAGCACCCATCCATCGAGGAGGCGGGTCCGGACGATCGCCCGATTGCGGTGCCTCAGGGTCCCGGGCTCTCGAAGGCGACGGGCGAGCACTTGATCATCCTTCCCTGGAATGACGCCGAGGCGCTGCGCGCGGCGGTTGCGCGCGAGGGCGATGCCATCGCCGCGATCCTCACGGAGCCGGTGATGTGCAACACCGGATGTATCCTGCCGGAGGACGGATATCTGCAGGCCATGCGGGAAATCGCCCATTCGCGCGGCATCGTGCTGATTTACGATGAGGTGATCACCGGTTTTCGGCTGGGCTACGGCGGCGCGCAGGAGAGGTACGGCATTCGTCCCGACATCACGGTGTTCGCGAAGGGGCTGGGCGGAGGTTTTCCCGTGGCCGCGCTCGGCGGCCGTCGCGACATCATGAGCCTCGTGGCGAACGGCACCGTGTCGATGGCGGGCACTTACAGCGCGAATGGCATTGCGGTCGCCGCCGCGAACGCTGCGCTCGACGAGCTCTCCGTGCCCGGCAAGTTCGAGGCGCTGTTCGCCCGCTGCACGAGATTCTACGAGGGACTCGCGCGGATCTTCGATCGCCACGCCTTGCCGGCACGCGTGGTCGGCTTGGGGCCCGTCTCCCAGGTATGGTTCGCGGACCGACCTATTCGGAATTATCGAGACGCGGCACGCTACGCCGATCAGGCCATGTTCCGCCGCTGGTGGGAGGGCATGCTCGAGCGCGACGTTCTCTTTCATCCCGGCGCGTTCGAGAACTTGTTCGTCTCCTTCGCGCACTCCGACACGGATATCGATCGCACCCTCGAGGCAGCGGACGCGGTGGCCGAGTCGTTGCGCGCGAACGTGTAGCGCACAGGATGGCCCCCTTGCAAGCGTCCGCGCCGGGTGCGGCCTATCCGACGGCCGATCTCACGCTCGGTATCGATCTCGGCACCTCCGCGATCAAGATCACGGCTCTTGGTCTCGACGATGCGCCGGCCGGCGAGGCGAGTGCCGGCTTCGAGACCATGGCGCCCGCGCCTCTCGCCGCGGAGCAATCGCCGGCAGACTGGATCGAGGCGCTGCGCGCCGCGATGGGGCGTCTCGCTGCGGAGCTCGAGACGCGCGATAGCGATTGGCGCAGCCGCGTCGCCGCGATCGGGCTTACGGGCCAGTTGCCGACGCTGGTATGCCTCGGCAAGCAGGGGCCCGTGGCGCCCGCCATCACCTGGAAAGACGGCCGCGCGGATGCCTGGACGGCCACGCGCATCGCGCGCGGCGATCACTACCCGCGCACGGGCATGCCGATCGACGGCCGCTACCTCGGGCCGATGTGGCAGTTTCACTTCGAGCAGCGGACCGACGAGGTTCAATGGATCCTCTCCGCCAAGGACTACCTGCTGCATGTCCTCACCGGCGAGCACGTGACCGAGCCCTCCACGGCCGCGGGCTACGGCGTCTACGATCTCAAGGTCCGCGCGTTCGCGCGCGACCTCTGCGACTTCTGGCATCTCCCGGCGGCTCTGCTGCCCGAAGTGCGCCCCGCGGGCTCGCTCGCGGGCACGCTCCACGCCGCGGGCGCGACACTCCTCGGGTTGCCGGCCGGTATCCCGGTGAGCGTGGGTGCCGCGGACTCGGCGTGCGCCGCGTACGCCATGGTGGGACTCGACGAGCGCATCGCCTCGATCAGCTTCGGTTCGAGCGCCGTCATCTTCGCGGCGACCCCCGCGCCGCGCCTCGACGGGCAAGCGCGCTACCTGCTCACTCCGCACGTGCAGGCGGGCTGGTACGGGCGCGAAATGGATTTGCTCTCGAGTGGCACGGGCTATCGCTGGTTGAGCCATCTGTTCGGCTGGGATGAAGGCCGGATCGACCAGGCGGCCGCAGAGGTCCCGGCCGGCGCTCGCGGTCTTTTCTTCGCGCCGTATCTCGGCGGCGGAGAGCAGGGGGCCCTCTGGAACCCGCGCTTGCGCGGCGCGCTCCTCGGCCTCGCGCTCGCGCATGGGCGCGCCGAAATTGCCCGCGCCTACCTCGAGGGCGTGTTCTTCGAGGTGAGGCGTTGCGTCGACGTTCTGGCGGAGAACGGTCCCATCGATGCGCTGCGCGTCGCCGGCAAGATCGCCGAATCACCGACCAGCCTCGCGATGCTCTGCGACATCCTCAATCGTCCGGTGAGCGTGTGCGCCGAGCGCTCGCCTGCGGCCACGGGGGCTGCGCGGCTCGCGCGGCGGCTGCTCCGCGGGAGGGCGCAAACTACCCAAGTGCAGAAGCTGTCCGGCGCGAGGACGCCCGATCCCTCGAGCGCAGGGATCTACGAGTCCCTCTATGCCGAGTATCTCGTCCGGGCCGCGACGTGCGGGTGATTCATGCGTCCAGCGCTCAGTCGTTCGCCAAGGAAGCGGCGGATCACATCGGGGCGCTGTTGCTCGACAACCCGGGCGCCGTGCTCGCCCTGCCGAGCGGTGCTACGCCTCTCGGGCTATATGCCGAGCTCGCGCGGCGCGTGCGCACCGGCAGCCTGCGTCTCGAGGAAGCGCGGATTTTCAATCTCGACGAGTACTGCGGCCTTGCTGCGGAGGACCCGCGCAGCTTCGCGCACTACTTCCGCCGCCATCTCGTCGGGCCGCTGGGCCTGCTCGACGATCAGGTCGATGTGCTGAACGGCGCGG